>Ga0209913_1001710_pt1 | contig 11192 bp, 9 predicted proteins | sample PersoiDNA2013203_FD_185805 | JGI IMG/M metagenome (GOLD analysis project Ga0209913, IMG submission 185805) | Permafrost soil microbial communities from the Arctic, to analyse light accelerated degradation of dissolved organic matter (DOM) -... | ecosystem: Environmental > Terrestrial > Soil >... | reverse complement strand
GCATGATTGAATGCATCATGCAGCCGGGCGAGCTGCTGTACGTTCCCGCAGGCTGGTATCACCAGGTGCGCGCGCTGAGTTTTTCCTTGTCGGCCAACCGCTGGGCCAGAGGCTTGCCGCTGGTGTTAAAAGATGATGCTTCACTGAAAAGCGTTTAGATTGACGCGCACCGCTGCTCAAGTTGTTAATGCAGTTGCGTCGTGATCCTCAGCCTTCCAGGTGGATGCAATCACCAAAGCCGCCACACCTGCCGCCAGCAAGAAGGAGAACGCCATGGTAAAAGAGCCTTTGCCAAATCCCACCAGCATGCCGATAACGACCGGTGCGATACCGGCGGCGACCTGACCGCCGAAGTTGATGATGCCTGAAGCGGTGCCGACGGATTCATCGGGCAAGTGTTTCAGCGGGATCGCAAACACCGTGCCATAAACTGCCGTGTAGCCGACCAGGCTCAGTGTCCAGAACGTCAGCAACACCGGCAAAGATGTCGCCACCGCCATCAGCGCGAGGAAGATCACGACCATCGCAGCGCCGACCATCATGAACAACCGGTCGCGCCCCTGCCCTGCTTTATCCAGTAACCAGCCAACGACATTGAGCGAGGCAAACGCAACCAGATAAGGAATGGCGGACGCTGCACCCACGTGCACGATATCGATGTCGCGCGTCTTCATCAGGAACGTAGGCATCCAGGAGATCAAGCCGACGTAGACGATATTGCTGAAGAAGAAGATGACCATGGTTTTCTTCAGCATCATTTTGCGAAACAAGGTGCGGAATAATCCCTTGGGACGTTCGCCGCGTACGCGTGCCGGCGAATCCTTCACGGCAAACCAGAGCACCACGGCCACGACAACACCGATCAGACCGAACGCATGGTAAGCAAAGCGCCAGCCATAAGCATGAATCAATGCGGCTATCGCCCCGGTACCCACAGCGCTGCCGAGAAAAGAAGCGCCGATGATGAGCGACTTGGCGCGGGCCCGCTCTTTCTTCGGAAAAGCTTCAGCAATCGTCACAGTACTGGCCGGTGCAAACCCACCTTCGCCGATACCGAACAGAACACGGATCAGGATCAGACCGAACAATGACCCCGCCACGCCGGTCAGACTGGTGAACACCGACCAACAGGCCACACAGAAGACCAGCACCTTGCGCGAACCGAAGCGATCCGCCAGCCAGCCCGCTGCCAGTTGCATCAGTGCATAGCTGACGTAGAACGATCCGAGCACCATGCCGGCCGCCTGTGCGTCGAGCGCGAATTCCTTGGTGATGGGGATGATGGAAATGCTCATCGCCATACGATCCGCATTGGCCAGTATCCATGAAAACAATAACGTGACGAGCACGAAGATTTTTTGCCGGCGACCATACAGCGCGGTTGCCGATTGCGCCAACGATCCTGCCGGCGAGACCGGCATGGAAGAGACAGACAGATCGGAAAGTTGAGACATTTCGGTTCCTGACAAAGATCGATATTGAAATATCCCATCGCCACAATATGGTCGATGGAGATGCCCTTACACCTTACATTCCGACCTGCATCGTCACGCTGCGAACACGATGTTCGCAAGATATATGCCTGACCGGTTTTCTTGCCGCAGATGTTCTTGCCGCGAACCTGCTACGCCCGCATGGCCGCAACCACATCCTGCAATGACGCCAGACGAGAGAAATTTCTCAGCTTCTCAAACAACGCCGTAGCGTTCCGGCCCGTCACATTGCCGTTGGCGCAATCCATGAACTTGTCGCGTTGCTGTGCCGGACTGAGCGGATTCTGCTGACATCCTTTCGGATAGACGGCACGATGCTCGATGACGCTGCCCTCCGCAAACGTAATGCGTGCCAGACAATCGCCGCCCCACGGCAAGGAAGCGGCCTCGGGCAAGGTTTCGCGCACGTGCATGTGCACCAGCGGCAGCAGTCTTGCAACCTCGGCGTCAGCAAGGGCCGGCTCAGCAAAATGATGCATGCGCGGTACGCCGTGCACCAGGGTCACGGCGGCGCAATAGTTCATGCTGAAACGCGCCTCCATGGCGTTGCCGGGTTTCTGATAGCGCAGGTTGGCGATCATGAATTCCGGCAGATGAATATCGATGGCGGCGATCTGCGACAGGTCGATACGGTGCCTAGCAGACAGTGCCAGCATCGCATCGATGCCGAGGTGCGAAGACATGCAAGACGGATACAGCTTCGCTACCAGGCCGTACTCGTCAATGGCGAGCGGTGCATCCGGGAACAGCCGTGGTGCAAAAACGCCGACATTGCCGCTGCCTGCATACAGTTCTTCGAACGACCATTTCCCTTGCAAGGTGTTTTCAACACCCACCACGCCGCTGGCGGCCAGCTGTGCTGCCAGCACGCCATGCATCGCGGCAAATCCGGCGTGCATCGGTTTCACCATCGAGCCGAACTGGCGCTTGCTACCGCCGGCAAGACTGGAACCGATGCTGATGGCATTGAGCACGCCCGCTTCATCGAGGCGCATCAGCACCGCGCATGCCGCCGCCGCGCCAATTGCACCGATGGTGGATGTGGCGTGCCAGCCTGACTCATAGTGAGAGGGATTGACCAGCTTGCCGATCTGGGCTTCCACTTCCAGCCCCGCGATGTAAGCACCCACAATGGCGTCGGTACTTGCATCGATTTCTTCGGCCAGCGCAAACAAGGCGGGTACTAGTACCGCGCTGGCATGCGTCACCGGCGGGAAGAAGTTGTCATCAAAGTCGAGCGCATGCGCGGCGCATCCGTTGATCAGCGCAGCCCATGGCGCCGTCACGGAGACGGCATGCGTCACGGCGCTCGACTTGCCGCCGGCACCGGTGCCGCGAACGATCTTGCCGGCGCCGGTCACGGCCGGATCATGGCGCCCGCCCAGCAGACAGCCGACGACATCGGCAATGGCTGCTTCCGCGCGCTCGATGGCGGACTCTGGAAATACTTTGTGGTCATCGGCGCACCACGCCGCCAGAATACGGCTCAGATCCATGATGCCGCTCCTTGCGCTTGTCTGAGGCGCGGCGCACCGTGCACGCTGGTTGCTTTAACGTAGTCGTCGAAGAACGCTTCACAGCGGGCAAGCTGCTCCAGAGTGACAAACTCATTGGGCTTGTGTGCGTGAGCGATATCGCCGGGGCCGCAGATCACGGCGGGAATTCCTGCGGCGCTGAACAAACCGGCTTCGGTGCCAAAACCGACCTTGTGTGCGCGATCGGCGCCGAGTATGCCGATGGCGCGCTGCACCAGTACGTCCGAAGGCGCGGCATTAAGACCAGGATAGGACGACAAGATCTCAAATTGGACCCGACCGTCATTGCTACCCGACTTCATGCGGGGCAGCATGACCTGCTCCGCATAGGCTTGCAGTTCGCCGAAAACCAGCTCGGGATCGACACCCGGCAGGAAACGATGCTCAAAAACGAATTCACAAGAGGAGGGAATCGTATTGATCACGGTACCGCCCTGCACCACTGTCGTGACGATGGTCGAGTAAGGCACATCGAAGTCCGTATCGACTGCTTCCTTGTCGCGAATCCGTTCGGCGATCTGGCGGATCTTGACGATCAGCTCGGCACTGAAATCGACGGCGTTGATCGCCAGATGCGGCGATGAAGAATGTGCCGAATGGCCATGCACCGTGCAGCGATACGCCCGCTTTCCCTTGTGCGCCATGACCGCTTGCATCATCGTTGGTTCGCCGACGATGCAAGCCGTCGGGGCAATGCCGTTAGCGTGTAAATCGTCCAGCAAACCCCGCACCCCAAGACAACCGAGTTCTTCATCGTAAGAGAACGAAAAATGAATCGGTGTATGTAGTTCCGCCACAGAAAAACGCGCCAATCGCGACAGGCAGACAGCGATGAAACCTTTCATGTCGCAGGTGCCGCGCCCGTGAATGCGATCGCCAATGGTGGTCGCGACAAAAGGATCGGTATCCCATTGCTGGCCGTCGACCGGCACCACATCGGTATGACCCGAGAAGACGGTACCGAACGACGGGCCGTCGCCGAAGGTCGCAAACAAGTTGGCTTTCTTTTTGCTGCTGTCATAGGTCAGCCGCACCTTGGCTCCCAGCCCTTGCAGGTAGTCGCGTGCCCATTCGATCAGGCCGAGATTGGATTCGCGGCTGACGGTATTGAAGCCGATCAGTTTTGACAGCATGAGCAGTGTGTCGGCGGAAGGAACGTCCGGCACGATCAATGGTGTGTTGTGCATTTTTTCAGTCAAATTCCATCAAGATAAGCACCTGGATTCCCCCGCCGGGCCATGACAGATTTCTGACAGATGGCAGACAATCACGCGCCAATCCCGTCTCCATGAAAACGGCAGATTTTCGTATCCGCGATGCAGATGATTCATTAGAATGACCCCATGGTAGTGAGGCTTGCCGCGCAGAGCGATATACAGACAATGATTAACTTCGCGACGCTGTGGCGGTGATGGAGCAGTACAGATTGGGGAGGCATATGGCACTGATACAGCTGTCCAGCGAATCGAAGGTTTCTCTGGTGGAACAGATCGTCGAGCAACTTAAAAAACTCGTCGACAAGGGTTCGCTGCGCGCCGGCACCAAGGCCGCGTCGATACGCCTGTTTGCCCGCCAGCACATGGTGAGCGTGCATACCGTGGCGGAAGCGTATGAGCGGCTGGTGGCGCAGGGATATTTTGAGTCGCGTCCACGCAGCGGGTTCTTCATCCGGCGTCCCCATACCTTGCATGAGAAGCGCAACCCCACCGAAAAATTTGCCAAGGCCTTCGACCATCTGTGGCAGTTGCGTTCTCACCTGACCAATGAAGACGGGTTTTTGAACGTGACTTCCGGCAAGCTGCCTTCCGAGTGGATGGACACCGACATGATCAAGGCTAGTCTGAAATCGGTCGCTGCGAAGATCGACTCCGGCCTGCTGCAATATGGCGACCCTTACGGTTATCTACCTTTGCGCGTGCTGCTGCAATCACGGCTGAGCGATCTGGGAATTCATTCGCAACTCGATCAGATGCTGTTGACCACCGGCGCTTCGCAGGCAGTCGATCTGATCATCCGTTACCTGCTGCGGCAGGGCGACAAGGTGATGGTGGACGATCCCGGCTATTTCAACCTGTTCAGCAATCTGCAGATGCAGGGAATCGAACCTTTGCCGGTGCGGCGTAATCACGACGGCCCCGACCTGGATATGGTGGAGAAGCTTGCGCAGCAACATCGGCCGTCGGTCATGTTCACGCAGTCGGTATTGCAGACGCCGACGGGTTCGACGATCTCCGCCGGTAATGCGCATCGCTTGCTGCGCCTGTCCGAGCAATATGATTTCCGCATTGTCGAGAACGATACCTACGCTGACATGCTGTCGGAACCGATGCCGCGCATTGCGACGCTGGATCAGTTGTCGCGCGTGTTTTATGTCGGCAGCTTTTCCAAGACGCTGTCGGTATCGGCGCGGGTCGGCTTTGTTGCCGCACCGGCCAATGCGATCAGAGACATGGCCAACATGAAGATGATTACCAGCATCACGAGTTCGCAGTTGGCGGAGAAATTCGTCTTCCACGCGCTCACCGAAGGCTTGTACAGGCGTTCGGCGGAACGTCTGCGTGCACGTCTTTCCACCAGCATGATAGAGACCTGCGAGATGCTGCGCCCGCTGGGATTTCAGCTGTTCTGCCAGCCGCTGGGTGGGAAATTCGTCTGGGTGCGCCATCCCAATTTCGAAAGCTCATCCGACATCTGGAAGCTGGCGGCCGAGGCCGGCATCGTCATTGCGCCGGGCAAGGTCTTTCGCAACAGCATGCAGGAAACGCCTTGGTTCCGGCTCAATGTCTGCTATGGCACCGAGCCGCTGCTGGTCAAATTTTTGAAATCCATTTGCTGAGCGGACGTTTTAGATTGTGTCGTTGATGCTGCATCAACTCTGCTGAATGGCAAGCATGGCAGGACGGCGGTCCGGCAGCGTCTTCATGGATGGCGCCCGCACGGGGGCAATCGTGGCTTCCTCCGGTTCGCTGTCCAGCTTGAACGACGCCACCAGTTGGTTGAGTCTGGCAGCTTCTTGCTTGAGCGTGATGGATGCCGCTGCGGCCTGTTCGACCAGCGCTGCGTTTTGCTGTGTGGAGTGATCCATCTCCGCGACCGCAAGATTGATCTGTCCGATGCCCTGGCTTTGCTCGCGCATCGATACGTTGATCTCGTTGACAATGTCGGCTACCCGTTGAATGCCGTCGACGATTTCCACCATGTTGCGGCCGGCTTCCTGCACGCGCGCACTGCCTGATCTGACGCTGGCTTCGGAGACCGTGATCAGGCTCTTGATTTCCTTGGCGGCGGCGGCACTGCGCTGGGCAAGATTGCGTACTTCGCTGGCAACCACCGCAAAGCCTCGGCCGTTCTCGCCGGCACGGGCGGCTTCCACGGAGGCGTTGAGTGCGAGGATGTTGGTCTGAAAAGCGATGCCGTCAATCACGCTGATGATATTGACGATATTGGCCGAAGACCTGGCAATGTCGTTCATGGTGGCCACCACGCCGGCCATCACCTCATGCCCGGTAAGTGCGCTCTCGCTGGCAGCCTTGGCGAGCCGGGCGACCTGCTTGGATGCTTCCGCGGATTGATCGACGGAGCCGGTCAGTTGCTCCAGCGATGCCGATGTTTCCTGCAAGTTTCCAGCCGCCATTTCGGTACGGTATGAAAGATCGCGGTTGCCGGATTCAATGTCGCTGGTCGCCATCGATACCGATTCGCTGCCGTCACGAATCTGCTTCAGCACATCCGCAATCTTTTCGACAAAGGTATTGAATGAGGTGGCGATCTGAGCGACCTCGTCGTGGCCGACGACCGGCAGGCGACGCGTCAGATCGCCGGTGCCGGAACCGATTTCATCCATGGCATCGCGCGCTTCCGACAGCCGGCGAAATGAGCGGGCGGTCAACACACTGCTCAGCAAGGTCGCCAACGCCGCCAGCAGCACCAGCGCAATGACGGATGCATTCAGTACGCTGCGCATGCCTGCGGTCGCCTCATGCCGGTCAAGGGAGACGATCAGCACCCAGTCGGTGCCGGGGATGGACTTGGCGCGCAACAGTTTGGCTGCACCATCGACGTCGGCCTCCATTACATCGGCGTTGGTCGCCATTGATTTGAGCGCATCCGGCGTGAGCGAGGTCAGCCATTCGGTAGCCGGCTTGAGCAAGAGCTTTTCATCAGGATGTGCGATGACGGTGCCTTCTTTGTCGACGACAAAGCCGATACTTGATGGCGTGGGATGGATCGCCGCAATGACATCGCGCACTTTTTCCAACGACACGCCGCCGGCGACCACTCCTTCCACCTTGCCGTTACGCAGCACCGGCGCGGTGAAGGAGACCAGCACGACACCCGTCGCGGATCGATATGGCTTGGTGATGAGCGAAGTCTTTTCGCGGATGCTTTCTTTGTACCAGGGACGCGTGGTGGGATCGTAGTCGGCCGGCAAACCCAGCGTTGACGAAATGAAAGACTTGTCTTGCCAGCCGGCTGTGGTGAGCGAAAAGCCACCTGATTTCAGGAGGCTTTGGACGATGGCGCGCGGGTCGCCGGAATCGACTTCGGCGGCGGTCGCAGCGACGGCCACCGCCTTGGCGTTGCTCCATTCCGCGACCGCCAGTGCATTGGCGCTGGTGAGGGACTCCAGATGATGGCGAATGGTGTCCAGATTGTCGGCGCGCACCAGCGCGTAGATGACGCCGCTTGTCAACGCCAGCGAAAAGATGACGGTGCCTGCAGCAATAAGAAGAATTTTGGTACGGATAGAAGAAATCATGTCTGGCTCCCGCTCGACTGTCGCGACGGTGTCGCGATCTGGAAAAACTGACGACGGCGTCTTGCGACTACAAGTCCGTATGAACAGTCCCGTTACACGGTCTTGTTCATTGAGTCGATGATAGCCACTACAGAAGGGAGGAGCGATGGACAGACCGTGCTTCTCTTTTTTGCCGCTGTACTGCTGATCGGGCATGACAGAAATGCTTGCTGGAAATAACTTCTCTTGCCGTTGACCGGGGATCTGAACCGGGATCGCGGTAGAGGTAGAGCCGGGCCGCAGGCGCGCCCGATCGTTGAACGGATACCCGTACTAACGCTCGCCTGCGCGCGGCGGCTTAGTCAACGATGTGAATCAACAACGTGAAACGTGGACGACACCGTCCACGTCACCGTACGCTGATCAATCAAGGTGTGAACCGCACTGTCATGCAGCTCGTCCATCAAGCTGTGCATGGCTGACGTGGCATCATCGACGGATGCCCAGATCAACATGTCGACAATCACGCCATCGTCACGCTGTGCGATCCGGCGCGAGCGAAAGCCGGACTGTTTTTTTAGCCAGACATCCACATCGGCATTGCCCGCCACGAACTCTTCACATGTCCGCCCTTTGGTCAGCAGGAAAGTTGTAATTTCAATTGCTTCGGTCATGACGCCATTTCTCCTCGCTTGATTGCGATCCTTATCTGTTTTCACACAGGCGGCGAATGCTGCCAGCTCTTGTAAACCACCTCGATGCTGTAGCCGTCGGGGTCCATGAAATTGGCGGCGTAGTAGCGCGGATCATAGTAAACACGCGCTCCCGGCGCGCTGTTATTGACGGCGCCGGCGGCAATGGCTGCCTTGTAGGCGGCATCGACCTCTTCCTTGCTCCTGGCAACAAAACCGACATGCGCGGCTTTTCCCTCGACCGTCCCTTCCCGCAGCCAGAAATAGACACGACCGTCGCTGCCAAATCCTTTGAGATCCGGATGCCCCGGCGGACCGTCTTTGCCGTCATAGTCAAGACGGTTGACGATGCCCAGCGGCGTCAGCGCTGCGGTGTAAAACGCGATGGATCGCCCGATATCGCTTACCGAGATAAATACGTGATCCAGCATCGATGTTCTCCTTGGGTTAAATATTGTAGCCGCCGCCGACCTCGATCGTCTGCGCATTGATCCAGGCGTTGTCGTCAGACAGCAGGCCGGCGATCACACGCCCTACGTCATCTGCCGCGCCGATCTTGCCGAGTGCGGTTTGTCCGGCCAGCATGCTTTCAAACTCCGGACTCTGGTCAAATGCCTCGCTCGTCATGTCGGTACGGATTGCTCCCGGAGAAATCGCATTTGCGCGAATCCTGCGCGGGCCGAATTCCTTCGCCATGTAGCGCGTCAACACTTCCAGACCGCCTTTACATGCGGCATACGGCGCTGCACCTGGGGTTGCCACACGGGTCGTCGCGCTTGTCATGTTGATGATGTGCGATCCGTCGGCCATCAATGGCAGCAATGTCTGCGTGAGAAAAAATGGCCCTTTCAGATGCACGTTCAGCAAACCGTCAAACTCCGTTTCCGTCACTCCCTCGATCGCGTTGAAGTTGCCGTAGCCGGCGTTATTCACCAGGCCATCAAAGCTATTTCTGCCCCATGTTGACGCGAGGACAGCAGCGAGGTTCTCGCGAAAAACCGGAAAGGAAGAGATCTTGGTCACGTCCAACGCAATCGCCTCAGCCTTGCCGCCTTGTACTTCAATTTTTCGGACAACCGATTCAGCGCCTGCGGGGTGGCTGTTGTAGGTCACGATGATACCCATGCCTTTCTTTGCGCATTGCAATGCGGCGCTAGCGCCGATGCCTCTGCTGCCGCCAGTGATTACGACAATGTTCATGTCATTCATGTTTGATTCCCTTCGAATAGTGGTTGATTGGCATCCATGAATGGTAAAAGTCCGCACCGGCCGGCGCATGCCGTTTCCTGCCTCAAACCTGCCTATTCCTGCTTTTGGCTTGCAGCATTGGCCTTACTGCGGTTAGATGTCGCCTATGGACAATCAATTAAACGAACTTCGGACCTTGGCGGCGAGAGCCGAGAATCGTCGAACAGAAACGGGAATCCCCCGCGTGGCAATGGTACAAGGCGCGATTCCGGAGCATGAGTTATCGGCAGTCTACGAACCCATGGTCAACCTGATCCTGCAAGGCAGCAAGTCGATGACGGTGGGCGAACGCGTCCTGCATTACTGCCCGGCCAATTACTTCGTCATGTCCGTCGATCTTCCCGCGGTCGGCACGGTATGGCCGGCGGCTTCCGGCGCGCCTTACCTTGCCGTCGCATTGACACTGGATCCGGTTGTGATCGCAAGCTTGCTCGGGGACTTGCCTGAATCTGTTCATTCCGATGCGGCTGCGGCAGGATTCTCCGTGGCGGCGATGACCGAAGAATTGATGGATGCCTGGGTTCGCATGCTGCGGCTCATGGACAAGCCTGCGGATATTCCTGCACTTGCGCCGGCGTACGAGAGGGAAATTTTATTCAGAGTGCTGCAAGGGCCGCATGGAGGTATGTTGAGAGAGATCACTACCCCCGATACCGCGATGGCACGGGTGAACCGTGCCATTCAGTTGATACGCCGTGATTTCGCCGAACCGTTGCCGGTCGACTCGCTGGCGGAAGAAGCAATGATGAGCGTCTCCGCCTTTCATCGTCACTTTAAATCCGTCACTGCGATGAGCCCGCTGCAATACCAGAAGCGTATTCGTCTGCTGCAAGCACGCACGCTATTGACGGTCGGCGGGAAAAGCGTCACCACCACCGCCTTCGAAGTCGGCTACGAAAGTCCGACGCAGTTCAGCCGCGAATACGCGAGAGCCTTCGGTCTGTCGCCAGCACGCGATGCTGCTCGCATTGTGGCCGACATGCGAAACGTTTCGGCAGGCTTGCAGAGCTGAAGACGCAACCGCGCCATCTCGAAACGCTCGCGTATCTCAAAACAGGCAGCGCAGTCTGATGTCGACCTGGAGAAGAAAGACCATGCGTCGCTGTATCGGTCCCGGCCATCTGCCGCTCAATTCTTAACGGCACGATTGGTCACGGTGCACTAGTCTGCGCATCTATCGGCGCATTAAAAAATTCGACTCGATTAACTTTTTCTTGCATGTTCTTCGATGACTTTACGGTACATTCTATAGATCGTATTGCTCAAATTACGACACAAGAACAAGTGTTCAAATCGAAGGGGAAGTTCGTGAAATTACGTACAAAAATTATCCTACTGTGTGCTCCGACCTTGCTCGGTATTTTGATCATCGCCATGGTCTCGCTGAACACCTTGAAGAACACCATGCTCGATGAGCGGGAAGCACAGCTGTCGTTGCTGGTCACGCTGGCGAAGGCCTCGCTGGAAAAAGTTTACGGGATGGAGC
>Ga0209913_1001707_pt1 | contig 11194 bp, 12 predicted proteins | sample PersoiDNA2013203_FD_185805 | JGI IMG/M metagenome (GOLD analysis project Ga0209913, IMG submission 185805) | Permafrost soil microbial communities from the Arctic, to analyse light accelerated degradation of dissolved organic matter (DOM) -... | ecosystem: Environmental > Terrestrial > Soil >... | reverse complement strand
ACTAAGCAACCCTTACAACACGCAAAATATTCACCATAATGGCAACAAAATGGCGCTTAAAAATATTAAAGAGCGTTTAACGCTACATTTTGATCTTGAAGCGTCATTAAAAAGCTCGCAATCAAATAATGAATATCAAGTACACATTACCTTGCCGCGCACTCAAAAATGACTAACCCTACACTTAACATTTTAATTGCCGATGATGAAGCGCCCGCGCGCAACCGACTACGTGAATTGCTTTCTGACATCAGTAACATCAACATTGTGGCTGAAGCAAAAAATGGGCAAGAAGCGCTCAATCTAGCCAATGACCATCAGCCAGACATTGTGCTGCTAGACATTCGCATGCCCGGAATGGATGGCATTGAAGCCGCTCAGCATCTACAGAAAATGGCTAAACCGCCAGCCATCATCTTTACCACCGCCTTTGATAGTTATGCTATGCAAGCGTTTGATATAAGCGCGGTTGACTACCTGTTAAAGCCGATCCGCTTAGAGCGTCTGCAAACTGCCATGCACAAAGCGCGTGCGCTTCTGCCTAGTCAGCTTGAAGCACTAGTGCCACTAAGCCCAAAGCGAACTCATTTCAGCATTAGTGAGCGTGGCCGTATTTTATTAGTGCCGATTGCCGACGTTATTTATTTACGTGCCGAACTTAAGTACATCACCGTGCGTACTGCCGAACGTGAATACCTGATTGAAGAATCGCTGACGCATCTAGAACAGGAGTTCAGCGCTATTTTCATACGCTTACATCGGAATTGCTTAGTCGCCAACGCTTATATTGTAGGCTACGAGAAACGCAGCATTGAAAGCGCCGTTGGAAACTTAGCCGATGAAGATTCTGAGAGCGATAAAACTGGCGACAAACAATGGTTTGCCCTGTTAAAGCACATTCCGGAAACCATCGCTGTAAGCCGGCGCCAACAACACTTAATCCGGACAGCATAAGCCTAACTCTCCGCTTGTGTTAAAATTAATAATCTCTATTGAACCGCAAGAATATCCAGCACATGAATAATCCATCCAACACAACTATTCCAACCACCAAAGCGCCGAGCAAGCTGGTCATCGCCTCGCGTGAAAGCCCGCTGGCAATGTGGCAGGCACTGCATATTCAAAGCCGTTTACAAGCGCTTTATCCCGAAACAACGGTAGAAATTTTGGGCATGACCACAACAGGTGACCAAATTTTAGATACTCCTTTAGCGAAAGTTGGCGGCAAAGGTTTGTTTGTAAAAGAATTAGAAATGGCCTTGGCTGATGGTCGTGCAGATTTAGCCGTGCACAGCATGAAAGATGTGCCCATGAATTTGCCTGAAGGTTTTATGATGGCCGCGACAGGCGAACGTGAAGATCCGCGCGACGCCTTTGTTTCAAATAACTATGCCACGTTAGAAGATTTACCGGCAGGCAGTATTGTTGGTACTTCAAGCCTGCGCCGGCAAAGCCAGTTACAAGCGCGTTTGCCACATCTAAAAATAGAATCCTTACGTGGCAACTTGCAAACACGCTTACGTAAATTGGATGAAGGCCAATATGCTGCCATTATTTTGGCTGCCGCTGGTTTGATTCGGCTAGGCCTTGAAGCACGTATTCGCAGTGCGATTTCACCGGAATTAAGTATCCCCGCCGTTGGGCAAGGTGCGTTGGGCATTGAAGTCTGCTCAAATCGCCAGGATTTACTCAGCGTGCTTGCGCCGTTAAACCATGCCGACACACAAGTTTGCGTAGAAGCCGAGCGCGGCATGAGCCGTGCTTTAGCAGGCAGTTGCACCGTGCCTTTGGGTGCGCACGCAGTGTGCGAAGCCGATAACATCCGCATCACTGGTTTTGTAGCAAGCGTAGATGGCAAGCAGATACTGGTTGAAACCGTTAGTGGCAGCAGAAACCATGCTGAAGCCCTCGGCCAAACACTCGCGGCTAAATTGCGCGCTAAAGGTGCTGATGAGATTTTAGCGTTGCTGGATTAAATTTAATCGACTAATCATCAATCATGCCAAACGTAACATTAAGTTAGCGATAAATGATAGATAAGCGACTCAACGGCTTTGGCATAGCAGTCACGCGACCTATAGATCAGGCGCAACGATTATGTGTAGCCATTGAGCAGCATGGTGGAACTGCGGTTTTGTTTCCACTTATCGCCATCGCTCCCTTAGAAGATTATCGTGAGTTTGAGCAAACCATTGCCAGCCTTGAATCGGCTACTTGGGCAATATTTATCAGTACCAATGCGGTAGATAATGCGATGCCCCGACTCATCAACAAATTTGGCAATGTGCATAAAAATCTTAAATTCGCAGCGATAGGCCATCAAACCGCCAAACAGCTAGGGCTTTATGGTGTGTATGACGTACTGGTACCACAGACCCGCTTTGATAGTGAGACACTTCTGGCTTTACCTGAAATGCAGGACGTTGCCGGTCAAACCATTATAATTTTTCGCGGCGTCGGTGGACGCGAAGTTTTGGGTGACACGCTTAAGGCACGTGGTGCAAAGATCATTTTTGCGGAAAGTTATAGGCGCATTAACCCTCAAGCGAATTGTACTGAGTTAGACCGATTATGGAGTAAGCAACAACTACACGCGATTGTGGTGACGAGTTCTGAGGCGATGCGCCATTTATTACAAATGACGCATAACGGTAGCGATGCATGGATACGCAATATTCACATTTGCGTGAATCATGCACGCATCGCGGAAGAAGCCGACGCGCTTGGCCTACAGGTACACATCGCAGATGCACCAAGTGATGAGGCGATGCTAGCCTGCCTTCAACAAGCACTATTAAACACACCATGAATGACAATCAAACCCCATTGCAATCATCTACACAAGCACCGCTAGCACCGTCAGAGCGTAAGCCCTCACTGTTCGCTAAAACCGCCTTGGTATTGGTTGTATTGACCCTTTTCTCACTGGCGTGGCAATGGCTAAACACGCGGCAAAGATTTAACGAAGTTGAAAAATCGCTCAGCCAAAAACTCGATGAATATCAAGCACTCAACCAGCAAAGCCTTGCATTAGCCAAACAAGCCGAGGAACGCAGCACACAAGCAAATGCGCGCACGGTGCTTTTAGAAGAAAAACTTGCCGAATCACGCGACCAACAAGATGCATTGCAAACACTCTACGACCAGCTGGCAGAAAATCGAGAAGCAACGGCGGTAGCTGAAGTTGAGCAGCTCTTAACCATTGCGAACCAACAATTACAACTTGCCGGCAATGTAAAGTCTGCTTTATTGGCCTTGCAAGCGGCAGATAAGCGCCTAGAACCATTAGTTCTGCCACGCGCCACACAGTTACGGGCCACACTCGCCCTTGAAATTGAAAAGTTACGCACCTTACCGCAAGTAGATGTGATGAGCATGAGTGCACAACTTGAAAATTTAGCCAGTCTATGCACCACACTACCCTTAATTAGCGAGCGCCAGCCTACCCTGAACCTTGCGGCGGCTCACAAAGACGCATTAAAAATAAAACAGATGAATACCTTGCAGAAACTTGCGTTTTCAATCTGGGATGACATTAAAAACTTAGTCACCGTAGAACGCATCGACAAACCTGAGCCGCCTTTGCTTTCTGCTGATCTCGCGTTTTATTTGCGAGAAAACCTAAAACTGCGGTTACTGACAGCGCGCATCGCGCTATTACAGCATGACGAAGTAAGCTATAGCGCAGATATAAAAACAATCAATCAATGGCTAAATCAATATTATGATACCAAACATCCCAATACTATCAAGGCATTGGAGCTTCTGAAAAAACTATCGGACAATGATGTAGGGATAGAGCTACCGCAGCTCACCGAAAGCATTGCTGCAGTCAATCGTTATAAACTGAGCCTTGAACAAAGCGATTAATTCATGTTAAAAAATATGATGAAACGTAATTTATTTTGGTGGTTATTGATGTTTTGTCTACTGGTAGTTGCAGTATGGCTTGCGAGCAACAATGCGGGGTATGTGCTGATTGTGCGGCCACCCTACCGCCTGCAATTTTCATTCAATTTCCTACTCATTTTAATCGTGCTCAGCTTTTTATGCCTACATTATTGTTTACGATTTGTGCATTACTTACGGCACTTACCAGTCCATAGACGCAGTAAACAGGAAACGCAACGCTTGCAGGCCAGCAATGCCGCCCTGCTAGAAGGTATGCATGCCTTGGCAGAAGGTGATTTTGAGAGTGCAGAAGTCGCGGTTAGACATGCGCACGACCTCATACAAAATGCCGACCATGAAAAACTGATAGCAGCGCTCGCCGCAGAAAAAAACAATGCACTACAAAACAGTTAAATAGTTGGCACCGCACTCACCACCGGCTTAGCATAGCTAAACGCATCTGAGAAAAACGAATCTTCAGCCAGGCCAGCTTGCAAAAAGCTGGCATGTGCAACTTCAACCATGCCTGGCGCGCCACAGCAGTACACTTCATATTCGCCTAAACCAGTACTCGCAAAATCGTCTAACACGGCTTGATGTACAAATCCTGTGCGCCCTTGCCAGTTATCTTCAGTTACGGCATCAGAAAGCACTGGAATAAACTGAATATGCGGATGTGCCGCCGCCCAAGTTTCAGGTAATGCTGGCATGTAAAGATCTTGCAGTGTTCGAGCGCCCCAATATAGAGTAACTTTACGGTTAATATTATTGTGCAGCATATGCTCGATAATACCTTTGAGAGGCGCAAAGCCTGTGCCACCCGCTACCATAATAATTGGCTTTTCTGAATCTTCACGCAGGTAAAAACTACCGAATGGCGCTTCAATGCGCATAATGGCTTTGTCTGGCATTTCATTAAACACGTATTGTGTAAACTGCCCGCCTGGAATTAGTCGCAAATGTAACTCTAGCGTGTTATCTACATACGGCGCATTGGCGAGCGAAAATGCGCGGCGTTTACCATCTTTAAGAAGAAATTCAATATATTGCCCAGCCTTAAATTTCAAATGCTCGCTACTAGGCAACTTTAAAAACAAAGCCATCACATCGTGAGATAACTGCTCTTTACGCTCTACCCGCGCAGGGATAATGCGTGGGGGAATCACGCCTTCGTTGATCTCACGGCACTCTATGGTTAAATCTGACAGCGGTCGAGCGCAGCAAAACAAAGCTTTACCCGCAGCTTTTTCTGTTTCAGATAATGCGCTTTCTGCATAATCGCCATAATCGACCTTGCCACTCAGAATGGTACCTTTGCAACTACCGCATGTCCCATTGCGGCAACCGTAAGGTATATTAAAGCCTGCGCCTATGGCAGATTCCAGCACGGTTTCTGAAGCTTTGCCGCTGTAGCTATGGCCACTTGATTGAATGGTAATTTGATAGGTCATGCGATATGCTCTCTAATAGCTTAAAGGCTACTTAATTTATGTCTGTATTTTGTTGATGTCTATTTCTGGACTAATTTTAGACGGATTTAGTTGTGATTAAATGGATTATTTATTTCGCTTGATGCTTACTTAGTCTTCACGGTGAAACTCACCTTCAATCACATCATCATTTGCGGCTTTTCCTGATTGATTTGTAGGTGGTTCTTGTACTTTATTATGGATAGGTATCAACAATAAAACGGCAGCAATCACATCCGTCATCACGCCAGGAATAATCAGTAATACACCGGCAAAAATATTGCGTGCACTACCAAACATGGCTTTCATAGGATTGCCGCCTTGCGTCAGACTCTGCATCATACGGCCTGAAAATAATAACTTTTCATCGCGAATAAGCTGTAAGCCTAACAATGCCACTACGACTAGGTAAAGAACAACCCACCAGCCATATTGGTGCATTAAACTAACTAAAATCCATATTTCAGCAATAGGAAAAGCGAGTAAAATCAACATGAATATTAATCGCATCTATGTGTTATCTCCGTGGTATTGAACGTATTATGCCAATTACTTTCCAAGTTAATGGTGCCTATATTCTATAATTGCAAGACGGTGCAATTACAATAGCTCAAATTTTAAAAAATGGAACACTTGTACGTGAAAAATTTACTTCTAAAGCACATACTAAATAACCTGATTGCGGTGATTGGCATTGGTTTTACAATCGCTGTATTGCCAAATGCAAGCGCAGGTGAGACTAATAAAAGCTCTGTTACTAACGCTCTCATTGAAAATGATAGTCAAGCCTCATTTTTATCGCCTGATGAAGCGTTCAAGCTTAATTTAACCGCATTAGATACTGAAAATATTCAAGCCGTTTTTACTGTCGCGCCTGGTCATTATTTATATCGTGAACGCATCAAATTTGAAATTAAAACCAGTCCTAAAGATAGCGGTGCACGAATAGCACAAATAACTTTACCTATTGGTGAAATTAAACAAGATGCCAATTTTGGCAAGCAGGAAGTATATCACCACGACTTCAAAGCCAATATTAAGCTAAGCAATGTGAGTGGATCAGAAGTGGCTATTGCCGCAACTTACCAAGGTTGTAGCGAAAAAGGCCTGTGCTATGCACCCATCAAAAAAACCATCACCGTTGCGCTGAACAAAAAGGCTAGCTCAGCTATTAATAATGCCGCCAGCCCAAACAATACCGCAAGTTCATCCGAAGATGAAACAACCACCCTGCTAAAAACAGGTAATATTTGGCTGATTATTCTTGGCTTTTTCGGTGCTGGTTTATTGCTATCGCTCACGCCTTGCGTATTGCCGATGATCCCTATTTTATCCAGCATTATCGTGGGTAGTCAGCCTCAAGGCACTCATCTGAGTAAACTACACAGCTTTGGTTTATCCGTTGCCTATGTGCTGGGTATGGCATTGAGCTATACCCTCGCGGGTATCGCAGCGGGATTGTCTGGCAACTTGCTCAGCCAATCATTACAAAACCCATGGGTGCTCGGCGCATCTGCATTGGTATTTGTATTACTGGCACTCTCTATGTTTGGTTTTTACGAACTGCAATTACCTAGCGCACTCGAAACAAAATTAATCAAAACCAGCAACAAGTTCAAAGGCGGTCAATTCTTAGGTGTTTTTGTCATGGGCGCGCTATCCGCCTTGATTGTTAGTCCTTGTGTTGCAGCGCCATTAGCAGGTGCATTAATTTACATCAGCCAGTCACAAAATGTAGTGTTGGGCGGTACTGCATTGTTTGCCTTATCTTTAGGCATGGGTGTACCGTTGTTGTTAATTGGCGCTTCAGCAGGTAAATTACTGCCGAAAACTGGTGACTGGATGAACACTGTTCGCAACTTTTTTGGTGTTCTCATGCTGGCAATGTCAGTTTGGTTGATCTCGCCTGTTATTCCTGCAAGCGTTCAATTGGCACTGTGGGCAGCATTATTAATTGTAACCGCGGTTTATCTCAATGCGCTGGATAGCTTACCAGCGCATGCCAATGGTTTTGCCAAATTTTGGAAAGGCATCGCAGTGATGCTTTTGATATTTGGCATCACCTTATTAATTGGTGCGCTTTCTGGTGCGAAATCAGCGCTACAACCATTTAACGGCATTACAAGCAGTCTTGCGGCTAATACTAAAAGTGCAAATCAACTGCAAGCTTCATCGCCCCTTGCTTTTACTCGCATTTCGAGTATTGCCAAGTTAGAGAAAAAATTGGCTGAAGCGAACGGTAAACCAGTGATGTTAGATTTTTATGCGGATTGGTGCGTTGCCTGTAAAGAGCTTGAACAGTTGACGTTTAGTGATGCAAAAGTACAACAATTACTAAAAAACACAACACTATTACAAGTGGATGTCACCGCTAACTCCGATGAGGACAAGGCGCTGCTTAAACGCTTTGCATTATTCGGCCCTCCTGGCATCGTCTTTTTTGATGGCAATGGCAAGGCAATTACATCGATAAAAATTGTAGGCTTTCAAAATGCAGAGCGCTTTACATTTACGCTTGCTAAGCGTGATAGCTGCATTGCCTTATCGTCTAAAAATGGGGCTTCAACGGTTCAATGTTAAAAAAAATATTGTGGTTAATCGGCTATTTAGCCGTGATGATGAGCCTAGGCTTTGTCATTTACTACTTCGTTTTAAGTCCAAGCGGGGTGATAAAACACTCAAATAATGAATACAGCACACTTTCTACCCAGGCTTTTTTTGCCGCTAATTTACCCAATGAAAATGGCCTAAATCAAGTGTTGAGCCAGTATAAAGGAAAAGTTGTCGTGCTTAATTTTTGGGCAACTTGGTGTCCTCCATGTCGAGAAGAAATGCCGGAGCTTTCTCAATTACATGATGAATATAAAAACAAAAATGTCGTGGTATTAGGTTTAGCTGTGGATGAGTTAGGCCTGGTAAAAGAGTTTGCGCAAGCAACACCAGTCAGTTATCCGCTACTTGCGGCGGAAAATGATGGCATGACTTTGAGTCTTAACTTAGGAAATGACAAAGGTATTTTGCCTTATACCGTAATCATCAATTCAGATGGTCGTGTTGTTAAAACCTTCTTTGGTCGTATTAATAAATCCCTGTTATCTTCTATTTTAAAACCATTGTTACAGCCTTAATAGCGCTGATTTTATCGCTGGCCTTAAGTTATTAATATCAATCACTTAAATAATTAATCTAGTCTAATTTCGTTTAATTATACTAAAGTTACTGGACAAAACCGGTTAACTTCGGCAAACTTGCGCTTATGAGTATCCGCAATTTATGCAATAAAATGTTCAAAAAAGGTGCGCGTCATGCCAACTAAGAGTGTTTTAGTCTTGCATGGTCCGAATCTTAATTTGCTTGGCTTACGTGAACCTATGCACTACGGCAATGTTACGCTAAGTACTATTAATCAAACCTTGGCGGACAAAGCAAAACTGGCTAATGTTGACTTAGAAACTTATCAAAGTAATTTTGAAGGTGAACTAGTCACTAAAATTCAGGGCTTAGCAACAACGCCAGTAGACTTTGTGATTATTAACCCAGCTGCATTTACGCATACTTCTGTTGCAATGCGTGATGCACTCAGTGCCGTTAAAGTACCATTTATTGAAGTACATTTATCTAATGTCTATGCCCGTGAGGCGTTTCGCCATCATTCATATTTCACGGACATCGCTGTAGGTGTCATTAGTGGCCTAGGCGCACAAGGATATGCCTTAGCTCTTGACTATGCCATTGAGAAAATCAGTGCAATCGAGCAAATCAATCATTCTTAGCTACTAATTTAGCTACTTATCTATTTGTTATTAAATAAAGATTTTTAGAGGTTATTATGGATTTACGCAAACTTAAAAAATTAATTGATCTAGTTGAAGAATCAGGTATTGCTGAACTTGAACTGACTGAGGATGGTGAAAAGGTACGTATTAGCCGCAACTTTACCGCTAACGCACCTATGCAACAGCAATATGCACCTATGCAGTATGCCGTTGGTCAACAAGGAAATGCACCGCAAGCACCAGCTGTTGCCGTGGTTGATACTCCAGTAGCTGAAGAAGGCCACGCAGTTAAATCACCAATGGTTGGTACTTTTTACCGTTCCGCTTCACCAGATTCAAAAGCCTTTGTTGAAATAGGCGATACCGTTGAGGTGGGTGACACGCTGTGTATTATTGAAGCCATGAAACTACTAAACGAAATTGAGGCTGACAAAGCTGGCGTCATTAAAAAAATATTAGTCGATAACGGTCTGGCTGTTGAGTACGGCGAACCTCTATTTATTATTGCTTAAGCACGGGGTTTTAATCACATGGCTATGTTTGACAAAATCTTAATTGCCAACCGCGGCGAAATTGCCTTGCGTGTGCAACGCGCATGTCGCGAACTTGGTATCCGAACGGTTGCCGTTCATTCCGAAGCTGATCGTGAAGCTAAATACGTAAAACTTGCAGATGAATCTGTTTGTATCGGTCCTGCAGCATCGAGTCAAAGTTACTTAAATATTCCTGCAGTGATTAGCGCGGCAGAAGTTACCGATGCGCAAGCGATTCACCCAGGCTACGGCTTCTTATCAGAAAATGCTGATTTTGCAGAACGCGTAGAACAAAGCGGCTTTGTATTTATTGGTCCAAAAGCTGAAACTATCCGTTTAATGGGTGACAAAGTATCAGCCAAAGACGCTATGAAAAAGGCGGGGGTGCCATGCGTGCCAGGTTCAGATGGGGCACTCACTGACGACCCAGTTGAAATCATTAAAACGGCTAAACAAGTTGGCTATCCAGTTATTATTAAAGCCGCTGGTGGTGGTGGTGGTCGTGGTATGCGTGTTGTGCATACTGAAGCAGCTTTAATTGCTTCGGTTAATATGACCAAGGCAGAGGCACAAGCAGCCTTTGGCAATCCTGTGGTTTACATGGAAAAATACCTTGAAAAACCGCGTCATATTGAAATTCAAGTCTTAGCGGATCAGTATGGCAACGCAGTATTTTTGGGCGAGCGTGATTGTTCTATGCAACGTCGCCACCAAAAAATCATTGAAGAAGCACCAGCACCATTATTAAACACAAGATTACGCGACAAAATTGGCGAGCGCTGTGCTGAAGCCTGCCGCAAAATTAAATATCGCGGTGTTGGTACTTTTGAGTTTTTGTATGAAAACAATGAGTTCTATTTCATTGAAATGAATACTCGCCTTCAAGTTGAACATACCGTGACAGAAATGATTACTGGTATTGATTTGGTGCAACAGCAAATTTTTGTAGCCGCTGGTGAAAAACTTAAATTCCGTCAAAAAGATATCGTACTCAAAGGCCATGCTATTGAGTGCCGCATCAATGCTGAAGATCCGTATAGTTTCGTACCGTCGCCAGGTAAAATCAGTAAATTTCACATGCCTGGTGGTCCTGGTGTGCGTATTGATACGCATGCTTATGCTGGCTACACGGTCCCGCCGCATTATGACTCTATGATAGGCAAGCTCATAACTTATGGCGACACTCGAGATCAAGCAATAGCACGTATGCGCATAGCGCTATCAGAAATGATGATTGATGGCATTAGTACCAATGTAGCGCTTCACGCCGATTTAATGGCCGATGCGGCGTTCCATTCAGGCGGCACTAGCATCCATTACCTCGAGCAAAAACTTGGCATTTATAACAAATAAAAGCTAAAAAAAATAAGCATCATCAATTAGGCACCAAATTAATAAGTAGGGTTAGCATGGCTTGGGTATCGTTAAAAATTGAAGCGCAGGATAATACAGCTGATTTAATTAGCGATACGCTCATGTCTTTAGGTGCATTATCGGCCATCATTGAAGATGCCAATGCGGAAAC
>Ga0209913_1001705_pt1 | contig 11199 bp, 7 predicted proteins | sample PersoiDNA2013203_FD_185805 | JGI IMG/M metagenome (GOLD analysis project Ga0209913, IMG submission 185805) | Permafrost soil microbial communities from the Arctic, to analyse light accelerated degradation of dissolved organic matter (DOM) -... | ecosystem: Environmental > Terrestrial > Soil >... | reverse complement strand
GCGCCGGTGACGTATACGGTGAGGAGGACTACCGTCGCTGGTGCGAGGGCGCCGGGCTGCGGGACTTCGCCGTGCACGAGGTGGCCGGGCAATCGCAGCGGCTGCTGACGGCCGACAAGCGCTAGCACACAGACCCTGAACAGGCGACTGACCTTAGGCTGGCCGTTGTTCCGCGGTGAACACCAGCTCCGCGATCAGCGCCGCCGCCGCCTCCTGCATCGCCGGGATGGCGTGCGAGTAGGTGTCGAGGGTGATCGCGATGGTCGCGTGCCCGAGGCGCTCTGAGACGACCTTGGGGTGCACGCCGGCCTGCAGTGCCAAGGTGGCGTGCGTGTGCCTGAGGTCGTGCAAGCGGATCTGCGGCAGCATCGACTGCTTCACCGCCTGCCGGAAGTAGCGCGAGACGCTCTCGGGGTCGAGCGCGGCGCCGTTCTCCTGCGTGAAGACGAGGCCGGTCTCGACCCACGCCTCGTCCCAGTCCCGCTGCTCCTCGAGCTGGCGTGCCGCCTGACCCTTCAAGACCTCAGCGGTGCCCGGGTCGAGGGCGATGACGCGCCGCCCCTTGACGGTCTTCGGCTCGCTGACGATGACCTCGCGGCCACAGGGGATGAGAGCGCGACGCACTGAGAGGCGCTCGGCCTCGAGGTCGACGTCACTCCAGCGCAGGCCGATGGCCTCGCCTCTGCGCATGCCGGTCATGGCGATCGTGTGCCAAGGGGGGGAGAGGCGGTCGTCCCTCACGGCGTTGAGGAACGCCTTGAGTTGCTCCTTGGTCCAGGTCCGCATCTCCTTGGTGCCGTCGCCCTTCTTGCGCGGCGGGTCGGCCGTGTCGAGGGGGTTACGCGAGAGCTGGCCCCAGCGCACCGTGTCCTTGCAAGCCTTGTGCAAGCAGGCGCGGACATGATGGATCGTCATCGGGGAGAGGCCCTTCTTGCCGTCTTTGCGGCCGCTCTCGGCGAGCTTCGCGTACAGGGCGTTCACCTGAGAGCCCGTGAGCTTCTGGAGCTTCACGGCGCCGATGTGCGGCACGATGTGACACTCGACGTGCTGCACGTAGGAGTTGTAGGTCGAGGGCCTGATCGTCGCTTTGACTGCCGGCAGCCACTCCTTGGTCAAGTACTGCTTCACCGTCGCCTTCGTCGGTGCCATGTAGGCGTGCTGGTCGACGGCGACCAGCAGCTTGTTCATCGCCGCTTGGCACTCCTTGCGCATGGCGAAGCCGCCCTTGGTGTCGCGGCGGCGCTCCTCGGTCTCTGTGAGCTTGCCGCCGCACTTCGGGCAGCTCTCCTTGGGGCGCCGCTCGATCCAATGCCTCTTGTTGCAGCTCTGGCAGCGTTGCGCCGCGGCCATGCCGATGTCGACGATGTACTCCCAGCTTCCGGGCTCGCCGCGCTTTCTTACGTGGCCTCGCATGCTTTTCCTTAGACGCGCGCCTACTATAAAATAGCAGCTTCGCTCTGGGGCATGGCGCGAGCAACGAGAGAGAGCGCACCAGAGGCACGGATTACTTGCCGACGAGCAACCTGTTCGGTGCGCTCCATGACGGCAGCGCGTCGGCGCGCGACGCCGAGTGCAGCCGCTTCTCGCTCGCCACAGGACTGGCGGTGATGTTGCTGAGGGCTGAACTGGGAGCCTAACCTTAGTCGTGGTCCTGGTCGGCACGGCGTCCTTCGGTCGCCGCCCGGAACGCATACTCCGTCACCTGCTCTTCTTGAAGCGCCGCCAGATGCGGTCGAGGTTCGACGGCCACTTCTTGGAGTGCGACGCCGCCGCCGGTCGGACCCTACCCGCGCGCCTGCATCGGACATGGGCCGTATCGTTGCGGCGAGGCACGGAGCGGTCATACTGGCGGCATGGAGTCCCTCCTCGTGCAGATCCTGCCCATCGCCGTCGCCATCGCTGTCGAGCCTCTGTGCATCATCGCCGCGCTCATCATGCCGGCGACGAACCGACCCGCGGCCAACAGCTTCGCCTATTTGGCCGCGCTCATCGGCGTCATGCTGGCCTATGGCGCGGCGGTGCTCCTGGTCTTCCAGCACCACGCCATTGCCGGCGGCGCGCGCACCGACGACGTCGTGCAGATGCTCTGGCTGCTCATCGGACTCGGCTTCCTGAGCGCGTTCACGGTGATCCTCATCAGACGACCGCCGGCCGGCCGTGCCCGCCACGAGTCCCGGTGGGCGGGCTGGGTCGAGAAGATGGGTCCCGCCGGCGCAGGTGCTGTCGGTCTCTTCCTCGTCAACTGGGAGATGGAGACCCCTGCGCTGACCGAGATCCTCAAAGCGCGAGTGTCGCTGGCCACCGCACTCGCTTCGCTCCTCGTCTTCACTGCCGTCGCCGTCAGCACCTCGGTGGCGCCGCTCGCCGCCTACTTGGCGGCTCCTGCCCGCGTGGGCGGCATGCTCTCTGCGGGCAAGGGCTGGCTCAGCCGCCACGAGCGCGTGCTCCTGCTCGTGCTCTTCTGTCTGGTCGGCGCCGTGTACACCTACAAGGGTGCGGCTGCCCTCCTGCATCAGTGAGCCCCGAGACCGGATGGCTCGGAGCGTGCGTGGTCGCCGCAATGGACGGGAAAGCTGACGCGATGGGCTGGGCGTGGAGCACGCAGAAGGGGATGTGATGGAGGAGATCGGCGACGTGGCGGCGTCATCGCCAGAGGTGTCGCCGCGGCGCCTCTCGAGCGCCTCCCGCGTGCCGGGCCTGATCGCCGCGGCGGCGACCGTGTTCGCCTGTCTCAGCCTCGCGGCGGCGACCACCGGCCCTTGGCACGGCGTGGTCGCCGGACTGCAGGCGGCGCTCATCCCCGGAGGGGCGCCTCAGGGGGTCGTCCGCGGCCTGGTCGTGAGCGTGTCCATCGGGCTGCTCCTCCTGACGCGAGGTCTGGCGCGCAGGCAGCACCGCGCCTGGCTGGCGGCCGTCGTGCTCAGCGCCGCCGCCACCGGGCTGTTCCTGCTGCGGGACATCGACGTGCCGGCGGCCTTCATCGCGGTCCTGCTGCTGTTCTGCCTCTGGCACTGGCGCTCGGAGTTCTACGCCGCGGCCTCGGCTCGCCGGCCGGCCCGGGCAGCCGCAGCGGCCGCAGTTGCCCTGGCCATCGTCTTCGGCTACGGCGTGGCCGCCCTGATCTGGCATGCCGCGGCCACGCATCTCTCCTGGTCGTGGACGGGGGTCATGAGTCAAGCCGGCTGGGGCATGATCGGCCAGGACGCCGTGGTGCCCGGCAGCGAGTTCTCGCGGGACCTTGTTGCTTCGCTGACCGTGGGCAGTGTGCTCATCCTGGCAGCTGTCGCCTGGGCAATTCTGCGACCGCCGAGGAGTGGTGCCACGAGCAGCGACCGTGAGTGGCGCGAGGCGCAGCGCCTGGTGGCGGCTGCGGGCAGCGACTCCCTCGCCTATTTCGCGCTGCGCCGCGACAAGCGCTACTTCTTCGACGAGAGCCATACCGTGTTTCTCGCCTATCGCGCCGTGGCGGGCATCGCCCTGGTCTCGGGCGACCCCGTCGGCGACCCGGCCGCGGTGCCGGGGCTTCTCGACCACTTCATGGCCTACTGCCGGCGTCAAGCCTGGCGAGTCGCGGCGATGGGGGTTGGGGCTGTGATGCGCACCCGCTGGGAAGATGTCGGGCTGAAGACTATCTACGTGGGCGACGAGGCCGTCGTGCGCCCCGCCTCGTTCTCGCTGGAAGGGCGCTCGGTGCGCAAGCTGCGCCAGTCGGTGAACCGTCTCGAACGCCTCGGGTACAGCGCCGGCGTGTGCCGCGCCGCCGAGCTCGACGCCGGGACCAGCGCCGCTGTCGCAGAGGTGTCGGAGATCTGGCGCGGCGGCCAGCCGGAGCGAGGCTTCTCGATGGCGCTCGACGACGTCCAGCGCCCCGACCTCGAGGACACTTTGTTCGTGCTCGGGCGCGGCCCCGACGGCCGGCTCGCCGGCTTTCTGCACTTCGTGCCGGTGCCGTCGACCGGCGATCTCTCCCTCTCGGTGATGCGCCGGCTGCCGGAGACGCCGAACGGCTTCAACGAGTTCCTGGTGAGCTCTCTGCTGGCCTGGGCGCGCGATCAGGGTATCGAGCGCGTGTCACTCAATTTCGCCGTGTTCGGCAGCCTGTTGCGCGACGAGAGCGCCCGCCCCGCCACTCGCGTCGCGCGCGGCGCGGTGCGCTACGCCGACCGCTACTTCCAGGTCGAGCGCCTGCTGAATTTCAACCGCAAGTTTAAGCCTGACTGGGTACCGCGCTATCTCGCCGTGGTGAGCCGCGCCGACGTGCCGGCCGTGGCCGTCGTCCTTCTGCATCTCGAGAACCTGCTGCCGCGCGGACGCGGCGTGGACAAAGCGCCGGGCGCTCCCCCTTGATCCCGCCCCGTATACCCGGAGCAGATCTCAGCGGGATTGGTCGTCGGAGGGTCCGAGGAGTCGGAGACGGTCGCCAACTGAGCTCCAGCGCCGACCGGCGTAGACCACGCCGACGGCCAGAACGAAGGCGACGACGTGCTCGTAGAGCGCGAGGCCGCTGGACATCAGAGTGACGCCGAGGAGTGCGACGGGCGAGCCCAAAGTTAGCAGTCTCCAGGCCCAGCGATGCAGTGCCCGCGTATTCCACCAGGCGACCCCCGTCAGCACACCGAGTGCGGCGCACCACACGAGCGACACGCCGAAGTCGGCCTCGTGCAAGAGCACCGTCAACCCGGACGGATTCGCGGCGTCGGCGATCCATATCCCCGCGTAGACGAGGAGGGTGCCGAGGATGTGCGCTAGGACTGCGGCGCACCAGAACACGCGTGCCCCCGCCAAGCGCATGGCGGCCACTCCGAGGACGGCCGTCGCGATCACTTGAGGCACGAGCGGGCCGTCGGCCATCAACCCGCTCGTGATCAGCGACCATAGTCGTGCTGCGGCCACGTCGTCGGGGCTGGAGGCCAGCGCGTGCACGACGGGCTGCCCGACCATGTGACCCATGATCGTGACGGCGGAGACGACGATGAGGTAGGCGATCAGCGCCCACTCCGCGGGCGACGGCCTCATGAGGGTTCGGGAACCTGACCCCCGCGGTGTGGACTCGGTGCGCGGACTCGATCCGGCGCAAGCTCGTGGTGCAGGCCGCGGCTCGTGCTCTGCGCGCGGATCCGCCGCGGCCGGTGCGGACGAGGGTGGCGTACCGATTGCTCGCTGCATACGGAGTCACCTTCCCTTAGGTCCCGCGTCGTAGGCCACCGGTGCTCGGCTTCTCAGCTGCCGAGCCCGAACGGCATCACGGGCGGCAGCAACTCGATGCGCGAGTGCGCCCCTTGTCAGGACAGCAGCCGGAAGCTCGCCTGACGAACATCGGCGCACCGGCCAGCCTAGCCTAACGCGAACGCCCTCGTGCGACGGTTTCACGACCGGGCGGCCTGCCTGGCCGCCGGAGGCCGACAAGGACCCCAAGAGCTGGATGCAAAGCCACTGGTCGCAGGCGGCCATCGATCGGTTCGAGACCGAGCAGCGCGCCCTCTACTTCGAGGCCATCGACACGGTGATGGGCGCCCTCGCCTTGGCCGTCTGGGAGGTGGGTGCTGATGAAAGCGCCGTGCACGCCCTGCTGCGGCGCCTCGGCCTGCCCTGCTGGCCGGTGGGTTCGAGCGCCGAGGAGGCGCGCGTCTTCCGTGGCCATCACTGGGGTGCCTGGGAGTGTGTCTACTTCCGGGAGTGGCAGCAGTGGGCACCGCTGACACCGGCTGAGCGTCAGAGCGCCCACGTGGTGAGCTGGCGCCGCCGTCCCGCAGCTGAGGCCATGGAGGTGCGAGTCCACGGCGCCTGCTGGTGGCGCAGCATGACCATGCCGAACCCCGAGCACGTCGCCGCCTTCGTGGACGTCACGGCCGGCTTGCGCCTGGCGCGCGGAGCGCGCTCACGACGAGACCTACCCGCGGCCCTCGCCGGCGCGCTAGTGGTCGCGGCCCAAGGGCGCCACCAGGGACCGCGCCAGCGGCAGGCCCCCCATCGTTGCGCAGTTTCCTCGGGCTGTCGCACGAAAATCCCGGTAAACAGGCGTCTTACGAGCTCAGGCAGGGCGCCGTTTTCCGCAACGAACCGCAAGATTAGCGCCGCTGTCGCGTCGGCAGCGTGTCGGCGAGATCGCCCTGTGCAGCATCTTCTGGCGCAGCACAGGATCGTGTGACATGTGTCCCCGGGCCGCTGGGTCGGGTTGCCGGCGGTGGCTGTCAGGTCGTTCGTGGCGTGATGAGACGGCTGATAGCGGCACGCACGGGCCGAACGCTGAAGATGGTCAATCGTCTGGCTGCGCCGTCTGGGGGCCACCCACCTGCTCGAGGCGGGCTACGACACCCGCACCATCCAGGAGCTGCTTGGACACAAGGATGTGAGTACGACCATGATCTACACGCACGTGCTTAACCGGGGCAGCCAGGGCGTGCGCAGCCCGATCGATGGCCTTTGAGGCGACTCTCCCAGACTGCCCATGCCGGCCGTACCACACAGACTGCATACTTCTTGTTCGGTGGGACGATGCGGTGCCCGGTGGCCATGTCTGTGGACGGTACGATCGCGTGCGACGGGACGGGAGGGCCAGTGACCGACGCGCGACTCCCGCTGACCACCAGAATCCTGCTCAGGGGCCCGCTGGTCGGGCTCGAAGACTGTTGCGCCCGTTCTATGAACCGGAGCGAGCGCGACCGATGGTGTCTCTAGAGGAGTACTGGGCTCGCGTTGCGAGCTTGGAAGCCGTCCCGTCGCAGCTTCTGTCAGCTCTCCGCCGTGCGCTCGCCATGTCGACCCTCTTCGGTGCGGCTCTCGGCATCGTGGCCGGGATTCTCGCTGGGGCAGCACTGGCACCCGGCGCGGCGTTCGACGCGCTGGCTGTGCGCTCTTCTGCCCCGCTCTGAGCCTGTTGTACAGCGCGGGATTCGGGCTGAGGCTTCGTTGGGAGTGGTGCCGGCCGACCAGTGGGGGGCTGTGGACTCCGGCCATGGCCATGTCCGCCAGCGGGCTGTTCGGCCTGCCGAATCCTCTATATCGACTTATGATAGCGAAAGAAACGTGATTCTTGCTGGGCAAAGGAGAGCCAGGGTGCCGCCTCCGACCAACATCTTAACAATGACGCTGAAGATATTCTTGCAGGTCCGTCCCCAGGTGCATGAGCACTTGCAGCACTGGATCGATCAGGCCCGGAAGATTCCCAGCCCGAAGCTGCAAGAGCAGGCCCTGGCGAGCATCGCCGCCAAGACATTTCACTGCGAGGGCGGCGGCATTTACAGTCTCCTGGCCGGTGATCGCTATCGGGAGGCCATCCGGTTTATCGTGGCCTATCAAACCATCAGCGATTACTTGGATAACCTGTGCGATCGCGGCACCTCCCTGGACCCCGATGACTTCCGGATTTTGCATACCTCCATGCGTCACGCCCTGACGCCGGGAGCAAAATTAGACGACTATTATCGATTCCGGGATGAACAGGATGATGGCGGTTACCTGGCTGCCCTCGTCATGACCTGTCAGGAAGTGCTGGCCGGTTTGCCGGCCTATAAGCTGATCGCTCCTTATCTCCACGAACTGGCGGACTACTACTGCACTTTACAGGTGTACAAGCATGTACGCCGGGAAGAGCGCGTGCCCCTGCTGCAGGCCTGGTTTGACGAACAAGAGAACGCTTTGCCGCCCATGGCCTGGTATGAATTTGCCGCCTGTTCCGGTTCCACCTTAGGGATATTCTGTCTCGTGGCCCATGCCTGTCATCAGGATTGCACCGCTTTACTGGCGCGCAAGATTAGGGACGCCTACTTCCCCTGGGTGCAAGGGTTGCACATCCTGCTGGATTATCTCATCGACCAGGATGAAGACCGTCGCGGCGGCGACCTGAATTTTTGTTCCTATTATCATGATTATCGGGAAATGGTGGCCCGCCTTTCCCATTTCTACAAACAGGCCAACTTGAGCATCTCCGCGTTGCCCTACGCTCGGTTCCATCGTCTCATCAACAAGGGTTTGCTTGGGATCTATTGCGCCGACAAAAAAGTACACCCGCAGAAGGAAGTCAGAATGGCGGCCAGAAGACTGGTCTTTCTGGGAGGCAGTGTGGGCCTGTTTTTCTATCTTGTCTGCTGGTTGTACCGACGTATGGCGGCCAGTGATCCGCAATCTGCACGCCGGACTATCCTGCTCCCCTGATTCTTGAAGCCACCGATACGACGCGCTCTTGATGAGCGCAGATGTGGCGGGTCTGGAGAGCGCCGGAGGGGCGTCGGCCAGAGGGCCACGTGCAGCAAGAAAAGGACCCAGACAGGATAGCCAGACCTGTGTTACGGGCCGCTCGGCCGACTTGCCGGTGGTGGCTGGCAGGTCGTTCGCTGCGTGAGCAGGCGGCCGAGAAGCGGCACGTGCAAGGCGAGCGCTGCTGATGGCCAATCGTTCGGCTGCGCCGTCTAGGGCGCCGCCCACCTACTCGAGGCGGGCTACGACATGCGCACCACGCCGGCGGTCACAGGGGCGGCACAGCGTGAGGCGCGGGGCTCTCGAGCTCGACTAGCCGTCGACTCCATCCGCGGCACCTGGCCACGCGAACGTGAACCCCTGCCGGCGGAACAGCTCGACGCAGGCCTCGGTCACCGCCGCGTCGTAGAGACCGCCGCTGTGCTGCTCGATCTCCTCGAGCGCCGCGTCGATGCCCAAGGCCGGGCGGTAGGGCCGGTGCGAGGCCATGGCCTCGACCACGTCGGCCACGGCGAGGATGCGCGCCTCGAGGATGATCTCGTCGCCGGCAAGGCCCCGCGGGTAGCCGGAGCCGTCGAGGCGCTCGTGGTGCTGCAAGGCCACCTCGGCCACCGGCCAGGGGAACTCGATGCCGTGCAGCACGTCGTGGGAGGCCTGCGGGTGCGTCCTGATGAGCTGAAACTCGACCTCCGAGAGACGCCCCGGCTTGGAGAGGATCTCGGTCGGTACGGTGATCTTGCCGACGTCGTGCAGGAGCGACGCCACGCGCACTCCCGTGACCGTCTCCTCGTCGAGGCCCATCTGCGTGGCCATGGCCAAGGCCAGCTCGGCGACGCGGCGTTCGTGGCCGGCGGTGTAGGGGTCGCGCACCTCGACGATGTCGGCGATCGCCGCGATCACCTCTTCGGTGATCGCCTGCAGCTGGCTGAGGCTGCGCTGCAGCTGCTGTTCCGTCTCCGTGAGCTCGGTGATGTCGCTGACCACGTGCACGCCGCCGGTGAAGCCGCCGGCGGCGTCGCGCTGTGGCTGGAAGGTGACGCGCAGCCAGTGTCCGTCCTGTGCGAAGACGTTGGTCTCGCTCTGCAGGCTGTGCCGGGCGCGCTTCTCGGGGGAGTCTTTCAACCTGCCCAGAGCACCGTGGAAGACCTCATGGCAGGAACGGCCGATGATCTCCTCGTAGCCGCGGCCGGCGAGGCTCACCGTACCCGCGTTGCAGCGCACGACCTTGCCGCTCGCGTCGAGCAGAGCCACCGAGTCGCGCATGGCGTCGAAGGTCTCGCGCCACTGTGTGGCGGCGGTCTCCAGGCTCTTCGCAGCTGCCTTGCGCTCGGTGACGTCGCGGGCGGCGGCGAAGACGCCGACGACCTCACCCGCCTCGTCACGGTAGACGGTCGCGTTGTATTCCACGTCGATCACAGAGCCGGAGACGTGCCGTAGACTGAGCGGGTAGTCGCGGACCTGGCCGCTCTTCAGGACCTCGCGGTAGCTGGCGCGTGCCTTGTCGGGCTCGGTGAAGTAGTCGCTGAAGTCGGTGCCGATCAGTGTTTCGTGAGGGACGCCTATGACCCGCACGGTGGCCTCGTTCACGTCGGTGATCTTGCCCTCGGGCGAGATCGTGACGAGGGGGTCGAGGTTGGCCTCGACGAGACTGCGAGCGTGGAGCGAGGCGGCCCGCACCTGGTCCTCGGCCTGCTTGCGTTCGGTGATGTCGTGGATGACCGAGAGGAAGCACGGCTCGTCCTGGAACTCTATGGTCCGGGCGGAGTCGATGCCCGTGACCAGGGTGCCATCCTTGCACCGGAGTGTCGTCTCGAACTCGTTGATCTGACCAGACTCCTCCAGACTGGTGATGACGGTGGCACGATCCGCTGGATCGGCCCAGATCGAGAGTTCCGGGGTGTTCTTGCCGATGATCTCGGCGTGGGCGTAGCCCAGCAATTGTGAGAAGCCCTCGTTGACCTCCAGGATCGTGCCGTCGCTGAGCCGGGTGATGCTGATCAGGTCCGGGGAAGCGTGGAAAGCTGCGGCAAACTTCTCCTCGGACTGCCGCCGCTCCCGCTCGGCACGTACTCGCTCGGTGATGTCGTGACCGATGACGGACACCGCGACGATGTCGCCCACAGAGTCGTGGATCGGGGACATCCTGAGCTCTACGTCGACCAAGCTGCCGTCCTTGCGCTTGCGTTGCGTCTCGAAACGGGTGACCTGGCCCTCGTGGAGCACGCGCTCGATGAGTTCCTGCGCTTCGCCTTCGCGTCCCGGCGGCATCAGGATCGCCACGCTGCGTCCGATCGCCTCCTCGGCCGAGTAGCCGTGGAGCCCCTCGGCCGCGGCGTTCCAGCTCGTGATCGTCCCGTCCAGGTCCTTCGAGAAGATGGCGTCGTGTGAAGACGTGACGATGGCTGCGAGCCTGGCCAGCTGCATCCGCGCCTTCGTCGACTCGGTGACGTCGCGGGCAGCGGCGAACACGCCCTGCAGCTCTCCGGCCTCGTCGCGATGGACGGTCGCGTCGTACTCGACGTCCATCAGCGAGCCGGAGACGTTGCGGAGCACGAGAGGATAGTCGCGGACGAAACCCTCTTCGAGGACCCTCTGGTACCCCGCCCGCGCCTTGTCGGGCTCGGTGAAGTAGTCCGCGAGGTCGGTGCCGATCAGACGGTCACGCGGAATGCCCGTGGCCTCCTCGGTGGCCTTGTTGACGTCGGTGATCTTGCCTTCCGGGCTGATCGTGACCAGCGGGTAGAGATTCACCTCGATGAGGCTGCGGGCGTAGAGCGAGGCGGCCCGCACCTGGTCCTCGGCGCGCTTGTTCTCGGTGACGTCCAGGTTGACGCCCAGGGCACGCGGGAGTCCTGTGTCGGCGTCCTCGATCACCTGCCCGAGCCAGCGTATCCAGCGCATCTCACCGTCCGTGCGGATGATGCGGAACTCCATCCCTGCGGCTTCGCCGATCTGGGTCAGCTGCGCGGACTGCTCTTGCACCCGGGCCAGGTCGTCGGGATG
>Ga0209913_1001704_pt1 | contig 11202 bp, 8 predicted proteins | sample PersoiDNA2013203_FD_185805 | JGI IMG/M metagenome (GOLD analysis project Ga0209913, IMG submission 185805) | Permafrost soil microbial communities from the Arctic, to analyse light accelerated degradation of dissolved organic matter (DOM) -... | ecosystem: Environmental > Terrestrial > Soil >... | reverse complement strand
CGTGTTGGGCAGGATGTCGCGCAGCATGATGCGCAGGTCAGTCGCACCCAGTGCTGCGCTGGCCTGCACCATTTCGCTATGCCGCAGCTTGAGCACTTCGGCGCGCACCAGCCGCGCCAGACTCGGCCATGCCGTCACGCCGATGGCCAGTGCAATCGTCAGCAAAGTCGGCTGCACGACGGCGACGATTGCCAGCGCGAACAGGAAGGATGGGATGGTCTGGAAAAATTCCGTCACGCGCATCAGCACCGCATCGGCAAGCCCGCCGTAGTAACCGGCCAGCAAGCCGCCGCTGACACCCAGCAGCAATGCCAGCAGGGTTGATACGACAGCGATCAGCAAGGACACGCGCGCGCCGTGAAAAATGCCGCTCAACAAATCGCGGCCCAGCATGTCGCTGCCCAGCAAATGTGCGGCGTCAACGCCGGGATGCAGAAAGGGTTCTGCCACCATATCCAGCGGATCACCGGGAAACAGCCACGGCGACGACACCGCCATCAGCACCACCACCAACAGCAGCACACCACCGACCAGCGCCGATGGCGAGCGCAGCAGGCGGCCGAACCAACCGCGCGTGGTCGGCGCTGCGATCAGGCTGGCCGGCGCATCGGCCTTGGTCAGCGCCAGTGTGGAAACAAGCTCGCTCATTGCAGAGTCACTTTCAGACAAATCATCTAGTTCAGGAAAAACGAATGCGCGGATCGAGACGGGTATAGACAAAGTCCACCACCCAGTTCACCACGATCACGACGATGGAACTGCACAGCAAGATGCCGAGCAGCAGATTGAAATCACGCTGGAACAATGCCTCAAACGCCAGCCGTCCCAGGCCCGGCCACGAAAACACGGTCTCCACCAGCACGGCGCCGCCGATGATGGAGCTGACCTGCACACCCAGCATGGTGACCAGCGGTAGCAAGGCATTGCGCAGCACATGCGCGAACAGCACGCGCGGCGGCCGCGCGCCTTTGGCGACAGCGGTGCGAACGAAGTCCTGGCGGCGCACCTCGACCATGGTCGCGCGCATCAGGCGCGTGTACACCGCCATGTAGAACAAGCCCAAGGTGACCGCCGGCAACACCAGATGGCGCGCCACGTCGACGATGTGCGCCCAGCCGGTATAGCCGGCTTCAATCGTGAACATGCCACCCACCGGCAGCCAGTCGAGCCAGACCGAGAACACCACCACCAGCATCAGGCCGATCCAGAACAGCGGCGTGGCGAAAAACACCAGCGCCAGCGTCGAAATCACCACGTCGGCGATCTTGCCGGCACGGTACGCGGCGATGGCTCCCAGCGTCGCGCCAGCCACCACGGCAAACAGGATGCTCGCGCCCATCAGCAGCAAAGTTGCCGGTACGCGCTCGCCGATCAGTTGCGCCACCGGCATGCCGTGACGGAAGGAATAGCCGAGATTGAAGTGCGCCAGATTCAGCAGATATTTGCCGAACTGCACCAGCAGAGGCTGATCCAGACCGAACTGTGCGCGCAACGCCGCCATGTATTCCGGCGTTGCCGCCCCGGCCTCCCCCGCCAGCACCTGGGCAGCATCACCCGGCGCCAGACGTAGCAGGAAGAAGTTGATGACAGCCACGCCCAGCGCCACGCTGACGAGTTGCAGCAGGCGACGGATGACGACGTTGTTAATCTTCATGGCTGTCCTCAGGGAGCCGCTTTGGCGACTTTAGCCGTGTTGTCGAACCACGCATTTTTGAGCGAGCTGTAGATCTGGTCGACGCCGGTGACGGTGTCTTTCAGATTGGCAGCCTGCACGGTGAAGAAGTGCAGCTCAAGCAGCGGGATCGATGGCAGATCGGTTTGTACGCGTTGCTGCAGTTTCTTGAACAGCGCGACGCGCTCGGTCTGGCTGGACGAGGACTGGGCCTGCTCGATCAGCTTATCGGCTTCGGCGCTGCGGTAACCCGAACCATTGCTCCACGGGATGTTCTTGCCGATCGAATCGCTCCAGTAAGCGCGTGTCACCCCCACCAGCGGATCGGCAAAGCCGGCGAACCACACCACCGACAAGTCGTAGTCGCGGTCGCCGTAGACGCGCTTGGTGTAAGTCGGCGTATCTTGTGCACGCACGTTGACGTCAATACCGATGCGCTTCAACGCTTGCTTGATATATTCCCCGCTGCGCTTGTAATCGTCGCCGTAAGGCAGGTAGTCGAGGTTGATACGCAAGCGGGTGCCGTCGGCGCCGCGCTTGAGGCCGGCTTCGTCAAGCAGGGCTTCCGCTTTTTTCGGATCGTAGCCGTACTTCGGCACGTCGTCGGTATAGAACTGCTTGAGCGTCGACACCACAGGACTGACCGCCGGTTTGCCAAAGCCGTACCAGACCACCTTGTTGAAGGCGTTCAGGTCGATCGCATAAGCCAGCGCCTGACGCACGCGCACATCCTTGAAATAAGGCCGGTCGACATTGACGTCAAGGAACAGCCACGGCGAGATCCAGTCGTAGCCGCGGGTTTCTAGCTTGAGGCCCGGCAGTTTGGCGAGGCGTTCAGCATCCTTCAGCGGCACGGGCGAAAACGGCGCATATTGCGCTTCGCCCTTTTCCAAGGCAGCAGCGCGCGCACCGGCGTCAGGTACGACCTTGAAGATGATCTTGTCGAGGTAAGGCTTGCTCACGCCTTTGCTTTTGTCCCAGTAATTGGGATTGCGCTCCAGCGTGATGTAGTTGCCCTTGCTCCATTCCTTGAACACGAACGGGCCGGTGCCGACCGGCTTGTTGTTGTAAGGATTGTTGAGGATGTCGGTGCCTTCGTACAAGTGCTTTGGCAACACTTGCGCGCCGTTGCTGTTGAGCGAGCTCAGGACAGCCAGCGACGGTTCGCTGAACCGGATGATGACGGTGTAGTCGTCCGGTGTGTCAACGCCGGTGACGGTGCCATAGATGATCTGATTGCGCGGATGGATTTTCTTCCACACGTTTTCCAGCGTCCACTTGACGTCGGCCGAAGTGAAAGGCTTGCCGTCATGCCACTTGACACCCTTGCGCAGATGGAAGGTCAGCGTCTTGCTGTCCTTGGAGACGTCCCAGCTTTCTGCCAGCGCCGGGCGCAGCTTGAAGTCGTTGTCGTATTCCACCAGACCGTCGAAGACGTTGGCGCTGAAGAAGCCGGTCGGCGCCGCAGTGTTCAATGCGGAAGTCAGAATCACCGGCTCGGGCTGGATGATCGCGGTCAGCGTGCCGCCGCGGGTCTGTGCTGTAGCGTTTGCGGCAAACGCCAGCGTCAGTGCCGTGGCGCCAAGCAGTTTGAAGATCTTTTTGTTCATGTCGTGTTTTCCCTCGTATTGTTATTAGTTGCCGGCTATTGCCCGGCTTTCGCCAGATTGGCGTTGGCAGGTTCCAGCCATGCGTTTTTCAGTGAACCCTGCGACTGGTCGCCGTCCTGCGTGATGCCCTTGAGACGCGGCGAATGGACAGTAAAGAAGTGCAACTCGATCAGTGGCAAGGTCGGCAGCTCGGTCTGGGTGATCTGCTGGAATTTCTTGAACAGCGCAATGCGTTCGGCTTGCGTCGCTGCGCCTTGCGCCTGTTCGATCACGCGGTCGACTTCCGGATTGCTATAGCCGGAGCTGTTGGTCCATGGGATGTTCTTGCCGATCCAGCCTGACCAGTACATGCGTGTGAGGCCGATTTGCGGATCAGGGAAAGATGCATTCCAGGTGATCGCCGTGTCGAAATCGCGGTCGCCGTAGACGCGCTTGGTGAAGGCTGCCGTGTCCTGGCTGCGGATGTTGACTTCGATGCCGACGCGCTTGAGCGATTGCTTGAGGTATTCGGCGGTACGACGGTAATCGTCGCCGTAGGGCAGATAATCATTGTTGATGGTGAAGCGCACGCCATCGGCGCCGCGCGGGAAGCCGGCTTCGTCCAGCAGCGCTTCGGCCTTCTTGGTGTCATACGGGTAGCGCGGTACGGTGTTGTCGAAGAACTGCGACAGCGTGGTCGGCACGATACTGACCGACGGCTTGCCGTAGCCGTACCAGACGACCTTGTTGAGGCCTTCCAGATTTGCGGCGTGGGCGATGGCGCGGCGTACGCGTACGTCTTTCAGATATTTGTTGTTGAGGTTGTAGTCGAGGTAAAGCACCGGCGACGACCATTGATAACCATTAGTTTCGACCTTGACCTTGCCGGACTCGGCCAGGCGTTGCGCTTCTTTCGGCGGCACCGGGCTGAACACGGCATATTGCGCATCGCCGTTTTCCAGCATCGCGGCACGCGCACCGGCATCAGGCACGACCTTGAAGATGATCCTGTCGAGGTACGGCTTGCCCCCGCCGTTACTCTTATCCCAATAATTCGGGTTGCGCTCGAGCGTGATGTAGTTGCCGCGGCTCCATTCCTTGAACACGAACGGACCGGTTCCGATGGGCTTGTTGTTGTTCGGATTGTTGAGCACGTCGGTGCCTTCGTACAGATGCTTCGGCAGCACCGGCGCGCCCCAGGAATTCAGTGTCGACAGCAAGGCCAGCGACGGCTTGGTGAAGCGGAAGATCGCGGTGTTGGCGTCGGGCGCATCGACCTGGGTCAGGTTGACGAGGATGGCCTTGTTGCGCGGGTGAATGGTTTTCCAGACATTTTCCACCGACCATTTGACGTCGGCCGAAGTGAACGGTTTACCGTCGTGCCATTTGACGCCCTTGCGCAAATGGAAGGTGATGGCAAGACCGTCTTTCGATACTTCCCAGCGTTCTGCCAGTTGGCCATGCGGCTTGAGCTCATTGTCATAGGACAGCAGGCCGTCATAAACGTTGGTGGCGATCAGCGATGTCGGTTGTGCAGTATTGACGGCGCCGGTCAGCGTGACCGGTTCAGGCTGAACAATGGCGACGAGGGTGCCACCGGCTTTCGGTATCTGTGCCTGCGACGGTGCCGATGCCTGAGTCTGTGCTGCAGCAATGAACGGCAGGGAGGCGAGCACCAGACCGGAAATCAAAGAAGTCGTGAAGCGATTGTGCATGATGTCTTTTCTTTTTGTGTAGAGGCGTAGTCAGTTATTGGCTAAGACTCAGATCGCGCCGTGGCGCGGCGGCTTCTTGTCGTTGAGGTAGTAGTTGCCGATGGCGTGATACTTCCAGCGCACCGGGTCGTGCAGCGTATGCGTGCGGGCGTTGCGCCAGTGGCGGTCGAGATTGTTTTCGGCCAGTGTGGATTGCGTGCCCGCCAGCTCGAACAGCTTGCTACCGGCGGCCAGCGACACATTATTGGTCAGCACGCGCGACTCGGCGACGGCGATCGATGCCGCGGCGACGGTGTCTGCTGTGGGATTGGCAGCGGCCAGATCCACCTTCAATCCGGCGCGATCCACCAGTGCTTCAGCAGCGTGCAGTTGCACGGTCAGGTCGCCCACTTCGCGGATGGTCAGCGGATCATCACCGGCGCGTTCGACACCGCTGTCGATCCATGGCCGCGAACGGGTCGAGACGAAACGGATCAGGTCGTTGTAGGCGGCGCGTGCAATGCCAAGGTCAATCGCAGCGTGCAGGATCTGTGCGAGCGGTCCCACCGTCGTCGGACGGTCGAACGAAGCCTGGAAACCCAGCACGGCATCAGCAGGCACGCGCACATTGTCGAAGATCGCCGAGCCGCTGCCGGTAGTGCGTTGGCCGAATCCCGACCAGTCGTCAACGATGGTCAGGCCTGCGGCATCGCGCGGCACCAGCGCCAACTGCTGCACGCCGTCGTCGCCAATGGCGGAGGTCGGCACCCAGTTGGCATAGAGCGCGCCGGTGGCGTAGAACTTGCGGCCGTTGATACGGTAGCCGGCGCCGTCTTCCGTATCGTCTTTGGTCAGGCGTGTCTTGCGCTCGGCGGAATTCTTGGTGCCGATTTCTGCGAGGGCATTGCCGAAACGGTCGCCTTGCAAGACGCGGTCAAAGTAGAAGCGTTTTTGCGCTTCGCTGCCATTGACGCGGATGATTTCCACGGCATAAAAATGGTTCTGCGGAATCTGGCCGAGCGAACCGTCCGCCTCAGCAATGATCGCCGTGACCTGTGCCAGAGTGACATTGGAGACACCGGCACCGCCGTATTCCTTCGGCACGGTAATACCCCACAAACCCGAGCGGACATAGCGCTCCAATTCAGCCCACGGCAGACGGCGTTCGCGATCACGCTCCGATGCTTCACGCGCCAGTTCGGCGGCAAGTTTGTGCGCGACGTCGATGGCTTCGGCGTCGTCACGGATTCTGGCGACAAGACGCGGCTCTGCGGAACGCGATGGCGCATCGGTGGATGCGACGGCAGTGGCGGGATGACTCATGATGTGTGCTTTCGATGAAAATGGCTGGACGGCTCAGTACCAGCTCAGGACCAGTTATGACGTGGCGGCGGCGTGTCGTTGAGGTAGTAGTTGCCCACGGCGTGATACTTCCAGCGCACCGGATCATGCAGCGTATGGACGCGGGCATTGCGCCAGTGGCGGTCGAGATCGTGGGCGGACAGGGTCGATTGCGTTCCTGCCAGTTCGAACAATTTTTCGCTGGCGTGAAGCGCAATCTCGGTGGTCAGTACTTTGGCTTCCGCCACGGCGACAGAAGCCTGCGCCATCTGGTCGTAGTCGATCGGCAGCGGTAGCTGGTCGAGCGTGCGGGCCGCGCGTTCCAGCAAGGCATCCGCGGCATGCAGACGAATCTTCAGATCGCCGATCTGGTTGATGGTCAATGGATCGTCACCGGCGCGTTCGACACCGCTGTCGGCCCATGGACGTGAGCGCTGGCGGATGAACGCAATCGCATCGTCGACTGCAGCATGGGCGATGCCGGCATCAATCGCAGCCTGGATCAATTGTGCGACCGGGCCGATGTTGTTGGGCTGCGTCGCCAACTGATGCAATGGCACGATGTGCCCGGCGGATACCCGCACATTGTCAAAAATGACCGTGCCGCTGGCCGTGGTGCGCTGGCCAAAGCCCGACCAGTCATCCACCACGCTCAAGCCCGGCGCGTGGCGATCGGCAAAGACAAACAGGCCTTTTCCCTCGTCGTCCAGCGCGCGCGTCGGCACCCAGTCGGCATACAACGCGCCGGTGGAATAGAAACGCGTGCCGTTGAGCAGATAGTCCGGGCTGCCCGGGTCTTTGGTAATGCGTGTGCGGATATCAAGCACGTTCTTACTGGTGCGCTCGGGACCGGCATTGCCAAAGCGTGCGCCCTTCAATACCTCGCCATAGAAATAATGCTTCTGGCTTTCGCTCGCGGTCTGCGCCAGCACATTCAAAATGCCGAAATGATTTTGTGGAATCTGGCCGATGGAGGGGTCCGCAGCGGAGATGATCTTCACGACTTCAGCCAGCGTCACCCATGAAGCGCCGATGCCGCCGTATGCCTTGGGTACCGTGATTGCCCACAGTCCGCTGGACGAAAATCGCTCGATCTCGGCATGCGGCAAGCGCCGTTGCCGGTCTCGCTCAGCGGCGTCCACGGCGAAATCCTGCGCCAGCTTGCGTGCTGTATCGATTGCTTCTTGTTCACTGAGGATGCGGTGCGCCGGCACACGGGGCGTAGAGACGGCTGCGCCCGCGATCGATTTTTCGATGACCGCTGACATGATGGAATAGCTCCGAGAGATTGACCACTTTGCTGCGAAGAACGGAGAGCAGCAAGCGCAGGCAAGATTAACGATCAGCCATTTAATCAAAGTCGGCGTTTTTGCAGAACGAAGTATTTCGTATTTCTTAGTTTGAAAATTGCATGACATTGCCGTGTGATGTTCACCTGAATTAGCATGAATGCGCATAACGCCCTCCACCCAATCAGCGCACTCCCCGCTCTCTTTATTTGCTGAACCAGCGGCAGGCGTACAATAAAGCGCATGAATGACATGACGATTTCCACCACGCTTTCTCTGACGGAACTGGAAGAGGCGATCAACTACTGGCGTATCCAGCGTCCCGCCACGGGCGAGGAATGCGCGCTGTCGCCCGAGGTCAATGCATTGGCTGATGTCTACGCGTTGATGATCATCAACCACGCGCATGCCGTCGACCTTGACGCCGTTGGCAAGGAACCACGCCAGCTGATCGATACCTGGCGCAAGGCGCGGACACCCCAAAACGTCTGATTGGCCTGATTCCAGCGTCGCGGCTCGCTTGTCACATTTGTGGCGTATGATTTTTATCCATTGCTGCATTGAACAATTCGCCTGATGCGCAGTCTGTTGTATTCCAACCCCAAGGATAGAGATGCGACGCAAACCCGCTGTAAGCCCTTCCCCGGCATCCGTATCAACTGAACGCAAGCACCGCATCGCTCTGGTGCTGCAAGGCGGCGGCGCGCTCGGCGCCTACCAGGCCGGTGTCTACCAGGCCATGCATGAAAACAACCTGACCCCGGACTGGGTGGTCGGCACCTCGATTGGCGCCATCAACGCCGCCATCATCGCCGGCAATGAGCGCGAGTTCCGGATCCAGCGCCTGCGGGAATTCTGGGACAGCGTTTCTCACACCGACCTGATCAATCTGCAGCAAGTGCCCGACTCCACCCGCCAGCTGGCGACATGGATGACGACGATGGATACCTTCGCGCGCGGCGTGCCGGGATTCTTTACACCGCGTCCGTTCAATCCGTTTGCGATTGGTTTGGCTGTCCCGCCGGAAGAAGCCAGCTTCTATAACACCGAAGAACTGCGTACTACGCTCAACAAATACGTCGATTTCGACTATCTCAACAGCACGGACGCCGGCATCCGACTGACGATCAGTGCCGTCAAGGTTACCTGTGGCACGCTGGTCAAGTTCGATACCAGCAATCAGTCGATCAGCGCCGAGCACGTGATGGCCAGCGGCGCGTTGCCGCCGGGCTTTGCGCCTGTACGCGTCGATGGCGATCTCTACTGGGATGGCGGCCTCTACTCGAACACGCCCCTGGAGGCCGTACTCAATGACGAGCCGCGCCAGGATACGCTGTGCATGATGGTCGATCTGTGGCACGCCGACGGACCCGAACCGCGCACTTTAGAAGAAGTCCAGACGCGCCAGAAAGACGTGACCTTCGCCTCGCGCTCACAACGTCACATCGAGGCCTATCTGAAGCAATACCAGCTGCGCAAGCTCGCTCGCGAGCTCTACGAGCGTCTGCCGCCCGACCTGCGCAAACCTGGTGATCGCAAGCAACTGGCGGAGCTCGGCGCGGACTCCACCATCCACATCGTGCGTCTGCCTTATGCAGGACGCGACTGGAACATGGCGTCGAAGGATGTCAATTTCTCACGCGGCTCGATCCAGTGGCGCTGGGAACAGGGTTATCAGGATGCCATGCGTGGCATTGAGGTCAGCAAGGGATGCCTGTTCCAGGTCTCCGATACGGGCGTAGTGGTTCATGAACTGCCGGCGGTGGTCGAAGTCGCGACCGGCTGATGGAAGAACCTGGCAGTAGAGATTAAAGCAATGAAGATGGAATATGAGGATGGAACAAAGAGCAGTGACGGGGCATAAAAAAGAAATATTGTCGCTGTGCAATAACAAAATATGTTGTTATTATTGCAATTCTTCACATTTTTGTGCGTTGCACAAAAAGTTCTTGACCTCACCATTTAAGTGCGTAAAATAGTAATTGTTGCGGCGCACAAAAATAGTTTTTCGAGACCGAAGCCGCTAGTCCCCAGCTGTTTTTAAAAACCAAAGGAGAAGCACATGTTTTCGTATCAAGACCAATTTTCCGCTGCAACCAAGACCCACTTCCAGGCTCAACTGGATCTGATCAATACACTGACAACCAAGACTTTCGAAGGTCTGGAAAAGATCGTCGAACTGAATCTGAGCGCTGCCAAGGCATCGCTGGAAGAGTCGGCCGCTACTGCTCAGCAATTCGCATCCATCAAGGATCCGCAAGAACTGCTGGCACTGGCGCAAGCACAAGCGCAACCGACAGCTGAAAAGGCTGCCGCTTATGGCCGTCATCTGGCAAGCATCGTGTCGGCGACTCAAGCTGAACTGACCAAGGCAACTGAAGCACAAGTCGCTGAAACCAGCCGTAAAGTCAGCGCTCTGGTCGATGAAATCGCCAAGAACGCACCAGCCGGTTCGGAAAACGCTGTCGCCCTGCTGAAGTCGGCTATCGGCAACGCCAACGCCAGCTACGAGCAACTGACCAAGAACACTAAGCAAGCAGTGGAAACACTGGAAGGCCACCTGAGCAACGCGGCCAAGCAATTCACACAAGCTGCTGAAAAGACCACCAGCCGTAAGAAGTAATTCGCAAGAATACCCTGCACGGTGCAGTCGCCAGACTGCTGCAATACCAATACCTGCAGAACATTGAAAAGACCGCCTAGGCGGTCTTTTTTTTGCCCTCATCCAAAGAACTCCATCCCCGCCCCTCATTTTCGCGACGGGCTTGTCGCATTGCTGCACCAGGCCTGCCCTAACTCATTTACACTCAAATTCTCACAAAACGAGAATTCAATTTTCAAATATGAGAAAAATGAGGAATTATCCGCCCATGAACTCAGCCGCCACCACTCCGCAAGTACCTGTCGTCGCCACCAGCGAACGCTCGCTCATGGTGTTGTCGGTCATCGCCCGGCATGGCAAACCGATCGCGGTACGCAAGCTGAAAGAACTGACCGGCTTGCCGCAAAGCACGCTGTACCGCCATCTGCTGCCGCTGAAAAAATGGGGACTGGTGCAGGAGCAAGACAATTTTTATGCGCCCGGCCCATTGAGCGTGCAGCTGGCCTGGGGCTTTGACCACACCTCGTATCTGGTCAGCAACGCCCAGCCGGAAATGCTGCAACTGGCCAAGAAATGCGGCGAAAGCGTCGGCCTGATGGTGGCCGTCAACGATCAGGTCACCTGTCTCGACATGGTCGACAGCGAACAGTCGCTGCGCTGCTCGTTTTCCAAAGGCCGCTCGCATCCGCTGTCGCGCGGCGCGTCCGCCAAGGCGGTACTGGCCCATTTGCCCATCGCCATGGCTGACAACATCGTGCAGCGCCAATTGCATGGACAGGATGAAGACATCGCCCGCCTGCAAAAAGAACTCGCCACCATCCGTACGCAAGGTTATGCGGTCAGCGAGGGCGAAGTCGACTGGGGCGTGTGGGGTGTCAGTGCTCCCGTGTTTTACAAACCCGGCCAGGCGGCCGGTGCAATTACCCTGATGGCGCCGGCAATCCGGGCCGAAGAGCGGCAGCGTGAGCTGATTGCCGCCACGGTTCAGGCAGCGGCCACCATCAGCGAACGTCTT
>Ga0209913_1001702_pt1 | contig 11205 bp, 10 predicted proteins | sample PersoiDNA2013203_FD_185805 | JGI IMG/M metagenome (GOLD analysis project Ga0209913, IMG submission 185805) | Permafrost soil microbial communities from the Arctic, to analyse light accelerated degradation of dissolved organic matter (DOM) -... | ecosystem: Environmental > Terrestrial > Soil >... | reverse complement strand
AGGTAAGCCGCCATGTCCGAGACGCTACTCAGTTCCCGCAATCTGGCTTTCGAGCTGTACGAAGTCCTTGATGCCGAGGGCTTGACCCAGCGCGAGCGGTTTGCCGAACACAATCGCGAAACCTTCGACGCGGCCATCAGTACCGCCCGAAACATTGCCGAGAAGTACTTCGCGCCACATAACCGCAAGAACGACGAAAACGAACCGCGCTACGAGGACGGCAAGGCCATCCTGATTCCGGAAGTCAAACCGGCGGTGGACGCATTCCTCGAAGCGGGCTTTCTCAATGCCGCGCGCAGTTTCGAAGCCGGCGGCATGCAGTTGCCGACGTTGCTGTCCCAGGCCTGCTTCGCCCACTTCCAGTCGGCCAACGCCGCGTCAACGTCCTACCCGTTCCTGACCATGGGCGCCGCCAACCTGATCGAAAGTTTCGGCACCGAGGAGCAGAAGCAACGCTTCCTGCAACCGATGATCGAGGGGCGTTTCTTCGGCACCATGGCCCTGACCGAGCCCCACGCCGGCTCGTCGCTGTCGGACATTCGGACCCGCGCCGAGCCCGCGGCGGACGGCAGCTATCGCCTCAAGGGCAACAAGATTTTTATCTCCGGCGGCGACCACCCACTGTCGGAAAACATCGTGCATATGGTGCTGGCCAAGCTGCCGGACGCACCGGCCGGGGTGAAGGGCATTTCGCTATTTATCGTGCCCAAATTCCTGGTCAACGACGATGGCAGCCTGGGCGCGCGCAACGATGTGTTGCTGGCCGGGCTATTCCACAAGATGGGTTGGCGCGGCACCACGTCCACGGCGCTGAATTTCGGCGATAACGGGCACTGCGTCGGCTATCTGGTGGGCCAGCCGCACCAGGGCCTGAGCTGCATGTTCCAGATGATGAACGAAGCGCGCATCGGCGTCGGCATGGGCGCGGTGATGCTCGGTTACGCCGGTTACCTGTATTCCCTGGAATACGCACGCGAACGTCCGCAGGGCCGCCTACCGGACAGCAAAGACCCGAGCACCGCGCCGGTGTCGATCATCCAGCACGCCGACATCAAGCGCATGCTGCTGACCCAGAAAGCCTACGTCGAAGGCGCCTTCGACCTCGGCCTGTATGCCGCACGCCTATTCGACGACACCACCACGCTGGCAACCGACGGCGAGCGCAAGCACGCCCACGAACTGCTCGACCTGCTGACCCCGATCGTCAAATCCTGGCCCTCGGAGTTCTGCCTCAAGGCCAACGAGCTGGCGATCCAGATCCTCGGCGGCCACGGCTACACCCGTGAATACCCGGTGGAGCAGTACTACCGCGACAACCGCCTCAACCCGATCCATGAAGGCACCCACGGCATCCAATCCCTGGACCTGCTCGGGCGCAAGCTGGCGCAGAACGGCGGCGCCGGCCTGAAGCAGTTGATTCGGTTGATCGCCGAAACGGGCGCACGGGCGCAGCAATACCCCTCGCTGAATGCCTTGAGAGAACCGCTGGAACACCTGGTGGCGCGCCTGCAAAGCGTGACGATCGGCCTGCTGACGGATCTCGCCCAAGGCAAAGTCAACAGCAGCCTGGCGAATTCGGCGCTGTACCTGAAAGTGTTCGGACACACGGTGATTGGCTGGCGCTGGCTGGAGCAGGCGATTCGCGCCGAAGAAGGCCTGGCCAAGGGCAATCCGGCGGACACCGCCTTCTATAAAGGCAAGCTCCAGGCCGCACGGTACTTCCTGACCTGGGAAGTACCGGGCTGCCATCATGAACTGGCGATTCTGGAGGCCCGCGATGATACGTGCCTCGGCATGCAGGATGAGTGGTTCTAAGGCTGGCCGATAGCCTTGGAAATCACCTCGACCGTGGCGCTGACTTGCTCTTGGTAACGGTCGAGTTCCTGCTGGTGACGCTGTTGCATTTCGATCTGCTCGGCGCACAGGTTCAGCGCGGCCAGCACCAATAGCTTGTCACCGATCAGGGTCGGGTACTTTTGCTTGGTAGTCGCCAGGGAGGCCTTGAGCAGGGTCACGGCGCGCATCAGGGTTTGATCTTCTCCGGCCGGGGCCTTGATCGAGTAATCCTCTCCGAGAATCGAAACGACCTTTATCCCTTCGTTCATGCGCTGACAGGACCTGCGCTCACACGCTCAACCAACGCCTGGATACGCGCAGCGGTGGCGCCGTTCTTTTCTTCCTGCTCCATCAGGTTCAGTTGCAGGCTGTCGTTCTCATCCTTGGCACGGGCCAGTTCCGCCTTGAGGGATTCATGAGTGCCCAACAGGTCGTGATTCTGCTGTACCAGGTCGCTGACCAGTTGTTCCAGTTGACTGAGGGATGCTTCTAACATTTTGATTTCCTGGGCTTTTCAAAGGGCGGTGACGATAAAGAAAATTCACCTCGGATGCCAGGGTTATCCCCGGCGCGCAGCCCGATTGTTAAGGGCCGGGCCACACTTTCGAGCCTTAGTGACTGCATTTCCTCCATCAGGTTCCTGAATCGGCCCAACCCCTCGTCAGATGCGATAAACGCACATGCCACTTTAGACTTTAGTCGTACTGCCGACAGGTGGTGCATTCCCCGTCTCATGGCCGCATGGATCGCACATCTCCCCAGGATTCCCGCATGTTTCTTCGTAATATGAATATCGCGCCGCGCGCCTTCCTCGGCGTCACCCTGATTGGCGCACTCATGTTGTTTCTCGGTGTGTTCGCTCTGAACCAAATGAGCAAAATCCGCGACGCTGATCCGCGACCTGGCCGACCAGACCAACCTAATGACCCTGAACGCGCCGGGGAAGCCGGCCGAGCCTTTGCCGTGGTGGCCGATGAAGTACGCGCGCTGGCCCATCGCACCCAGCAGTCGACCAGCGAGTGGTCGCGCCTGGCGGTGGATTTGAATGCGATGGTCGGGCGGTTTCGTCTCTAAAAATGTGGGAGGGGGCTTGCCCCCGATTGCGGTGTATCAGAATCAGATGTGCTGACTGACACTCAGCTATCGGGGGCAAGCCCCCTCCCACATTTAGATCGGCGCCCGTCGTTAAAACCTTTTTGACAGCGCGGCAATTCAACAGGTTAGAATCGCTGGCACGCAGACTGCATGGTCAGAATGCGTCCGTCTTATTTTGCCCATGGAGTACTGCCTTTGAATGCGACAACCATCAACAGCCTGTTCTTGATCGGCGCGTTGCTGGTGAGTGCGAGCATTCTGGTGAGTTCTCTTTCGTCCCGCCTGGGCATCCCGATCCTGGTGATCATCCTGGCCGTGGGCATGGTTGCCGGCGTCGACGGCGGCGGCATCATCTTCGATAACTACCCCACCGCCTATCTGGTGGGCAACCTCGCCCTGGCCGTGATCCTGCTCGACGGCGGCTTACGCACACGGGTGGCGAGTTTCCGCGTGGCACTCTGGCCAGCGTTGTCGCTGGCCACGGTCGGGGTGTTGATTACCACCGGTCTCACCGGCATGGCCGCAGCCTGGCTGTTCGACCTCAATATCATTCAAGGCTTGCTGATCGGCGCGATTGTCGGCTCCACCGACGCCGCCGCAGTGTTCTCGCTGCTCGGCGGCAAGGGGCTCAACGAACGGGTCTCCGCCAGCCTGGAAATCGAATCCGGCAGCAACGACCCGATGGCGGTGTTCCTGACCGTCACCCTGATCGACATGCTCGCCAGCGGCCAGACCGGCCTGCACTGGAACCTACTGATTCACCTGGTGCGCGAGTTCGGCATCGGCGGCTTCATCGGCCTGGGCGGCGGCTGGCTGATGCTGCAGATGGTCAACCGGATCAACCTGGCCAACGGTCTGTACCCGATCCTGGTGATCGCCGGCGGCCTGTTTGTCTTCGCCTTGACCAACGCCCTGCACGGCAGCGGCTTCCTCGCCGTGTACCTGTGCGGCCTGGTAATCGGCAACCGCCCGGTGCGCAGCCGTCATGGCATTTTGCATATGCTCGACGGCATGGCCTGGCTCGCCCAGATCGGCATGTTCCTGGTGCTGGGCCTGCTGGTCACGCCCCACGATCTGCTGCCGATAGCGCTGCCCGCCCTGGGCCTGGCGCTGTGGATGATCCTGTTTGCGCGGCCGCTGTCGGTGATGGTCGGCCTGCTACCGTTCAAGGCGTTCCACGACCGTGAAAAAGCCTTTATCGCCTGGGTCGGTTTGCGCGGCGCGGTGCCGATCATTCTTGCGGTGTTCCCGCTGATGGCCGGCCTGCCCCATGCACAGCTGTACTTCAACCTGGCGTTCTTTATCGTGCTGGTCTCGCTGCTGGTGCAAGGCACCAGCCTGCCGTGGGTGGCCAAGCTGCTGAAAGTAACCGTGCCACCGGAGCCGGCGCCGATTTCCCGCGCAGCCCTGGAAGTCCACGTCACCAGCGAGTGGGAGCTGTTCGTCTACCGCCTGGGCGCGGAAAAGTGGTGCATCGGCGCAGCCCTGCGCGAACTGAAAATGCCCGAAGGCACGCGCATCGCGGCGCTGTTCCGTGGCCAGCAACTGCTCCATCCGTCGGGTAGCACGGTGCTGGAAGCCGACGACTTGCTCTGCGTGATCGGTCACGAACACAACCTGCCAGCCCTGGGCAAACTGTTCAGCCAGGCGCCGCAACGCGGCTTGGATTTGCGCTTCTTCGGCGACTTCGTCCTCGAAGGCGACGCCCAGCTCGGCGCGGTGTCGGCGTTGTATGGCCTGCAGCTCGAAGGCATCGACGCGGACATGCCGTTGAGCCACTTCATCACCCAGAAAGTCGGCGGCGCGCCGGTGGTCGGCGACCAGGTGGAGTGGAACAACACGATCTGGACCGTCGCGGTCATGGACGGGAACAAGATTGGCAAAGTCGGCGTCAGATTCCCCGAAGGAAGTCGCCCGGGCCCCGGACTCTTCCTCTAAACTGCGGGGCAACACTGCCCCGTTTCTTCACCTTGCTCGACCGGTCTCTATGCCAACCCTGCGCACTTTTCTCGCTACTGCCCTGCTGGGCCTGACCCTTTGTGTCGGCAACGTACACGCCGCCGACCCGCCCAACGCCGACGCTATCCAGCAAACCCTGGACAAGCTGCCCGACCGCAAGCTGCCCGACGCCGACATGAAGGCGCTGCAGGCGATCCTGCAGCAGACGTTGACCTACCTTGGCAACAAGCAGGATTACGAGCAGCGTCTGGCCGATCTCAAGCGCCAGTTGCAAGACGCCCCGCGCCTGACCAGCGAAAACCAGCGCGAATTGACCCGGCTCAAGGCGACTAAAATCGTCCCGGTGGCCCAGCGCTACGCCACCTTGCCGATGCCGCAACTGGAACAACTGCTGGTGCAGCGCACCACCCAGCAAGGCGACCTGCAAAAAGACCTGGCCGAAGCCAACAGCCTGACCATCGCCGCCCAGACTCGCCCCGAGCGCGCCCAGACCGAAATCAGCAGCAGCCAGACGCGCATCCAGCAGATCAACGCGACCCTCAAGGCTGGCAAGGACAATGGCAAAATCCTCAGCGCCGACCAACGCAACCAGTTGAACGCCGAACTGGCGTCGCTGAATGCACTGATCCCGCTGCGCCGCCAGGAACTGGCCGGCAACAGCCAACTGCAAGACCTGGGCAACAGCCAGCATGACCTGGTGGTGGAAAAAACCGCGCGCCTGGAGCAAGAGATCCAGGACCTGCAAACCCTGATCAACCAGAAACGCCTGGCCCAGTCCCAGCAGACGGTGACCCAACAGTCCATCGAAGCGCAGAAAGCCGGCGGCAGCAGCCTGTTGGCCACGGAAAGCGCGGCCAACCTGAAACTGTCCGACTACCTGCTCAAAAGCACCGACCGCCTCAACGACCTGACCCAGAAGAACCTGCAGACCAAGCAGCAACTGGACACCGTGACCCAGAGCGACTCGGCGCTGGACGAGCAGATCAACGTGCTCAAGGGCAGCCTGCTGCTGTCGAAGATTCTGTACAAACAGAAGCAGGCATTGCCGCGCCTGACGGTCGACCGCGACCTGGCGGACAATATCGCCAACATTCGCCTGTACCAGTTCGAGGTCAACCAGCAACGCGAACTGATCAACTCGCCCAGCACCTATGTGGATAACCTGCTGACCAACCAGCCGCCGGATGAGGTCACCCCGCAATTGCGGCGCACCCTGCTGGAACTGGCGATCACCCGCAGCGACCTGCTCGAGCGCTTGAGCCGCGAGCTGAGCGCGCTGCTCAATGAATCGATCACCCTGCAACTGAACCAGAAACAACTGCTCAGCACCGCCACCAGCCTGCGTGCGACCCTTGATGAGCAGATGTTCTGGATTCCCAGCAACAAGCCACTGGACACCGAGTGGCTGGAAACCGTCCCGGATCACCTGAGCAAGCAAGTCACCTCCCTGCCCTGGGCCTCCAGCGTCAGCGAACTGTACGACGGCCTGACCCAGCGCCCGCTGCTGTTCCTGCCGTTGCTGCTGTTGATCGGCGCGCTGCTGTGGCGGCGCAATGCCTTGTACGCACGCCTGAAAAAGGTCCACCTGGACATCGGCCACTTCAAGCGTGACAGCCAATGGCACACGCCCCAGGCGATCCTGGTGAATATCCTGCTGGCCATGCCCGTGGCCCTGGGCTTGGCGTTATGCGGTTATGCGTTGCAGATCGACGCCCGCGGGCAAAACGCCAACCTGGGCGCCGCGCTGTTGCAGATCGCCCAGGCGTGGATGGTGTTTTACACCGCCTACCGAATCCTCGCGCCGGGCGGCGTAGCCGAATTGCACTTTCGCTGGGAACGTCCGCAGGTCGAATTCCTGCAAGGCTGGGTGCGCAAGCTCGGGCTCGTGGTACTGGCGCTGGTGGCCGTGGTGGCCATTGCCGAGCATCAGCCGGCGGCACTGGCCGACGACGTGCTCGGCATCGGCGTGGTGCTGACCTGCTACGCGCTGATGGCCTGGCTGTTGGGCCGCCTGCTGTTGCACAGCACGACCCATGAGAAAGCCTCACTCTTTCGCAAAGGCGCGGGCCTGTTGTTTACCGCGCTGCCCATCGCACTGTTTATCGCCGTGTGCTTTGGCTATTACTACACCGCCCTGAAGCTCAGCGATCGGTTGATCAACACCCTGTACCTGCTGATGTTCTGGCTGGTGATCGAAGCCACATTCGTCCGCGGCCTGGGCGTCGCGGCCCGGCGCCTGGCCTATTCGCGGGCGCTGGCAAAACGCCAGGCCGCCAAAGAAGCCGGCGAAGGCGAGGCGGTGATCGAAGAGCCGACCCTGGACATCGAACAGGTCAACGAACAATCCATGCGCCTGATCCGCCTGGCCCTGCTCGGCGGCTTCATCGCGGCGCTGTACTGGGTGTGGTCGGACTTGATCTCGGTGTTTTCCTACCTGGACAACGTCACCCTCTACGAATACACCAGCGGCACCGGGGCCAATATCAGCATGGTGCCGATCAGCATCGGCGACATGCTCGGCGCGCTGATCATCATCGGCATCACCTTCGCCCTGGCGCGCAACCTGCCCGGTTTGCTGGAGGTGCTGGTGCTGTCCAAGCTGGACCTGGCCCAGGGCAGCGCCTACGCCACCACCACATTGCTGTCTTATGTGATTGCCGGCGTGGGGTTTGTCGCGACCCTGTCGACCCTCGGCGTGAGCTGGGACAAGTTGCAATGGCTGGTGGCGGCGCTGTCCCTGGGACTGGGCTTCGGCATGCAGGAGATCTTCGCCAACTTTATCTCCGGCATCATGATCCTGTTCGAGCGCCCGGTGCGGATCGGCGACACCATCACCATCGGCAACCTGTCAGGCACGGTGAGCAAGATCCGCATCCGCGCCACCACCATCACCGACTTCGACCGCAAGGACATCATTGTCCCGAACAAAACCTTCATCACCGGGCAACTGATCAACTGGTCGCTGACCGACACCATTACCCGAGTCACCCTCAAACTCGGCGTGGACTACGGCTCCGACCTTGACCTGGTGAAGGCCCTGCTGCTGCAGGCCGCGCGGGAAAACCCACGGGTCCTGAAAGACCCCGAACCCCACGTGTACTTCCTCAACTTCGGCGAAAGCACCCTCGACCACGAACTGCGCATGCACGTGCGCGACCTCGGTGACCGCAACCCGGTGGTCGACGAAGTGAACCGTTTTATCAACCGCGAGTTCAAGAACAACCATATCAACATCTCGTTCCGGCAGATGGAGGTTTACCTGAAAAACCTGCACGGCCAGGAGTACAAGCTGGTGCCGGTGGAAGACGAGAACCACACCATCGCCGACCCGACCAAGGCCCCAGACGCGCCGCGGCCACCGCCAGGCAAAGTGGTCGACGCACCCGAGCCGCCGCCCTCCACGCTCGACTAAAGCGCCTATCCCCAGCAGAATGCTCGGACATTCTGCTGGAGATGGCCGGTGAAAGCCCTCGACGAACTGACCTTCGACAACCGCTTCGCACGCCTGGGCGACGCGTTCTCAACTCACGTCCTGCCCGAGCCCCTCGACGAACCGCGCCTTGTCGTGGCGAGCGACGCCGCCATGGCCCTGCTCGACCTCGACCCGGCAGTAGCAGAAACGCCAGTATTCGCCGAGCTGTTCGGCGGCCATAAGTTGTGGGCCGAAGCGGAACCGCGCGCGATGGTGTATTCCGGGCATCAGTTCGGCTCCTACAACCCGCAACTGGGCGATGGCCGTGGTTTGCTGCTCGGCGAGGTGTATAACCGCGCCGGCGAACACTGGGACCTGCACCTCAAGGGCGCCGGGCAGACGCCCTACTCACGCATGGGCGATGGCCGCGCAGTGCTGCGCTCGTCGATTCGGGAGTTTCTGGCCTCAGAAGCGCTGCACGCACTGGGTATCCCCAGCAGCCGTGCGCTGTGCGTGATCGGCTCCAGCACGCCGGTTTGGCGTGAGAAGCAGGAACGCGGGGCGATGGTGCTGCGCCTGGCCCATAGCCATATCCGCTTCGGCCATTTCGAATACTTCTACTACACCAAGAAGCCCGAGCAACAGGCGGAACTGGCGGAACATGTATTGAAGCTGCACTTCCCCGAGTGCCAGGAACAGCCCGAACCGTACCTGGCGATGTTCCGCGAAGTCGTCGAACGCAACGCCGCACTGATCGCCCAATGGCAGGCCTATGGCTTCTGCCACGGGGTGATGAACACCGACAACATGTCGATCCTCGGCATCACCTTCGACTTCGGGCCGTTTGCGTTTCTCGACGACTTTGACGCGCACTTCGTCTGCAACCACTCCGATCATGAAGGGCGCTACTCCTTCAGCAATCAGGTGCCGATCGGGCAGTGGAACCTCAGTGCGCTGGCACAGGCGCTCACACCGTTCATCAGCGTCGACGCCTTGAAAGAAACCCTCGGCCTGTACCTGCCGCTGTACCAGGCGCACTACCTGGACCTGATGCGCCGCCGGCTGGGGCTGACCACCGCCGAAGACGATGACCAGCAACTGGCGGAGCGCTTGCTGCAGTTGATGCAAAACAGCAGCGTTGACTACACGCTGTTCTTCCGGCGCCTGGGCGATGAGCCGGCGGCGCCCGCGCTGGCGCGGTTGCGTGACGACTTTGTCGACATGCTCGGGTTCGATGCCTGGGCCGACGCGTACAAGGCCCGCGTGGCGCGCGATGGCGAGTACAGCGAAGAACAGCGCCGTGCGCGGATGCATGCGGTGAACCCGCTGTACATCCTGCGCAACTACCTCGCACAGAACGCCATCACCGCCGCTGAGTCGGGGGATTACAGCGAAGTGCGACGGCTGCACGAGGTGTTGAGCAAGCCGTTTGAGGAACAGCCGGGGATGGAGCAGTACGCGCAGCGGCCGCCGGACTGGGGCAAGCATTTGGAGATTAGTTGTTCTTCGTAGAGTCAGCTAAATGAACGTCTCCACGGAAACACCAAAGCGTTCGGCCAACCATTTAATCTGCCGCAGATTGAGCTTGCGCTTACCGCTCAGGATCTCGGAAACGACTGACTGTGTGCCCAAGCCTGGCAGATCACTTTGACTCAAACCGTGTTCGCGCATCATCGCGCGCAACACGTCAACACCACTGGCGATGGGCATCGGACGATGTTCGTGATCGTAGGCTTCGATCCAGTCACTGAGAATATCTACCAGGCTCATAAGCGGATTTGATTCGTCCTCCCCGACCAAATCCAGCAGCTCGTCGAGGGCAGCAACCAGTGCATCGTAATCCGCCTCGTTTTTTGGCTTGCGCAGTAATGGTGAAACAAATTGCCAATGTTCAGCGGCGAGCTGAATGAGTGCGCTCATCTGATTGCCTCCTTCCACTTGTCTTGCTCATATTCACGATGATCGAGCAGATGTTTGATGTAAATTCGTTGTGTTGGGTACCGCACGAACGCAATTAACCTCAGTTTATTGCCACCGATGTCGAACACATGGAACTGCCCGACTTTATCAGTCGCGGGAAAAATGCCTTTCATTGACGCGAAATCTCCCGGGTTATTGCGCTTTATCCGTCGGTACCACTCATCCAGAGCGCTCGCTGAGCGTGGCCACTTTTCCTTTGCTTCCCAGATCCTTTTCTCACTAATCACTCGCATGCAACATCCTTATCGCATCTTGCTATGAAGGTTAAACCCGAACCCAAACTATCGCAATTTGCTATAACCGCAAACAGACAGATGGCGCAAAACAGAACAAGCTCCAACAGCCTAGATAAGCGGCCTCACATCAACATGGCGAAACTGTGAACGGATGAGTCTCCGCTCCCACGCCTTGATAAACCCCAGACCTGACTCCAAATACACGCCATTGGCCATATGCAAGGAGCGCCACCATGTCCGACCCTCTCGTCATCCCCTGCCCGCACTGCAACGGTCTCAACCGCATCCCCGGCGAACGCCTGGCTGACGCGCCGAAGTGCGGGCGCTGCAAGCAACCGGTGTTGTTGAACAAGCCTTTTGAGCTGAAACAGGGCGACTACGCCAGTCAGATCAAGGGCGACCTACCGTTGCTGGTGGATGTGTGGGCTGAGTGGTGTGGGCCGTGCAAATCGTTCGCGCCCATCTTCGAACAGGCAGCTGCGCAACTGGAAGGCAAGTGTCGGTTGGCCAAGCTGGACAGCGAGGCCAATCAGCAGTTGTCGGCGCAGCTGGGGATTCGCTCGATTCCCAGTTTGATTCTGTTCAAGAACGGCCGCGAAGTGGCGCGCCAGAGTGGGGCGTTTCCGTTACCGCAGTTGATGAGCTGGTTGCGTAGCCAAGGGGTTTGACTCGACCTTGAGCACAACG
>Ga0209913_1001701_pt1 | contig 11212 bp, 9 predicted proteins | sample PersoiDNA2013203_FD_185805 | JGI IMG/M metagenome (GOLD analysis project Ga0209913, IMG submission 185805) | Permafrost soil microbial communities from the Arctic, to analyse light accelerated degradation of dissolved organic matter (DOM) -... | ecosystem: Environmental > Terrestrial > Soil >... | reverse complement strand
GGCCGCCGCCGGGCGAGCCGGTGTTGCCCGAGGCGATCAGGCCCGGGCTGGGGTCTTTGACGCGGATGCCGGTGCCCACCGACACGGTCGAGTCGAAGCTGCCGCGCAGGCCGTCTTCGGTCTCGAAAGTGAAAGCTGCAGCCTGGCCGCAGGCCAGGCAGGCCGCAGTTGATAGAACGGAGAAGCGAAATCCGATCATAAGAAACCCTCTGGTAAGTCAATCTTGGAATAGGCAGACACCGGTCGCCAGACCTGGCTGGCGGTGTCTGGATGTGAGACCGTGAATCAGCGCTCGCTGATCGAGCGCAGGTTGTCAGCCGTGTAAAAATTGGCCTTCAGACGGGGATGCTTGCCAGGTTCGGTGAGCCAGCGGATGTCCTTGCCGGTGCCCACGGTGTGGGTGTCAAAGACATAACGGCCTTCCGCCAGGTTGTTTTGCACCATGGCCATGACATCGCAGGTGCCCGTTTCATAGACCGGGATCAGAAAGCCTTCACGCATCTTGGCCAGTTGGTTGCGAGCGTCGAAGTCGTCCATCAGAACCGGGGCCCAGCTGTCCTCATCGAGGTAGATCGTGCGCTTCGGAGCCGAGTGGCGCATGCCCGCCTTGACCGAGGCTTCGATGACCCAGACCCGATGCAGCTCATACCGACGATGGGTTTGCGCGATGAAGTCATTGCCGGCCACGTCTTCGAACTTGGCTTTGAAGTCGTGCGCACCGAAGGCGTTGTACGGGACATAGATCTCCTTCTTGCCGACAAGCTTCCAGTCGAAGCGATCCAATGCGCCGTTGAAGACGTTGGGCTCATCCAGCGTGTACTGGTTTTCCATGCCGATCTGGGGCGAGTCGTGCGAGTAGGTCGGCATGCGGCGAACCCGACGCTGGCCCGGGAAGTAGTAGAAGGTTTCGTTTTCAGCCTGGTTGATGTACTGCGTGATGGCTAACGCCTGCCCAGCCAATGCCGCCGGCGCAACATAGCCGAAGTAGACGTAGAACTCGACGGGTGGGTAAGACGAGAGCGCATTTGAGCCCTTCGCACCCCAAGGAAAGAACAGTGTCTGCTCGGAATCGGCACGGATCCACTCATTGCTGCCACGACGAGGCGACACCGCCGTGATGGTGGCCTTGTAGTCGATGCCCACGCCGCGGTAGCGCATCTTGGAATTCCACATCGCTTCAACACCCGATGTGGGCATGGGAAACGGATAGCCCGGAACCGTGGCGTCCTTGAGGCTCCATCCGTCTGAGTTCAGCGCCGCAGTGCCGACGTTCTTGCGCGTGTTGCTGGCTACAAAGTCGGGCACGCCACAGGTGCGGTGGCTGGGAAACACATCCATCTTGTAGCCCTTGGTCTGCTTGACCATGGCCACTTGCCCCGCGGAGAGCTTGTCGGCGTACTTGTCGACGTTGCCGGCATCGATGGTGAAAAGAGGCTTCTCGTCCTTGTATTTCCAATGCGCCTGGCGCAGCTTGCCCCATTCCCAGCCTGGCAATGGCGGCTCTGCGCCGTCCCACGCCGGAATGCTGCCGTCTTTGTTGCCACTTTTTTCTGCGCCAGACGGCGTGAGCTTGTCGAGTTGGGCCAAATCAGCAGCCTGTGCCACATGGCTGCCGGCCAACAGGCCGACCACCACGGCGGTGATTTTGAGGGTGTGCGCAATGGAGCGGGGACGCAGACACGGGACAGACATGGATTCTCCAATCGTGAAGCAGTTGAAGGGGTGAGGTTTGGGGGGAGTGAGAGAACACTGGGGTGTCGGGTTCATCAGGCCTGCTGCGGCTACTGCACCTGCAGCACCTCGGCAATCGGACGACGGGGCTTGCGTGGCCAATTGCCGCTGGCCGGCTTGCCGACCGCGATCAGCATCACGGGCAGATCCTCCGATCGCAGGCCGAAGGTTTGCCGCACCACGTCGACATCAAAGCCGCCGATGGGGGCGGTGCAAAGGCCCATGGCTTGTGCGGCCAGCATCAGGTTCATGGACGCCAAGGAAGCCGAACGGATCGCTTCATCCCGTTGTTTGGCGGGCTTGTCCTGGAAGGCAGACTGCGCATCGCCGACCCAGTCGGCCAGCTCCTTCTCACAGATGTAGCCCTGATCATGAAATGGCAGCAGGGTCAGCCCCAGCTCAAGGTGGGCATCCAGTCGGCCACACACAATGAAGGTCACCGCGGCATCGACCACCTTGCGCTGGCCATAGGCAGCCTCGGCCAACAATTGCTTGTGTGGCGCCGACTTCACAGCGATGAAGCGCCAGTTCTGCAGGTTGTAGGCGCTCGGCGCCTCGGTGGCGTAGAAGGTGAGCGTCTGCAGCACCGAGTCGTCGACTTCGAAGCTCGGATCAAATTTGTCGACTGAGGTGCGTTCGCTGATCAAATCAAGCGCGGGATGAAGAGAAAGGTCCATGAGGTCGGAGGGTTAGAAGTGTTCGATGGAGGTTGGACGGCCTATCGACGCGGCAACATGCGGCGCAGCACGGTGTCGTGACGCACGAAGTGGTGCATGAGCGCAGCGCCCACGTGCAAGGCGACGAGCACCCAGGCCACCCATTTGCCCAGGAAGCTGTGGACGGCCCACATGGCCTCTTCCAGTTCGAGCACCGTCCAGCCCATGCCAGCACGGACCATCTCGGCCCAGGGGGTGTCGCGGCACGCCGGCAGGACAAACAGACCGAAGTCCGTCGGGTCGTAGGTGGTCATGTAGCCCGAGATCGGCATCAACAAAAGCAGGCCGTACAGCGCCCCATGGGCCACCTCGGAGGCCAGATGCTCCAGGCGGGAGCCGGGCACGGGATCGGGGCGGGTACCCGCCAGGCGCCAGAGCAAGCGAGGCAGTGTCAGCACACCGATCGTGATGCCCAGCACCCAATGGATATTGAGCAAAGGCACCACCCGATGGGCATCCGCGGAAAGACCGAAAAGGGGCGGCTTGACGCTGGTCTCCGGGTCGACGATCCATATGACGTAATAGACAACGGCATACGCCGACAGGAAGCCAGCGGCAGTGAGCCAATGAAAGAGCATGGAGGCTGTGCCATAGGCATCCACCGTGTTTTTCCACTTCATCGATCTCTCCTTGAATTGAGGGTGGCAGGCGGTATCAGGGCAGGAGCACCGTGATGACCTTCTCTTCGGTGTAGGCCACCGCGCCTGACAGTCCCCCTTCACGGCCGATCCCGCTGGTCTTCAGTCCGCCCCAGGGCAGGTTGGCATCGAGCGGGCTCCAGCAATTCACACCGACGGCGCCCACCTTCACGGCCCCGGCCACTTTGTGCGCACGGCTCAGGTCACGGGTCCAGACGGTGGCAGCGAGGCCATAGTCAGAGTCGTTGGCCAGGGCGATGGCTTCTTCGTCCGTGTCGAAAGTGATGATCGTGCCCACGGGCCCGAAGATCTCTTCACGCGCGATCGTCATCTGGTTGTTGGCGTTGGCGAAGATCGTGGGCTTCACAAACCAGCCCTTGCGGGACTCGGAGACGCCCCCCGCCAACAAGCGGGCCCCCTCGGACAGGCCGAGCTGGATGTATTTGTTGACCCGGTCGTATTGCGCCTTCTTGGCCACAGGCCCCATCTGGACGCCTGGCAGCGACGGATCGCCCACCGTAATCGCCTCTGCCGCCTGCGCCAGCGCAGCAGCAAACCGGTCTGCGATGCTGCGATGGACCAGAATGCGGGAGCCGGCCGCACAAACCTGCCCCTGATTGACAAACAGGCCCAGGGCGCAGCCGCGCACGGCATCGTCAAAGACCGCGTCGTCAAAGACGATCTGAGGGCTTTTGCCACCCAACTCCAAGGCAACGCGCTTGAACATCGGCCCGACAATGCGCTGGATGGCACGGCCGGCCTCCGGGCTGCCGGTGAAGCTGATCTTGTCCACGCCGGGGTGCTCACAGAGCGCACGTCCAACAACTTCACCGTCCCCCGTGACCACGTTCACCACACCATCCGGAAAGCCGGCCTCCTGGCACAGCAAGGCCAGGTGCAGTGCCGACTGCGGTGTTTCTTCCGACGGCTTGATCACGACAGTGCATCCGGCGGCCAGCAAGGCAGCCAGCTTCCAGGTGGTGATCATCAAAGGCGAGTTCCAGGGCACGATGGCGCCCACCACCCCGATGGGTTCGCGCACGGTGTAGGACAGGGTCTTGGTACCCATGTAGCCCGCCGTGGGGATGGTTCGACCTTCTAGCTGATTCGCCCAGCCTGCTGCGGCGCGCAGATTCGCCACCGCATTGGGCACGTCCATCATGCGGGGTTCCATGGGCGAGCGGCCGATGCCCGTGGCATCCATGTCGGCCAGCAGATCGGTATCGCGCAACACCAGGTCCGCCAGCTTGCTGAGCAGCAAGCCGCGTTGGAGGCCGTTGAGCTGGCTCCAAGGCCCGCCATCGAGTTGGGCTCGGGCTGCGGCAACCGCCCGATGCACATCGTCAGCGGTGCCCCGCGCTGCGGTCGCGTAAACCTGCTCGCTGACCGGGCTGATCAGGTCCATCCTGGCGCCATCCGAGCTTTCGGCCTGTGCGCCTTCAATGAAGTGTTTCAAATGTTGAGTCATGGCAATGCCTGCATCGGTTGGGAGCTTCGAACCTGCCACTCAGCGCACGAAAGGCACTTCGCTGAAGCCGGCTTCCAGGGCCGAGACGATCGAATCGATCTCGGGGCGCTGCATGACCAAGGGGGGCGACAGAATGATCTTGGTGCCCACCGGGCGCACGATCGCTCCGTGGCGGCGCGCCACCTCGGCCACGCTGTAGGCATACCCCGACATCGGGCTGATGGACTCGCGGGTCTTCTTGTCATTGACTAGATCGATGGCCAACATCAGGCCCTTGCCACGCACTTCGCCCACGGCCTCGAAGCGATCCACAAAGGGCTTCAGCGCCTCGAGCAGATACGCGCCCTGACGACCCGCATTGCCTGGCAGGTCTTCTTTTTCAACAATGTCCAGGCTGGCAATGGCCGCCGCACAACCCACCGGATGCCCAGCATAGGTGTAACCATGCATGACGACGCCGGAGAAGTCCTGGTTGGATTCAAAGGCATCGGCGACCCGGCTGTTGAACACAGTGGCACCCAGGGGCACGTAACCAGAGGACAGGCCTTTTGCGAAGCACATGAAATCAGGCTTGACGCCCCAGGCCCGTGCACCGAACAGGCTGCCCGTGCGGCCGAAGCCCGTGACCACCTCATCGGCAATCAACAACACGCCATACTTGTCGCACACCTCGCGAACACGAGGCCAGAAGCTGGCCGGCGGTACGATCACACCACCGGCACCTTGCACGGGTTCCGCAATGAAGGCCGCCACGGTGTCGGGGCCCTGGAACTCGACCTCACGCTCCAGCAAGGAGATGCAGATGTCGACCAGTTGCTCCGGATCCTGGGTGAAAGGGTTGCGATAGACCCAGGGGTTTTGCACCTGCGAGCAGCCAGGCATCAGCGGCTCGTAGTTGCGGCGGAACACCGTGTTGCCGTTGACGGAGGCACTCAAGAAGTGACTGCCGTGATAGCCCTCCTTGAGTGAAATGAACTTGGTGCGGTCCTTCTGGCCCAGCACCTTCCAGTACTGCCGGGCCAGCTTCAAGGCGGTCTCGGTCGCGTCCGATCCGTTGGAGCTGAACACCACGCGCTTCATGTCTTCCGGGGCCAAAGCGGCAATCAGCTTGGCCGACAACTGTTCAGCCGGCGGGTTGGAGACGCCGTCAAACAATTGGAAGTACTCGAGCTGATCCAGCTGGTCAACGATGGCCTTCTTGACCTCGCTGCGATTGTGTCCAACGTTCACATTCCAAAGACCGCCAACGCCATCAACATACTGTTTTCCAGCGTCGTCAAAGACATAGCAGCCTTCGCCACGAACGATGCGAAGCGGCTTGCGCTCCTTCATTGCTCCAGGGTGCATCATGGGGTGCCAGAAGCGGGCGTTTTCGTAAGTCATCGGTTCTCCGAACAAGACGGGCACACATGCTGGTGTGCAGATTTCAAGGGGCCGTTGCCACCCATGGAGGTGGTGGACAAACAAATTCTCGTCAGCCCCCCTGTTCACCGTTAGCCCAAATTGGCATCTGCCGCCGCCACCATTTGGCGGCCTCCACGCACCAACTTCAAGCAGGTCGGTGCGGGCATGCACCAGCTGCAAGCATCAGGATCGGTGTGCGCCAAACCAGCACTCAAGCTGCTGCACAAACATTGCTGAGTGCCAAGGGTTTCCCCGATCAACGGCGCATCTGAACCGGTCGCAAAATCCGCGCTCTGAGCAGGCCACCCGGACATGGTTTCGGACTTGCACGGTTCTTGCTGCGTCACCCACACGTCAGTCCCGCCGTCCCTTCAAACAACACAGATACGCCATGAACCTCAGCATGAATCGCTTCAATGATGTGCAGACACATGCCTCTGCCGTGAACGATTGGCGTCAGACCTACAGCCAGATCAGCGCAGGCAATCTGCAAAGCTCGCTGGCGCAGATCAAGAGCCAGCGCCTCCACGTTTTTCGCGAACAGATCAACCAGCGCGTTGTGCAGCACGGCGAGGCGCCGCGCGGCAAGGTCTGCTTTGCCGTGCCGATTGCGATTCCTGGCGCCATCAGAATGCAAGGACGCGAGGCCGACGAAACCAGCCTGTTCGTGTTGCGCGGTGGCGAGGAATTCATGTTCCACATGCCCATGGGCATGGACATGCTGTCACTGACCTTCGACAGCGAGCTCTTTGACCATGCGCTAGATGATTCGCCGGATGCGGAGAACATCGAGAAGTTGCTCAAGCAGCCTGTGATCCGCATCCCGACGCATCGATTCAGTGAATGCCGGCGTCGATTGGTGGCGATGTTCTCTGAGGCCATTGCCGATGGCACGGCGCGCACCCAGACAGGCTTTGCGCCCAATCTGGAAAGCGCCTTGCTCGATGAGCTGATGGAGTTGCTGGCCGATCCCCATCTGAAGTCGCTGGAGCGGCAAGCCACATCCGTTCACAGCTTCATCGTCGAAAAATGCCATCACCTCACGGTGTCCGACACCTTCAACCCACCGAATGTGATTGACCTGTGTGAGCGACTGAAAATCAGCCGCCGCACGATTCAGAACAGCTTCAAGAACGTCACGGAAACCACCCCGACGCACTACATCAGGTCGATCCGCCTCAATGGTGCCAGACGCGAGCTGATGAGCACCCACTCTGCAGAGCTGTCAATCGGAGATGCAGCCAGCAAATGGGGCTTCAGCCACCTGAGCCACTTCGCGGCCGACTACCACGGGCTGTTTGGTGAGTTGCCCTCACAGACCTTGCGAGCCGACCGCCGCCCTATGGCCACGACGCAGCACTGATGCGCAGGCCAGCGGCGCGCAGACCCGCACAGCGGTGCCGTGGCCACCACGGCCATGGGCCTGCTCGAGGGGAACTCAATGCCCCTGCAACTGCCGCGCCAGCTTGCCCAAGGTCTCGGCGGCCCTGTCGACGGTGCTGATGGCCGCCACGAACCGATCGGGGCGAATGATGGCGACGTGGGCTCGCGCACGAACAAACCAGCCCTCCAGTTTGTTGTCGGCGTCTTCTACGCTGATCACGCCAGACGTCACCAAGGGGTGATGACGCCCGCTGCCACTGCGTGAGCGATTGACCTGAATGAAGCGGGCGCCCATGCCTTCCCAATGGCGAATCTCGTCGTCGCTCAAGCCCGCCTTGGGGTTGGTGCGGAAGCCGACGATGGCGTAGAAGTCGCCCAACACATCGTCAAAGCGCAGGCGCTTGCCATGGCCGTCTTCGACAAAGGGCTGGATGAACAACTGCCCGACCACATCGTCGTCGCGTACGTCCGGCCACTCCCGGTAGACCAACCCCTTCAGCAGAGTGGCCTTGGGCTTGAACTTGAACTCCAGCAGGTGGGAGCGCAGGTTTTCAACAGTGTCGACCGCTTGAAACACCCAGTCTCGGACCCCCGCCAGCAAAGGGCTGGTCATGCCCAGGATCGCCCCCATGTTGTCAGCCAACGCAATCAGATCCGTGGCGTGCCCCCGGCGCTCCAGGTCGTAGCTGGCCAGGATCGCAGCGCTGGCATGGCCTTTGACAATGGCAGCCACTTTCCAGCAGACATTCGCCACATCGCGCAGGCCAGAGTTCAAGCCCTGCCCGGCCCAAGGCGGCGTGATGTGGGCCGCGTCCCCGATCAAGGCCACCCGCCCCTGCACGAAGCGCTCAGCCACCCGTGAGTTGTGGGTGTAGGCCCGGATGCGGATGATCTCAAGCTGGTCCACCGCATCGCCGATGTGTGAGCGGATCAGGCCTCGGATGTTGGCCTCCTCGCACATCTGTTCTTCGTCCTCGTGCTCCATCAGCATGAACTCCCAACGGCGTTGGCGATAGGGCAGGTAGATGCAGACAAAGGGTCGCTGCGGATCGGCATGCAGCGCCGTGTAGGGGGCATCCAGAGTGTCGTTGGCGGCATCGACCACCACCCATTTGCGTGGATGCGTCAAGCCCACCAGCTCGATGCCCAGTTGCTTTCGAACGCCCGAGCGACCGCCATCGGCGCCGATCACATACTGCGCCTCCAGTTCGTAGACCTCGCCCTCGGGGTTCTTCACGACCAGGGTGACGCCGAACTCGTCCTGGCTCAGCTCCAGCATTTCATGGCCCAGACGCAACTCGACGGTGGAGCGCTTCTGCAGCTCTTCGCGCAAGGTGGCTTCCAGCAATTGCTGCATGAAGATGTTGCGCATGGGCCAGCCGTACTCGGCGGTAGTGGGCTTGACCTCTGCGAAGCAGACGCCGCGCGCATTGAAATAGCGCAGCGGCACATCAGAGATCATGTCCTGCACTGCTGGCTCGGCCACGCCCACACCTTGCAGAACCCGCAGAGCCTCGTCATCCATGCCCACGGCCCGCGGGTAGGGCAGGATCTCACGGGCCACTTCAAGAACCACGCACTCGATGCCATAAAGGCCCATGTAGTGGGCTGCGGCAATGCCGTTCGGGCCACCGCCCACGATGACGACCTGGGTTTTTTGCTTGTTCATGTTGAATCCTGAGGGGAAATGGCGCCGGCCACCAGGCCGGTCGCATGTCAGTGAAGAAGGCGATATCGATGGGAAGGTGGGATGTCCGTCACTGCGCTTGAAGGCAGTCAAAGAGCATCAAAGACGTTCAAAGGGTTTCAAAGGCGATCCAGCGTGATGTTCCGGCTCGGCGCATGCGCGTCGGCGAAGCGCCGCTTGGCTCGCTCATCGTCGTGATCGGTTTCGAGGAAGAACTCGATCCGATTGCCGTCGGGGTCGTTGAAATACAGCCCCGTTCCGATCTCATGGTCGGTCACCTTCACGATCTCAACGCCTCGGTCCAACAGCATCCCGTACAGCCGCCGCAGGGTGTCCATATCGCCGGCGATCTCCAACCCATAGTGCTGCAAGCCCAGGCCGCCGCGCTGAGCCCCCGGCTCGGCCCGTATCAGGGCAATGTCATGGTGCTTGGGTCCGAAGGACATCATGATCCAGTGCTCGGCGCGAGCGCTTTCGGTCATGCCGATGATGTCCGCGTACCAACGCGCTGACAGCTCCGGATCTTTCACCAGCAAGGCCAGATGGGTGCGTACCACGGTGGGATAGCTCATGCCACGGCCTCCTCGTGGGGCACCACCGAGCGGTGCGCCACCTGGATCGAGGCCACCACCGGTGACCAGGCCACCTCGGTGATCTCGCTGAACTCGCGCCACTGTTTTTGCCAACTGTTGCCTCCGTCCACCGAGGTGAACAAATGACCATACTTGGTGCCTGCCAAGACCTTGCGGTGATCTGTCGGGTCCATCGCGATGGACCAGAAGCATGAATTGGGTTGCTGCGGCAGAGGCAAGACCTGCCAGCTTTCTCCGGCATCCGAGGAGCGAAGAATCAGGCTGCTGGTCCCGGGCGTGCCGTCGGACAAACTCAGGTACAGCGTGCTTTCAGAACCCAGTGGTGCGCTCAGGGCGCGAGCGTAATACAGCCCATGGGTGTCATTGGGCAGAAAGCCTGTCCAGGTCTGCCCCTCATCCAAGCTGCGGTAGACCGCGTTGACACAGGCCACCACAACCACCTTTTTCCCGTGGTTGGCCAGGACCTGAATGTTGTGAATGTCCGAGCGGAAGGGCCACAGCAGCCGCCCGTCCACGCGCTCCCAGGCCGCGCCGCCATCGCGGCTATGGAACAGGCCGCCCTCCTCCAGACCAAACCACAGCTGGTCCGGGTCAACGGGGTCAAACGCCAATGCCAGCAGACGAGGCCGATTGACCCCGGCGCAGAACTCGGGGATGTCGACAGCAGCACGCTCCCAGTTGAGGCCTGCATCCAGCGTGCGCCACAAGGCAGCGCGCGATGGCGCCCCGGTTCCCACAAAAATCCGCGATGAATTGCGCGGGTCCACCAGCACCTTCCAGACCATCTGCCCCGTGAAGGGCGTCTGGCATGCCTCCCAGGTGTTGCCCACATCCTGACTGACACACAGCCCGATGTCCGTGCCGGCATAGACACGCCGAGGTTCCGCAGGATCAAGGCAGACCGAGCGCACCACGGCATCAAACTCCAGCGGCTGCCCCAGACCCAGCCGGTGCCAGGTCACTCCCCGGTCATTGCTGCGCATCACAGCCTGGCCAGCTGTGCCAACCAACCACGTTCCTTCACTCATGAATCACATCCTTCCAACCTAGAGGGTCCAGCCAACTGCGGTGCGCAGCGGCCAGGCAAGCGACCTGCGGCCGCGACAAGCTCCACCGGTGTTCGCTGGTTTTCGCCCACCTGCGCCGCCACCGCCCACCAACAAGGCTGACTTCATTCGATTGATAGCGGCAGCATCAAAAGCTGAAAAAGCAAGCCTTGTTTTTTGCAAGTTTATTTCAATGAGATAACTTTGCAATTACAAAGACTCAATATTTCAACTATAAGATCCACTTTCTCGCTTAGCTGACCTATCGCAAATCTGCGAACATGCAAATGAGATAGCGGCGCAACCGGGCGACTGGGACTCGCCGAGGGTCAAGGACTGCGGGTATTCGGTTCAACGTGGTGCGGGCCCACGGGGTGGCCCCCGACATCCAGGTCGACCGCTACGCGCCGGACAAGGGGCAGCGGGTGCGGGCTTGAGAGATTCAGCGCCAGCCGCGGCGCACCAACGCGAGCGCACACAAAACGGTCAACGGGTAGACCACAAACTGCAGCGCCGAGGGCTCGCGACCGGTGGCCACGCTCAGGA
>Ga0209913_1001700_pt1 | contig 11217 bp, 11 predicted proteins | sample PersoiDNA2013203_FD_185805 | JGI IMG/M metagenome (GOLD analysis project Ga0209913, IMG submission 185805) | Permafrost soil microbial communities from the Arctic, to analyse light accelerated degradation of dissolved organic matter (DOM) -... | ecosystem: Environmental > Terrestrial > Soil >... | reverse complement strand
GTCCTGCGGCACGACGTAGTCCCTGCCGCAGAGCACCGCCAGAGCCTTGGCGGCGCGCACCAGGGCGATGCCGGCGCGAGGGCTGGCGCCGAGGTAGACGTCGCGGCTGGCGCGCGTGGCGGCGAGCACGTCGACGACGTAGCGGCGGAGCGCGGGCGTGACCGTCACGCGGCGCGCCGCCTTCTGCATGGCGAGGACCTCCTCGGCGCCCAGGACGGGATCGAGCTCGGCGAACGGATCGCCGGACGTCTGCGCGTGCAGGATCGCCTCCTCGGCGTCGGCCGCGGGGTAGCCGAGGCCCAGCCGCATCATGAACCGATCGAGCTGGGCCTCAGGTAAGGGGTAGGTGCCTTCGTACTCGATGGGATTCTGAGTGGCGATGACCATGAACGGGGCGGCGATCGGACGCGTGACGTTGTCGATCGTCGCCTGTCGTTCTTCCATGCACTCGAGCAGGCTCGCCTGGGTCTTGGGCGACGAGCGGTTGATCTCGTCGGCGAGGACGATGTTAGCGAAGATAGGCCCTGGCCGGAACTCGAAGCTGGTGGTCTTCTGGTTGAAGACGCTCACACCGGTGACATCGCCCGGCAGGAGGTCGGGCGTGAACTGGATGCGGGCGAACCGGCAGCTGACCGAGCGTGCGAGAGCCTTGGCGAGGAGTGTCTTCCCGACCCCCGGATAGTCCTCGATGATGATATGGCCGCCGGCGAGCAGCGCCACGATGCAGGCCTGGATCACCTCTTCCTTGCCGAGGATGACCGACGCGACGTTCGCCGCAATCCGATTCGCGCGCCGGGCGACCTCCTGCATCTCCGCGTCCTGAAAGGCGGCGCCGCTACGGGTGTCTATCTGCATATGCTTCTCGCGGTCATTCCGGCCGGCATGTCTCGGACCTGCCCCTGATCGTGGGCGGGCTCGCGATCGTCACAGAGCTGGGTCCCTGACGCCGGCGTAGGCCAACGGTTTCCTTGCCGGTCTCAGTGTTCCTCGCCCGCACCAGCCAGATACCCGGCAAGCGCCTGAGAGAGTCATGGCGAACCGAGGGAAGAACGCGATCGTCCTCGAGTCACCCACGGACGCCGCCTTCTCTGAGCCCCCGACCCGGGCGGCCAACTCTCCACTCCTGCTTCGTAAAGACCCCGGAAGGTCGCCCGGATCGACATGTCGCGGCCACACGGTCAGGCACGGGCTTAGTCGGGTATCGCGTGACCATGCAAGCGATGCGCGACGCGGCCCTCTTCGTGCTGCTGCTCGCGACCGTAGCGGCGTGCGGCGGCGGGGACGGCCGCGAAAGCGGGACTCCGGCGGTCGCTGCCTCTCGACCGGCCGGCTGGTCGCTGGTGGCCCCCATGTCCCAGCGCCGCTCGTACTTCACCTCCGCCGGGCTCTGCCGACACTGCCGAGCACCAGCGGAACCCGTGGACCTGGACGCGCCTGCCGGGCGCTGCGCCGCGCCCGCCGGCCAGGCCTACGGCCGCGGGCGGCTCAACAAGGCGTTGTGCAGGCCCGCCGTGTGGCGCCACCCCGGCGCCGGCGTCGGTGCTTGCGCCGCTCCAAAGCTGACGCTAGAGTCGCCACATGAGCGGTGTCCAGCATGCGGTCCTCACGGCCATCGGCCCGGATCATCCGGGTCTTGTCGACGAGGTGACCCGCTTCGTGGCGGAGTGCGGCGGCAACCTCGAGGACAGTCGCATGGTCAACCTGCGCGGCCAGTTCGCGATGATGATGCTCGTCGCGGGGCCCGCTGAGGTGGTCCAGCGGCTGCGAGATGGACTGGGAGAGCTGCAGGCGGCCACCGTCGCACACGCGGAGGTGCAAACCGCGGCCGCCGGCCGGCCGTCGTCCGCGGCGGCGCTCCCTTACAAGCTCTCCACCTGGGCCATAGACCATCCCGGCCTGATGCAGTCGGTCGCGCACCTCCTCGGCGAGCTGGGCGTCAACATCGAGAGCGCCGAGTCGTCGCTGCGGCCGGCTCCGTACACCAGCGCGCCGCTCTTCGAGATGGAGCTCGTGCTGACGGTGCCGCAGAGTACGCACGTGGCCGAGCTGCGCGAGGCGCTCGGGCGGCTCTGCGACGAGCTCAATATCGACTGGCACCTCACCGCGCTCTGAGGCGCGAGCGGCCGGTGGTGAGGACCGGCACCACACGATCCCCCTAGGACTCCGCCCACTCCGCGAGCAGCCGCGCCGCCTCGTCCACCTCCCCCAGCAAGGTCGAGGCCCTCCGCGCCCATCGCGCCGAGCAGGCCAAGAAAGGCCTGCGCAAGGAGCCGGGCTGGACCGACTCCGACCTCGTGCTGGCAGCGCCGCACGGGGGTCCCTGGTGGCCCTCGAACTTCGACCGCATCTGGTGGCGCTTCAAGGAGAAGCAGGGCATCGCCTGTCGCTTCGACGATCTGCGCCACACGCACGCGACCCAGCTGCTGCGCGCCGGCGTGCACCCCAAGGTCGTCTCGGAAAGGCTTGGGCACGCCTCAATCGGCATCACCCTGGACATCTACAGTCACGTGATGCCGGGCATGCAGGAGGAGGCCGCGGAGAAGATCGACGCGGGTCTGCGGGGGGCATTGGCCAAGTAGAGCGGGCGCGTCTATGACGGGCCGGTGACGTCCGCGACGCCGAACGCCGTGACCTGGAGCGCCCCGGCGGCATCGCGGCTCAGGATCGCCGATCGCTCACCAGCCGCGCCGCGACCTCACGGACTTCAGCCAACAGGACGCTGAGGTCCTGCTCTGTCGCAGCCGGATTGAGGATGCAGGCACGCAAGGCCTCTCGACCGCCGATGATTGTGCCGCTGAGGAAGGCTCGGCCGCGCTCCTGCACTGCGGCAACGACCGCGCGGGTGATTTCGTCTAGATCGAGGCTCGCGTCGGGCTCACCCGGCGGGCGGTAGTAGAAGGCGACGATCGAGGTCGACACGGGCCCGGCGAGCGTCAGGAAAGGATCGGTGTCCACCATCTCGCCCAATCTGCGCGCCAGCTCGCGGCAGCGGACGATATTCGCTACGAGACCGGCACGTCCCAGTCGAGAGAGCGTCATCCAGAGGCGCAGCGCACGATAGGGACGTGTCTGCTCGATGGTGTACTCGGAGAACCACGTCGGCCCACCAAAGCCGCGACCCTCCTCGGTGCGCAGATAGGGCGGGACCAGGCTGAAAGTGTCGCGCAGGTTGTCCGCCTCGCGAACGAGTGCGCACCCGCAGTCGACCGGCACACCCAACCACTTGTGCGGATCGAGGGCGAGGGAGTCTGCTCGCGACATCCCGTCGAAGTACTCCGCAATGGAAGGGTCCAGGACGCCGAAGGCACCGTAGGCGCCGTCGACGTGCAGCCACAGTCCCTCTTCCTCAGCCACATCGCCCAGTGCCCGCAGAGGATCCACGGCGCCGCAGCCGACGGTGCCGGCGTTGCCCACTAGGCAGAAAGGCGTAAGCCCGCGCGCATGATCCCCGGCAATGGCTTCGCGAAGTGCGGCGATGTCGATTCGACCCTCGCCATCGACGGGGACGCGATGATGCCGTGTGCTTCCCAGCCCGAGCAACTCGACCGCCTTGCGGATGCAGCTGTGCGTTTCGACAGACGAGTAGAGCACGAGCGGCGCGGTCTGCGCTGCTGCCATCCCGTGTTCACGAACGTCCAGGCCAGCGCGTCGGACCGCCCATTGACGGGCTGCGGCCAGGCAAATGATCGAGGCCATGGACCCACCGCTCGTCAACACGCCGTAGCCTCCGTCCAGGGGGTAGCCGACCAGCTCGGCAAGCCATCGTGTGGTGGCCCGCTCCAGGTAGGTCGCGGCGTGGTCACCGCCGGCGCAGCTTGGGTTGATGGCGGCGGCCGCGAGAGCTCCGAGGATACCGGCCGGGGCAGGCGCGGAGTTGACCCATGCGAAGAAGCGGGGGTGCCCGTTACCCATGGGATGGGCCGCAAGCTCGTCCCGGCAGACGCGCAGCAGCTCGCCCCACTCCAGAGGCTCATCGGGCAACCGCATGTTGGCGAGCCTGGCGCGTTCCGCCCGCGTCATTGGCCGGAAAACCGGGCCATGCGGCAGCTGCTCGAGATAGTCGGCCAGCAGGTCGACGAGCTCGTGACCCGCGGTCCGAAAACCGGCGATCTCAGAGTCAGATGCCAATGGCTGGCTCAGGCTGTCGCTGCAACGATGCTGCCATGCGCCCTCTCGTGAATGCCGTGAGTGTAGAACGTGGCGCGGTCGGCGGCAATTCTCACGAAGCAAACCTCAACGCGTGGGGTCGCTGAACGCATAAGATGTCGTTCGATGGGCTGCCGACCAACGCAGCCGCCGCCGGCTGCGACACGATCCCTTCTGCGTACAACCCCTCGTCTTGCTGCGCCATCCACAAGGGCTGTGAGGCTGCTTACGTAGACACAGCCGCGCGGCACATCAACGTCAGTTCTGGCGGTTGTGTCGCTTCGGTCGCGCCAGCCGGAGTCGGTTCAGCATCCGTCGAGTCCGCGCCTCAACCCGGCAGCTTCATCGTCGCGATCCGCCCGCAGCAGCACGTCCACGGCGGTCAGCACCAGCGAGCGCAGGCGGTGGATCGGGCGCGCCAAGGCCGGCGACTGTGCCGGATTCATCGTGGGTCTCGAGCACAACGCGATCATCGTGAGGCCGGGGTTCTACGTGTGGGCCAGTGGCGGCGATTGGGCGATCTCCGTCGGCACCTACGCACAGGAGACATAGCTGCCACGAGACTCCGTGGTTTCGAAACCCTCCAAGCACGTTATGTATGACTGATGAGTCACGTTCCGAGCCGGCCGCTCAACGACGGCCGATCGATTCCCGCCATCGGGCTGGGCACCTACCCCCTCGATGACGACGAGGCCGCCGCCGCGGTCGGTACCGCCTTGGAGCTCGGCTACCGGCTGATCGACGACGCCGCCGCCTACGGCAACGAGGCTGGCGTGGGACGCGCGATCGCAAGTTCACGGGTGCCCCGCGCCGAGCTCGTCGTCACCACGAAGCTCCCCGGTCGCGACCACGGGTTCGATCAAACGCTCGTGTCCTTCGAACAGCCAGGGTTCGCCTGGGCCTGGAGCACATCGACCTGTACCTCATACACTGGCCGCTTCCGCGCATCGACAGGTACATCGAGTCGTGGCGCGCCATGATCCGGCTCCAACGCGAGGGCGTGGTTCGCTCCATCGGGGTCTCGAACTTCACCGCCGCGCAGATCGACCGTCTCGAAACCGAGACCGGCGTCCTGCCCGCGGTCAACCAGATCGAGCTGCACCCGCACTTCCCCCAGGGAGCGATGCTCGACTACAACCGGGCCAAGGGCATCGCCACACAGAGCTGGAGTCCGGTGGGCCGCGGCGACCTCCTCCACGACGCGACGATCAGCGCTATCGCCTCTGCACATCGCGTCTCACCCGCCCAGGTCATTCTTCGCTGGCACTTCCAGCGCGACGCGATCCCGATCCCCAAGTCGGCCACGCCCGCGCGCCAGGCGGCCAATCTCGATGTGTTTCGGTTCGAGCTGACAGACCGTGAGATGGCCGCCATTGGCGGCCTGGGCCATCGACGCCTCGGCGGCGATCCCGACACGCACGAGGAGTTCTAGGGACAGGGGTCTTCTGGTGCGAGGGGCAGGGTTGAACTGCCAACACCATGATTTGCAGTCGTCCATCCCCCTTCTCGCGGTGCTCTCTGCCCATTCACGCAGCCTCAATCTGTGCCGTTCTGTTCACTGCGTGACGGGGTGATCCGGCGGTCGTAGGGAGGCGGCTGCTCAGTCGCCGGACGTCGGCTGATGCAACGCGGGCGCTATCGCTGGGTTCTGAACCGCGGGCGATCGTTACGCGGACATGTCGAGCATCGACGTCTAAAGGCGCCGACAGCGCGATGCGGTCTGGCGCTGCGAGGGTGGCGCACGCGGCCGGGCGCCGCTGGCGGGCTACCCGCACCTGCCCCGCCCTCGTCCCTACTCTGCGACCCAGCCCCCAGTGGGGGCGGAGGCCGCCGTCACAGCTGACGCCAACAAACCCCATCGGCTACCACCTGGACGCACGGATTTGGGTTGCAGAATGGTTGCAGACGGGCTTTCGAGGGGTCTCGCGGAGGGCTCGTGGAACACGATTTCCCTGCAAATCAGCGGTGGACCGCAGGGGAGTCGAACCCCTGACCTCCGCCGTGGCACCGCGCCGTCGGCCCGTCAACGCACCGACCCCGCGCTCGGCCGGCCAACGTCGGTCGCAGCCCCGAGCACACGTGGAGGCGCCGCTCACAGACGGAGGCGGGGCGCCCGCAGCCGGCCCGCGCTCAAGTGACGCCGGCCGGCAGGGTGAGACTCAGAGGCTCTTCAGGGTCTCGGCCGCCTTCTTGCCGCCGGCCGACGCGGGATCGATATCCACGGCTTTCTGGAACTCGGCCTTCGCCTGCGCGAGCAGCGACGCCGCCTTAGCCTGTTGTCCGTTCTGCTGTGCGGCCTGTGAGGCGGTCTGGAGGTAGATGCCCTTGTTCAGGTGAGCGCTCTGGTAGTCCGGGCTCTTGGCCAGGACGATGTCGACCTGCTTCAAGGCGCGCGCAGTGTCCCCTGAGTAGAAGAGGGACGTAGCGTAGTCCGTGCCCACGGACGGATCCCCCGGCTGCTTCTTCCAGGCCGCTCGGTAGACGGTCGCAGCTGCGCCGAAGTACCGAGCGGCACCGCTCGAATCCTTGCGCTGAATGGCCTGGGCCCCCTGGTCGTACAGGCCGTTAGCGCGCGCAACGAGTTCTAGATACGAGCCCGAGGTGTCGGCCGAGATAGGGGCGGACGCTTGGCCAGTCCCCGCGGTGGAGCTGGCGGCGCCAGACGGCGTCCGGTTGAGCACGAACACGACGGTGACGACGATCACCACGATGACGGCAAAAGTCATCCAGATGATGACTGGGGACAGACGAGACTCGGTCGCGGGCCGACTCGGCTCGCGGTACTCCTCGCTAGCCCGCGCCGCCGCGCGCGGCCGTGGACCACGGGCGGGTGGGCGCGAGCCCCCCGACCGCTTCCCCCCGAGCGCGCCGGTGGTACGCGCGGCGGGGCGCGCCTCGCGGCGAGGCGCGTCGTCGAAGTCGTCATCGATGGAGGACCGAAACCGGTCCAGACCGGCCCCGCACTCGGGGCAGAACCTGGCATCTTGAGCGTCAAACCCGCACTCTGGACAGAACATGCTCTCCTCCGATGGCGTATTGGACTCACCGACAAGCGACGCGAGCGCGGCGGCGGAAACCAAGTACCGGTCGTCATCCACCCACAGTCGGTGTACTGCGGGAGGTATAGGCGCTGAAAGTCCACTCGTCGATTCGCAGCGGGATCCACACCGGCCGTGACTTGTCGACGCAGCCTGGCACGAGCCCCAGCAGCCTTCCGTTGCCCGGCCTCCACGGCTCATCCCCCAATGCGAGACGATGTCGCGCTTCATTCCCGGCACATGACCATCCCCTTCGCTCAGGTGCCCGTGAGCAGGGAATAGGGCGCTGGGGCGCCGTACAGCACGCAGCGATTGAGCAGGCGCCGGAAGATGTCCTCGCGCTTCTCGCGGCGATTGAGCCGGTAGCAGTACTCGTCGAGGTACGCCTGCAGATGGGCGGGGCTCACCCCGTGGAAGATGTCGAGGGTCCAGCGCTTGAAGTTGGAGAGCACGATGTGCGAGAAGGGCAGCCACTGATCGATGTCGGCGCCTGTGGGCAGCTTGCGGGGGAGATGGCCGTAGCCGGCGCGCCCCAGGCCGGCGTAGCCGCTCCAGCCGTCGGTCTGCACGACGCTGCCGGGGGCGATGGTCGCCTGCGCCGCGGCGCTCAGGCTCTTGGCGCCCGCGTCGGCAACGACGCGCAGGTGGGCGCGGCCGAGGCCGCCACCCGGGGCGTGCTCGGCGGCCATGGCGACCAGCGTCCTGCCGGGCTGGCGGCGTCCGCGGCTCTCCGGCGCCGGGCGCTTGCCGCCGATGAAGGCCTCGTCGAGCTCGACGAGGCCGCGCAGCAGGAGCTCGCCCTCGCGGCGCGCCATGGCATGGATGATCTTGCGACGCATGAGCCAGGCGGTCTTACGCGTCACGCCGAGCTGGCGGGAGAGCTCAGCCGCCGAGGGCGCCTTCTTGGTGGAGGCCAGCAGCCAGATGGCAAGGAACCACTTGCGCAGGTCGGTGCGCGTGCAGGCGAGGATCGTGCCGGCGGTCAGAGAGCTCTGGAAGTGGCAGCTGGCGCACTCATAGAGGCCGCGGCCTTGCAGGTACCAGGCATGCTCGTGCCCGCAGCGGCGACAGGAGAAGCCCTGCGGCCAGCGGTGCTCGAAGATCGCCTGCCGGCAGTCCTCCTCGGTCGGGTACATCTGCATGAAGTCGATGAGCGTCTTCGGATGTCGCACCATCTCCGCCTCCTTGCGGGTCGCTGATCTGGAGGCTACACGGGGCACCGGACGGAAGGGGATGGTCATGACTCGCTAATCGGCGTGAAGAAGTTGTGAAGAGCCGGCAAGCTGCGCGGCTCCCGAGCACGATCGCGCGAAGCGCTGTTCAGCGCCGACATCTCGAAGCTGGCACGTCGGGCGACACACACCGCTTCTCCACCAGGGAGTGGGGTCGGCTAAGCCGGGCGGCACCGGCAAAGCACGGCCCACGCGTCTACCGCGGACCGGCTCCGTCCGCCACCCTGGGCACGGCGAGCTGAAGCCCCCCGCCGACGCAGGCCAGTCCCCGCGCTGGAACATCGATGATAGCCGCGCTGCGGCGCTCAACACGGCATAGTACGAAGCAGTGGTGCGGGTCGATCGACGCGAGTCGTCAATTCTGGCGATTCTGTCACTAGGGTCGCGGGGTTCGGCACCGAATGCGGAGACGAAGATCACTGATCTGAAGCTCGGCTGCGCCGTTCAGCTCGCCTCGCTCGCGACCTTCTTCTACCCGCTCGTCGCCGGGCTCGTCTCCGGCGCCGGCATCGGCCTGTCGATCGTCCAGGAGTTGGTGCGCGCACACGGGGGCGAATCACGGTCGAGAGCGAGGTGGGCGCAGGCTCGATGTTCCGGGTGGTCATCCCCTCCAGCCGGCCGGGACCTCTTCACAGAGACGACAGATTCGCTACACCGCTTCTTCACCCTCATCGGTGATGATCTTGCCAAAACGAATGTCGATTCGACGAAAGGCGAGAGCGATGGGTTTCACCACCATTCTCCTGATAGCGGCAGCCGCAGCGGTCGTGTTCCTGATGTACCGTGTCGGCCGAGGTAGTCGCGAGGCAGCGCACGCACACGGCGCCGTCAACATCGCGAATCTGGAAGAGCAGGGCCAGCTCGACCACCGAGGCCATGCGGATCACGGTCAAGACAGCGTAGGCGGGGGTCGCAAGCGGCACGGGTGCTGCTGAGCGCCGATCGCATCATGGTGCTCTCGGGCGTCTGCATGCGCGACAACCCGACGGTGCGACGGTAGGCTCGTCCCCGTCTGAACAAAGCCGTGGGGTTCGTCACTGGCCCCGCGGCTTTCCGTACTGGGGCGCGATCGCCATCTGCCCGCACCGCGCCACGAGAACCGCACACACTCTTCACCCCGCCTTCACACTCCCCGGAGATAGTGCGTCTACAACAACCTGTGGGCGATGCCGAATCCGGCAGCGGCCATGACAAGGAGGAACACAAAATGGGATTCAACGACATGATGTCGGGCTGGGGAGCGGGCGGGTTCGGCTGGGCGATGTACGCGGGCATGATCGTCTTCTGGGTCGCCGTCGTCGTCCTCGTCGTCTGGGGCATCAAGGCCCTGGTCGTCTCCGGAGGAGCACAGACGGCGCCACGGCCACCGCAGGAGAACGCCGCTGACGTACTGAAGCGGCGCTACGCGGCCGGCGAGATCGACCCTGCCGAGTTCGAGCAGAAGCGGCGCGACCTGTTCTGAGCCATCCCGCAGTCGGAGCGTGACCGGCGCCCCGAGCGAAGCGGAGCCCCGCACATCTACTGGGGCTCCGCTTCGTCCGGACGTCGTCGCGTTGATCGCCCCTACGTGCCCAAGGCCCGCGACACGCACAAGACGGCGACATCATCGGGAAGCGGGCCTCCATTCGCGCTGATGACGTCGGTGAGCACGCTGTCGAGACAACGCTCGTCGAAGCCGCCGCGGACTTCTCCCTGCAGTCGAGTGAGCAGTCGCTCCACACCGTATCGCTCTGTCGAATTGTGGCTGGAGTGGCCCTCAACCAGCCCATCCGTGTACAGGACCAGACTCCAGGCCGAGCGCAGCTCGACCTGGGTGAGGCGGCAGTCGGCGGTGTCGACCAAGCCGAGTGGGGGCAAAGGCACGACCTTGAGCTGCTCGACGCGACCCTGGGAGATGAGAACGGGGGGCGGGTGGCCGAGGAGCAACAGGGACGCGCCGGCGCGATCATCGCCGAACCACGCGAGGCACAGTGTGGCGAAGGCCTCCGGAGACCGCCGCTCGCGGGCAAGGACGGCGTCCAATGTCGAAATGAGCCGGTCCGTCGATATCCCCGCCGTCACCAGCGCGTGCCATGCGGCCCTCAACGTGGCACCGAGGGTGGCGGCATCAGGTCCATGTCCCACCACGTCACCGATCACCACGGCCAGCCTGCCGTCCGGCGTCGTGGCCGCATCGTAGAAGTCTCCGCTAACGCCCAGGCGGTCTTCGCTCGGCAGATAGCGCCATACGAGATGGAGGCCGGCCTGCTCTGGCTCGAGGTGAGGGAGCAGGCTCGTCTCCAGCCGAGCGTGGAGCAGCGCGGCTGCGTCTTCCGCGGCACGTCGTGCCGCTTGTTGGTGTCTCAGCTGGTCAGCGACGACGCCCACTATCAGCGCCGACAGGCTCCAGACCACGACTGAGGCGATCGTGGCCGTCAGCGGCGCAGTATCTCCCCAGTCGGTCACGAAGCCGAAGAATGCGACGCCCCCCGCCACCGCGGTGAGGCAGCCCGCCAGCGGACCGGCGAGCACGGCCGCGATGACGGCGATGAGGACGGCTATCGCTCCGGTGGTGCCGAGGATGTCATGGTGCGTCTCCGTGAGGCCCAATACCGCCATGGCAGCGACCTCGAGGGCCGCGGCCCCCGCGGTGACGCCGGAACGCATGCCCAAGTGGTCCATTCTGTTCGAGGCCATGAGCGCTTCATTCCCCACGCGACGTGCAAGCATTCTGGTGATCCGCGTGCCGCCGTTCGCCGCCGACCCGGCGGAGAACGGCGCCTGCGTGCGACCTATCGCGAACCCTTGATGGGGCGCCCGTC
>Ga0209913_1001697_pt1 | contig 11223 bp, 8 predicted proteins | sample PersoiDNA2013203_FD_185805 | JGI IMG/M metagenome (GOLD analysis project Ga0209913, IMG submission 185805) | Permafrost soil microbial communities from the Arctic, to analyse light accelerated degradation of dissolved organic matter (DOM) -... | ecosystem: Environmental > Terrestrial > Soil >... | reverse complement strand
GGCGAACTGGCCCAGCCGTTTGGCGGCACCGACTGGAAAAGCGCCGGTGTGGCGCCGGTTCCCGGCAAGAACGCGCCGAACATGGCGGTGGTGGAACGCGACTACCCGAACATCTACAAGCAGTTCTCGTCGCTGGGCCCGATGCTGGAAAAACTCGGCAACGGCGGTAAAGGCATCAACTGGAACACCGATGAAGAAGTCGAGTTCCTCGGTGAACTGAACCATCACGAAAACGATGCGGGGATCAGCCACGGTCGGCCGAAAATCGACACGGCTATCGACGCCGCCGAGGTGATCCTGTCCCTGGCCCCGGAAACCAACGGCAAGGTCGCCTTGAAAGCCTGGGCCGCGCTGTCGGAATTCACCGGCATCGACCACAGCCACCTGGCAATCTCCAAGGCCCATGAAGCGATCCGCTTCCGCGATATCCAGGCGCAGCCGCGCAAGATCATCTCCAGCCCGACCTGGTCCGGCCTGGAAGACGAACACGTGAGCTACAACGCCGGCTACACCAACGTCCATGAAAACATCCCATGGCGCACCATCACCGGCCGCCAGCAGTTCTACCAGGATCACCCGTGGATGCAGGCGTTCGGCGAGCAGCTGATGAGCTATCGGCCGCCGGTCAACACCAAGACCATCGAAGGTGTGAAGGGCAAGCGCAGCAATGGCGAAACCGAGATCGTGCTGAACTGGATCACTCCGCACCAGAAGTGGGGCATCCACAGCACCTACAGCGACAACCTGCTGATGCTCACCTTGAGCCGTGGCGGGCCGATTGTGTGGCTCTCGGAAATCGACGCCAAGCGCGCCGGGATCGAGGACAACGACTGGATCGAGTGCTTCAACGTCAACGGCGCACTGACCGCCCGTGCGGTGGTCAGCCAGCGCGTCAAGGAAGGCATGGTGATGATGTACCACGCCCAGGAACGCATCGTGAACGTGCCGGGTTCGGAAACCACCAAGACCCGTGGCGGCCACCACAACTCGGTGACCCGCGTGGTGCTCAAGCCGACCCACATGATCGGCGGCTATGCCCAGCAGGCCTACGGTTTCAACTACTACGGCACGGTCGGTTGCAACCGCGACGAGTTTGTCGTGGTGCGCAAAATGGCCAAGGTCGACTGGCTCGATGGTTCCACCGGCGATGACTTGCCGCGCCCATTGCCGACTGATATCGAGGAGAACTGAGATGAAGATTCGCTCACAGATCGGCATGGTCCTGAACCTGGACAAATGCATCGGCTGCCACACCTGCTCCATCACCTGCAAAAACGTCTGGACCAGCCGTGAAGGCATGGAATACGCCTGGTTCAACAACGTCGAGTCCAAGCCTGGCATCGGTTACCCGAAAGAATGGGAAAACCAGGACAAGTGGAAGGGCGGCTGGGTGCGCAACGCCAACGGCTCGATCAACCCGCGCATCGGCGGCAAGTTCCGCGTGTTGGCGAACATCTTCGCCAACCCCGACCTGCCGAGCCTGGACGACTACTACGAGCCGTTCGACTTCGACTACCAGCACCTGCACACCGCGCCTTTGGGCGAGCACCAGCCGACCGCGCGCCCGCGTTCGCTGGTGTCCGGCAAGCGCATGCAGAAAATCGAGTGGGGCCCGAACTGGGAAGAAATCCTCGGCACCGAATTCGCCAAGCGCCGCAAGGACAAGAACTTCGACCAGATCCAGGCCGACATTTACGGCGAGTACGAAAACACCTTCATGATGTACCTGCCACGCCTGTGCGAGCACTGCCTCAACCCGGCGTGCGCGGCCTCGTGCCCGAGCGGCGCGATCTACAAGCGTGAAGAAGACGGCATCGTGCTGATCGACCAGGAAAAGTGCCGCGGCTGGCGCATGTGCATCAGCGGCTGCCCGTACAAGAAGATCTACTTCAACTGGAAGAGCGGCAAGTCCGAGAAGTGCATCTTCTGCTACCCGCGTATCGAAGCCGGTATGCCCACCGTGTGTGCCGAAACCTGCGTCGGCCGGATTCGCTACCTCGGCGTGCTGCTCTACGACGCCGACCGCATCAGCGAAGTGGCGAGCACCGCCAACGAGCAAGACCTGTACGAGAAACAGCTGGAAATCTTCCTCGACCCGAATGACCCGGCGGTGATTCGCCAGGCCCTGGCCGACGGCGTGCCGCAGTCGGTGATCGACTCGGCCCAGCGTTCGCCGGTCTACAAAATGGCCGTCGATTGGAAACTCGCACTGCCGCTGCACCCGGAATACCGCACCTTGCCGATGGTCTGGTACGTGCCGCCGCTGTCGCCGATCCAGAACGCTGCCGCTGCCGGCACCGTGGGCATGAACGGGGTGATCCCGGATGTCGACAGCCTGCGCATTCCGCTGCGTTACCTGGCCAACCTGCTGACCGCCGGCGATGAAAAACCGGTCAAGCGTGCGCTCAAACGCCTGTTGGCGATGCGTGCCTACAAACGCTCCCAGCAAGTCGACGGCGTGCAGGACCTGCAAGTGCTCGAAGATGTCGGCCTGAGCGTGGAACAGGTGGAAGAGATGTACCGCTACCTGGCCATTGCCAACTACGAAGACCGCTTTGTGGTGCCGAGCGCGCACCGTGAAGACGCCATGAGCGATGCGTTCGCCGAACGCTCCGGCTGTGGTTTCAGCTTCGGCAGCGGTTGCAGCGGCAGCTCCGACACCAACATGTTCGGCGCCAAGAAGGCCAACCGCCGCGATGTGCTGAAAACCGTACAGATCTGGGAGGACTGAGCATGCGCATTCTTAAAGTGATTTCGTTGCTGCTGGACTACCCCACCGAAACCTTGGTGAACGGCCGCGACGAACTGGAACAGGCGATTATCGAGTCGCGGGAAATCAGCCCCAAGCAGCGCGGTGCGTTGTTCGAGTTGCTTGAGCTGATCTGCGCCAATGACCTGATGGACGGCCAGGAACACTACGGCGCGCTGTTCGGCCGTGGGCGTTCGCTGTCGTTGCTGCTGTTCGAACACGTCCACGGCGAGTCCCGCGACCGTGGCCAGGCCATGGTCGACATGATGGCGCAGTACGAAGAGGCCGGGTTTGCCATCGGCGTCAAGGAGCTGCCGGACTATATCCCGTTGTACCTGGAGTTCCTCTCGACCCGCGAAGACATCGAGGCCCGCGAGGGCCTGGCGGATGTGGCGCACCTGCTGGCGTTGCTCGCCGCACGCCTGGACGAGCGCGAGAGCGCCTACGCCAGTTGCTTCCGGGCATTGCTGCAGATCGCTGGCGCCGAGCCGCACCAGGCCGTGGCCGAGCTGCGCGCCCAGGTCGCCGCCGAGCCGCGTGACGACTCCCTCGAAGCCCTGGACAAAATCTGGGAAGAGGAAGCGGTGGACTTTATGCAGGCCGAACAACAGGACCGTTGCAGCTCGATGCCCAGCGCACCGGGTAAAGCCCGCGAAGAAAGCGCGGTGCCGTTGCACTGGGTGGATTTTCAGCAAGAAGGGCAGGCCGCAGTGCCGGCCGGGGAGGTGGGTAATGTCTAAGTGGAATTTGCTGGTTTTCGGGGTGTACCCCTATGTCGCCCTGGCGATCTGCCTGTTGGGCAGTTGGGCGCGGTTCGACCTGTCGCAGTACACCTGGAAGGCCGGTTCCAGCCAGATGCTCAACAACCGTGGCATGCGCGTGGCGAGCAACTTCTTCCACATCGGCGTGCTGTTCGTGCTGGCCGGCCACTTCGTCGGCCTGCTGACCCCGGCGTCGGTCTATCACCACGTGATCAGTACTGAGCACAAGCAATTGCTGGCGATGGTCTCCGGTGGTGTCTTCGGCCTGCTGTGCCTGGTGGGCTTGCTGATGCTGGTCAAGCGCCGCCTGAGCGACCCGCGTGTACGCGCCACTTCGAGCCCGTCGGACATCCTGATCCTGCTGGTGCTGCTCGCGCAGTTGGTGCTTGGCTTGCTGACCATCGTCGCGTCCACCGGGCATATGGACGGTTCGGTGATGGTGATGCTCGCCGACTGGGCGCAGAACGTGGTGCTGTTGCGGCCGGTGGACGCGGCGGCTTCGATCGAGCCGGTCAGCCTGATCTACAAGGCGCATGTGGCGCTGGGCTTGACCCTGTTCGTACTGTTCCCGTTTACCCGCTTGGTGCATATGGTCAGCGCGCCGATCTGGTACCTGGGGCGTCGTTATCAAATCGTGCGGCAGAAGTATTGAGGAGAGCGTCATGACAACTGGATGCGGATGTGGTGGCGGTAAAGGCGGCAGCGGTGGTTGCGGCTCGTCGGTCAAAGAACCGGTGATTGCCGAGGTTGCGGCCCCGGCGCTGTTCGAGGAGCTCAAGGCACCTGAGTTGATCGCCAGCAGTGAACAGGAATGGCCGATCATCAGCGTCAACGGTGTGCCTGTCACGCCGGAGGCCATGGCCCTGGAGTTGCAATATCACCCGGCAGAAAGCCGCGAGGAGGCGGTGTATTTGGCCGCCCGCGCACTGGTGATCCGTGAGCTGTTGCAGCAGCGGATCGCCGAGCTGGGCCTGGCGGTGGAGATCGCCGCCGGCGAGAACGAAGAAGAAGCCGCCACGCGCTTGCTACTGGAGCGTGAGGTCAAGGTGCCCGAGTGCGACGAGGCCACCTGTGTGCGTTACTTCGAGAACAATCGCGGGCGCTTTCACAGCGCGCCGTTGCTGGCGGTGCGGCACATTCTGCTCGAATGCGCGCCGGACGACGCCGAGGCGCGCCATTTGGCGCACACCCAGGCGGAAGTGCTGCTGGCGAACCTGAAAGACCAGCCCGGCCACTTTGCCGAGCTGGCCCTGCAGTATTCGGCGTGCCCGTCCAAGGCCCAGGGCGGTTCGTTGGGCCAGGTGAGCAAGGGCCAGACCGTGCCCGAGCTGGAGCGTCAGCTGTTTACCCTGGCGCCGGGCCTGACGGGCAAGCCGCTGGAGAGTCGTTACGGCTGGCATGTGATCAATGTCGATCAGCGCATCGAAGGCCAACCGCTGCCGTATGAAGCGGTGGCGGTGGCGATCCGCACCCAGTTACAGCAAGGGGTGTGGCAAAAGGCATTGGTGCAGTACCTGCAAACCCTGATTGGCGCGGCGGATATTCGTGGCATCGCGCTGCAGGGCGCCGACTCGCCGCTGGTGCAGTGACATGAGCCTGGTGGATGGGGTAGGCCGTTCGATCGATTACCTGCGCTTATCGGTGACCGACCGTTGTGATTTCCGCTGTGTGTACTGCATGGCGAAAAACATGACGTTCCTGCCGCGCCAGCAGGTGCTGACCCTGGAAGAGCTGGAACGCCTGGCCGCGCTGTTCGTCGGCCAGGGCGTGCGCAAGATCCGCCTGACCGGCGGCGAGCCGTTGATTCGTCCGGGCATTGTCGGGTTGTGCCGCAACATCGCGGCGCTGCCGGGCTTGCGCGAACTGGTGATGACCAGCAACGGCTCGCAGTTGGCACGCCTCGCGCAGCCGCTGGTGGACGCCGGGGTCAAGCGCATGAACATCAGCCTCGACAGCCTCGATGCGCAACGCTTTCGCGCGATCACCCGCAACGGTGATCTGCGCCAGGTGCTGGACGGTATCGAGGCGGCGCGAGAGGCCGGGTTCGAGCGGGTCAAGCTCAATTGCGTGGTGATGAAAGGGCGCAACTTCGATGAAGTGCCAGCGCTGGTGCAGTATGCGATCGACCAAGGCATCGACATCAGCTTTATCGAGGAAATGCCCCTGGGCGACGTGGGCCGTTCACGCGGCGAGACGTTCTGTGCCAGTGATGAAGTGCGCGCCGTGATCGCCCGTCACCATGCCGTGCTCGACAGCACCGAAAACAGCGGCGGCCCGGCGCGCTATGTGCGCCTGGCACGGCATCCGGGGACGCGCATCGGCTTTATCTCACCCAACTCCCATAACTTCTGCGGCAGTTGCAACCGCGTGCGCATGACCGTCGAAGGGCAGTTGCTGCTGTGCCTGGGGCAGGACAACGCGGTGGACTTCCGCGCTTTGCTGCGGCGTTACCCGTTGGACGATGGGCCGTTGATCGAGGCCTTGCACAAGGGGTTAAAAGGCAAGCCGCTGCGCCATGATTTCACCGGGGCAGGCGAGGTGCAGGTGGTGCGATTCATGAATATGAGCGGCGGCTGAATGTGGGAGGGAGGCTGATTGTGGGAGGGGGCTTGCCCCCGATAGCGTTGGATCAGTCATGCATGTATTGACTGATACACCGCTATCGGGGGCAAGTCGAATCGTCGCACCGCCCCTCCCACATTTTGATCTTCGTTCAGACTTGACCTTGATCAATGGTAACCAGCGCGTCCGGCCGTAATATCACTGCATATTGTGTTTTAAAGATTTATTAAATCTATATGTAGTGTCTGGAGCCTTCCAATGCAAAGCATGCTCAGCCCGCTGGTCAGTAACCGCCTGCACAAACGCGACGGCAGCCTCGTTGCGTTCGACGCCGAAAAAATCCGTCAGGCGCTGATCGCCGCCGGCAATGCCACCGGCGAGTATCAGGAGGCCGAGGTCGACCTGTTGCTCGGCGCGGTACTTGCGCGGCTGCGCGGCATCGAACGGCTGGATGTGGAGCAGATCCAGGACAGTGTCGAGCGGGTGTTGATGGATGCCGGTTACTTCCTGTCGATGCGCGCTTATATCGTCTACCGCGAACAGCACGGCCGCCTGCGCCGCGATCGCAAGACCCTGGTGGAAGTCGCCACCTCGATGAACGAATACCTCGACCGTGAAGACTGGCGCGTCCAGGCCAATGCCAACCAGGGTTATTCCCTGGGCGGGCTGGTGTTGAACGTGTCGGGCAAGGTCACCGCCAATTACTGGCTGGATGAGGTCTACAGCCAGCAGATCGGCCGCGCACACCGTGAGGCGGATCTGCATATCCATGACCTGGACATGCTCGCCGGCTACTGCGCCGGTTGGTCGCTGCGCTCGTTGTTGCACGAAGGCCTCAATGGCGTGCCGGGCCGCGTGGAAGCGGGGCCGCCCAAGCATTTGAGCAGTGCCCTGGGACAGATGGTCAACTTCCTCGGCACCTTGCAAAACGAATGGGCCGGCGCCCAGGCGTTCAGCTCGTTCGATACGTATCTTGCGCCCTACGTGCGCAAGGACCAACTGAGTTACCCCGAGGTGCGCCAGGCGGTGCAGGAGTTCATCTACAACCTCAACGTGCCGTCGCGCTGGGGCACGCAGACGCCGTTCACCAACCTGACCTTCGATTGGGTCTGCCCGGAAGACTTGCGCGAGCAGATCCCGGTGATTGGCGGTGAAGAAATGCCGTTTGCCTATGGCGACCTGCAAACGGAAATGGAGCTGATCAACCGCGCCTACATCGAAGTGATGCAGGCCGGGGATGCCAAGGGGCGGGTGTTCACCTTCCCGATTCCGACCTACAACATCACCCATGATTTCCCCTGGGACAGCGAGAACGCCGACCGCTTGTTCGAGATGACGGCGCGCTACGGTTTGCCGTATTTCCAGAACTTCCTCAATTCCGACATGCAGCCCAACCAGGTGCGCTCCATGTGCTGTCGCCTGCAACTGGACGTGCGCGAGCTGCTCAAACGTGGCGGCGGGCTGTTCGGTTCAGCGGAACAGACCGGCTCCCTGGGCGTGGTGACGATCAACTGCGCGCGCCTCGGTTACCTGTTCAAGGGCGACACCAGCGGCTTGCTGCAACGCCTGGACAGCCTGATGGAAATGGCCATGGAAAGCCTGGAGGTCAAACGCAAGGTGATCCAGCACCACATGGACGCCGGGTTGTACCCGTACACCAAGCGTTACCTGGGCACCTTGCGCAACCACTTCTCCACCATCGGCCTCAACGGCATGCACGAGATGCTGCGCAATTTCACCGATGACACGCAGGGCATGCACACCGAAGAAGGGCGCGCGTTCGCCCTGCGCCTGCTCGACCATGTGCGCGCTACCTTGTTGCGCTTCCAGGAAGAAACCGGTCACCTCTACAACCTCGAAGCCACGCCGGCGGAAGGCACCACCTACCGCTTCGCCAAGGAAGACCGCAAGCGCTTCGCGGACATTCTGCAAGCCGGCAGCGTGGATGCGCCGTACTACACCAACTCGTCGCAACTGCCGGTGGGCTTTACCCAAGACCCCTTCGAAGCCCTGGAGCTGCAAGACGAACTGCAATGCAAATACACCGGCGGCACCGTGTTGCACCTGTACATGGCCGAACAGATCTCCTCGGCTCAGGCCTGCAAGCAATTGGTGCGCAAAGCGCTGGGGCGTTTCCGCCTGCCGTACCTGACCGTGACCCCGACCTTCTCGATCTGCCCGGTACACGGCTACCTCGCCGGCGAACACGAGTTCTGTCCCAAGTGCGATGAAATCCTCGCGCTTGCTGCCCAGTCCTGAACCTGTTTTCAACCCGCAAGGAGATTCACCATGCAAACATCTCAGCCACAACGTCAGCGCTGCGAAGTCTGGACCCGGGTGATGGGTTACCACCGGCCGGTGTCCGCGTTCAACCCCGGCAAACAGTCCGAGCACAAGGAGCGTGTTCACTTTACAGAAGCGGCCGTCGCGGCCGGACGCCAATGAGTCGAGCGCTACGGGTTGGGGGCATGGTGCCCCTGACCACCCTCGACTACCCCGGCATGCTTGCTTGCGTGCTGTTCTGCCAGGGTTGCGCCTGGCGCTGTCGTTACTGCCATAACCCGGACCTGATCGCACCGCGCGGTAGCGCAGAGATCGATTGGCGCCGGGTCTTGCTGTTTTTGCAGCGCCGTCAGGACCTGTTGGACGCGGTGGTGTTCAGCGGCGGTGAACCGACCCTGCAGGAAGGCTTGCCGGCGGCAATGGACGAAGTGCGCGCAATGGGCTTTCACGTGGGCCTGCACAGCGCGGGGATCAAGCCGGCAGGTTTTGCCAATGCGCTGCGTCATGCCGATTGGGTGGGCTTTGATGTGAAGGCCCTGGCCGAGGACTATCAAATGATCACCCAGGTCAAAGGCAGCGGCGCCGCCAATTGGCGCAGTTTGGATACGTTGCTGGCCAGTGGCGTGGACTACGAGTGCCGCACCACGGTGCATTGGCACCTGATCGACCCGACGCGCCTGTTGCGCCTGGCCCAGCGATTGCAAGCCAGTGGTGTCAAGCGCTTCGCCGTGCAGATGGTACGCACGGCGAGCATGCTCGATGAGCAACTGCCGGTTGCTCCGGCACAGATGGCGTTGCCGGAGTTATGGGGGCGCATGCGCGAGTTGTTTCCGGCTTTTGTATTGCGAGGGTGACCGATCGCCCTCCACAGGATTTTAAAGATGCTGCCCGTTTCGGGCAGGTGTTCATCAAGGAATGTTTAGAATGACGCAGTTAACCACGGCACAACGCATTGTCATCGGCTTCGCGATTGCGCCGCTGGCTCTGGTCGGTTTGGTGTTTTACGCCTTGCAAGACCTGGCAACCCTCAAGCAACAATCCGAACAAATCGTGCAGCAGGACTGGCCGAGAATCGCACCGATCATGGTGATCGCCACCGGCGTGCGCGATAACGGGCGCAACACCCGCGACCTGCTGATCGACCAGGATAACCAGCCGGCCCAGGAGGCCATCGGCACCACCCGGCAGCGCATTACCCAGGCGTTCGCCACCCTCGAGCCGCTGTTCGATAGCGCCGAAGGCAAGGCGGCGTATGCCGCTTTGAAAGCCCATCGGGAAACCTACGTCGCGGCCTTTACCCAGGTGCAGGCGCTGATCAAGCAGGGCGCCCGCGAGCAGGGCTTGGCCCAGCTCAAACAGCAGGTGGTGCCGGCCGAACTTGAGGTGTTCAAGAGCCTCGATGCGCTGATGGCCATGCAGGGCCGACTGTTCGCCGAGCGCGAGCAGGCTGCACAAACCCTCTACGACGAGGCGCGCCGCACGATGATCGGGCTATTGCTGCTGTGCGTGAGCCTGGTCGTGGCGGCCGCCGTGATCGTCACGCGCAGCGTCACCCGACCTTTGGGCGGCGAGCCGGACGAGGTGGCGCGGGTGCTCAGCCATATCGCCCAGGGCGACCTGAGCATCGACGTGCCGCTGGGCAACAGTGCCGACGGCAGCGTGATGCGCAACCTGCACCAGATGCAGCAGAGTCTTAACCAGATGGTCCGGCAGATCGCCGCCTCGGTGGACGGCGTGGCCAGCTCGTCGGAAGAGTTGAGTGCGGTCAGCAGCCAGACCAGCAGCAGCCTGCAGTTGCAGGGCCAGGAAATCGAACAGGCCGCCACTGCGGTGAATGAAATGACCGCCGCCGTCGACGAAGTGGCGCGCAATGCGGTGAGCACCAGCGAAGCGTCACGCCTGTCGGAACAGACCGCCCAGCTTGGGCGGGCGCAGGTGCAGGAAACCGTGGCGTCGATCAACACCCTGGCCACCGGCGTGGTGGAAACCTCCGAACGTATCCAGCAACTCGCCGGCCGCGTGCAAGACATCAGCGGCGTGCTGGACGTGATCCGCAGCATCGCTGACCAGACCAACCTGCTGGCCCTCAACGCCGCGATCGAAGCGGCCCGGGCCGGCGATGCCGGGCGCGGTTTTGCGGTGGTCGCCGATGAAGTGCGCGCACTGGCCCATCGTACTCAGACCTCGACCCAGGAGATCGAGCAGATGATCGGCAATATCCGCCAGGACACCGAACACGCGGTGGCCGCCATGCACGACAGCAGCGAGCGGGTGCAGACGACCTTGGGCGTGGCGCAGCGTTCGGGGGAGGCGCTGGATGAAATCACCCGGTCGATTTCGCAGATCAATGAGCGCAATTTGATGATTGCCAGCGCCACCGAAGAACAGGCGCTGGTGGCGCGGGAAGTGGATCGCAACCTGGTGGGGATTCGGAACCTGTCGCAGCAGGTGCTGCAGGGGGCTTTGCATACCGAGACGGCGGGGCATGATCTGGCGGGGATGGCGGGGGGGCTGCATCAGACGGTGGCGCGGTTTAAGGTTTAGACGGTGTACATGTTTGTTATTTAGGTAACGGCTGCGGCTGAGTACATATCCGTTATTTGGGTAACGGCGGCTATTGGTTCCGCTCTTACAGCGGGTCACTTTTGGCAAACGCCCCAAAAGTAACCAAAAGGTCTTTGCCCCACCACTCGGCACCTCGCCTAGGCTCGGTGTGCCCGAACGCAGGCTTTGGAGCGTGGGCCGCCGTCATGGGCCATCCCTGGCCCAGGACGGCTAACCCGGCGTCCTGCCGGGTTACCCACGCTCCAAAGCCTGCGTTCGGCCAGCGTGGTTAACGGGGCGCCCCAGATCAAAAGCCAAAGCCAA
>Ga0209913_1001693_pt1 | contig 11241 bp, 9 predicted proteins | sample PersoiDNA2013203_FD_185805 | JGI IMG/M metagenome (GOLD analysis project Ga0209913, IMG submission 185805) | Permafrost soil microbial communities from the Arctic, to analyse light accelerated degradation of dissolved organic matter (DOM) -... | ecosystem: Environmental > Terrestrial > Soil >... | reverse complement strand
CGGAGTGATCCAGATCTTCGCCGAGAGCGTCCAGGAGGCCTACGACCACGCGGTGATGGCGGCGCGGATCGCCGAGCATCCCGACGTGATGCTGCCGGTGCTCGTCTGCCAGGACGGCTTCACGCTCACCCACTCGGAGGAGCCGCTGACGCTCACCCCCGACGAGGACGTTCAGAGCTTCGTCGGCGAGTACAAGGTCCCGCTGCCGCTGCTCGATGTCGAGCAGGTCACGACCAAGGGCATCTTCGCGCTGCAGGACTACTACACCGAGCTCCGCTATCAGATGAACGCAGCCATGGAGGCTGCGGAGACGGTGATCGCGGATGTCTTCGCCGAGTACTCCCAGCTGGTCGACCGGCCCTTCGGCATGCTCGAGGAGTACGAGCTCGAGGGCGCCGAGAAGGTGATCTTCTTGATGGGATCGACGGCCGGCACGGTCAAGGACGTCGTCGACGAGCTGCGGGCCGAGGGCGAGGCGGTCGGGCTCTTGCGCCTGGTCTCCTACCGCCCCTTCCCCTTCGAGGCGATCCGCAAGGCGCTGGGTCCGGTCAAGGAAGTAATCGTGCTCGATCGCTCGGATGCGCCCGGCTCGGTGCCTTCGCTGCACTCCGAGATGGCGGCGGCGCTGTACGGCTCGAGTGCGAAGTTGCGTGCTCACGTCTTCGGCCTCGGCGGCCGCGAGCTGGTTCCGGACGAAGCCCGGGCCATCTTCGCCGGTGAGGCACCCACCCACATCGGACTACGGAGCTAATCCACCATGTCGAGACTAAAGCGGATTGCTAGAAACCAAAACGGCGTCCAGCCGCTCGGCGGTGGACATGCTCTCTGTCAGGGCTGCGGTGCCCCGAGCATCGTCCGCACCGTCCTGAGCTCAATCGAGACACCGGTTATCGTCTTGAACGCCACCGGCTGCCTCGAGGTAGCAACCTCGCGCTACCCGATCACGGCCTGGAACGTGCCCTGGATGCACACCGCCTTCGAGAACACGGCAGCCGTTGCAAGCGGCGTCGAGGCCGCCTACAAGGCCCTAAAACGGCGCGGAACGCTGCCCGGCGGCGACAAGGAAGTCACGATCGTCGCCTTCGGCGGCGACGGCGGCACCTACGACATCGGCCTGCAGGCTCTGTCGGGGGCGCTCGAGCGCGGTCACCGCTTCCTCTATGTCTGCTACGACAACGGCGCCTACATGAACACGGGCATCCAGCGCTCGGGCGCAACGCCCTACGGCGCCGACACCACCACCAGCCCGGTCGGCTCCGAGTCGTTCGGCAAGCTCCAGCAGCGCAAAGATCTAACGGCGATCGCGGCCGCGCACCACATCCCGTATGCGGGCCAATCCTCAGGCGCTCGCTGGCAGGACCTGAGCGCCAAGGTCGAGCGCGCCGTCGCGATGGACGGACCGGCTTTCCTGAACGTGATGAGCGACTGCCCGCTCGGCTGGGGACACGAGCCGAGGGTCGGCCTCGAGGTGATGAAGGCCGCCCAGGACAGCCTCTTCTGGCCGCTGTTCGAGGTCGTGAACGGCGATTACCACCTCACCTACCGGCCGCGCAAGGTGATCCCGATGGTTGACTTCCTGAAGACGCAGAAGCGCTTCGCTCACCTCTTCAAGCCCGGCAACGAGGCAGTGCTCGAGGCCATCCAGCAGCAAGTCGAGGACGAGTGGCGCAGGCTGCTCGCTCTCTGCGGCGAGCCGGTGAGGGAGCTTCCGGTCGTCAAGCCGGCCGAAGAGGCCGAGCAGACCGAGGCGCCGGTAGGCGCAGTCGCCTAGCGCTCTCAGTAACTACGAAGACGGCTCGCTCGGAGGACACTTCCGGGCGAGCCGTCTTGCATTCGGGCGCGAGATCAGCGCAAGAAACGGCGAGCAGCGTTAAGGTCTTACGCTCTGGTGGAGATCTTCGACGTCAGCGTCCCGATCCGGGATGGAATGCTCCACTACGCCGGCAACCCGCCGGTGCACGTGGCGCGCGTCCAGTCGATCTCGGCGGGTGATCCGGCCAACGTGAGCGAGCTCGACATGGGCGCCCACTCGGGCACACACGTGGACGCGCCGAGTCACTTCCTCGAAGGCGGCGCCGGTGCCGAGACGCTGCCGCTCGAGATTCTGATCGGACCGGTCGAAGTGGTCGATGCCACTGCCGCTACCACCGCGCTCGACCTGTTGACGGTTCGCGATCTCGAGCTCCCGCCGCGAGAAACCGAGCGAATTCTCTTCAAGACGCGAAACTCGCAGCTCTGGAGCCGGGACGAGTTCACACGCGACTTCGTGCGACTGGACGAAGAGGCGGCTACGTACATGGTCGAGCGCGGAGCCAGGCTGCTAGGCATCGATTACCTCTCGGTCGGCGATGCGGCGGCACACCGTGTTCTGCTCTCGGCCGGAGTTGTCTGCATCGAAGGCCTCGACCTACGCGAGATCGAGCCCGGTTCCTACGAGCTTGTCTGCCTGCCGCTCAAGCTCGCCGGCTCGGACGGGGCGCCGGCGCGGGCCGTGCTCGTCCGGTAGGAGTCTCGGGACTCCGGTGAGGCGCCTATCGACCTTGGCGCGCTAGCCGCGCGAGCGCCAGCGCTTGCCGATGCGCAGGCCCCCCGGCTCGGCCGGGTGATAGATGAGCGGCTCGTTCTCCTTGAACATCGTCACGACGCCGTTCGTCTCCAGGATCGCGGTGTGGACATCGCCGAGGTGCATGAAGCCCTGACGGCGCGCGATCGCGCGCAGCTCGCTGAGTGAGATACCGGTCGAGCGGAGCGCTTTTCGGATCGGCTTTCCTTCTTCGATCAGCAGCGTCGGCTCGCCCTCGAGCACGCGCGAAGCAAAGGGTGAGAGATAGGTCGCGCGCGAGAACAGCTCGTTGATACCAAACAGAGTCGCAGCGCCGATCGCGGCCCCGGTCACCGAGAGATCGTTGCCGATGATCCCGTTCTGAACGGCGTTCGCTACCAGCAGGAGCACGACAAGATCGAGCGTGTTCGCCTGCCCGAGCTCACGCTTGCCGACGATGCGCAACATGGCGATCAGGAACACGTAGATGAGAATCGAGCGGAGGATCTTGTCGCCGACGCTGATCTGGATGGAGAAGATGTCGTGCCACACGTAACCGTTGTGCGACACGGCCGCGCGGACTCCTTCGCCGAGCGCTACGGCGTGGACAGATCTCGGCGAGCAAACGCGATCGGCGCCAGGCAGGCGGCGACGAGCGCGATCCCAAGCAGGACGAGCAGATCGGAAACGTCGAGCCCGTTCCGGAGCGGGTCGCTACGGGCGTAGTAGAAGAAGGGCGAAGCCCATTGCAGGTGCTCGAGCCAGCCCACGAGCGAGGCGAGCGAGTTGACGACATAGGTCGCCACGGCGAGCGAGGCGGAAACGCCAATCGCGAGCCCGCGCCTGCCGCTCGCGGCGCCGACGGCCAGCGCGATCATCCCGAGCACGAGCGCGAGAGCGGTGGCAAGCAGCGACGCAGCGAGCAGCTCGCCCACACCGACGTGCATCTTCGCCAGCGGAACCGCGATCACGAGCGCGGTCCAGAGCACGAGCCCGAGCGCGAGCGTCTCGACGACGAGCGCGGCGAGCTTCTCGAGCAGGCAGCGCGAGCGCGAGACGGGTAGCGAGAGCAGAAGGTCGAGCGTGCCGCGCTCCTCCTCACCGGCGATCGCGCTCGCTCCGGCGGCAACCGTGCAGAAGATGAGGATCAGCGGGACGATCATCGAGAAGGCCTCGATACCGAGGAAGCCGGCGCCCGAGGTGATGTCGAACTGGCCGCCGAAGCCGAAGAAGCTCTTGACCGCGTCCGGGTAGTTTTCGCTGAGCTTCTTGAACTCGGGGTTGTCGCGCACCGTCGGATAGACGGCGACCTCCATGGCGATGAACGCGACGAGACCGAGCGCCCAGTAGATAAAGCCGCGCCGGCGATCGCGCAGCGTCTTCAGGAAGACGCTATTCAGCACCGCTCGCCCCCTTGCGATAGAGCGCCAGGAAGAAGTCCTCGAGGTCGGCCTCGTGGCTGTCGAGCGCCAGTACTTCGTAGCGAGCCAGCGCTTTGATCAGCGGATCCGCCGAGCCCTCGAGCGCGAGCAGCACGACCGGCCCGTGCCGCTCGAGCTCGCGCACGCCGGGAAGGTTCGCGAAGGCCTCCTGCGGCGGCGGCTCGCTGAAGGTCGCCTCGACGCGCACGAACGCTCTCGCCCGGAGCGTCTCGACCGCCTCGAGCAGCTCGAGCGAGCCCTCCCGGATGATCGCCACGCGATCGGCAAGACGCTGCACCTCGGAGAGGATGTGCGAGGAGAGGAAGACCGTCCGTCCTTCCGCCACGACTTCGCGCAAGAGCTCGTTGAAAGTCTGCTGGACGAGCGGGTCGAGCCCGGCCGTCGGCTCGTCGAGCAGAAGCAGGTCGGGGCGGTGAAGGAAAGCCTGGACGAGACCGACCTTCTGGCGATTGCCCTTGGAGAGCGCCTTGATCGGCCGCTCGAGCTCGAGCTCGAAGCGCTCGGCGAGTGCCTCTCCCTCCCCCAGCCCGTCGAGACCGCGGAGCGCGGCGATGTAGCGCAGGTACTCGCGCGGCGTCAGGCGCTCGTAGAGGTGGAGGTCGCCGGGCAGGTAGCCGGTCCTGCTGCGAACGGCGACGCTCTGCTTGCGAACGTCCAGGCCGAAGATCTCGAGCCGCCCGACGCTCGGGCGGATTAGGTCGAGCATCAGGCGAATCGTCGTCGTCTTGCCGGCGCCGTTCGGGCCCAGGAAGCCGAACACCTCGCCCGCCTCGACATCGAAGCCGAGATCGACGACGCCCCGACTCTCGCCGTAGAACTTTGTCAGGCCCTCTGCCCGAATCACTGCCGTCATGGTCGAAGAGAAGCTTTACCAATTTTCGCGGACGGCGCACGGATGCGATCGCGCTAAAAGGGGCGAAACCAGGGTAGGCTGCCACTGACAGCGACGCGAACGAGGTGGGAGGTTGACGGTGTCCGAGAAGAGCAAGACCTCGAACAAGGCGATCGCGGCGGAGGGCCCGCTCTCGGCCGAGGAACTGCGGCTGATCGACGCCTACTGGCGCGCGGCCAACTACCTCTCGGTCGGGCAGATCTACCTGCTCGCAAACCCGCTTCTCAAGGAGCCTCTCGCACCCGAGCACGTCAAGCCGCGCCTGCTCGGGCACTTCGGCACCACACCGGGTCTCAACTTCATCTACGTGCATCTGAACCGCGTCATCCGCCAGCGCGACCTGAGCGCGATCTACATCACCGGCCCCGGCCACGGCGGCCCCGGGCTGGTCGCCAACACCTACCTCGAGGGCACCTACTCCGAGCTCTACCCCCACGTCTCGCGCGACGAAGAGGGCATGCGCGCGCTCTTCCGCCAGTTCTCCTTCCCGGGCGGCATCCCCAGCCACGTCGCGCCCGAGGTGCCCGGCTCGATCCACGAGGGCGGTGAGCTCGGCTACTCGGTCGCGCACGCCTACGGCGCCGCCTTCGACAACCCCGACCTGCTTGTGGGTTGTGTCGTCGGCGACGGCGAGGCCGAGACGGGACCGCTGGCGACGAGCTGGCATTCGAACAAGTTCCTGAACGCGAAAACCGACGGCGCCGTGCTCCCGATCCTGCACTTGAACGGCTACAAGATCGCCAACCCGACCGTGCTCGCACGCATCCCCGACGAGGAGCTGTTCAAGCTCTTCGAGGGCTACGGCTACCGGCCCCTGATCATGACCGGCGGCTTCGACGGTGAGGAGCACGCAGCAGTGCACCAGCGCTTTGCAACCGTGCTCGACGAGGCGCTCGACGAGATCGCGCAGATCCAGAAAGCCGCGCGCGAGGACGGCGTTACCGAGAGACCGCACTGGCCGATGATCATCCTGCGCACGCCCAAGGGCTGGACCGGGCCGATCAAGGTGGACGGCAAGCCGATGGAGAACAGCTGGCGCTCGCACCAGGTGCCGCTCTCGGAGGTGCGCACGAACCCCGAGCACCTGAAGCTGCTGGACAAGTGGCTACGCAGCTACAAGCCAGAGGAGCTTTTCGACAAGAACGGGACGCTCATTCCCGAGCTGAAGGAGTTGCCGCCGAAGGGCGAGCGGCGGATGAGCGCGAACCCGCACGCGAACGGTGGCGTGCTCCTGCGCGACCTCGTCCTCCCGGACTTCCGCGAGTACGGAGTCGAGGTCACAAAGCCGGGAACGACCTCCAGCGAGGCGACCAAGATCGCCGGCACCTTTATGCGCGACATCATCGAGAAGAACCCGTCCAACTTCCGCATCGTCGGGCCGGACGAGACCGCCTCGAACCGACTCGGTCCGGTGTTCGAAGCCGCAAACAAGGTTTGGGAGGGCGAGATTCTGCCCACCGACGAGAACCTCGCTCCCGAAGGCCGCGTCATGGAAGTCCTCTCCGAGCACCTCTGCCAGGGCTGGATGGAGGGCTATCTGCTGACCGGCCGGCACGGTCTCTTCAACTGCTACGAGGCCTTCATTCACATCATCGACTCGATGTTCAACCAGCACGCCAAGTGGCTGAAGGTGACGCGCGGTATTCCCTGGCGCCGGCCTATCGCCTCGCTCAACTACCTGCTCACTTCGCACGTCTGGCGCCAGGACCACAACGGCTTCTCGCACCAGGATCCGGGCTTCATCGACCACGTGATGAACAAGAAGGCCGAGGTTATCCGCGTCTACCTGCCGCCGGATGCGAACACCCTTCTCTCCACCGTCGACCACTGCCTGCGCAGCCGCCACTACGTGAACGTGATCGTGATCGGCAAGCAGCCGACGCTCGATTACCTCTCGATGGAGGAGGCCTTGATCCACTGTACGCGCGGCATCGGCATCTGGGAATGGGCCTCGAACGACCAGGGCGTCGAGCCGGACGTCGTACTCGGCTGCGCCGGCGACATCCCGACGCTGGAGACGCTGGCCGCCGCCGCGATCCTGCGCGAGCACCTGCCCGAGCTGAAGGTACGGGTCGTCAACGTCGTCGACTTGATGCGCCTGCAGCCCGCCAGCGAGCACCCGCACGGACTCTCCGACAAGGAGTACGACTCGCTCTTCACCACCGACAAGCCGGTCGTCTTCGCCTACCACGGCTATCCCTGGCTGATCCACCGCCTCACCTATCGCCGTAACGGCCACGATCAGATGCACGTGCGCGGCTACAAGGAAGAAGGCACCACCACCACGCCGTTCGACATGGTGATGCTCAACGACCTCGACCGCTTCCACCTGGTGATGGACGTGATCGACCGCGTCCCGGGGCTCAGCTCGTGCGCCGCTCACCTGCGCCAGCAGATGGTCGACACGCGCATCCGCTGCCGCGCCTGGACGCGCGAGTACGGCGAGGACAATCCGGACGTGAGCGGCTGGACCTGGCCGTTCTAGGGTCGCGCGACGCGCGAGTGAGAGCGAGAGACGAGAAGCGAAGCGCCCGGCCCACGGGGCCGGGCGCTCTTTAGGCACACAGCAAGACGCGAGCTATGAGAGACGAGGCTGTGTAGCGCGATTGGCGTCCTAAAACCTCTACCGGAATGAAGACCCGCCGACTGGGTGCGATCGGTGGATGCGAGGATAGGACGCAGCGCCTCGTCCGTAGCCAAAGCTACGGGCGAGGCCGAGGACAACGCATCGCGCCGCCGAGCGCGGCCAGGCGGTGGAGCGCTTCGTTTTGCTAGAGGTTCTTAACACGAACCTCGGGCTCGAGCTTCAACGTTGGATGCGCGCGTTTCTGCCGGCCACGAGCTGCTCCACCTCGGACAGTGTCGCCGTGGACGTGTCGCCCGCCGTTGTCATCGCAAGAGCACCGTGCGCGGTCCCGTACTCCAGCGCTCTATCGATGGGGAAATTGTTGAGCAACCCATAGATCAGCCCGGATGCGAAGGAGTCGCCGCCACCCACCCGGTCGAAGACCTCGAGTCCTTCCCGCATCTCGGTCGCGACGACACGACCGCCAGCGAAGCAGATCCCGCCCCAGTCGTTCACGCTGGCCGACCTCACCCTCCGAAGGCTGGTCGCGATAACTCTCAGATTTGGGAACTGCTCGGCGACGGACTCGAGTATCGGTCCGTAGCGAGATGCCCCAAGGTCTAAGAAAGCCCCATCGTCAGCGCCGACGATTTTGTGGTCTAGTGCGACGCTGAAGTCCTCCTCGTTTCCGAACATGACGTCCGTGAGGCGGGCGAGATTCCGGTTTACGTCAACGGCATGCGCAACACCCCCGATTCCCTTCCAAAGCGACGATCGGTAGTTAAGGTCGTACGAGACGACAACGCCCGCAGCGTGCGCCGCGCGCATCGCCTCCTCTGCCACATCGGCCGTGGTCTCCGACAGGCCGGCGAAGATGCCGCCGCAGTGAAACCAGCGCGCGCCCTCTCCTTCGAAGATCGACCTCCAATCGACGTCGCCGGTCTTCAGCTGCGAGACAGCGGTGTGACCTCTATCAGAACAGCCGACGGCCGCCCGCACGCCGAAGCCGCGTTCGGTGAAGTTAAGGCCGTTGCGCACCGACCGGCCGATGCCGTCGTAAGGCACCAAGCTAACGTGCGACGTGTCGACCCCGCCCTGGAGGACAAGATCCTCTATTAGACGGCCCACCGGATTCTCGGCGAGAGCAGTCACGATCGCCGTCCTCAACCCGAAGCACTTTCGCAGACCGCGCGCGACGTTGTACTCGCCGCCGCCTTCCCAGACACGAAAGTTTCTCGCGCTCGAGATCCGCTCGTCACCCGGGTCGAGCCTGAGCATGACCTCCCCGAGCGCGACGAGGTCCCAGCGGCAGTCCTTGCTGGGGCGCAGATGGAGGAGCTCACTCATCGCCATGCGCTCTCAACACGATGTCAGCCGCAGTCTCACGTGCCACCTCGACGGCCTCGCGCGCGAGACGGGTAATCTCGTCGAAGCACCCCTTGCGCACGAGGTCGGGCGCCACGAACCAGCTTCCGCCACAGGCAAGCACCGAGTCGAGCGCTAGGTACTGAGGCAGAGCCGCGGCGTCGATGCCGCCGGTCGGGATGTAGCGCACATCCCGGTAGACGGCCGATACGGCCCGTAGGAAGCCGACGCCGCCGAGCTGCGAGATCGGGAAGACTTTGAGCGTGCGCACACCGAGCGACCTCGCCCGGTCGATTTCCGAAGGTGTAGCGACTCCCGGGAAAAAAGGCAGTTCGATCTCGCGGCAGGTATTCATGACGAGCTCGTTCGTCCCCGGCGCGACGGCAAAGCTGGCTCCAGCCTCGAGAGCCGCTCGCGCCTGCTCCGGTGTGAGGATGGTTCCCGCACCGACGAGCAGTCCCTCGACGCGAGACGCCCGCGCGACGGCCTCGGCCGCAGCCGGAGTTCGAAAGGCGATCTCGATGCACGACAACCCCGCACTGATGAGCGCTCGAGCGACGCCTTCCACCTGCTCGGGGTCGTCGAAGCTCGCCACAGGCAGCACGCGGACCGCCGCAATACGCTCTGTTACTTCAGCCTCAAGCGCCGCTAGCCCTCCGCTGGGGTGCTCGAATCGAGAGTCGGCGGCCGGGTCCTTACCCGGCCGCCGATCACCCGGACGCAGGGCGGAGCCGTCCGCAACTGGACGGCTTCCGCCTGCGCTTCCCCTAGACGGTCTTTTACTCAAAGAGCTCGCCCCGCTCCTAGAACAGGCTCTTCGGGTTGTAGTACTTGACCGCGTTGTCCTTCGTGATCTGTGGAGACGGCAGGACAACGTCCTTCGGGTCCGGAGCCGCGCCCGCGAGGATTGCCATCAGACGATTGAAGCCCGCCCGGCCGATCTGATCCGAGTTGTTGAGCCCGGTGACGCCGTAGTTGGTGCCGTCCATGATCGCCTTGAGAGCTTCCTTCTGACCGTCAGCGCCAGCGAGGAACATCTCGTTCGTACGCTTCGCATCGGCGATTGCCTTTTGTGCGCCGAGGCACATCGAGTCGTTCTCACAGAAGACCGCGTTGATCGTGCTGTATTTCGCCAGCATGTCCTGCATCACAGTGAACCCGGCGTCGGTGGCCCAGTTGCCGAACCCCGGAGCCTTGATCACCTTGATGTTCGGGGAGCCCTTGAGCGCGTCGAGCACACCATTCGTCCGTGCGAGCCCGATCGTGTTGTCGGCCGGGCCGCCCCTAATGATGAGCAGTGTGCCCTTTCCACCCAGACGCGTCGCGATGTACTGGCCGTCCTGCTGGCCAATCGCAAAGTTGTCGGGGCCGAGCCAGCTAGCGTAATCGGCGCCCTTCAGCTTACGGTCGACCTCGACGATCGGAATGCCGGCTTTCTTGATCGCGGCCAGCGCCGCCGGTACCGACTCAATTGGGCCGGCGGAGATGATCATGCCGTCGACGTTCTTTGCCAGTAGGTCCTGCACGTTCGAGAGGAGTTTCGCGGCATCGCCATTCGCGTCCGTCGAAAGGACTTGGACGTTGCTGAAGCCCGACGCCTCGCTCTCGGCCGCCTTCGCCATACCTACGAAGTACGGCGCGGCAAGCGTGTAGCTAACCATGCCGATCTTAATCGACCCCTTCTGCGATGACGTGGTCGTCGAGCTGCTCTTCGATCCGCACCCGGCAGGGATGGCTACGAGAGCTGCCACCGCTATTACAGTGGCGATGAGTCTTTTCATCACTATTCCCTTCTTGAAGAGGTTGAACGGGGATTGCGCTCGCTAGCCCTCCACCACCCCCCTTCACCGCTCCGGCTGCGGGCGAGCACGACCGTAACGATGATCGCGCCCTTGAGCACCTGCTGCCAGTAGCTCTGGACGTTGTAGAGATTGAGCAAGTTGTTGATCAGTCCGAGCAGGAGTACGCCGCCGAGGGTTCCGGCCACGGTGCCGCGACCGCCCATCAGGCTGGCGCCGCCGATCACGCAGGCGGCGATCGCATCAAGCTCTAAGCCGACGCCGACGCTTGGCTGCGCAATGCCGACGCGCGAGGCGAGGATCACGCCGCCGAGGCCCGCGAAGGTGCCGCTGATCGCGTAGGCCAGCATCAGGTGCCAGCGCACGTTCACGCCCGCGAGCCGCGCCGCCTCGGAGTTGCCGCCGATCGCCACCAGCGCACGACCGGTCGTCGTCCGGTTGACGAACACCCAACCGAGCGCGAAGGCCACGAACATGATCAGCGCCGAGACCGGCAGAGGACCGAGCGTGTCGGATCCCAGCGAGAGGAAGCTCGGATTGGTCGGCGCGATCGGGATCTGGGAGTACACGAAGGCCAGGCCACGGATGGTCGTCAGGCCGGCGAGCGTTACGACGAACAGGGCAAGGGCGAAACG
>Ga0209913_1001691_pt1 | contig 11253 bp, 7 predicted proteins | sample PersoiDNA2013203_FD_185805 | JGI IMG/M metagenome (GOLD analysis project Ga0209913, IMG submission 185805) | Permafrost soil microbial communities from the Arctic, to analyse light accelerated degradation of dissolved organic matter (DOM) -... | ecosystem: Environmental > Terrestrial > Soil >... | reverse complement strand
TTAAAAATGCTTATCTGCCGTATCGTGACCCAGAAACTCTTAAGAGTTTTCTCAAAATCATCGATGAATTTACTTATGATCACTCGGAACGACTGGGTGATGCATTCGAATACCTGCTTTCCGTACTGGGCTCACAAGGAGATGCAGGCCAATTTCGTACCCCACGTCATATTATTGATTTTATGATCCAAATTATTAAACCTCAAAAAGGTGAGGTCATACTGGATCCTGCGTGTGGCACTGCAGGTTTTCTAATTTCCGCCTATAAATACATTCTACGGAATAATACTGATACTAATAATATCAGCACTTTGACTCCGGATGAAAAAGGACGTCTTGCCACCAATTTCAAAGGTTATGACATTTCACCCGATATGGTGCGCTTGTCGCTGGTTAATCTTTATTTACATGGATTTACAGACCCACATATTTTTGAATATGACAGCCTAACCTCAGAAGAGCGGTGGAATGAATATGCCGATGTGATATTAGCTAACCCGCCATTCATGTCGCCCAAGGGCGGTATAAAGCCGCATAAACGCTTTAGCATTCAAGCAAAGCGCTCCGAAGTATTGTTTGTTGACTATATGGCCGAACACCTTACTCCAACTGGACGTGCTGCCATCATAGTGCCTGAGGGAGTCATTTTTCAGAGTCAAAGTGCATATAAAGAGCTAAGGAGAATGTTAGTTGAAAATTCTCTAGTAGCAGTTATCTCTCTTCCTGCAGGCTGTTTTAATCCATATTCAGGCGTTAAAACTTCAATTCTTATATTGGATAAGTCTCTTGCTAAACAAAGCAAAATGGTTGCATTTTTTAAGGTAGAAAACGATGGTTTTGGTCTCGGTGCCCAGCGCCGCGCTATTAATAAAAACGATTTGCCACAGGTCCTGGCTGATGTTGATACTTACCAGCAAGCTTTACTTAATGGACAAGATTTCAATGAAATTGGATTGAAATATGGCTTAGTTGTGACGAAAGACAAAATTGCAACAAACGGAGATTACAACCTTAGTGGCGATCGCTATAACGAACAAGCAAAGTCGCTTCAGGCAAAATGGCCGATAGTTTCACTTGGCGAAATCTGCACTTTTATGACTGGTGGGACACCAAGATCAACCGTAGCAGAGTATTACGAGCGTGGAACTGTACCTTGGCTCGTATCTGGAGACATTCATCGTTTTGAAATTTTTGACTGCCCTAAGCGTATTACAGAAATGGGTGTTAAGAATTCAAATGCGCGCGTTTTACCAAAAGATAGCGTTTTAATCGCTCTTAATGGTCAAGGTAAAACACGTGGCACAGTTGCACTACTTAGGATGGAGGGAGCTACTTGTAATCAGTCGCTGGTAGCAATTACACCCCTACCTCATGAAAAAGTTTTGTCAAAATTCATATTCTGGGTTCTTCGATCAACTTATACAGATATCCGAGCATTAACAGGCGATACGGAACGAAGTGGATTGAATATTCCGATTTTAAAAAGCATTAGAATTCCTTTACCGCCGATCGAAATTCAGAAAAGTATCGTGGAAGAAATCGATGCTTATCAAAAAATAATCGACGGTGCTCGAAGCGTGATCGAGAATTACCAACCTAAAATTACCATTGATGAAGAGTGGCCAATAGAAAGTTTAGGCTCTCTATTTCTAACTAAATCAGGAACTACACCATCACGAGGTCGAGCAGACTATTTTGCGGAAGGAACCATCCCATGGGTCAAAACACTTGACCTGACAGATGGCCCGATTAAAACAACTCAAGAAAATATAACAGAAATTGCCTTGAATAAAACTCACCTTAGTATATTGCCTATCGGAACGGTTTTGATTGCTATGTATGGAGGATTTAATCAAATAGGTCGAACAGGTGTTCTTGAAATTGAAGCTACTCACAATCAAGCTATGACTGCTCTCCTTCCCAACCCTAAAGTTAGCCCTTATTTTCTTATTGCTATACTTAATGCATCAAAGAACTACTGGAAAATGGTTGCTAATAGCACTCGTAAAGACCCAAACATAACAAAAACCGATGTTCTAAACTTTAGATTTCCTCTTCCCCCTCTTTCAACCCAGCTAGCTATAGTTGCCGAAATTGAATCTGAGCAAACCTTAATAAACGCTAATCGTGAACTAATCGCACGTTTCGAACAAAAAATTAAAGACTCGCTCGCTCGCATTTGCGCTCATAATTAAAGAGTGTTTGATTTATATTTCAAATAAAAAGGCTCATTAATGAGCCTTTTTATTTCTCAACCAATACAAACTTTTGAGATAAATACAAAGTTTATTGAGATCCTACATACACGTTAAATATCGAGATTATTCACACCTAATGCGTTGTTTTCAATAAACGCACGCCTTGGTTCAACCTGGTCGCCCATCAAGGTGGTAAATATTTCGTCGGCAGCGATGGCGTCATCGATCTGCACTTTGAGCAAACGGCGTACTTTGGGGTCCATGGTGGTTTCCCAAAGTTGTTCGGGGTTCATTTCGCCCAAGCCTTTGTAGCGCTGTATGCCCAAGTTGTGTTTGGCTTCACCGAGTAGCCAATCAAGTGCGGCCTTGAAGGTATTGATTGTTTGCTCTTTTTCACCACGCTTGATTAACGCACCTGCACCTATCAAGCCTTGCAGCATGATGGAAATACGGCTGATCTGACGATAATCGCCACTCGCCAGGAAGTCAGAGTCAATCACGCAGCACTGTAGGTTACCGTGCACGTATTTATTGACTTCCAACCTGTAGCTTTCGGTTTCCTGGTTAAAGCCTACAATCACTTCACTACCCGTATGACCCAGTAATGGACGCATTTGAGAGGCAGCTTTTTCTGCGCCTTCTTTAGTGTTCAAATCCAACTCAGCAATATCTGGGATATCTTGCAAGGCACGCAATACGCTTTCATCGTAGAGCGAGACCAAACGGCGGATTACGGCTTCTGTCAGCACCATTTGTTTGGCGATGGCGGCTAGTGGCTCACCTGTTAAGGTTTCGCCTCCTTCTTTGGTCAGCAGTTCTGCGCCTTTTAACGCTGATTGCAACAGGTATTCATCCAACTCATGCTCATCTTTAAGATAGCGCTCATCCCTGCCCTGTTTAACTTTGTACAGCGGTGGTTGTGCAATATAGATGTGGCCGCGCTCAACCAGTTCTGTCATCTGACGATAAAAGAATGTGAGCAACAAGGTACGAATATGCGCGCCATCGACGTCTGCATCGGTCATGATGATAATGCGGTGGTAGCGCAATTTACCTACGCTGAAATCATCTTTGCCTATGCCTGTACCTAGCGCTGTAATCAGAGTGGTGATTTCTTGTGATGACAATAATTTATCAAAACGGGCTTTTTCTACGTTGAGAATTTTACCTTTGAGCGGCAGTATTGCCTGATTTTTACGATCACGCCCCTGTTTGGCTGAGCCACCAGCAGAATCACCCTCGACCAGGTAGAGCTCACAAAGCGCTGGGTCTTTTTCCTGACAATCAGCAAGCTTGCCAGGTAAACCCATGGTATCCATGACCCCTTTACGGCGTGTAATTTCACGCGCTTTACGCGCGGCTTCACGCGCACGGGCAGCATCTATAATCTTGCCGCAAATAATCTTGGCGTCTATGGGGTTTTCTTGCAGGAACTCAGCCAATTTAGCCGATACCACCTCAGACACCACGGGCTGCACCTCTGAAGAAACCAGCTTGTCTTTGGTTTGTGATGAAAACTTGGGGTCTGGTACTTTGACTGATAATACGCAGGTGATACCTTCGCGCATGTCGTCACCCGTTGTTTCAACTTTAGCCTTTTTGGCTTGCTCACTTTGCTCGATGTATTGATTCAAAGTACGTGTCATCGCGGTGCGTAAACCCGTTAAGTGGGTGCCACCATCGCGTTGCGGTATGTTATTGGTAAAACATTGCACGGTTTCACTGTAAGAGTCATTCCACTGCATGGCGACTTCTACCGTCATGCCGTCTTTTTCGCCTATTGCATAAAAAGTTTTAGGATGTAAAACCGATTTGGTGCGGTTCATGTACTCAACGAAACCTTTTACGCCACCTGAGTAAGCAAAGTTTTCTGTTTTGCCATTCGGGCGTTGATCTATTAACTCAATTTTAACGCCGTTATTCAAGAATGAAAGTTCACGAATACGCTTGGCCAGAATTTCAAAGTGGAATTCCACCAGCACAAAGGTTTCAACCGATGCCAGAAAGTGAACTTCTGTACCGCGTTTTTCACTGGTGCCTGTAATCACTAGGGGTGAAACGGGTACACCTCGTTGAAATTCCATCTGATGCACTTTGCCTGCGCGGTAAATCTTCAGCTTTAGCCAGTCTGATAAGGCATTCACCACGGACACACCCACACCATGAAGGCCGCCAGAAACCTTATAGGAGTTCTGGTCAAACTTGCCGCCAGCATGCAGCTCTGTCATGACGATCTCAGCTGCTGAGCGCTTGGGCTCGTGTTTATCATCACTCTTAATATCCGTAGGGATGCCGCGGCCATTATCTGAAACACTAATCGAGTTATCTGGGTGAATAATGATTTTAATATCATCACAATGACCAGCTAAGGCTTCATCAATTGCGTTATCTAATACTTCAAACACCATATGGTGCAAACCACTACCATCTGAAGTATCGCCTATGTACATGCCTGGGCGTTTGCGAACGGCATCTAAACCTTCAAGGATTTTAATACTGGATGAATCGTAATCACTCATGCTTTGTCTTTTCTATTTGTGTTGCTTTGGTTTCACGTGAAACATTCTGTGCTGTTGAATAAGCTTAACTTACTTTTAATTCTTAGCCTAAATATTGCGCCTAAATACGCATAGGCATTACGACGTATTTATAGTTGTTATCTTGTGGGATAGTCACCAAACAACTGCTATTGGCATCTGCGAATGAAAATATCACTTGTTCATTATCTACATTATTTAAAACATCTATCATGTAAGTGACGTTAAAACCAATATCCAGTGAGTCGCCGGTATAATTTATATCCAATTCTTCTTCTGCTTCTTCTTGCTCACTATTGGTGCTAACCAGGCGCAGGCTATTTGTACCTAACACCATGCGTATGCCACGATACTTTTCGTTGGAAAGAATAGACGCGCGTTGCATGGATAAAAGAATCGTTGTGCGATCTATAGTCAGGCTATTTTGATGCCCTGTAGGAATGACTCGGCTATAGTCTGGAAATTTACCATCAATTACCTTAGAGATGAGCTTAATATCACTGAATGAAAAGTTCACCTGACCGCTAGTGATTTCAATGGCTACTTCTTCTTCACTATCGTCCAGCAGCTTAATAAGTTCTATCACAGTTTTGCGCGGCAAGATAATCTCTTGTTTTTCATAGAATTGATCAAGTTCTGTAGAAGTAAAACTCAATCTATGACCATCTGTACCAACAATGTTCAATTGATTACCTGATACCTCAAATAACAAACCGTTCAGATAATAACGAATATCTTGCTGTGCCATTGCAAATTCAACTTGCTTGAATAAACGTTTAAGCGAATTCTGGGCTATTTTTACCAATGTGGAAGACGCTGCCTGCGCTTTAGACATGACTGGGTAATCGGCTGCTGGAAGCGTTTGCAGGTTAAAGCGGCTTTTGCCTGCCTTTACCTGAACACGGCTTTCTGAGGTTGCCATATTAATTTCTGCGTTATCCGGCAAGGAACGGCAAATATCCAGTAATTTCTTCGCTGAAATCGTAGTCGATAGACTACCTCCTACGTCTGTATTCACTGCTAAAGAAATCTGCATTTCCAAATCAGTTGCCGTGAGTACGATTTGATTGTCTTTTGCTTCCAAGAGTAAATTAGAAAGTATCGGTAGGGTGTGACGTCTTTCAACAATGCTGGTGACTGAAGAAAGAGGTTTTAACAGAGTTTCTCGATTTATTTTGATATTCATCTTTTACAATCTTTTTTATATATAAATAATAGTAATAATAATGTGCTGAAATTCTGTGGATTAAAAATTAATCATAATTTAATCAAATACTTAATATACTAAAATAGCATTGCATAACTATAATAACTACTGTGGATGAAATGTTGATGATTTTACCTCAATATAAAAAAGCAGGCTAAAACACATTTTCACCCACAACTTATCCATTGCTAAAGCTTAGCCAAGTTTGTACTAACTAATCTCGTATTACCTGCGTTAAAAAGGCAATATCACGCGCTACATTATTATCACTCTGGCGTAATGACTCAATCTCATCACAGGCATGCATGACTGTCGTGTGATGTCGACTACCAAAAGCTTCACCAATTTCTGGAAAGCTATGGTTGGTTAGTTCACGCGCTAAAGACATGGCAATCTGCCTGGGGCGCGCAAAATTACGTGTGCGCTTTTTGCTATACATTTCCGCCACTTTAATTTTGTAGTAGTCAGCCACCGTCTTTTGGATGTTTTCTATCGTGATTTGGCGACCACGCACCGCAATCAGGTCTTTCAAAGCATCTTTTGCCAGTTGCACATCTATCGCATGCCCAGTGAACTTGGCCATGGCGACTATTCTGTTTAATGCGCCTTCTAGCTCTCTAACGCTAGATCTGACTTGTTTGGCAACAAAGAACGCAACATCTTCATGCAATATAAATTTAGCTTCTTCAGCTTTTTTTAGCAGAATAGCAACACGCATTTCAAGTTCTGGCGGCTCCACTGCCACGGTCAAACCCCAACTAAAACGGGTACGCAAGCGTTCATCGACATTGACGATTTCTTTGGGATAAGTATCGCAAGTAATGACAATCTGCTTTTTAGCTTCAATTAAAGAGTTGAATGCATAAAAAAACTCTTCCTGCGTTCGGCTTTTCTTGGCAAAGAATTGAATGTCGTCAATCAGCAATAAATCCAGGGAGTGATATTGACGTTTGAATTCATCAAAGGCTTTATTCTCATAAGCTTTAATCACATCAGAGACGTAGCGTTCAGCGTGTAAATAGCGGATTTTTGCTTCTGGTTTTAACTGTTTAAGGTGGTTGCCTATAGCCTGTAACAAATGCGTTTTACCCAAACCTACCCCACCATAGATGAATAGTGGGTTGTAATCAGTACCAGGATTATTGGCAATTTGAATAGCAGCAGCTCTAGCTAACTGGTTGGCACGTCCAGTAACATAGTTATCAAAGTTAAAGGCACTATTCAAACCATTGGATTCAACAGTAGAAGCACTGGTTTTTTTACTACCTTTATTGCGGGCCTGCGTTATTAGTTTTTCTGTGCTAAGTAAAAGACTTTGCGAAGAAACCTCTTTTTTTACCTGATTTGAATCATGTAAATCTAAATTATCTATACCATCATCTATAGTTTGAGAAGCAGGCGAAGCTTTATGCTTATTTTCTGAAATTTTTTCTTCTTTAGATTTATCAATCAGGATGAGATCGATATCAACAGGCTTTAGCAAAATCTCGTCAGCAAATGTCTGAATACGCTGCATAAAACGATCTTTTACCCACTGCTGTACAAATCTGTTGGGCGCGAGCAAACGCACAGAACCGTTCACAGTCTCACAACGTAAAGGTTTGATCCAGGTATTAAATTGTTGCGTTGATAATTCCTGTTCAAAACGAAGCAGGCAAGTAGACCAAAAATTTTCCATCGGTTACCCGACACTCCAATGCGTAATATTGATGGCGCAATCCAAAAGCCATTATGAAATCTCTTACTAATGATTTATTCAAAAGAGGACTATAGATAAAACAACATAGAAAACTACGTATACAAAACCTTCATAAATATGGATTTGTTTACTCAGCTTATTGAGATCTATTCTAGCCTGTTTAAGCTAACTTATCCACAGCCCCATAAGCTTATTAAAAGCCTTGTGCTGCTTTCTATCAATTGAAATAAAGGTTGACAAAACATGCATAAATCATGTTAAATCATGGTCTTTGCTCAAGAAATAGCTAAGCAGTTATTGGAGATTTATTATGAAACGTACCTACCAACCATCAAAAGTTCGCCGTGCTCGCACCCATGGTTTTTTAGTTCGCATGAAAACCCGTGGTGGTCGTGCAGTGATTGCAGCGCGTCGCGCCAAGGGCCGTGCTCGTTTAGCGGTATAGAATTTTTGATTATTTATTGATAGAACCTAAAAATTTATTGTCAATAAACATTAAGAATTAAGCCATTGCAAGCGTTAAAATTTACTTTTCCGCGTCAATGCAGGCTCATTAAAACGGATGATTTTTCATCCGTTTTTAATTTCCGTAAGCGCATATCTGGTCATTATATCGCCATACATTATCAATATAATCAGCATTTACATGCGCGACTAGGATTGATAGTAGCTAAGAAAATAGCAAAGTTATCGGTTGATAGAAATTACATGAAGCGCGTTATCAAAGAGTGCTTCAGGTTAAACCAGCACCAGTTACCTCATCTTGATTTAGTGATACGTGCACAGCGCAAATTTGGCAATCAAGATTACAAGCAGTTGGTATTGGAATTGAGCGATTTATTCGCTAGCTTAAATCGTCGCTTGAAGGATCAAGCTAAAGCACAGCTTGGTGCGAGTTTGCTGGAGTCTTGAATTTGAATGCTATAGTTTGATAGTACGATGAGAAAACTATTGATAGGCGCGATTAAATTTTATCAGTTAAGCTTGAGCCCGTTCTTTGGGCAGCAATGTCGTTTTAGCCCAACTTGCTCACAATATGCAATTGAGGCCATAGAAAAACATGGTGTTTTAAACGGAATTCGTTTTGCAGTAATAAGATTGGCAAAGTGTCATCCCTGGCATCCTGGTGGTCACGATCCCGTATCTTAAGTCCACGGTATTTAATAAATAATCCCCAATAACCCAGATTAACCCTCAATAACCCAGATATATCACTCAACAAGATTAGAGATTTATGGATACCAAGCGTCTGATTTTATTTGTAATTTTATCTTTTTCTATACTCATGTTGTGGGATGGCTGGCAGCGACAGCATGTGCCAGCAGATAGTGCAATCGAAACTAGCCAGACTCAAGATGTCAGCGTGCCCCAAGTCTCAAGCACCCCAACAACCGGCGCTTCAGCATCAGGCACTTTAGATCCAAATAAAGAAACCGCAGCTTTGTCGCAGGACTCTGGTTTTCGTCTGTTGCCAGGTAAGCGCATTCATGTTGAAACTGATTTATTCAGTGCAGAGATTGATACCACAGGGGGTGACTTACGCCATCTGGAGCTTTTAAAGCATCGCGCATCAGACTCTACAGACCACAACTTTGTCTTGCTGGATGATACAGCAGCGCCCATGACTTACGTGGCACAAACTGGTTTGATAGGCACAGATTTACCTACCCATAAATCAGTATTTACGACAACTGCCGATAGTTACCAGATGCAAGCTGGTAAAGACACGCTGGATGTACGTTTTACCTGGGTAGGCACTAATGGCGTGCAGGTTGATAAAATCTATACATTTCACCGCGGCGACTATGCGATTGATGTGAATTACCAGATTCATAATGGTAGTAACGCCCCTATAGAGCCCTGGGTTTATTATCAGATAGTGCATGATAGCCAGTCTAACCAAGGTTCAAAGATGATGCCTACTTTCACTGGTGGCGCCTACTTTACCCAGGCGGATAAGTACAAAAAGCTACCGTTTAAAGAGATGGAAAAATCAAACCTGTCTAAAAATACGCCTGATGGCTGGGTAGGGATAGTTCAGCATTATTTCGTCAGTGCTTGGATCCCTGAAGAAGCAAGTCCTCGCGAGTTTTATACTAAGAAGCTTAGCGAAAATATTTACTCTATCGGTAGCAAAGGTAGTTTGGGCATAGTACAGCCGGGTGTAAGTATTCAGGCGGATGCAAAGTATTATGCTGGTCCGCAAACTCATGCTGATCTCGAAAAAACGGCTCCAGGTCTTGAGCTGACTGTAGATTACGGCATTCTGAAGGTGATCGCCTTTCCTTTGTTCTGGGTGTTGTCACATATCGAAAGCGTAGTACATAACTGGGGCGTGGCCATTATTCTGCTTACCGTCCTGATCAAGTTGATCTTCTATCCGCTGTCGGCTAAAAGCTACCGTTCTATGGCGCAGATGCGTGAACTTGCACCGCGTCTGCAGCGCATGAAAGAGCAGTTTGGTGACGACAGACAAAAAATGCAGCAGGCTATGATGGCCTTGTATAAAACCGAGAAGATCAACCCTATGGGTGGTTGTTTGCCTATATTGGTGCAAATCCCAGTGTTTATTTCGTTGTATTGGGTATTGCTAGGTAGCGTAGAGATGCGCCATGCACCATTTATTTTATGGATACATGATCTCTCTGCAGTTGATCCTTATTATGTATTGCCTTTGCTTATGGGCGCTACCATGATTATTCAAACACGCTTGAATCCGGCACCGACTGACCCAGTGCAGGCTAAAGTGATGATGATTATGCCTGTGGTATTTAGCGTATTCTTTTTCTTCTTCCCTGCAGGCTTAGTGCTTTATTGGTTGGTGAACAACTTATTGTCTATTACTCAGCAATGGCGCATCAACACGGTGATCAAGCGTGAAAGCGCAGCAAAGAAGGGAAATGCAGTCAAATAAATCCCAGCCAGAGACTATCGCGGCCATCGCTACGGCAGCGGGTTCTGGCGGTATTGGTATAGTTCGTGTTTCCGGGTCAAGCAGCGAAAGTATTGCAAAAGCCGTGCTTGGTGAGTGCCCTGCTCCACGCCACGCAAGCTATTTAAGATTTAACGATGCAAACGGCGAATTAATAGACCGTGGCATTGCCATTTACTATGCAGCGCCTAATTCCTATACCGGTGAAGATGTATTAGAGTTGCAAGCGCATGGTGGCCCTGCATTGATGCAGTTATTGCTGGCGCGTTGCCTAGAACTGGGTGCCCGCCAAGCCGAGCCAGGTGAATTTACCCGCCGCGCTTATCTCAATGAAAAGCTGGATCTTGCACAGGCTGAAGCGGTAGCCGATGTCATTAATGCTTCCACCATAGAGGCGGCACGCAGTGCCATGCGCTCTTTATCTGGCGATTTTTCAAAACTTGTTCATCAATTGCTCGACCAACTTATCAACTTACGCATGTATGTGGAAGCTTGCCTTGATTTTCCTGAAGAGGACATCGATTTTATTACGCAAGGTCGCGTTACAGAAAAGTTGAGTCATATCGAGGCAGAACTTCAAGCCATCTCAAATCAGGCACGCCAAGGCAATCTCTTGCGTGAGGGATTGCAAGTGGTTCTGGTCGGTCAGCCGAATGTAGGTAAATCCAGTTTAAGCAATG
>Ga0209913_1001690_pt1 | contig 11271 bp, 11 predicted proteins | sample PersoiDNA2013203_FD_185805 | JGI IMG/M metagenome (GOLD analysis project Ga0209913, IMG submission 185805) | Permafrost soil microbial communities from the Arctic, to analyse light accelerated degradation of dissolved organic matter (DOM) -... | ecosystem: Environmental > Terrestrial > Soil >... | reverse complement strand
GTGATTCGCCCAGTGCGATTGATCGACTAATGGGGAATAATAACGGGACAATGGAATAAATTTTATACGCTCTATAAACTTCGGAAACTTGCTTCGTAAGATCGGTTTTGTTGATCGTGACTGCAACGATTTTGAGATCAGAGGCGACCCGCATGGAGATAGTGTTTCCATGTATTTCATACACAATTTCGCTGTAGCTGCTCTTAGAATATTCATCGCCGTGGACGTTTATTGTCACTTTGACGATAGTGCCGTCAGCAAGACCGGGAAGGCGTTGGGTAGGTGGTGCGTTCACTGTGAAAGTAAACGAAAAAGAGATTTCCGCAGACTCGTTTTTACTCGCATTGAGGTTCAGCGACTCTACGTAGCTTCCATAATCAACGTATTTTCCTGACCATAATACTGTTCCAAGAATCTTGGATTCTGAACTTTGCTTAAAAAGCGGAAACGTTCTTATAAGACTGCTTTTTCCAGAGCTATTGGCTCCCACGAAAACCGTAATTGGTTTGATACTTAGCGGCCCGGTATCAGTAATGCTTTTGAGATTTTTAATTTGAATCGTGTTCATTTTTAGTGCCACCTTGTATCACAAAAGTTTCTTATAGCTCGAAAATGGAAAGTTTATCGACGCATCTAAATATGCCAGCAATATATTATTAAATGTGCTTTCCTGACGCCACCTATCCTGAGACCACATGCAAACGTTGAGCGAATAGCTTTCGGTAAAAGAGGCGGTAATGCTGCTCGTAGATCGAAAATCATAATTGCCTTAGGCTATTTGGGAGGGTAAATATGCGTATAGAACAATATTTAGACGCTGACGTTCGGCACTATTACTTCGTGAGTGCAGTCGATAGTCTCTTCTTTGCTGTCGAAACTCGCTTCTTTGCTTTTTCAAATTGCTCTTCTGCAGCGGCAAGTTCAGCCATGCAGGTCTCAATCTCAGATCCTTTTAACCATGCGAGTATTTTGGGGATTTGGGCTAGGTTCCCACCAATAATTCCAGGGTCAGACCCTGCCAATATCGAAAGACGGTGTTTGCATGCAGTGCCACTAGTCCCGGCAGCGCAAGTACAAAACGCACCAAGTCTCTTTTCTTCGTATATAAAGCTGACCGTATAAGGTGTCGCAGATGAACCTTGAACGATGAATTCAACGGATTCCATTTTTTCCCCTTCGGCTTTGTTTTTTGGTTTTTAATTAATAGCCACGAATAATTCTTTTATCCCTTGTTGCCGTTTCTCACAACTACAGGGAATGTGTATGCATCATCCCTAACGACAATGTGTGATGCAAACATTATCTTTGGAACAAAAGAATACACTGGTCCACGCTATCGCGGAAGATAGTGGCTTAAGTTTGGATTACTACGGATTTCTTGAAATACTACTCGGGATGTTCGAGGATGTTCCCAGCTTTGAAATCGACAAGCCGAAAGTGAGCTTGCTGAATGAAATGTGGCATATTTACGAGGGACTGAAAACGCGATAGACGTGTCTTCTTCACAGTATTGGTAACTATTCTGGTCAATTTTGGCAGCAATAAATAGTCTATTTGGGTAAACAATAGAATGCCACAACTACTAGACCACATTGACTATGTCGGCAGACAGAAGCAACGCGACGTACTGACCGTCGAATTTCACAATTTCAAGATTGGCTTACCACACCGGGCCGCTGCCATTCTTACCCTCTTCATTGCCGACGAAGAAGTCGAATTCTCTGCCATCCGCGCACAAGGTGCGGGTGGGCAGAACGTCAACAAGGTATCGAGCGCCATCCACCTGCGTTTCGATATTCGCGCTTCGTCCTTGCCGGACGATGTGAAGCAGCGCCTGCTGGCGTTGCGGGATCATCGCATCAGCAAGGAGGGGGTGGTCATTATCAAGGCGCAGGCGCACCGCAGTCAGGAAAAAAACAAGGCCGACGCCTTGCAGCGTTTGCAGGAAATGGTGGCGGTTGTCGCTCGGGTGCCGGTACTGCGCAGGCCAACTCGTCCCACCCGTAGTTCGCAGCGCAAGCGGTTGCAAACCAAGACGCAGCGCGGTGAGATCAAATCGATGCGCGGGAAAGTTCGTGATTGATGTCAACTGCCGTGGTCGACAAATCCCGTATGTTATTGATGTGGCGCAGACTGCCCAGTCAAATAAAAGATGGGTAGTGGCATAGAGCAGCACTGCATCAAACCAACCAAGCCCCATCCCGATACACCAACGCCTCATCCAGATAAACCGCCTCCGTCACCGCAAACACATCGATGTGATAGCGCGCAGTCGTGCGCCTGATATTGGGCTTGCTGTAGACCCCGTGTTTGGCGCCGAGCGAGAGATGGATGCCGCACATCCGTTCATAGGTGCCGATGTCATCCACCATGCGCTCTCGTGAAAATGCGCGGTTCATGCCAAAGCCGAGTTCGCGTAGCCACACTTCGCCTTCATCGGCGCGGATCTTCTCCAGCACTTGATCGAAATCCGGCGTCGAATCGATCACTTCGCTCACCCGGCCTTTGCTGACCACGAGGGTGATCGGTTGCTCGGGTCTGTTGACCCGAAAGGTGGTGTCGCCAAAGACAAAAATACGCACGCGCCCATTCACCGCCTCCAGGTCTTGCGCTTCGGTGAACACTTCGCCGATGGGGAATTGGCCGCCGACGTTGTTCATCTCGCTGTAGTCGCCGATGTTCAGCTTGGCCGGCTCGAACGGCGCTGCAAAGACCAGACGTTCGCCGCCGCTGTCGACCACGCCGCCGCGTGCGCGATCAATGCGCGCCTTCAAGGCGTAGCCGACGTCGCGGTAATAGGCCGGGTCATACGCCAGTGAGGCGATGTAGTACTCGGCTTGCGGCCCGGGCATGCGCGACAGATGCGGATGCTCGATCACCTTGAGCCCGCGTTTGAACAGTTCAACGCGCAGGCGGAAGGCTTCAAGACGGAAGTTGGTGGATTGAATCAGGATCACCAGATCGCCGGGTGCCAGCAGCGCAAAGGCGGCCAGCACGGCGTCCGGTGCGACGGCGTCAAAATCGATGAAGGTGGCCGCCGGCAGGCAGCGCCGGTAGGCCGCCGTCAAGGCGATGGCGAGATCGCAGCGGGTGTCGGCAACCACCAGGGCGGCATGCGGAGGCGCATGTTCGATGGCAATGGCGAGGATGTCGTGCAGATGCTTGGCTGCAATATCTACCGATGCCTCGGCAATGGCACCGCTGGATTGCGCGGCGGGTGCTTCGTTCTCTATTGGGTGCATCGTCTATGTATTGCTGTGGGAAGTGGGCTAGGGGGAATGCCATTGATGGGCTTTCACAAGGCGGCGCTATTTTCTGCCGGTCCTGCATTTTAATCGACAGGCAACGACGCTGTCGTCGGTCGTGCCACTCTGACAATAATCATTGACCTCATTTTTCTCAACCGCTATTCTCTGCGTGTCCCTGACAAAGAGGGGACCGGGTTTGACAGCTCGATGGTTGTACCGGCGAAAAGCCGCGTCTTCGATTGACGCGTTTTTTTCGTCCTGTCTTTGCACGTCTCTATGGCGGGCCTGGGCAGGGATACCTTCGGGTATGCCGGTTTTGGTACAACCTCCGGTCTGTCAACCCTGTCTTGCGCCCGCCACCCTCGTCTGGCGAGGAGTCGCGGGTTCCATCCTGCACTTCACGGAGGCACCATGATTGACACCGATCCTTGCAACGCCAACGACGCATCTGTTCAAGCCGCACCAATTCATCAAAACTTCCGCTGGATCGAAGGCGCGGCCCGGGATACGCCTTATGCCCACTTCCTTGAAACCGTGCTCGACATCAGCACAGGTGTCTACACCGGCCTGCAAATGGCCTATGCCAGTGCGCTGGAACATGCCGCCAACATGGACGCTGATGACGCAACCACGGTCGCGCCCGCTATTGGCGTTGTGGAGGCCGATCATTTGACGCGCCTGTCGATTGCCGCCATCGGCTTGCTGCGCGATCGGGTGGCGCGCTTGAACGGCGTGGAAAAAACTGACACAACGCCGTAGCCAATGTGTGCGTGTCTGCGGCGCTGACATTGGCGCTGACATTTGCGCTCACTTTGGTGCGGGATTGGCTGTGATCGATAAAATTTCCCAGGTGGTCACGATGCCGTTGTCCAGCGCATCGCCCATCTGTGGTTTTTGGCATTGCTGTTGGCGACTTGCACGCGCTTCCGTGCCCTGGCACAGCAAGACTTTCTGGGTGCCGGGCAGCAGCTTGGCATCGCGGTGGTAAAACGCGGCATAGCCGTGGTGGTTGGGAATATGTACCCATTGCTCCACCAGATCAGGATTGGCCTTGCCGTCGCTGTACTTGATCACCCAGGCTTTGAGCATGGGCATGCGAGCGCTTTGCAGAGCGCCATTGCTGGCGTAATTGCCGTGGAAACCGATAAAGGTGTTTTCAAGCGGCTGCTCATCGGAATAGCGTCGCTCTTTGCCGCCCAGGAACATGCGCGAACACGAGGAGATGCAATACCCGGAGACGGCCGTATTGAGTCCGTGTGCGCGGATGAATTCGCCCATGGCGTAGCCTGTTGCGGCATCGCCACCGTGGGAGTCTTTCAGCACGACGGTGGTGATGCCTGGATTGTTGGCCAGCACGCTTTCAAGCTCGCGGACCTCCATGCCGGTGACAGACCCCGACATCAGCACGAACGGCACGCGCACTTCGAACTGCATGGCATGCGCGCTGCCGGCCATGGCGGTGAGCGCCAGGAGCGGCGTTAGCCATGCTCGGCAAATAAAGACGCTTGTGACTTTTGGCGATGGCAGCGGCATGGTTGGTTCCTGAGCTTTATTGGACGGCAGGGGTGTTTTTGACGGCGAGATCATTGTGCGGCGGTTTTTCTATGCCGAGTTCTTTGAGATATTGTTCCAGTGCGGGGCGCCATAGTTGCGGAAGACGGTAGACAAAATGACCGTCGATTTGCGTCGGTGGCGTCAGGAGCAAGGTGGCCTTGCCGCCTGCGTGCGTGAATGCATCATAGGTCGCATGAATGGTGTTGACAGTGAATCGGCTGTCATTTTCTGCGTAGATCCATAAAGAGGGGATATGGATGGTTTTGCCAAATTCTTCGTAGCCATTGACCATGAAACTATTCAAATATTTGGGCGAACTACCGGCAAGATGGTCGGCTCTGCCACCCGAAAAATTGATCGCGCCAATGACACCTTCAGGATTTTGACTGGCGATGTACATGGTGCTGAAACCACCGCTTGACTGGCCTGCAATGATGATGCGCATGCGGTCGATTTCGGGACGCTTCCTGAGATAGTCGAGTGCAGGAAAGATATCTTTGGCGTGCAGTCTGGCGACATAGCTTGCGTCGGCATCTGATGCGGAACTTGGCATATAGACGCCTTCAGAAAGTCCAACGCCATGCCGGGAGGGGAAGGCGACGGCCAAGCCTTGCTGCAAAAATTCCTGGGCCACGATCATGTCGCGGAAGCGCCGTTTATATTGTATTTCAGGACTGCCAAACTCGATATCGCCATGGTTGAATAGCACGACAGGAAATGGCCCCGCTCCTTCTGGAAACAGCAAGGTCATTTCTAATTGAAGTGCGCCAAAAGAAGCCGGAACACGATAGTTCACAATTTCTTCATGCCAGGCGATAACCGGCTCTTTGTATCCAAAGACAGCGGGGATTTCTTCATTGTTTAACCACTTTGCGACGGTATCGACAAAGGCATTGTTGAGCGACCACAGTCCCGATTGCGCCGTCGCGGTGCATTGGCTGCTGGTTTCTTGTTTTTTGTATCCAGCTTTGACGAGTGCGAAGTTATTTTTCTGTGCGGCAAATTGCGCATCTAGATAAGGACTGAAATTGCAGCTGGCGCTTGGTGCCTGAATCAACAAAACAGATGCTCCCAGTTTGCGCCAGTCAGATGTGCGTGCATCGATGAAGTTGCCACTGACGACAATGGTTTTTCGTACGCCACTGATATTGTTTACGATGTTGAGTATGGTTGTGTCGAAAAATACCCCAACGTCAATTGGCAATTGTGGGAATTGATTTGAGATGCTCTTGATCGCTTGCTCGGTATCTCTTTTCAATTCCGTCGGCCGTTGGGAGCCGTAGTGTCCATTGGCATCGCTGGACGTATCTGCAAAGACGACGGCAATACCTTGCTTGTTGAGCAGTGCCGCATTGCGCAGCCAAGGATTTTTCGAGGTGACCAAAATGGAGGCTTTGTCATCTAAAATTTCCGGCCGCGAGAAAACCGATACATACAGCAAAACGCTTTTGACAGGGATTCCGGCCGGAGGAAGATGAATGCCGATCTTCATGGTGACCGGCTTGGGGTCGCTCAGGCTTGGCAGCGCAATCGTGCTGACTTGCCATGTGCTGGCCGGTGCGCTTGCTGGTGCAGTTGCCTGTACCGGCGCTTCGGTCTGAGTGGTTTCACCTGGATTGATTTCTTCCGCATGACCAGAAGGTATGCCTGCCTGGAAAAAAATTGCTGTGGTCAGAATGGAGAGCAGCGCTTTTGTTGTTTTCATGAAACTGTGCATGTTTGATGTTGTTATTTGATGGAACGTAAGAGACCCACAGCCATTCAGGCCGTGCCGTTGTTGCCATGCCGTACAAAGCCGGGGCGCTCGTTCAGGCGTTTGAAATACGCTGCCACCGCAGGAAAATCCGGGCGTTCCATGGGGGTGGCAAGCCAGCGATTGATCGACATTCCTATAGGTATGTCAGCCAGTGTGAAGTGCTCGCCGGTCATGTAGGCATCATTGGATTGCAATTGCTGTTCCAGTATGCCGATGTGGCGGTTCCAGCTGGCGATGGAGGCGGCCAGTGCTTGCGGGTCTTGATGTGCCGGCGACTGGCGCACCAACGACATGAAGGCATAGCGCCAGGCGTTGTTGAGTTCGGTGGCTTGCCAGTCTATCCATTGGTCAACGTGTGCGCGCGCCTGCGGATGGCGCGGGTAGAGATGGTCGGTGTCATAGCGATTGGCCAGATAGCGAATGATGCTGTTCGATTCCCATAGCACAAAGCCGTCGTCTTCGATCACCGGTACCAGTCCATTGGGGTTGCGTGCGAGGAAACTGGCATCGTCGGTGGCTTGAAAGCCGCTGCCCCAATCCTCGCGATGGAAGCGCAGATGCAATTCATCGCAGCACCACAAGACTTTGCGAACGTTGATGGAGGAGGCTTTTCCGAGAATGTTGAGCATGATGGCCGACAGTGGAGGTGGTGACAGAGTTGACAAGCATAGCCTGAGTCGACAGTTCTGGCGTGGCTTTACTCATTGCCGTGTTCATCGACCAGTCCTTTTTCCGGGCTATAGGTGTAATGCATGTCGGTCGCTTTTTCGCTGCCGCCATCGACTAGCCAATGAAATCGGAGCGAGTGCGGTATGCCTTGAAAGGTGAAGTCGAGATTTTCTATGGTCAGCACGATGCTTCTGTGTTTGGCGCCGTCATTGCAGTCGATCTCGATGGTGCGGGTTTCGCCTTCGTGCCAGAGGCCTAAAGGCATCTTTACTTCATCGATGCAATTTCTGCCGTAGCGACTGTCGTAGACGCGTCCTAGCCCATCGCCTTTGGATGAGAGTGCAAACATTTGGGTCTTGCCGCCGTTGGTGCGTTCATAGACCTGGATCGGGGTGGTTTCGCCCGGCCGCGTATAGAGGATGGGGCCGGAGATGTGCTTGCGTTTGCCAAAATACAGATCGGCAGCTTGCATCTGTAGCGTACGGCTGCCGTCCCAGTTGCCACCGGTCCACAACTGAACCGGGATGTAGCGCGTCTGGGCTTGTGCGTCATAGGCGGCGTCCCAGACTGATAGATCGGCGCAGGAGGCGCTGACCTGCATGCACAGTAGCGTGATGAATGCCATGGATAAACGCATACGGTGTTCCTCATGAATGGATCAATGTCGGGATCCTTAATTCTAGCGCGTCGTTCGACATGCGCCGATCGGCATGGGCTTGTTAGTGTTTTGTTAGTGTTTTGTCAGTGATTTGTCAGCCACATGCATCGATTTGGCATTATGCTCAAACGTTAGTTTGCCTGTAGCGTCGCTCAAGGTAGTCGAGGGCGTTAGCCGTAAAAATATAATTTCCCACAATCAATCATGGCAGCGCACGTTGGCATGCGCGGTGCTTCAATCTATCGGCGTTTCTGGTGCATAAAATTGTGCTTGCGTCACTCGTGTCGTTTTACCTGACCATGGCCGCTGGTAGCGCCCTTGGTCAGAGCGATGTTGAGCATGCGCATCCGGCTTACTGGGCGCCGTATGCCTTGGTGGGAGACGGTGGATGATGGCCAGGAAAATGTTGCGCGCTGCCGTGCGGCGGCTGGCCATGCTCGATGGTCGCTGCGTCTATGGCGCTCTGGCGTTGCTGCTGGCAGCCTGGTTATTGCTCAGTACCAGTCTGCATCAGGAAAACCACATGCAGGGGTATATCTATGACTGGATGACCAAGCACCGGTTTCATACGCCGAGGCCGGATCCGGATATTGTCATTCTCGATATTGATGAAAAAAGTCTGGCCTTGATGAGTCCGGAATTCGGCCTGTGGCCGTGGCCGCGCGACGTGCTTGGTGCGGTCTTGTCGGAGCTGGAAGCGCAGCAAGCCCGTGCGGTGGTGTTCGATATTTTATTTTCTGATCCGGACAAGAAAAACGCAGTCAGCGAAGTCGCTTTTTCGGATGCTATTGCGGCGAGCAAGACGAGTTTTTTTTCAGTGCTGCGGCTCAATCCCAAGAACGATGACAAGAGTCTGATCAAGGCCGCTGACATGCGTGGATTGATCGTCGCGCAGCCGGGGCAGCAGCCTTCAGAGGCGCGCACCTTTGCGCTGGTGCCGCCGTATTTCGCCACGGCAGTCGCCAGCGCTCGCTTGGGCACGCTCAACGTCCAGCCTGACAGCGATGGCGTGATCCGTCGTTATCATTTATGGGAAGACCTCGATGGTTGGCGTATTCCTTCCATGCCGCAACGATTGGCAACGGCTTTCGGCTGGCCGCAGCAACACCATGAAAACCAATTGCTGCAATGGATGGACAAACCGCTCACGCACAAGATGGTGAGTTTTTCTGAGCTATATCAGGATAGTCAACGCCGGCACAAGCGCAGGCCGGCCGATGAATTCAAGGGGAAAATCGTCATCATCGGCGCTACCGCCACCAGTCTGTTTGATGTCAAGGGCTCGCCCTTGTCATTCGTTCATCCTGGCGTGGATGTGCTCACTACGGCCATTGATAACACCAAGAACAATCAGTTTCTGCGAGAAATTCCGTCTTGGGTGCAACTGCTGGTGAGCTTCACCTTGCTGGCGTTGATGGTCTGGTTGTCACTACGTTATTCGCATGAGCAGTTGGAGTTTGCTTTTTTGGCAGCGCCCTTCATTCTGTTGCTCATTGCTTATCTGAGCATGAATAGTTTGCATACCTTTATTGACTTGTCGACGCCGGCGTCGATGACGCTGATTTACTTTACGGTGGCCAAGTTTTACAGCTTTCTGGTGCGCAAGTATTGGAGCGGGGAAGCACCTTATGGCATGGAGTTGGTGCTGGGCAAGCAGTACCGGGTTGGCTGCTTGGCGGCAACACTGGGACGGCCGCAAGGACTGTTGGGACTGGAAACGCGCTTTCTGCGCCTCATCAGTGCTCATGCTCCGGATGCCAAGGCCAGTCTGAGTCTGGGCAGCGGTGTAGGCTGGCTGCAACCGGCGTTGAACAAGATTCTCATTGCTACCTGGGTGTGTCGGATCGATGATGCGGCGGCAATCGCGACCATGGATGCGCAGGCCTGCCGGCTTGCCGACAAAATTAGCGAGGAATTTGCCGCGCAAAATATTCCTGCACCACGCTTTATTGAACGTACCATGCAGGCAAGTTCTTCTCTGATGCAATTTGAAATACCGTTGCGTCAATTGCTATTGCAGACCTTGCTCGATCTGGAGACAGAAGAAAGCACTTTGCCTCAGGCAACAATGAGCATCAACTCGACACCTCACTCTTAGCGTAAAAAGGCGTGCCAACAATGACTTCCTTGAAATCAACACCTCTGCGTTACTGGATAGCCGCGCTTGTTGTGTGCGCGCCGCTGTGGTGTCATGCCCAGCAAGCCGCGCCGAGTGCACAAGAGATTGTGGATGCGCTGAAAGTGCATCCGGTGACGCACCTGCGCAGCGTGCGCAATCTCGGCGTCAGTCGCACCGCAACGGCCGACGAGGTGGCCGCCGCACCTGCGACGGCAGGCGCGATTGATCTGGATATTCAATTTGAATTCAACTCCAGCCGGATTACTCCGGCTAGCCAAAAAATATTGTCGTCGCTGGCCACCGCGTTGGGTTCGGCAGAGTTGGCCGGCCTGCACTTTCTGATTGAGGGGCATACCGATAGCGTCGGCACTGCGCAATACAACCAGACGTTGTCGCTGCTGCGCGCCGAGGAAGTCCGGCGTAACTTGCAGCGCAATCATGTCAGTGGCGAAAAATTGAGTACCGCAGGCAAGGGGGCCGACGATCCGTTGAACCGTGATGATCTCGCCGCGCCGGAAAATCGTCGTGTGCGCATTATCAGCGTGGCGCAATAAGATGAAGCGCCTCTCTGCTCTGTGTCAATTGTCTGGCGCGCTCGCTTTGTTCGTGGCGGCGCTGACTTGCCTGCTGCAGCCGATCAATGCTGCTGCAGCGACGGTGGCGCAGGAAACCGATCTGCGCGATGACCGCTACGTGGATGCCAATGTGATTGCGCATCTCAAGCTGGGTACGACCGTTGATATTGTCAAATCCGAGGCCGGCTGGGTGTGTATCACGTTTGCGCATAAAACCGGTTGGGTGCGCGCCAATATGCTCTCTGGAAGTGGCGCTACTGCTGCCGGCGCTGCCACGGTCGAAGGTGGTCGTAGTGCCAGCGGTAATATTGTCGCTACCTCAAGCATTCGCAGCATGCCGCGCACGACGCGCCATGCGCTCATCATCGGCGTGGGGAGCTATGCCGATGCTGCACTGACGCCGCTCAGTGGTGTGCAATATGACATCGCCTCTGCGCGCAGCATGGCCGTTGCGATGTCCATTCCAGAACACAATATGCATGTCCTGCGTGATCAGGATGCCAGTAAGGATGGCATCGCTCGCGCCATCAGCGCGCTCAATGAGCAAGTACGTGCGGGCGACCGGGTCTTTGTGTATTTTTCAGGGTATGGCACACAGGTGCCCGAGCAAGTCGGTACCGCCGGCGCTAGTACCAGCAACTGTGCCGATGCCTTCGTGGCCAGCGATAGCCGCGCTGTTAGCAGCACCGAAT
>Ga0209913_1001689_pt1 | contig 11271 bp, 13 predicted proteins | sample PersoiDNA2013203_FD_185805 | JGI IMG/M metagenome (GOLD analysis project Ga0209913, IMG submission 185805) | Permafrost soil microbial communities from the Arctic, to analyse light accelerated degradation of dissolved organic matter (DOM) -... | ecosystem: Environmental > Terrestrial > Soil >... | reverse complement strand
CCGCCGGCCACCACGCCGACAGTCAGCACGGCGCCGGCCATCATGGTTTCGAGGCTCACGACAGCACCTCCAGGCACTTGCGGGTCAGCCGAAGCCGGTCGTCGTAGCCGATGGCGTCGCCGACCTTCTCCGTGCGCCGGCCGATGTTGATGACGTCGGAAATGGCGTCGACGTTGCCGGCGTCCGCCAGCTTGTTGCAGCCGCTCTTCCACCAGAACCAGGCCGCCGACGTGGCCGCGCCCGGCACGCTGGCCAGGTAGTCGCCGATGTCGCCGATGACGGCCAGGGCGCCCGCCACCTCGCGGTGATTGTTGCGGCCGGTGATCTGAATCCAGCCGGCGCCACGGTACCGCCAGCCGTCGCCGCTCTTCTCGTCACCGTTGCCCATGCGGCCAGCGTAGACGTAGTTGGCGATGCGCTCGGGCTGGCGGGCGTAGACCTGGGCCAGCTCCAGGCTAATGAAGCGCTTCGGCCAGGTCTTGCGCAGGCCATCGGCGCTGTAGTTCAGGCCCTCGCGGAACTGCGTGAAGCCGCCGCTCTCGTGCGCCACCTGGGCCAGGAAGTGTGCGGCCCGATTCGGCGCGTCGATGCAGTAGCGCGACATGGCCGCATTCAGGGCCGGCACGTATACGGCTGCCGCCGGACCCAGGCCGGGGGCAATGGCCTGCAGTTGGGAAATGGTCAGGTTCACAGCAGGCCCTCCTTCACGGTTTTAACGGTGGCGGCCACATCAACCGCCATTTCGCCCAGGTCCTTGCCCCGGCGCTTATCCAGCCACAGCACCAGCCCGCCCAGCAGCCACCATGCCGGCAGCGCGGCCACGACGAGGAACGGTGCCCCCGCGACCAGCAGGCCGGCCAGCGGGTCGCCGCCGTACATCGACCCGAACTCGCGGGCCGACGTGAACAGGCTCGGCCACCAGGAATGCGCGGCCATGGCCAGCAGTGGGCCGAACGTGAACGAGCTGCACAGGGCGCACGTGAAGCGCACCACGGCCTCGCGCGCCGTGCGTGGCCACATCAGCGCGAAGCCGATGGCCGTCGCCAGCGCCGAGGCGATCACGGTCGCGCCGAAAAATTTGATCGCCGCGGCGCCGCCGGCAGTTTCGAGACTCATGGGAAGTGCTTTCATAGGGGTAGGAAATGGAAAGGCCACCCGGAGGTGGCCTGTTGTGGGTCGTTATGGAGCGCTGGGCGCCGGCTCGGGGGCTGGGTCCGGCGCGGCCGGCGCCATGCTCTCGGCCAGGTACTCCGCATAGTTGCGCCAGGTCAGCGCCGTCACGCCCGGGAAGAAGTTGATATAGATCAGCCAGTAGCAGAACCAATCGGCCGTGCAGGCCGTGGCCACCATAGCCGTGAGGTAGTTGCCGTCCTGATCGAAGAAGGCAACATCGCCATCGACTGGCACGTCGGTTGGCGAACAGGTGTACGGCGGGACGTCTTCGAGTTCCATTCGCTTCTCCTCAGTAACGCAGAATCATCACGCCAGGCGATCCTGCACCGGTCCCGGAACCGCCCGCGCCGTAGCCAGTGGCAGCGCCCCCATTCACGCCGCCAAACCCTAGCGGCGTTGACCCACCCTCGCCCGGAGCGATCGATACTGACGTCAGGTATCCATTTGCCGACGAGTAGTCGTATGCCCTGCCGCGGGTGCCTGCCTGTCCAGGGATGTTGACGTCGCCACCGGTGGCCGTGCCACCATAGGGCGCGGTGAGCGTCCCGCCTCCGGCGGTGATCGTTGGGAACCCAGCCAAAGTGAAGCTGGTGGCAGTCCCGGCTGTTTGCGTCGATCCGCCCTGCCCAACACTGCCGATAACGACGGTTCCGACCGCTCCCTTTGTGGCGCCCGAGTAGCGCTTTTTCACGTAGCCGCCGGCCGCGCCCTGCGCTACAAAAGCGCTAGAGGAGCCCCCAGCCGGCCCGCCCACGATCTCGACCTCGAATTCGCTCGCCGGAATAGTGATCGGCCCACTGCCTGTCACGATCATCATGCGAGGCACAGCCTGCACGGGATTGAGGCAGACCCAGTTGGTGGGATCGAGGGAAGGATCGACCGTGCCGGCCCCATTTAACAGGCGGCGGTAGGTCCGGCCGTCCTGAGGGCTGTAGACGGTATCGAATTGGTTATACGAGAAGCCCGAGACCCAGCCGACGGCATTGGCAGCGCCGATAGCCGCCTGTGCCGAAATCGCCGCAGCACCCGCGCTGTTGAAGGCGTCGACGGCATTGCTGTACGCCGTGTTCAAGGCCGCCACCAGCTGCGTGCGGAAGACGATCAACGCTGCCAGAAACGCGTCCATCAACACGGAGAACGTTGCCGGCGAACTCGTGTGCGGCGCCTCCGGCAGCGCATCGATCGGTGGAGGTGGTGTCTGTGCCATTAAATTTGCTCCAGTTGCAGGCTCACGACGGCGTGCTCGGTGTGCCTGAGGTTTATCGAGAATTTCTTGTAGATGCCGCAGATGTCGACGGCCTCCGCGTAGCCGTCGAGGTCATTGGAAATGCCTGACCAGATGGCCGGCCTCGCATTGACCTGGTCGCGGAGCTGGCGAATCGCGTTGACGCTCGACTTCGGGCACAGGATCTGCGAGACGAGCGTCGGCGCGTTGCGTTGCGGCTCCAGCCGCGCAGTGCCGTCCTTCTCCCGTTCGATCGTGGAAAAGTTGAGGACATCGGATTCCGGGTCCGCCACCATCCGGCCAAGTTCGACGCGCTTACCGACGACGAGCGACCCGCACTGCACCGCACCGGAGCTGTTCGACAAGGTGACCGTGATACGGCCATTGGCGAACGGCGGCAGATCGATCAGCGTGACGCTGGCTTGCGTCTCGAAATCGTTGAAGCAGTACTCGTAGGCGTTGCGGGCCAGGCGCCGATTGAGGTTGCGGGTGGTGCTGTACACCAGTTCCTGGCCGGCCCCTTGCGGGACCGTCATCGTGACTGCCAGCGCCGTTGCGACGAGGCCGCGCAGGGCCAGCGAATCGACGCGGGCACCAGGCGCAAGAACGATCGTCAGGTCGCCGCTTGCCTTGACCGTCGCGGTGTTCTGCAGCAGGTCCAGCATTGCCCAGCGGTTGGTCGGCCCGACGTCGTACCACCAGAGGGTTTTCGTTTCCGGCCAGACTGGCAGCGCGTTACCGACGTTGTTCGCCAGCAGCGACTTGAACTTTCGATGCGTCGTCGTGCTGATCACTTCAGCGTCCAGCGCGTAATTTGTCGCCATGCTGTGGACCTGCTCCCCGGCGTCAGGTTCGGCGACGGTGGAGCTGATCACCATCGCCGATGTGAGCGCCAGGGGCGGGATTACGTTAAAGCTCATGTCGTCACCACCCTGATTCGCTGCCCATCGGGCGTGCTGTTTTGAAGAATTCGGGCCACCGTCCGCCCGTCGCTGTTGCCCGATTCGACGGCTTCGATCAACCGCCTCATCAGCGCGTTGTTCTCCTCGATCGCCTTTGCGCCGCCCCGGTAGTCGCTGGCCTCGGCCGAGGTCAGGACCTTTTCGTTGCGGTGCAGCTCCGCGCGGTACCCATCGAACGGAACGCTGTCCAACCCGGATGCGTGCGATCCATCCACGCTACCCATGCTGCGGCTGCTGGCCAGCCACTTGAGCCAGTCCTGCGCGCCGTCTGCCCGCCGATCTTCTGCAGCTGCAGCGGCCAGGAGCCTGGATTGCACGGCCGCGAAGCCCTTCGCGTAGTCGAGGCCGGTCACGCCGATCTCCTTCAGCGCCGAGAGGTACGCGGCCGAAGCATCCTTCAGGTCGGCATTCTTGGCACCATCGAACTGCGCCCGCGCCAGCGACATGCGTTCCTTGTCGCTGAGCGGGGAGCCCTCGCCTACCAGCAGGGTCGTGCTGTAGTCCCGCAGCGCCTTAGCCGCCTCGCGCGATTTTTTGATCGTGTCGGCAAGGGCGTTGCCGAAATCTGCATACGATTTCAGCTCGGTAGCACGGCTCTCGGCAGCCTGGTCCTTCGCCTTCTTGATGGCCTCCGCTGCCAACGTCGATGCCGCCTTTTCATCGGTCAGGGCATAGATGCGCTCCTGCAAGGGGCGCAGTGACGCGTCCATGGCTGCCAGCTCGGCTTGACGCTGCCGCGCTGTCGCTTCCGCCGCCGTGTGGGTCAGGTCGTAAATCTGGCCCTCGAGCTCGGCGCGTGCTTTCGCTTCCGCCGCGGCCGCATCCGACACCACCTTGAAGGCCGGTGCCAGCTGCATCAGGCTCTCGTACGTCTTGGCACCAGCTTCAGTCGCCAGCGCACCGGAGCTGGCCAGGCCCAGCACCGCAGCCTTGAATTGGTCGCCAGTGGTGATGCCGGTGTAGCCCAGTGCCGTCAACTGCTCGGCCATGGCCTTCTGCGCCGGCGCCAGCTGCTCGGCGGCGCTCAAGAAGTTCTGCACGAAAAATTGATTCTGGCTCCCCAGCGCATCAACGCCGCCGGCCAGCTTGATGAGCCGCTCGCGGGCCTCAAGCGATGCCAGGCCCACGGCGCCAAACGCCTTGGTCGCGTCGACGCCCAAGGACTGCATGATCGAACCGACGCCAGCGTAATTGGTGGCGACCCGCTGCAGGGTGGCTGCCGCAGCCTCGCCTTCGGTCGCGAACTTCGCCAGGCTGGGAACAAGCAGGTTGGCCAGGTCGTCGGCGACGCCGGAGAACATCCCGGCAATCAGCTCCTTGTTCTTCGCCTCGTCGGCGGTCAGGGTCAGCTTGATCGCCTTGTTGTAGCCATCGATCACGCTCGTCTGCACGCCCAGCACGGAGCCGAAGCCCTTCACGGCGGCCACCATGCCGGCCATCGTGTTGTCGAACGCTGCGTCGTTCTCCGTCGTCAGGTCCGCCGTCTTGCTGTAGCGCTTGTCGCTGCGGAACCAACCGCCCTTCTCCAGGATGTTGGCGAAGGCCTGGCCGGTGAACCCGCCGGCCGTCGAGATGCTGCCCTCGATGCCCTGCGATTCGATCTCCGGGTTTTTGCGGCCGAACAGCTTGGCCACTGGCGCCAGGCCGGAAATGATATTGGCCGTGCTGTTGCTAAAGCCCAGCTTGCGCGCCAGCTGGTCGACCAGGTTGATGCCGCTGCCCAGGTTCTGGCCCAGCTTGTTCACGGACCCATTGTTGAAGTCCCAGCCCTGCTTGTACAGGCTGTTCGACGCCATCATGCCGGAGATGATCCAGCCGATGACCGGGATCGCGTTGGCGAAGCCTGCGCCGGCCGTCAGGCCACCGCCGACTGCCGTGCTGGTACCTCCATAGGCCGCTGCAGCGGTGCCGGCCTGCGACGCCGTCAAGCTCATACCCGTCCCGAACGCGCTGACCGCTTGCGAGCCGAACATATTGCCCAGCGTCGACACGTAGCCGCCTAGCGACGTCGAGATGCCGCCCGCGAACGCGGAATAGATGCTTTTCCCTGCGCTCAACCAGGTGCTGGCGGTGCTAAGCATGCCCCCGGCAGAGCTACCGGCGGCATCACCACCGCCGGCGCCGCCAATGGCTTGAGCCAACCCAGTCAGCCCCCCGCTGCTGCCCGAGCCGACATTGGCCTCGATGTTGAATATCCATTTTTTGATGGTCATCTGATACAGCAGCTCGGCCAAGCCGTTCTTCAACGTGTCACGCAGTCGGTCGAATGCGCTCTTGCCGCTGTCGAAGATCGAGACGAAGGTGTCGTGCGCCGTGCTCTCGATGCCGCGCCACAGTTCTCGCTGTTTCTCCAGCTCTTCCAAGCTGGAAACGGCAGCTGCGCTGCGCTTCTTCGCGTCGATCAGCTGCTCCAGGTGCTCAATCTCATCGAGGGTCAGGCCAAGAGAGCTGCGTTGAGCAAGTTGCTCCTCGAGACGCGCGAGCTCGACCCCTGCAATCGCGCTCTTCGTCATGCCGAAAGTGCGGACAAGGTCTTCATTGCGGCTCGCCTCGTCTTCAGCTTGCCGTACTGAGCGGGCCTGCTCCTCTGCTATCGATTTGTAAATTTTCGCGACCTCGGCTTGCCCAAGCGCCGCGCGTTTTGCCGACTCGATGACGCTCTCGTTCTGCGCCAACGTCTTAATCTGCTGCTCGTAGAGTGTTTTCTGAGCCGCAGTCAGCTTAATTTTTCCGGACGCTACGCCCTCGTCCAATGCTACTTGAAGCCGTTGTGACTCCGTCATTGGGCCCAAGCCGGCCGCTTCACGTGCGGTCGCGTCGATCCGTTCGCCAATAGCGGTCGTGAGTTTGACGTATGCAGACGCCTCAGTCCTGATCGCAGACGCTTTCGCTTTGGATTTTTCTGCATATTGGGCATTGATGCCGGCCTCGGCGCTTTTCAAATCAGCGCGGATCTTCTCTAGCGCCTTGCCTTCGACGCCGACCGAGGCGTCGGCCGCCTTTTGACGAGCGGCCGTCAATGCGTTCTGGCGCTGCGTTTCCTTGTCCAGGTATTTGCTAGCCAGATCCGACAGTTCGTTCGCCGCGCCCTCACGCTTCGCCGTCGCCGCCGCCGCATCACCAGCATCCTTCCGAGCCTTGATCAGACCCCGCAGCTTCGCCTCCTCCGCCTCCAGCGCTATTACGTTGGCACGCGCCGAGGCCCGGTTGATCTCCGACCAGTCACTGGCGACGCCAGTGCCGCTAGACGCAGTGGACCGAGCAAGCTTCAGTTTCTCCTGGACGGACGCAAGCTGCTGGTCGAACGTCTGCATCCGTCCGACATTCATGAAGGAGTCCCACGCCTGCCTTGCCACGCTGCCGGCGCTGCGCCAGGCGCGTTCCACGTAGCCGAGGTTCTCTTCGATGCCCTTCGTGCGTTGGGTCAGCGCTGTGGCGAACGCTTGCTGCGCGGCTTCGCCGGCCTCCTGCGTTCGGCCCTGCTGCTCGAGCGCTTTGATCTGCTCGTAGACCGCATTCGTCAGGTAGTGGTATTGATCGTTCAGCTTCTGGGTGGCGGCAACCGGGTTCTTCGCCAGGTCGGCAAATGCCTTGGCCGTCTCGTCGACGCTAAGGCCAATCGTTTTCTGCGCACGCACGGCGACCTCGCCGAACTGCTGCAGGTTTTTCGAGGCGACAGCGCCGCTACCGGCAAGCGCGGCCAACGCCGCCGCAGCGTCGCCCTGCGTGCCAATAGACGCACTGATGCCGCGCGCCATGTCCGCCAGCTGGCCAGCGGACGTGCCGGCAACGTTGCCGGTCATGACCAGTGCGCGGTTGTACGCGTCAGCCTCTTTACTGCCTTGGTAGTAGGCCAGGCCCAACGCAGCCGCTGCTGCTGCCGCCAGTGTGTAGGGGTTGATCAAGCTCGTTAAGCCAGACGCAAGGCCACGCGCGGCGCCGCCGGCGCTACCGAACATGTCGCGCAGCTGGCCGCCCTGCTGCAGGAAGACCGTCAGCGGGGCCTGGCCGCCCTGCAGGGACGTCACGATGTCCGTGATCTGCGCCGGCACGCCGCGCATAGCGGCGGCTGTCTGGCGCGCGGAAACGCCGACCTGGCCCAGGGAGTTCGCCGTCGCACTCAGGCCGGTACGGGCAGCAGCCTGCCGCGCGGTGACCTGGTCCAGCTGCTCCAGCAGCGGTCCCAAAGCGTCGGCATTCGCTCCACGCAGGCGCGTCATGCTTTCGTAGTACGAGCGAGTGCCGCGTTCTCCGGCCTCCATCGTGGCAATCTGCCGCTGGACCTGGCTGATGATGCTCCGCGTCGCGGCATCATTTCGGCCGGCGGCCACGGTGCTTTGCGTGCCGATGCTGTCCAGCGCCGCAGTACCCCGGTCGCCCAAGTTATCCAGCGTGCGCGCAGTACGTTCCACTGCGGTGTTGATCTGGCCCAGGCCGGATGCGCTTTGGGTTCCGTCTACCGCGACTTCAATATCTAAACGCTGCGCACCGCTCATCGAACTTCTCCTTCAATTACTGTTTTTTCGCTCCCGGATGGCATCGAGCGCGATGACCTCCATGAGCTGGATGTCGGCTTCCAGCTCGTCGTACTGCTCGGGCGTTAGGTTCATGCGGTCCATCTTGTGGAACAGCACGTTGTAGTCGAGCCCGCAAGGGCCGTTGTCCCTGCGCCACTGCGTCTGCATGAAGCGGAAGAGGTCGAACGCCTCACGGGAGTCCGGCCAAATATTGACCGGGTCTTCCTCGTAGTCCTCAAGCTCAAACCCCGCCTCCTCCGCCTCTTCGGCGGTGGGAGGGAGCGTGTACAACGCCCTTGCGAGCTCGATCAGTTTTTTTGACGCGCGCCCGTCTGCTCGCCGATGTAGGTATTTAGGATCGCCTGGCCGGAGCCCATGTAGCGCTCGAGCATCTGCTCGACGTGTTCCGCGTCGAATGGTTCGGCCAGATCCCAGCCGCTGGCGATATCCAGCACCAGGCTGGCGTCGCTTCGCTCCTCGTCCGGCGTCGCCAGGCTATCCATCAGCTCACGGAAGGCCTTGCGGTCCCGGTGCTTGAAGGTGAAGACCACGTCAGCCAGACCCTTGCCCGGCACGGGGATTGCGACCGTCGCTTCGAACGTTGGGGAGGCGGTCAGGGTGAATTTGCTTTTAGCCATGATGTTGTGCTTTCGATATGGGGAGAAAAAGACCCAGCAGGAGCTACCCGCTGGGCTGAAACCCGCCGTGTGGCGAGCAAGGCAAAACGGGGTTGGTTATGCGGCGTAGCGTGTGCTCTTGTTGTTGCCGGAGAAATCGCACTTCACGCGGTTGATCTGGCCGTCCGTGTAGGTCACTTCCTCGTTCAGGGCCACCGTGCACGGCAGCAGCGTGAACGAGCCGCTTTTGGTCATCGTTTTGAGGATGGTGTCGGACTGGGTATCCGTCAGCGTCTTCACCGCGATGTAGCCAGCCGTATTAATGGCGTCGGCGTCGATCTCGATGGAGCGGCTGACAGCGGAGAAACCGTCGTTGATCGAGTATTCGACGTCCGATTCGGTGTACTTGTAGGTCACCTTTTTAGCTTCGCCGCCGCTCGCGCTCGGGTTCATCACCTGGGTGATCTGCACGAACGTGCTGGCCTTGCGCACCGAACCGCCGCCGCCGCCGCTGGCATAGAAGTTCAGGTTGGTGGTATCGACGCCTTCCAGCACGAAATTGTTGGCGGTTGGGGACTTCACGCGGAAGGCGCGCTTGTTCAGGCGGCCCCAGTTCGACGAGATCTCGACGATGTCGCCGGCGCTGTAGCCGTGCGCGGTGGCGGAGACGACCGCCTCGGTTGCGTTGCTGATCGCGGTGACGGCGACCGGCGTGCCGAACGCGGTCGCAACGTGGAAGGTGCTGCCAGTAGGTACCTGGGCCATGGAATATCCTTTCGATAGGCGTAAAAAAAGCCGCATAAGCGGCTGTTGCGATGCCCAAGTGGGCGAGGTAAAAACTCAGTACCAGAGGCTGAAGTCCTGCATTGCGCCTCTGGCACCGGTGGGTTCGTCGTACGTATCGACGCGGGCGGAGAGCACGGTGGGCTGCAACGCGGTCAGCGACCGCATCGTGCTTTCCACGGCGGCGCTGAGCTGCGAGGCCTGCAGCCTGGTTGCTGCCCACACGTCGACCTGAATGCGGGCATTCGATCGGTCAGGAATGGAACCGTCGACGAAGTTGACCGCCTGGCCGCCCACCTGCTGATACGTGATGTATGGCAGCTGGGCATCCGGCGCGATGTCCGGGTAGACGCGCTCGTCGACCAGGCCCTTGAGAGCTTCGAAAATCTGTTTCTCCAGGCTCACGAATCGCCCCCTCCCTCCGAAAGTAGCCGCGCCTGCTCGGCTCGCATCGCCGCGACGGCGGCATCGTGTTTCGCATCGAACGCGTTGCGGAAGAATGCGCGGGGCTTGCTGCGGCGGTCGCCGAACTCCGCCGCGACGCGCCGCGCCTCTTCCGCTTTCGCCGCCTCGCGGTGCAGCTTGCGGTTGGCGCGCTTCGGCTTCCGGGGCACAAACCCGTGCCCTTTTTCGACCCAACGCCAGTAGAAGGCGTCACCGTCCTGATTGATCTTGCCGCCCCGGACCGTCACGATGTAGGTCTGCACCCGGGCGCCGTCCGACTTTTCTTCGGCGCGCTTGACGATGACATTTCTCAACAGAGTGCCGGTTATCACGTGGCGGGAAGCGTTGAGCTTGACCTCGTCACGCAGGACTGCCGCGCCGGCGAACCCGGTCGCCCGCAAGCCGTCCTCGCCCACAGCGCTTTCGACGCCACTGAGCGCAGCGCGCATTCCAGCCAAGAAGCCGGCGGCATTCACTCGCATGGTCATGCTGGCCTCCGCGTGCACATCAACAGGGTGGTGTCGGTGCCCTCCAGCAGCGCCGACTTGATCTCGTAGACTTTGGCGCCATGCAGTACGCGCATCGCTGCGGTGACGGCGTCGCGCCGCCAAATACGAATGCGCGTCGTCACTTCTGCCTGGTCGGCGCCGGCGGCCACGAACTCCCGGCCGCTGATGTCACGGATATCTGCCCAGACCTGTGCGACATCGGTCCAGGTATCGATCCGCTGGCCGCCGTCGTCCCGGCCGGTACCGCGCTGTTGAATCTTGATCCTGCTGTTTTTCGGCATGGGTCACCCATAAATTTTCATCGACGCCAGCAGGCCCTCCAGCTGCTCCAGGGTCGGCGCGCGCAGCGGCGGGCAGTACTCGAGCTCCAGGCGGGCCAGGATGTACTGGCGCGCCGGCGCGGGCGTCAGCGTCGGGCTGCTGCCGTAGCCGGCCGTGCACTGCACCTTCACGGCGCGCGGGCGGGCCATCGCGACGGGCCAGGCCGTGCCTGGTGCCGGTGCCAGGAACGACCGGTACCGCTCTTCGACGATTTCGTAGGCGGTGCCGGCCAGCGTCTGTTCGATGCCGGCCTGGTCGATGTACTTCACCGACTGGACGGCCAGCACGGGGTGCGGCAGGCGGATGATCGGCTCGGCGCCGGCGCAGGCGGCCGGGAACCCGTCGAGTGTCACCGCCCAGCCCTGCTCCATCAGGCAATGCCCGGTGGCGTGCTCCACCTCGGCAACCAGGCCCTGCAACGACAGCGTGAGCTGGTTGTCGAGCCCGTCATCTTCGGTGGCGCGCACCTTCTCGCGCGCGTCCTCCAGCGAGACGGCCAGCACCGCCGCCGGCGTGGAGCATACGGCCGTCATGTCAGCGGCCCTGCGATTCGGCGTAGGCCACGGCCGCCGGGTCGGTGTCGATCATTTCGGCCAGCGTCTCGACCTGGTCGGCGGCCACTTCGACAATGTCGTTGGGCACACCCAGGGCGCACTGGACCAGCACCCGGGCGCGCACGGTGGTCGGCGCGGCTGGGCCTTCGTCGTCCAGATGCTCGAC
>Ga0209913_1001687_pt1 | contig 11284 bp, 8 predicted proteins | sample PersoiDNA2013203_FD_185805 | JGI IMG/M metagenome (GOLD analysis project Ga0209913, IMG submission 185805) | Permafrost soil microbial communities from the Arctic, to analyse light accelerated degradation of dissolved organic matter (DOM) -... | ecosystem: Environmental > Terrestrial > Soil >... | reverse complement strand
ACAAGCTACGACTTATGCCGTGACTGATTCAGCAGGTAAACAAACAACTGAAGTTACTTCTACTCAAACATTACCCATGGGTCCTGTTGCTTCGCAGGAAGCCATTAAGATGATTGGTACCAATGGAGGTGGCTTTTTTAACGCTAATTCAGCCCACCCATATGAGAACCCCACGCCACTCACAAACTTTTTACAAATGCTGGCCATATTCCTCATTCCTGCAGGATTATGTTTTGCATTTGGCATGATGGTAGGTGATAGAAGGCAAGGTTGGGCGGTATTTTCTGCCATGCTGATTGTATTTGTAGTCATGGCCGGTGTTGCTCTCTGGGCAGAGCAAGCTGGTAATCCAGTATTAACTACCAGCGGCGCAGATCAGGTTGTGAGTGCTTTTCAATCTGGTGGCAATATGGAAGGTAAAGAAACTCGCTTTGGTATTGTTTCATCAGCACTATTTGCAACCGTTACCACGGCAGCGTCTTGCGGGGCGGTGAACGCCATGCATGACTCATTTACGCCATTGGGTGGCTTAGTGCCAATGTGGTTGATTCAGTTGGGTGAAGTCATTTTTGGTGGCGTGGGTTCTGGACTCTACACCATGCTTATTTATGCGGTGCTTGCGGTGTTTATTGCAGGGTTAATGATAGGCCGCACCCCAGAATATTTGGGTAAAAAAATCGAGATTTTCGATATGAAAATGACTGCCCTCATCATATTAGTGACACCTTTGTTGGTGCTGATTGGTACGGCAATTGCTGTTATCGCCGACCCTGGCAAGGCAGGCATTGCCAACCCTGGCGCGCATGGATTTAGTGAGATCCTGTATGCACTTTCATCTGCTGCCAACAACAACGGTAGCGCTTTTGCAGGCTTATCTGCCAATACGCCGTTTTATAACACGCTGCTTGCGTTTGCTATGTTCTTGGGTCGCTTTGGCATCATCTTGCCTGTATTAGCCATTGCAGGCTCTATGGCAGCTAAAAAACGTATTCCAGTGAGCTTAGGTACCATGCCGACACACGGACCGCTATTTATTACGCTGCTAATAGGTGCTGTGATTTTGGTAGGTGCTCTTACATACATTCCAGCACTCGCGCTTGGCCCCGTTATCGAGCAATTGCTGATGACGCCTATCCACTAAAAATTTAGTGGACTAAGAATATTAGGGAATATTAGGAAAAATATATGTCAAAACTAAGTATGCAATCAATGTTTGACCCAGTGCTGGTAAAGCCTGCTATCGTGGATTCTTTTAAAAAACTATCCCCGCAAACGCAGTGGCGTAACCCAGTCATGTTCGTGGTATATCTGGGCAGCATCCTCACCACCTTATTAATGTTACAAGCATTATTTGCCAAAGGCGATGCGCCAGTTGGGTTTATTGCTTTAGTGACCTTATGGCTATGGTTCACCGTGTTATTCGCTAATTTTGCTGAAGCCTTGGCAGAAGGTCGTAGTAAAGCGCAAGCAGCTAGCTTAAGAAGCTCGAAGAAAAACGTAGTCGCTAAAAAGTTGAGGGGTGAATCACGCGATTCAGAAGTTCTACTGACAGACAGTAACAGCTTACGCAAAGGTGACATCCTCTTGATAGAAGCTGGGGATATGATTCCTGCCGATGGTGAAGTCATCGATGGTATTGCTTCCGTCAACGAAGCGGCAATTACAGGGGAGTCTGCACCTGTCATCCGTGAATCAGGTGGTGACTTCAGCGCAGTCACTGGTGGCACACAAGTATTATCTGACTGGATAGTAGTCCGTGTGAGCGTTAATCCTGGTGAGGCATTTCTAGACCGTATGATTGCCATGGTCGAAGGTGCAAAACGTCAAAAAACCCCTAATGAAATTGCGCTGACGATTTTATTGGTTGCGCTGACGATTGTATTCTTGCTGGTCACGGTCACCTTGTTGCCGTTTTCAATCTTTGGTGTTGCTGCGGCTGGTGCGGGCTCACCGCCGAGTATTACAGTCTTGGTTTCTTTATTGGTCTGTCTAATTCCTACCACCATTGCGGGTTTACTCTCAGCCATAGGTGTCGCGGGTATGAGCCGTATGATGCAAGCCAATGTAATCGCCACTTCAGGTCGTGCGGTAGAAGCTGCGGGGGATGTCAACGTATTGCTACTCGACAAAACCGGTACGATTACCTTGGGCAATCGTCAGGCTTCAGCTTTTATTCCAGCAGTGGGTGTCACTGAACAGGCGCTGGCAGATGCCGTGCAACTCGCTTCATTGGCCGATGAAACGCCAGAAGGTCGGAGTATCGTGATATTAGCAAAGAACCGCTTCAATATTCGCGAGCGTGATATTCATTCGCTAGGCGCTACTTTCGTACAATTTTCTGCACAAACCAGAATGAGTGGCGTCAACTTACAAGGTGCGGATAATAACATTCGTCAAATACGTAAAGGTGCTGCAAGCGCAATCAAACTGCATGTGGAGGCGTTAGGCGGGTTGTTTTCAGCTGACATTTCACATAAAGTGGATGAGGTTTCGCGCCGTGGCAGTACGCCGTTAGTGGTGTCGGATGGTAATGCAGTGTTAGGCGTAGTAGAGCTTAAGGATATCGTCAAAGGCGGCATTAAAGAACGCTTTGCTGAGCTGCGTTGCATGGGTATTAAAACCATTATGATTACCGGCGATAATCGTCTAACAGCGGCAGCAATCGCCGCCGAAGCAGGCGTAGATGATTTTCTGGCAGAAGCCACACCAGAAGATAAGCTAAAATTGATTCGCGACCATCAGGCAGAAGGCAAGCTTGTCGCCATGACCGGTGATGGCACCAACGATGCACCAGCACTTGCACAAGCAGACGTTGCAGTAGCTATGAACACTGGTACACAAGCGGCAAAAGAAGCGGGCAATATGGTGGATTTGGATTCCAATCCAACCAAGTTGATTGAAATTGTTGAAATTGGTAAACAAATGCTGATGACACGTGGCTCACTCACCACCTTTAGTATTGCCAATGATGTCGCTAAGTATTTTGCGATTATCCCTGCCGCTTTTGCCAGTACTTATCCGCAGCTTAATGCGCTGAACATCATGCATTTGTCGAGTCCAAATTCAGCGATTCTGTCTGCTGTTGTTTTTAACGCGCTGATTATTATCTTTTTGATACCACTTGCCTTAAAAGGTGTGCCTTATAAAGCGGTTGGTGCTCAGCAACTACTGCGCAGAAACCTGTTGATCTATGGCTTGGGCGGTTTGGTTGTGCCTTTCATTGGCATCAAAATGATTGATGTCGTACTCACTTTTGTTGGTTTTAATTAAAACTTTTGCCTAAGGATTCATCATGGAATATAGCTTGATACAAATGATTAAACAAACAATAAGGCCAGCAGTTGTATTGTTTATATTACTCAGCCTCATTACTGGCGTAGCCTACCCGCTCGCCACTACCGCATTAGGGAAATGGCTACTGCCAAATCAGGCCAATGGTTCGCTGATTGAAAAAGATGGGAAGCTCATCGGCTCTTCCCTAATTGGACAAAACTTTACTGAGCCTCAGTATTTCTGGGGACGTCCTTCAGCCACGGGACCTTATCCTAATAATGCTACGGCATCTTCTGGCTCGAACCTAGGGCCTTTGAATCCAGCGTTGGCTGAGGCCGTTAAAACTAGAGTGAGTGCACTGAAAGTCGCGGACCCGGATAACACACTCCCTGTACCAGTCGATTTAGTGACGACTTCTGCCAGCGGCTTAGACCCGCACATAAGTCCAGCTGCAGCCGCATATCAAACATCACGAGTTGCAAAAGCGAGAGGGCTAAGCGTTACTAGCGTGCAAGCATTGGTTAATGACAACACAGAAGGTCGCCAATGGGGTGTTTTTGGTGAGCCACATGTGAATGTGCTGAGTCTAAATATTGCGCTAGACAAAAATACGCTAGGAAATGTTATTCCGAAAAAGTTGGCTGAATAGCCTTTGTACTTCAACGGAGACTTCAACACTTATGCATTTATTTGTCACTAAGCATCATCTACAACTAACTTATAATCTCAGCTATGGTTGATAATCGCCCTAATCCAGACCAGTTGCTGGACAAAATCAATAAAGAAGCCGAAAAGCTGAAGAGCGGTCGCTTAAAGATATTTTTTGGCGCTTGTGCAGGTGTTGGCAAAACATTTGCCATGCTAGCTGCTGCACGTAATCTGCGGTTGCAGGGCATGGATGTGGTCGTCGGCATCGTTGAGACGCATGGCCGTAGCGAAACAGAATCTCAATTATCAGGCCTAGATGTATTGCAACTTAAAAAGCTTGAGTATCGTGGTCGCGAATTAAGTGAATTTGATCTTGATGCAGCGCTTTTGCGCAAACCCTCACTCATTTTAGTCGATGAGCTTGCTCACTCCAATGTTGAAGGCTCACGCCACCCTAAACGGTGGCAGGATGTAGAAGAGCTATTGTCAGCGGGTATTGATGTATATACCACACTCAACGTACAGCATATCGAAAGTCTCAACGATGTAGTGGGGCAAATCACAGGTATTCGCGTTAATGAGACCATCCCGGACAAAGTATTTGATATGGCCGATGAGGTTATACTTGTCGATTTACCGGCTGAAGAGCTATTGCAAAGACTGCAAGACGGAAAAGTGTATCTACCGCAGCAAGCTGAACGCGCTGGCAAAAACTTTTTCCGTAAAGGTAATTTAATCGCATTGCGGGAAATGGCGTTAAGGCGCACTGCGGATCGCGTTGATTCGCAAATGCAGGAATACCGTAGCAATAGCGCAATCCAGCAAGTTTGGCAGGCGAAAGATCGCATTCTTGTTTGTCTCGGAACCGGGCCTGAGGCAGAACGTTTGGTTAGGGTGGCCGCTAGATTAGCGCATAGCTCGAAATCTGATTGGCTTGCGGTGTATGTTGAAACCCCAAGACTGCAGCGCCTTTCAGATGCACAACGTGACCATGTATTAAAAACATTGAAACTTGCCGAGACATTAGGTGCAGAAACCGCCACCTTGAGTGGAACTGAAGTGGCTAAAATCATTTTAAATTATGCGCGTAGCCGCAATGTTTCAAAGGTTGTCGTTGGTAAATCCACGCGTTCAGCGTTTGCACGCCTCATTACGCCTGGTCTGGTAGATGATTTAACCAACCAGGCCACAGACATTGACATTCACGTGGTATCTCGCGAGCGCTCATTAACTGAAAAACCCATCACCAATATTGAACATACTGGCAGCACAGGGCAATTAAACGGGGGGGCACAGCTAAAAGGCTATTATTTAGCTGCCGCCGTTTGCATGGCCAACACAGCAGTCGCCGCCATGTTATTACCTTTTTTTGAACTGACAAATGTCGTGATGTTATACCTGTTAGGTGTAGTCTTAATTGCATTCAAATTCGGAAGAGGTCCTGGCATATTTTCGTCATTCATCAGTGTTGCTAGTTTTGATTTCTTTTTCGTACCACCCAAACTTTCATTTACCGTATCAGACACTCAATACCTGCTCACGTTCTCGGTCATGTTCGTGGTGGCCTTAGTGATTAGCAACCTTACCTCTGGTTTGCGTTATCAGGCGGTCATTGCCAAGCATAGAGAAAGACGTAGCCGCGCTTTATATGACTTGGGAAAGTCACTGGCTTCAGCGCTTACTTCATCACATATCATTGAGATAAGTACGCATCATTTATCGGGAATCTTTCAATCCAAATTAGCCATCTTATTGCCTGACGCTCAGGAAAAAATCGTAAATACGACGGCAAACATCTTGCCTGATAATAGTCTGAAAGAAATTGATTTTGGAATAGCGCAATGGGTATATGATCACCAACAGCAAGCTGGTTTGGGCACAGATACATTGCCATCAAGCTCAGCCTTGTATGTTCCGTTACAAGCACCTATGCGTACGCGTGGAGTATTGGCTATCGTCCCTGAAAATAAACGGATGATTTTTCTACCAGAACAAAGACAGTTGTTAGATACCTTCGCTTCTCAAATCGCCATTGCGATTGAGCGTGTACATTATGTAGAGGTTGCGCAGGAGGCTTTAGTCTCTATGGAATCTGAACGATTAAGAAATACTGTATTAAGCGCAATTACGCATGATTTAAATACGCCGTTAACTACCATTGTTGCCTCAGCAGGTTTTCTTAAAAATGAAATAAGTCCTGATGATAAACACTATGAATACGTCACGATGTTATACGAACAATCTATTCGCATGAAAAATCTCGTCGTAAATCTACTTGATATGGCAAGACTGCAATCTGGAAAAGTAACGCTTAACAAACAATGGCAAATGCTTGAAGAGGTAGTTGGCACGGCATTACGCACGATGAAACAGTCGCTTGTGGCGCATCAGATCAATATCGATTTACCCGCTAACTTACCTTTACTTGAATTCGACGCCGTATTGATTGATCGCGTTTTGTGTAATTTATTAGACAACGCAGCTAAATATACACCTGCTGGCAGTAGAATTAGCATCAGTGCCGAAAAGAAGCAGAAAGATGTCTGGGTATCTGTTGCTGATGAGGGGTCGGGTTTCCCTGAGAATTTAGAAAATCAAATGTTTGATAAATTTACACGTGGCGAGAAAGAGTCTTCTAAGGCGGGTGTTGGCCTTGGGCTATCTATCTGTAAAGCGATTATTGAAGCGCATGATGGCAAGATTTGGGCGAACAACAAATCTCCACACGGTGCTATTTTTACTTTCTCTCTTCCATTAGGCATACCCCCTAGTCTTCCACCTGATGATGAGCTTTAACCCTAATCTATGACGAATCACATTGCAAACATCATTTTAGTGGAAGATGACCAGCAGATTCGTCGTTTTGTTTCATCTGCCCTTGAGAATGAAAATTTCCAAGTATTTTGCGCAGAAACTGGCAAGCAAGGTTTGATTGAGATAAGTACACGAAAACCAGATGTGGTTATTTTAGATTTGGGATTACCAGATATCGATGGTTTAGAAGTGATTCGTGAAACAAGAAGTTGGAGCAATATCCCGATTATTGTCCTTTCTGCCAGAACGCAAGAAGCTGAAAAAGTCGCTGCTTTAGATGCAGGCGCAGATGATTTTTTATCGAAGCCGTTTGGTACGCCAGAATTACTGGCAAGAATTCGTGCGCAGTTACGTCGTAGAGCAATGCTGGGCGAAGAAAGTCATCAAGGAATCTATGATTTTGGTGACATTAATGTAGATTTGCCTAGAAGGCTTGTTTCAAAAGCGTCACAAGCAGTACATTTAACGCCGATTGAGTTCAGGCTTTTTACTGAATTAGTTAAAAATGCCGGTAGGGTAGTTACACAAAAGCAGTTGTTAAAAGAGGTTTGGGGCCCCTCATATGTGGATAACGAGCATTATCTTAGAATCTATATGAGCCACTTAAGGCAAAAGCTAGAAAATGACCCTGCGCAACCAGAGCACTTAATTACAGAAATTGGAGTTGGCTTTAGGTTTATTTAATTCTTAGTATAAATTAGTAGAATCAAACCTAAAATCGTCTGGGGACTGTCCACTTGGGGTCTATGGGAAGGGTCACTGATTATAAATTAGATATTTGCGGGCGTCCGCTTTGTTCCACAAGGACTTCAACTACAAAGGATCGCCTATAGCAGTAGGCCCAAAACCGGCCCTTGACCTTTATCAATAGTAGCTTTACTGGAAGTTGGTTTTAGACCATGGTGGATCTGACTATTATATTCGGCTAGACCTGAGTAAATACACTTCACCTCTTTGATTACTTGCTACGGACACCAATCCAGCGAGACAGTAGGTAATCAAGACTGAATTTACCAGCGCCACCAAAAAACAGCGGCATAAACATCACCAAATACATCAGTGGGAGTTTGTAATTGCCAAAACCGTCACCATCTTCATCTACTATGCGGTAACCACGAAGCAACTCACCTAAGGTGTTCCAGTGCTCTGGCCAATGAACAGAAGCAATGGCGACTAAGGTAAGCGTCATCAAGGAAATACTGAAGAAACGTGTTGCTAATCCTGCTATGAGTGCGGCAGCACCCAGCAACTCAAACCAAGTTGATATCTGCCAGCTGATTTCAGCAGAAACTAGATTAAACGGGAATGGGAAAGTTAAATCTGCGAACCAATTGGTGCCCGTGAGCTTTTCATATCCAGATTCGCCAAACTCCCAGGCTAATAGTAAGCGTAATGCCAATGGCGGCAATATGGGCGCTATGCGCTCAAGCCAGTAAATCATGTCTGTGTAGAGGTTTATTAGTCTTGGCATAGGTATTTTCGATGGCAGAAGGTTGCTCAGCCTGAAGCTGCGACATGAGTTCGCGCTTCAGGCCGAGTTCAGCACCAGCGAGTGATATCTGGTTTGCATGGTGTTTATTTCTTAGCGCTGCAATTGCCTTCTTTGACTTTTTCTTCAGACTTAGCCTTCATTTCTGCACTGCAATTACCTTCTTTAGCTTTTTCTTTCATAGCCTTCTTTTTGTTTGCACCACATTTACCTGTAGAGCATTTACCGTCTTTCATTTTACCTTCCATGGCTTTTCCATCGGCCGGCATATCTGCCGCTTTGGTGTCAGCTTCAGCTGCCATATAACCGCTAGACAGTGCTTGTATCGCAAATGGATTTTGTTCGGCATGCACGACTGGTGCCAATGCTAGTGATGAAACAAAGGCTGAGCCGATGATGGCTGATAGGGTTTTATTTTGCGTTTTCATTTGATTTTCCTTGAATAATGATTAAGTAAAACTTAGCTTGAGATTCTGTGGTATTAAAGTAACTTACTGAATCACGCATACCTTAGACGAACGAGCTTACGATTCCTTACAAAATATTTTTAAATTGTCAAAACGAGATGCCTACCACGCTCCAAAACCAACTCGTTATTACACCCTGTCAATTTCCCCCATGAGTAGCCATCAGCGCACAGTTACTTGTGCACTCCCAGCCTGCATCGAGCCGATGACTGCAGCTTGGCTGAAACCATCAGCTTTGAAGGCAGCTACTACCGCGTCCGCACTTTCTGGCGCACAACTGACTAGCAAACCACCACTCGTTTGCGGGTCGCATAGTAGTTTACGCTGCCATTCCGTGATTTCTTCCCCCAGAATCACGGCCTCGGCGTAGCTGGACCAATTACGTGCTGCTGCTCCCGTAGCATAACCGGCTTGTGCCAATTGCAAAGCGATATTGATGAAAGGAATGCGCTGAAATTCAAGCTGCGCCTGCAATTGCGAGCCGCGACATATTTCAAGCAGGTGGCCGAGTAATGCGAAGCCAGTGACGTCAGTCATGGCATGCACGCCTGCTATATCGGACAGCGTTGTGCCAGTACGGTTGAGTTGAGTCGTAACGTCTATCATCTGTTGGTAGCCTTCAGCATTCAGTTCGCCTTTCTTCAGCGCTGCACTCAATACGCCGATGCCGAGGGGTTTTCCCAGCACCAACACATCGCCTGCCTGAGCCATGTTGTTTCGCTTAACCTTATCAGGGTGTACGATACCAAGCGCCACTAAGCCGTAGATTGGTTCTGGCGAATCGATGGAATGTCCGCCGGCAATTGGTATGCCTGCCGACTGGCACACCGCCGCGCCGCCTGCCAGTATTTGCTGGATTGTCTCCAGCGGAAGTTTGTCGATGGGCATGCCGACCACGGCCAGCGCCAGAATCGGCTGCCCACCCATGGCATAAATATCTGACAGCGCATTGGCTGCGGCAATGCGACCAAAGTCGTAGGCGTCATCCACGATGGGCATGAAGAAATCAGTTGTAGCGATGATTGCCTGAGTGTCATTCAGGCGGTAAACCGCAGCATCGTCGCTGGATTCCAGGCCGACCAGCAAATCAGGAAACATGCCAGTCTGCGGCAGATTAGGTAAAATCTGCGAAAGCACTGATGGTGAGATCTTGCAGCCACAGCCGCCACCGTGGGAGTATTGGGTGAGACGAATTTCACTCATCATTTTACCTTTCATTACGAATCAAATCTTCGGCTGCCTTGCGCAGGGTTTCACTATCTAGCGAGTCAAATCGTAGTACCTTAGCATTGTCCAGTTGCGGAAAGCTGGCACTAGACGAGCGCTGGTAGGCTGGATCATAGTGCTGCGTCAGCAGCTCATCCACTAGCGGTCGCCACAGGCTTTGCTGCGCCATCTCGCACCAGCGGTTGGTGACCACTCGACCATGCAAATTGACGAGTAGCGACAAGCGTTCGGTCAAAAGAGTGGGATTGTGCAGGAAGTGCTCATAATCATCCATCAGGAGATCTACACGGGCATCCTGTGGCGCTTCAATTCGCACGCAAGATGAAGCCCGCACGCTGTCGAGCAAGGCATTTGGCACACTCAATACGCCGACCTTACGGCTTTCCGCCTCGACGTAAACCGGGCGATCCGGTGTGAAAGTACGCAGTGCGTCCCAGAGTCGGGTTTCAAAGGTTTTTTGCGACGGCTGCGGCTGGTCTGGTAATTTGCCAAGAAGCGAGCCGCGATGTTGCGCCAACTTTTCCAAATCCAAGACCTGCGCGCCCTGCTCGGCCAGTGTCTGCAACAGATGACTTTTCCCCGAGCCAGTCGAACCATTGATCACACAAAAATTAAACTTGCTCGGTAACGTTTCCAGTGCTTCGATCACAGAGCGCCGATAGGCTTTGTAACCACCCTCCAGCTGGCCAGTTCTCCAACCTACTTGTGCCAAGATATGCGCCATAGCGCCACTGCGCATGCCGCCACGCCAGCAATACACTAAAGGTCGCCAGCCTTTTGGCCGATCGCCGAACGACTCTTCAAGATGGCGCGCGATATTTCGCGCGATCAGTGCTGCGCCTTGTCTCTTCGCCTCGAAAGGTGAAACTTGGCTAAACAAGGTGCCGATGTGGGCGCGTTCTTCATTGTCCAGCACTGGTACATTAATCGCCCCAGGCAAATGGTCATCAGCATATTCAGCCGGCGAGCGCACATCCAGAATGTCGTCGAAAGCGTGAAAAGCTTGTGAAATTTCAATGAGTTTATAAGTGGTCATAATTGTTCGGTGGCAGCGAGGGGATTGTACACTAACTGAAACTGCCTGATTGCTCCAGCCTAGATGGAATCCTATTTTTGCTTATAAGGTAAAAGTATTGGGTGGCGATTTATCACGCCTAGCTTGCTGTCGGCTTAGCTGCCGTGCAGGAATCACCTACACTTACAGACAAAGCCGCCATTAAAAATGTATATAAGCTATTATGATTATTAGCTTTATCTAAGATACATCCATACAAAAGGGGAAATGAAAATGTATTCCATTATTGGTTTGCTTATTCTTGCACTAGATATATTTGCAATTATCAAAATAATTCAGAGTTCAGCATCT
>Ga0209913_1001686_pt1 | contig 11288 bp, 16 predicted proteins | sample PersoiDNA2013203_FD_185805 | JGI IMG/M metagenome (GOLD analysis project Ga0209913, IMG submission 185805) | Permafrost soil microbial communities from the Arctic, to analyse light accelerated degradation of dissolved organic matter (DOM) -... | ecosystem: Environmental > Terrestrial > Soil >... | reverse complement strand
CCTACTCGACCACGGAATGGAATGGAGTCTAAAGGAAGTAAACCATTGTCCGGCAAGCCAGACGCAATGGGTGTCCTTGACTACCTGAACACTAGGGCGGGAAGGAATTACAAACCGGTGAAGGCGAATTTGTCACTGATCGCTGCCCGTCTTGGCGAAGCAACTGTAGAGGAATGCAGAGCAGTTATCGATGCCAAAGTGCAGGAGTGGCGACACGATCCAAAGATGTCCGCATATCTGCGACCAGAAACACTGTTCGGCGCCGTTAAGTTCGCTGGGTACTTGGGCCAGCTGGGGGCTAATGGAACGTCGCTGGGAAAGGACTGGACATGATCGCCACAAATGCTCAGTCCATCCTCGACGCACGCCTGCGCGGGTTCAAGCCATCCGAGCTTATCGTTATTTCACTGAACGGCTCAGTTCACGTAAAAAATCACGTTACGTTGGCTTTGACGCGCAATGAATACGACTGGCGGTGGGTGCGAGACCTGGACATTTGCTTGTACATCGATTCATCGAGCGAATGGGCCAGAACGCTGAAGGCGATAGCCTTGTGCCGACCCGCGCATTTGAATATTTGGAACCCGGCTGACCAATGGGGCGCACGTGTCTACCTTCGACCGACCGAAGAGGACATTGAGTGCGCGAAGCCGGTTGCCCTGTGGGAGTTCGAACTTGATTTCCTTCCCTGGTTGGATTTCCAGAACAACGATTTTTCGGTGGGGCGCACTTACGCGCGCACGCCAGAAGGGATGCCATATGCACTTGATTCCTGATTCCATCGATTTCAACGAGTACATGCAGGAGGAGGAGCATCACAACGTGCGACCGGCTTCCGACTGGCTCGATGATACTATCGCCGCCTTTTACGCTCCTGCCGACTCAACTCCTGCGCCAAGAATGCTATGGCAGAAAACCTCGGACAAGGTCAAATTCCGAGCAGGAGAGGTTTCCTTGTGGGCTGGCATTAATGGTCACGGCAAAAGCATGTTCCTGTCCCAAGTCGAGCTTGACCTTTGTTTTCAGGCTGAGCGCGTAATGGTCGCTTCGTTCGAAATGCGTCCTGTCAAACAGATGCATCGAATGAGCCGCCAGGCTTTTGCAGGCCGCGAACCAGACATTGCCTTCTTGAGATCTTTTCATGAGTGGACGAATGGCCGTCTATGGATGTACGACCATCAGGGCGCGGTGGAATGGCGGAAGTTGATCGCGGTGATGCGGTATGCGGTGAAGCACTTTGGCATCACCCAGTTCGTCGTTGACAGCCTGATGAAATGCGTCAAGGGCGAAACCGACTTCGACGCCCAAAAAGACTTCGTAGACGAGCTGTGCGCCTTCGCCTCAACCAATAACGTTCACGTCCATTTGGTCCACCACGTTCGGAAGGGTGAAACGGAATACAAGGCGCCGGGAAAGTTCGACATTAAGGGCGCTGGTGCCATCACCGACATGGTCGACAACGTATTCATCGTGTGGCGCAACAAGAAAGCCGAGCAGGAGAGGAGCGGCGAACCTACCTGCCTTGTCGCATGCGAGAAGCAGCGGAACGGGGAATTTGAGGGCAAGTTCGGCTTCTGGTTCGATATCGACAGCCAGCAATATCTTGAGACCAAAGAGACACGCGCAGTCCGTTACGCGCTGGCTGGGCGGTCTCAATGAACGTCGCGCACGCACGCAGTAGGAGGCTCGCGTTCTCACAAGACGCTCTCGGCATGCTGGGCCTTTCTTTTAAGGGGGCGTAATGCGTCCACAAGCTTACTTCGAACATATGCGCAACATTGAGAACTGCCCTGGCGTCTCTCCAGAGGCGCGGCAATTGCTCATTGATTCGGCTAAGAGGCAACTACTCCCAGCGCTGCCACGGGCGACCCAGCGTGTCGTATTCGCTGAGCGGCTCCTGAGGCAAGGACATCCGCGAGAACTAATCGCAAACAGGCTATGCGCAACCTATGGCGTGCATGTGTCGCAGGCATATCGGGATTTGAATACCGCTCTCAGCATCCTGCCTCCATTCTCTCACCGGATGAGAATAGCTGAGCCGAAAATAGAACCTAACGAATGATTGGACCTTCAATGACAACCCTGATTTTCTTCGGCTCGGACTTCTCAAAGCAGGTTGGCGACCCGCTGCTGTGTTTCCACACTCCTACCCAGCAATGGGCGACCCTGAGCGAACTAGCGGCGATCCTGGACGCTGGCGAGACGGTAACCATCCGGCCGGCGAACTTTGTCGAGTTCTTGCAGGCTGAATCGATGATGGCCCTAGTCAAGATCGAAAACGGCGTGTGCGACCAGCTTAAGGCCGCTCAGGCGGCGGAGGGGGCATAAAGTGAGCAGCGCTAACGGTCAAATGGTCATCCAGCCTGTTGCTGACTACGGGCGCCATCTGTGCCAACCTGGCGCACCGATTGTCCTGCTTCACGACGACGGAACGGTCTCCCTGCAGCACACCGGCGAACACCCGCTCAAGGTACGCGCCAAAATCCAAAGCCTCGCGCAGGCCCTGGAGCAAGCCGAAGGCTACTTCACCGAACTGCCGCTCGAACATCAGTTTGCCAACGGCATGTACATCCGCCGACTCTTCATCCCGAAAGGCAGCCTGATCGTCGGGAAGATCCATAGGCACGAGTGCGTGAACATCGTCGAGAAAGGCGATATATCGGTCCTGACCGAGACTGGACATCGGCGCATTAAGGCGGGTTTTACGATCGTCTCGCCACCGGGCATCCAGAAGGTAGGCTATGCCCACGAGGACACCGTTTTTACCAACATCTTCCGCACCGATGAGACCGACATCATCAAGATCGAGGATGTCTTGACCTGGGCGAGCTATGAGGCAATGGAATGCCTGACGCTCGCCATGCATGCCGAGGAAGGAAAACAGCCATGTCAGTAATCATTGGTGGAACTATGGGGGCGGTAATCGGTACGTCGGCAATTGCCGGCGTGGCCGGCGCGGCAATCTCCGCATATGGCTCGAACAAGGCGGCCGACAAGCAGGCCGCCGCCGCGAACAATGCCGCCCAACTGCAGGAGAAGCAATGGCAGCAGACGCAGACGAACATGAAGCCGTACATGCAGCTGGGGCAGTCGGCCATCAATCCGCTGCTCAAGCAGATGGGTTATGACGTGGCCCCGAACAGCGATGGCACATACAACTTCAACGGCACAGACGCCAGCAATCCGCTAATGCAGCGGTTCAGCGCGCCGACGCAGGCAGATGCAGATGCGACGCCCGGCTATCAGTTCACCCTGAACCAAGGCCTCAAGGCGACCCAGAACAGCGCGGCTGCGCGTGGCTTGGGTACGTCCGGCGCGGCGCTCAAGGGCGCATCGAGCTACGCCACCGGCCTGGCCGACTCGACCTACAACGATGTCTACCAGCGTGCGCTGAATACCTACAACACGAACTACAGCAGCGCGGCGAACAATGTGAATCGTCTGCAGGGCTTGGTCGGCAACGGCCAGAACGCAGCCGGCGCACTGGGAGCAACCGGCGCGCAAACCTCAAGCAACATCGCCAACACGCTCACCAGCGGTGCGAACGCGCAAGCGTCCGGCATCGTCGCCGGTTCGAACGCACTGACCAACGCACTCAGCGGCATCGGCAACAACGCGATGCTGTACGGCCTGATGCAGAACAATGCCGGCAAGACCGGCGCCTGACGGAGAAAAAAAATGCCGATTGACCCGAGTATTCCCTTGCAAGCGAAGGCTCCGGATAACCCTAACCCGTTGGCTATGTTGTTGGGTGTGCAGCAGTACAAGAATCAACAGCAGGTCGGTAACCGACTGCAGCTGGACACGGCCGCCAGCCAAGCAGCCGGCAGGGCGATCCAGCAGAACACCGACGCAAACGGCAACGTGAACTATCCCGGTGTGCAGGCCGCCATGGCGAAGGACCCGAACGCAACCTACGGGCTGCAGGGAGCGACCACCACTAACTTGGCCCAGCGAGGCCAGAACATTGCTAACGACACGAGCCAACTCAAGCTGACCTCCGACCAGTACGACCACGCGGTCCAGAACTACGGGACTCTGCTCCACAAGAATGACCTGAGCTACGGCGATGTCGTGGAAGCGGTAAGCCAGGCGGGGAAAATGTACGGACTTCCGAACGATGTTGTCAAAAACTCAATTAGCTCCGTTCCGACTGACGAGACGCAACTCAAGCCATTTATTCAATCGCGGCTTGCCTCTCTCCAGGCGCCAGGCGCGCAGCTTGCATCGATGACCCCGAACCCGACGCTGACGACGGACGGCGCGACCAATACCTACCGCGACACGAACCCAATCACCAACCCTGGCATTGTCGGAACTGCTTACCAGCAGAAGCTTTCGCCGGCGCAGGCAGCCGGCCGATTGGAAACGGTTGGCCCAAATGGCCAGCCTGGCTCTGTGCCGCTCAGCGATACCGTTCCGCCAAACTTGCTACCGCCTGGTATGCAGGGCGGCGCTACCCCAGCCGGCCGCTACCCACAGCAGCCGCAGCAGCCAGTTCGGCCGGGCTTTGTCCCTTCCGGCCTGGCGCCTGGCGTGAAACAAGCCGCGGATGTTGCGGGTCAAGGCGCGGGGCAGCAGCTTGTGGCAGACCAGTCCTCGAACGCAAGTTCCGGATCTCGCTTGGCCATGCTGCAAAACGCATCGGATGCATTGGCAAACGCGACCACCGGGCAGGGGGCAGAAAAGCTGCAGGCGTTGAAAGGTGGACTCGTTACCTTGGGAATTGCTACTCAGTCCCAGGCCGATAGCGTTAAAAATTACGACGAGGCGAACAAATATTTGACTCAATACGCCACTGCCAAAGCGGCATCGTTCGGCGGCACGACGGACGCTCAGCTCGCTGCGGCGATGACGGGGAACGGCAACACACACATCTCCAACCTGGCCGCACAAGACGTCGTCAAGGTCAACATGGGCCTCGAGCGCATGGAGCAGGCGCGAATGCAGCAGTGGCAGCGCTCGGGCCTGGCTCCCGACCAGTACGCAACGTGGAAGTCCCAGTTCGGCGCGGCGATGGACCCACGAGTGTTTGTCGCTGACCAGATGGACCCGAAAAAGCTTGGTGGGATGCTGCAGCACATGAACCAAAAAGAGCGCGACACCTTTAGCCAGCAATACCGCTGGGCCGTGCAAAACGGCTACGTCAACGGAGCTCAATAATGGCGAACTTCAGCGATGTGATCGAGCAGGCGGGCCGGCAGTTCAACGTCGACCCGAAACTACTTTCCCTGGTGATGGGCCAGGAGAGCGGTGGCAATGCTGGGGCCGTCTCGCCGAAAGGCGCCCGCGGGCCAATGCAAGTCATGCCAGATACCGCGAAGGATATGGGGGTAACTGATCCGCGCGACCCGGTGCAGAACATCATGGCCGGCGCGAAGTACCTCGCGCAGCAACTAGACAAATACAAGGACGTGCCAACGGCCCTAGCTGCCTATAACGCCGGGCCGGGCGCTGTCGATAAGCATGGCGGCATCCCTCCTTTTCCGGAAACGCAGGGGTATGTAAAGTCAATCATCGGCGCGTACCAAGGCAATCAATCGCCGGCGGTGCAAGCAACGCCGACTTCGCAAAGCCTGCCCGGCATGCCGCCGGTTTCAGCGCATATGCCCGGGTTGCCACCCACGGCAGCATCTCCCGTCGAGAACGAGCCTGGTCAATCCACTGCCACAAACCAGCTGCCGGGGCTACCTCCTACGGCAGCGAACTCGGCATCAGTCTCAGGGGACGACCCATTTGCCAAGCTAGCGGCAAAGGCTGGCGGATTGCCTGCGGCGAGTAAGGCTGGCCCCGGGCAACCGCAGACAGACCCTTATGCGCAGCTGGTGGCCAAGGCTGAGGCCGCGACGTCTGCTGGAGCAAAGCCGACGCCTTTACAGGCGATGCAGTCAAAGCTGAGCGTTGCAGATCTTCCTGGGGCAGCGGTAGAGCCCATTCTTACCGTTGCGACTGGTATGCTGGGCGGGATCTCTGGTGGCGCGAACCGCCTCTTCTCTGCTGCCACTGGCCATAGCTACGAAGAGGCAAAAGCAACTGGCGACAGCATCGCGAACCGGTTGACTTACTCGCCTCGCACAGATGGCGGTAAAGCATCGGTTGCCGGTCTCGGCGATCTCGCGTCGAAAGCAGGCAATGCACTAATGACGTCGCCGGCTGGGCCGGCGCTCTCGGCTGTGGGTCATGCTTACAAGGACACGTTCGTGAAGGGTGCGACCAACCCACTGATGGCCACGGTGAACGACATGATTCCTGGTCTTGCGGCGGGGGTCGTAGCTGGCAAGGCCGGAAGCGCCGCCTTGGACGTAGCGAAGGCTGCTCCCGATATCATTCGCGCTACGCCTGGCGCGGTTCGTGCAGGCATCGACAAGGCTGCCACCGTGGTCGGGCGCGGCAAACCCGCCATCCCCAACATCGATCCTCCGCAGGCTCCGTCAATGGCTGGCGTCGGAGCAGCAGCGGCCGACCTCAATCCGTTCCCGCCGCTAAGCGGTGAGGAAGCCGCACGCGGTGGTAGTTCGACATTCCCGCAAGTGAAGCTGTCAAAAGTGTCTGGATCGGTGCCAGCAGCAGAACAGGCCACGCGAGCGCAGATCGCCAACGAAATCTTGGGCGGCGATACCGAATCGGTACGCCCCGGCGTCATCAGCGGTAACGAGGATATCTTGCGCAGCGAGTACACCCATGCCAAGAGCTCCGAGAATACGCCGGCGCAGTTGCTGTTACGTCAGCAAATCGCTAAGGAACAGCAGGCGCTTTCCGAATATGCCCAAGCTCGCGTCGAGGCAACGGGAGCCAATCCGAACTTCATCAACAACGAACAGCGCGGGCTTGCGATTAACGACGCATTCCACGGCGAAGGCGGTCTGGCGGACTATTTCGAGCAAGCCAAGCAGCAGATTTACGACCGGGCCAAAGCGGAATCGGGAAGCAATCCGATCCAGACAAAGCACGTCGACACTTTGCTGAACGACCCGCAGTTTCTCGCGGAGGCGAAGCGCAACGGCCATACCGGCGTCGTGGACGGCGCCCGAGATCTGATCGACCTTGCACGTCAGACGGGCTTCAAGGACCCGATCACGGGCGAAATTCACGCCCCTGGCAGCGTGGGCGCTTGGGATGCAGTGCGGAAATCGAACAACGCCGGCTGGTCCCCGGACAATGCTCGAACCATCCGCGCAATCAACCAAGCGATCGACCAGGATGTGGCCGGCGCTGCGGGCTCGGATGCCTACAAACTGGGAGACGCGATTCACCGGACCGAAAAGACGGTCATGGAGCCGTCGTTCATGAAGAGCATGTTCGGCGGTATGGACGCAAACGGGGTCAAGAAGGGAGTGGCCCTCGAAGCGCTGCCAGGAAAGCTGAACAACATCCCGATCGACCAGTGGAAACATGTCTACAACACCTTGGATGACCTCTCGCGTGGCCAGGTGCACGGCGCGCCTGAAGGCATGCCGCCAGTGTCCAGAGAGCTTCGCCAGATGGCTGAGGCCGCTCGCAATGAGATGTCCGGCGCCCTGGCGCGCGCAGTGCATGAAAAAGGTGCGGGCCGCGCTGGCGTGTGGAATCAGAACGACGCGAACAAGGTACTGAACTCAACCATCGGTCAGAAGATAGTGCAGACCTTTCCGCCCGATGAGGTGGCGCGATTCCACGCTCTGAACTATGGCGGGCAGATCATGCCAGGTGTGCATTCTTACGAAGGCGCGAGGGCCCAGGAGATCCGCATGAGTAAGCCGACGTTTATGGAGACCAAGGCGGAAAAGGTGGGCGCGGGCGTTGGTGGTGCGGTGGGCGGCACGTTGGGCGGCGTTTTTAGCGGAGGAGTCGGAGGTGTTGCGGGTACAAACGCCGGCGCCAATCTCGGCAAGTGGGTCGGGAGCAAGCTTGCAGGACGCTCTACCGTTGGGCGGCTCAGGGAAGAATCTAACGCGCTCGAGCGAACGATGCGGAACAACTCCCGGCTTGCTCAGAAGGCACCGAGGAACGCGCTGACCGATGCGCTTGGGACGAAATGATCGCGGCAGACAGCAAACAAGTGAGGCCTAGTAGGAAGCGCAGGCTGAAACCAGGGCGACGCCGGCATAAATCGTCAGTGCTGAAATAACAGGAAAATAACAATGTCGAAGAAGGAACAGGTAGGCGGCTGGAAGCCTGGGCAATCGGGCAATCCGAACGGGCGCCCGCCAGGCACATCGGACGTAGGGCGACTCCGCGCGGCTATTTCGGAGCATCTGCCCGAGATAATTGCGCAGCTGGTAGAGAAAGCCCGCGAAGGTGACACTCAGGCAGCGCGGTTGTTGCTCGAGCGAGTGATTCCACCGATGAAGGCGATAGAAGCGACGGTCACATTGGAATTGGCCCCGGACGCATCGCTGACCGAGCAGGGGGAATCGATAGTGCGTGCAGCAGCCGGCGGCGCGCTTGCGCCAGGGCAGGCGGGTGCGTTGCTCGCTGGATTGGGCAGTATCGCCCGATTGAAAGAAGTCGATGAACTAACCAAGCGGTTGGAAGCGCTAGAAAGGGCAGCAGGAAAATGAACATTCGCAAGAGAATCGGCAACCTCGAGATGGCCGTTGGCAGGAGCTTGTATGCGCGACAAATGAGCCACGCCGAGCTGGAACATGTAATACGAGCGGCAGCCTGCCTCGGTGATGATGTGGCTCTGTCAGACGATCTATTGCGCTCGTTGGCCATCGACCATCAGAGCCAGGCCAAACTCGACGCAGCAGTCCACATTTTCCCAGAACGGGAGGTAGCATGTTTGGCCTGAAATCACGTATCGCGATGCTTGAAAGCGCGGGAGCACCGTCGGCACCAACGATGATTTACATAGGCGATAAACCGGATGAGCAGGAGCGCGCGCTGGCTATGGCCGCTATGGTTAAAGGCTGTGTGATCTTTGTGTCGCCACTGGACTACGCGCTATGACGGCGACAACGATAAGGGCCAGGCTTGCGCAGCTTGAAATGACCGCGCTTCGCACGTCGAACTTGCCGCCACTCCGAGTCATCCAAAACGGCGACCTAACGGAGGAACAGGGGACGCTTGTTGCAGATGCCGAGGCTGAAGGAAGGCTGGTGATCATCCGGCAAATCGTGTCTCCAGCCTGCTCCGGTGCGGCGACGGCGTAGCACAACGACTGATAGGAAATTTGATGAGAGACTTTGAGGACAAGAAAGCGATGTTTGCGCTAATGAGCGCCCAATCGTTTTTGCTGAACGAACTGTATTCCGGGCTGTTCGCGACAAACGCTGTTGCTCGCCGGGAGGTGCCGGAGGCTGTGCTGCGCAATGCGATGTTCGGTCAACATCGCGCTGAAGACCGAATGGACGAAGAAACTGCTGTCGACATATAGGCGCAAGTGGTCCTCAACCTGAAAGTCTTTTTTGAGCAGGTGGAGGCGCGGCTGAACACAGATGTATCGCGCCTGCCAGGTCGTTGTGGCAATGCTGCATCAAAAACCTCATTGTGAGCGAACAGATATGAACCCCTTCACAATTTGGCAGACTTAAAAATTAGTAGCGTAGAATTGACTTTCAAATAACAAATAGGGAGTCACCATGAGTCGCTTTGCTATCGCGGCAATCGCCATACTGTTCGCGTTTTCCACACCGGCTTTCGCCAAGGGCGGCAAGAGTGGCGGACGGGCTCACTACGGCGGCGGCCATCACACCAGTAGCCACGGCGGTCACTATGCGTCAGGACGCGGGAGCTCCCATAAGGGCGGGAGCTACCGGAATAGTCGCACTGGCAATCGTTACGGGCGCCACAAGTAAGCGCCTTTTCGTGTCCTTGCCCCGTCGAGAACTGGCGAAACGCGACTGCCGATAGGTAGACGGCACGTTCGGGAGAATGTAATGGTATTGAGAATCGGTATCGTGGCCTGGTGGCTTGGAGCGATGGTGGCCGCTGCGCTTGCCTTCGTTATTTGCGTTTCTGGGGTTGAGCACTTGCCGTGCAGGGATCTGTTGGCGCAACAGGCGCAAATGGATGAGAGGCAGTCCGCAAGAGTCGCCAAATTCAAATCAGATTACCCCAACGCCGATCCCTTCGAAGTGCTACTTGCGTCAGCTGACGCAGGGCCTTTAGATACTCTCGCGCGAGATAAGATCGCTGCGTGCCAGAGGTCCGAGTCCCCGGCGTTTTTTTGGGTTGTAGGCGCTGCGCTAGTAGTATGTTTGTGGTCAATCGCCTTTGTCCTCGGTGGGTCGTTTTGGCGCCCTGCGCGACTGCGATCAACCTAGGCGCGAAGGTAAGACAAACCATACTTAGACAACTAGTTGCTGCCCGGCACGTCGAAGCGGATTTGATGAGTTTTCGCAAAATGCACACTTTTTTCTGCGAATAGTCACCAAAATCAAAAAATAGGTATATACTAAGCCACACATATCCATGCAAATCAACATGACGCCGGAAGAGTTTCTAAAAGCATTAGATCGGCTTGGATGGAAGCAAACCGATTTTTGTCGAAAGGCCGGAGTTACAAAGAACACAACGGGACGCTGGGTCAGCGGCGAGACGCCAATACCGATGTGGGCTGATCGATTTTTAGCAATGGCTTTGGAGATTCAGCGGCTTGCGATGCTGATTGATCCGAAAACGTAGTAGGCAGGAAGACGGCTGGAAGGATGTTAGAGCATCCAACCAGCCTAACCACAACACAAACTGATTGGAGTTTGAATCATGACTACGTGTCATTTTACAGCACAGCCGCGCGCTGAGCTTTCGTATCTCGGGCCGGTCGCCATTCTGGATGACGGCGCTGTCGTTCAAATTCTCGACGGGCGCACAGCGCTTATTGATGGTGTCAAAACGCGAGTCTTTCCAGGCACTGGCAAAGAAGTCCTGCTTGAGCTGCTCGGGCGCCTGCCAAGCCTGGTTAGCGATGACATCGGATTGAGCGATGGTCCGTCGCGCTGCACATTAGCTGATCTGAACGGAAATTGGGCAAGCTGCTTTACAGCCGATTTGCTCAAGTCTCCGATCTGGGCCAGCCTGTCCGCTCAAGACCAAAATCGCATCGTGCAAAGCCTCGATATCGCCCGCTTCGTGCAGCGCGCGTTCGCCGCCGACTCAATTGGTGGCCGATAATGCGCGCCGAGATGCATGCGATCCGTGATCGCAGCTATGGCGCCTGGAACCGTCTAGGATCGATCCAGCGCTTCATCAAGCCAGAGCATGCTTGTTCGATGACCATGGCTGACCTCGATTCGGTGATGTTCACTGAGTACAACCATGCAAGCAAACTGCCGTTATGCCTGGTTGAAGTTGGCATCGATGTGGGT
>Ga0209913_1001683_pt1 | contig 11292 bp, 12 predicted proteins | sample PersoiDNA2013203_FD_185805 | JGI IMG/M metagenome (GOLD analysis project Ga0209913, IMG submission 185805) | Permafrost soil microbial communities from the Arctic, to analyse light accelerated degradation of dissolved organic matter (DOM) -... | ecosystem: Environmental > Terrestrial > Soil >... | reverse complement strand
AGGCCGTCGCCATGGAACTGGCCCGCCAGGGCGCCATCGTGGTCGGCACTGCCACCAGCGAGAGCGGCGCCGCCGCCATCACCGAATACCTGGCCCCGTTCGGCGGCAAGGGCGTGGTGCTGAACGTCACGGATGCAGCTGCCTGCGCGGCCGTCGTGGCGGAGACCAGCAGCCTGGGCACCCTGTCCATCCTCGTCAACAATGCCGGCATCACCAAAGATCAATTGGCCATGCGCATGAAGGACGAGGAGTGGGACGAGGTCATTGCCACCAATCTGACGGCGGTGGGCCGCCTCTCGCGCGCCGTCCTGCGCGGCATGATGAAGGCCCGGCACGGCCGCATCATCAACATCACCTCGGTGGTGGCCTCGTCCGGCAACCCCGGCCAGATGAATTACGCCGCCGCCAAGGCCGGCGTGGAAGGCATGACGCGCGCCCTGGCCCGTGAAATCGGCAGCCGCAACATCACCGTCAACTGCATCGCCCCCGGTTTCATCGACACCGACATGACCAAGTCCCTGGGCGAAGACCAGCATGCCGCCCTGCTGGGCCAGATCCCGCTGGGCCGCCTGGGCGCGCCCGAGGACATCGCCCATGCCGTCGCCTTCCTGGCCGGCCCCCAGGCCGCCTACATCACGGGCTCGACCATGCACGTGAATGGCGGTATGTACATGAATTGATGCAGGATTGCGGGAACTGGGGCAGAATTGGCACACAGCCAGCGCCTCGATGAACGCAATTCTCATCTTTTAGCAGTGGTTTCGGCCGAGTTCGTGGCAGACGCCGAAAATCATTTCTCGACGCGCAAACCTGATAAAATGCGCGCACTTTCCGTAACAACCATTTGGAGCCAATAACATGTCGGATATCGAACAACGCGTTAAAAAAATCGTCGCTGAGCAACTGGGTGTTGCTGAAGCGGACATCAAAATCGATTCGTCGTTCGTCGACGACCTGGGCGCCGATTCGCTCGACACGGTCGAACTGGTAATGGCACTGGAAGACGAATTCGAAATGGAAATCCCTGACGAGCAGGCTGAGAAAATCACCACCGTCAAGCAAGCCATCGACTACGCCACCGCGCACGTCAAGGCCGCCTAAGAAGTCGACAGCACCAGGAGAATCGCTTGAGCCGTTCACGAAATCGTCGTGTCGTCATCACCGGCCTGGGTTGCGTCTCCCCTATCGGCAATACCCTTGCCGACAGCTGGAGCGCGGCACTGGCCGGCAAGTCCGGCATCGCCAACATCACCCGGTTTGATGCCGAGCCGTTTTCGACCCGTTTCGCGGGCGAAGTCAAAGGGTTTAATATCGAGGACTACATTTCCGCCAAAGAAGCACGCCATATGGATACCTTCATCCATTACGGCATGGCGGCGGGAATCCAGGCCTTGCAGGATTCGGCCATCGAAGTGACGGACGAAAACCGCGACCGCATTGGCGTCATCGTCGGTTCCGGCATCGGCGGCCTGCCCATGATCGAAGAGCAGAAGGAAGATTACGACAAGCGCGGCCCCCGCCGCATTTCGCCTTTCTTCGTGCCCGCCTCGATCATCAACATGATCTCGGGCGACCTGTCGATCAAGTTCAATCTGCGCGGCCCCAACCTGGCCATCGTCACCGCCTGCACCACCGGCCTGCACTGCATCGGCGCCGCTGGCCGCCTGATCAGTTATGGCGACGCGGACGTGATGATTGCCGGCGGTGCCGAGTCGACCGTGTCGCCATTGGGCCTGGGCGGTTTTGCTTCCGCCAAGGCTCTGTCGTCGCGCAATGACGATCCCGCCACGGCCTCGCGTCCCTGGGACCGCGACCGCGACGGCTTCGTGCTGGGCGAAGGCGCCGGTGTCATGGTGCTGGAAGAATACGAGCACGCCAAGGCACGCGGCGCGCGCATCTACGCCGAGCTGATCGGCTTCGGCATGAGCGCCGATGCCTATCATATGACCTCGCCCGTGGAAGATGGTTCCGGCGCCAGCCGCTGCATGGTGTCGGCCCTGAACGATGCCGGCATCAACCTCGACCAGGTCGACTACGTCAATGCGCACGGCACCTCGACGCCGCTGGGTGACCTGGCGGAAGTGCAGGGCATCAAGCGCACTTTCGGCGACCACGCCAGGAAACTGGTGGTCAACTCGACCAAGTCGATGACGGGCCACCTGCTCGGTGGCGCCGGCGGCCTGGAAGCGGTGTTCACCGTCATGGCGATGCACAAGCAAGTGTCGCCGCCGACGATCAACATCTTCAACCAGGACCCTGCCTGCGACCTCGACTTCTGCGCCAACACGGCGCGCGACATGAAGATCGATTACGCCGTCAAGAACTCGTTTGGTTTCGGCGGCACCAACGGCACCCTGGTGTTTGCCAAGGCGCCGTAAGCAGTCTTCGCAGTCCTCCGCAGTTTCCACACAACGCCCGATTCGATCGGGCGTTGTGCTTTTCCAGCGGCGCTTTTTGCGCGCCACGATATCGATCAATCCAGTCCGGAAAATAGTCCAGCGTTTATGGCGCCGTGCGCCGAACCGGCTGGCGGACAACTTGTCTAACCAGGTGATGCGGGCGCGCGGGCGCCCGCCCCGGCCTGGATGCCAGCACCCATTTTTTCATAAGGAATGCCATGACGATCGCGGTGTCCGTGCCGATTGTCCCGTCGCGCCTGATGCGGTGGATCGTCTGCGGCTATGCGGCCCTGTGCGCCCTGATGGGTGTGCTGTGCGCAGCCGGCATGCTGGGCAATGCGCGCTGGCCGAACGCAACGTGCGCGCTGTGCCTGGCGGCAGCGGCGGCCGTGCTGGCGCAGGGCAATCGGCGCCTTACCCACCGCCGGCTTGACGTACTTGGAGTCGGCCCGCTGGCGCTGACGGTACAACAGGAGGTGGGGCTGGCGCGGCGCTTTCCGGTGCGTCTCTTGCCCGGCTCAACCCTCTGGCCGGGCTTGCTGGTATTGCGGCTGGAGGGGGCGCCCGTGTTGATTTTACTGCGCGACAGCGTGCCGCCTGGCGAGTTTCGAAGGCTGGGCATGGCGCTGCGGGCAGTGGCGGTCGCAGTGGAAAGGGCGGCAGGCGGGGCGCTGGAAACACGGTAAAAAATACATTGAACTTATTGCAGCGCGGGAACTCTTATACATAAGAAGACAACGCCGCCACAACCAACGGGATCGGTGCAGTGACGACAGAACGCGAGTGTGACCAGCTGCTGGTGGAGCGTGTCCAGGCTGGCGATCAGCAGGCTTTCAACCTGCTGGTGGCCAAGTACCAGCGCAGGCTGTTGCGCCTGGTGGCGCGATTGGTGCACGATCCGGCGGAGGCCGAAGATGTTGTTCAAGAAACGTTTATCAAGGCGTACCGGGCCCTGCGGCATTTCCGCGGTGAGTCGGCATTTTATACATGGCTGTACAGAATAGGTATTAACACGGCAAAGAACTTCCTGGTCACCCAGGGGCGGCGCGCGCCCACCTCGACCGAAGCGGACGCTGAAAAAGCGGAAGGCTTCGACGATGCCGACAACCTGCGCGACATCAATACGCCTGAATCGGTGCTCGCCAGTAAGCAAATTGCGTTCACGGTCAATGCAGCAATGGAAGCCTTGCCACTGGAATTGCGCACAGCCATCGTGCTGCGCGAGATCGAAGGATTGAGTTACGAGGAAATCTCGGAAGTGATGTCCTGTCCGATCGGAACGGTACGCAGCCGGATTTTCCGGGCGCGTGAAGTCATCGCCGAAAAACTCCGGCCCTATCTCGAGATGACAGGGGATAAGCGCAAGTGATGCGAATGCAGCTTGGTGAAAGCGGCTTGGCGATGGCAGTTTGGCAAGGACGCGGGCAACAGCGTTAGAATGTTGATAACGGTAGTGTTTGATCGATCCTGGACGTGATGGAAATCCTGATGGACGCACAGAAAAAAATTCGCGAGCATATTTCCGCCCTTGGCGACGGCGAACTGGCAAGCAGCGACCTCGAGCTGGCCGCGGCCGCCCTGGGCACGCAGGACGGCGAACTCGCCTGGATCAGCTACCACCGCATCGGCGACGTGCTGCGCGCCCAGGCGGCGCCGGAATTTTCGCCAGGCTTCGACGCGCGCCTGCGCGATCGGCTGGCGGCCGAACCGCCACCGCTGCGCCGCGCGCCGGGCGGGGCCAGCGCGGCTCCGGCTGAGCCGCCTGTCCTGGCGGCGGGCAGCGGCGCGGTCGCCGTCGCCGCCAGCGCCGGCGGACCTGCCGGCAGCAGCCCCAAAGCCGTGACCCTCCGATGAGCAAGGCCAGCGCGATCGGCGCGCCTGTCAGCGAAGACAGCCGCGAATCTGCCGGCGCTGTCGTGGTGCGGCCCACCGGCTTGCACGACTGGCCCGTACTCAAAGCCCTGCGGCTGGCGGCCCTGGCCGATGCGCCCACCGCCTTCGGGGTCAGCCTGGCCGAAGCGGCGGCCAACCCGGATGCGCAGTGGATGGCGCGCGCCGCCGGCACGGGGCCGGGCCGCTTTTATCTTGCCTGGCAAGACGGCCGCGCCGTCGGCATGGCGGCCAGCGTGCGCAGCGAGGCGGACAGGACGGCGGACACGGCCAGCCTGATCGCCATGTGGGTCGCGCCCCACGCGCGGGGCAGCGGCGCAGCAAGCCTGCTGGTCGAGGCCATCCAGGCGGCGCTGCGCGCGGACCAGGTCGGCACTTTGCTGCTGGAAGTGGCGCCGGACAATGCGCGCGCCGTGGCCTTTTATCGGCGCCATGGCTTTGCCTTTCAGGCCCACCGCGAACGCCTGGCCAGCCATCCCCACATCGAAGTGCAGCGCATGGCTTGCGCCTTGCATGTGCCAGTCTGAACCGGCTTTGTCGCGCGTCGTGCCGGCGGCGGCGGGCGCGCGACAATAAGGCAAATTTGCCTTACCATTGCAGCACGTCGACTTGATCTGATGGAATCCATGACCACCTTGTTCCCTGCCCGCCGCGCCCTCGTGGCCGCCCTGATTGCTGCCGGCTGCACCGGCGCAGTCCTCATGCCAGCCACTGCAGCCCAGGCTGCTTCTCCGGTCGCCACGCCCGTCGTGACTGGCTTGCCCGACTTCACGGACCTGATCGACAAAGTGGGGCCGGCCGTCGTCAATATCCGCACCACGGAAAAAATCAAGGCGGGGCAGGGCGCACCGGGCGAAGAGGAAATGCAGGAATTCCTGCGCCGCTTTTTCGGCCAGGGCGGCCAGGGCGGCCGCACGCCGCGCCGCCGCGCCCCCCAGCCGGAAGAAGAAATCCAGCGGGGCGTCGGCTCCGGCTTCATCATCTCCGGCGATGGCCTGATTCTCACCAACGCCCATGTGGTGGAAGGCGCCGACGACGTCATCGTCACCCTGACCGACCACCGCGAACTGAAAGCGAAAGTGCTGGGCGCCGACAAGCGCACCGACGTGGCCGTGCTGAAAGTGGAGGCGGCCAATCTGCCCTTCCTGCGCATTGGCGACTCCAACAAGATCCGCGTGGGCGAGTGGGTGATCGCCATCGGTTCGCCGTTTAACCTGGAGAACACCGTCACGGCCGGCATCATTTCCGCCAAGGCGCGCGACACGGGCGATTACTTGCCCCTGATCCAGTCCGACGTCGCCGTCAATCCCGGCAACTCGGGCGGTCCCCTCATCAATATGCGGGGTGAAGTGGTGGGCATCAATTCCCAGATCGCCACCCTGTCCGGCGGCTACAACGGCATCTCCTTTGCCGTGCCCATCGACGAGGCCATCCGCGTCTCCGACCAGCTGCGCAAATCGGGCAAGGTGTCGCGGGGCCGGCTGGGCGTGCAGATCGGCGAAGTGAGCAAGGACGTCGCCGAATCGCTGGGCCTGGGCCGCGCGCGGGGCGCCGAAGTGTCGCTGGTGGAGGCGGGCGGTCCTGCCGACAAGGCCGGCATCAAGGTGGGCGACATCATCCTGAAGTTCAATGGCAACGCCGTTGAAAAGAGCGCCGACCTGCCCCGCCAGGTGGGGGCCAGCACCATCGGCAGCAAGGCCACCGTCACCGTCTGGCGCAAGGGCCAGCAGCTCGACCTTCCCGTCACCATCGCCATGCTCGATGAAGACAAGGGCGCCACCGCCCGTGTCACGCCGAAAAAGGCGAAGCCGGAATCGGTGGCCAACGCGGTGGGCCTGCACGTGTCGAACCTGACGGAGGCCCAGCGCAAGGAAGCCAAAGTCGACGGCGTGCTGGTTGACGCGGCCGAAGGCGCCGCCGCCCAGGCCGGCATCAAGGCGGGCGACATGATCCTGCAGCTCAATAACGTGGAAGTCAAGGAAGCCAAGCAGTTCAACGACATGGTGGCCAAGCTCGATCCCAAAAAGCCCGTGGCCCTGCTGGTGCGGCGCGATAGCGGTGACGGCGCCGCGACGACGCAATACCTCATCGTCAAGCCCCGCTCTTGAAGCAGGCCCGCTTCACCCTGTACGGCCGCGCCTGGTGTCATCTGTGCGACGACATGCTGGCGGCCTTGCAGGCGCTGGCGCCGGCGGGGGAGGCGTTCGAGGTGAATGTGGTGGACATCGATGCCGAGGGTGTCGATGGGGCGGTGCTGGCGAAGTATGACGAGCTGGTGCCGGTGCTGTTGGGTGGGGAAATAGAGCTGTGTCATTACTTCCTCGATGAGGAGGCGGTCCGGAATTATTTGGCCGCGTAGGAAAAACAGGACAGGCATCGTTTCGAATTTGCTGTTGTTTTTCTGCAAACCTGCACCCATTCGCCCATCTCGGCCCATTTTTGCCTCTGCCAGCCCCCTGCCACGAGGGATAAGCCGGGCTTTCTACCCCGAAATCCGGTAAAATGCGGGGTCGGAAAAGCTTCAGTCCTGGCAAACAGCTTCTCGCAATCAGCGCTCGCCTGGGGATGGCCATGGCTTATGGCAGGTCCCGCGCAGCGCTTTTTTTGTGGCGCATCCCGGACGAACGCCGCCGGCGCCGTCGCATACTCTCTTGGTCTTTGAATTTGTTAATGAACAACATACGTAATTTTTCCATCATCGCCCACATCGACCACGGCAAATCGACCCTGGCCGACCGTATCATCCAGATTTGCGGCGGCCTGTCCGACCGCGACATGGAAGCCCAGGTGCTCGATTCGATGGACCTCGAGCGCGAGCGCGGCATCACCATCAAGGCGCAGACGGCCGCCCTGCAATACAAGGCCCGCGACGGCGAGGTCTACAACCTCAACCTGATCGACACCCCCGGCCACGTCGACTTCAGCTATGAAGTGTCGCGCTCGCTGTCGGCCTGCGAAGGCGCGCTGCTGGTGGTCGATGCCTCCCAGGGCGTGGAAGCGCAGACGGTGGCCAACTGCTACACGGCGCTGGACCTGGGCGTGGAAGTGGTGCCGGTCTTGAACAAGATCGACTTGCCGCACGCCGATCCGGAAAACGCCATCAAGGAAATCGAAGACGTCATCGGCATCGACGCCACCGACGCCGTGCAGTGTTCCGCCAAGAGCGGCCTCGGCGTGGAAGACGTGCTGGAGCGCCTGATTGCGCAAGTGCCGCCGCCGAAAGGCGATCCGGATGCGCCCCTGCAAGCCCTGATCGTCGACTCCTGGTTCGACAATTACGTGGGCGTGGTAATGCTGGTGCGCGTCATGAACGGCACCCTGAAGCCCAAGGAAAAAATCATGCTGATGGCGACCGAGTCGACCCAGCTGGTCGAGTCCGTCGGCGTCTTTTCTCCCCGTTCCCAGCCCTTGCCGCAGCTGTCGGCAGGGCAGGTGGGCTTCGTGATTGCCGGCATCAAGGAATTGAAAGCCGCCAAGGTGGGCGACACCGTCACCCACGCCGCCAAGCCTGCGCCCGCGCCCCTGCCCGGTTTCAAGGAAGTGCAGCCGCAAGTGTTTGCCGGCCTGTTCCCGGTGGAAGCCAACCAGTACGACGCCCTGCGCGACTCCCTGGAAAAGCTCAAGCTCAACGACGCCGCTTTGATGTACGAGCCGGAAGTGTCGCAGGCGCTGGGCTTCGGTTTCCGCTGCGGCTTCCTGGGCCTCTTGCACATGGAAATCGTGCAGGAACGCCTCGAGCGCGAGTTCGACATGGACCTGATCACCACGGCCCCCACTGTGGTCTACGAAGTGGAAATGCGCGACGGCAGCATCATCAAGGTCGACAACCCCTCGAAGATGCCCGAGACCACCAAGATCAACGAGATCCGCGAACCCATCGTCAACGTCAATCTCTACATGCCGCAAGAGTATGTGGGCTCCGTCATCACCCTCTGCGTGGGCAAGCGGGGCGTGCAGCAGGACATGAGCTACCACGGCCGGCAAGTGAAACTGGTGTATGAAATGCCGATGGCGGAAATCGTGCTCGATTTCTTCGACAAGCTGAAATCGACCTCGCGCGGCTATGCCTCGATGGACTACGAGTTCAAGGAAAACCGCGCCGCCGACGTGGTCAAGGTCGACATGCTGATCAACAGCGAAAAGGTCGACGCCCTCGCCATCATCGTGCACCGCTCGAACGCGACGTACCGGGGCCGGCAAGTGGCTGCAAAGATGCGCGAACTGATTCCCCGCCAGATGTTCGACGTGGCCATCCAGGCCGCCATCGGCGTCAACGTGATTTCGCGCGAGAACGTCAAGGCGCTGCGCAAGAACGTGCTGGCCAAGTGCTATGGCGGCGACGTCAGCCGCAAGAAGAAGCTGCTGGAGAAACAGAAAGCCGGTAAGAAACGCATGAAGCAGGTCGGGTCCGTGGAGATTCCACAAGAAGCCTTCCTGGCCATCCTACAAGTGGAAGAATAATGAGCCTGCAAACCATCCTGGGCAATTTTGCCCTGATCCTCTTCGTCCTGATGCTCATCACCGGGGTAATCTGGTGCGTCGACCGTTTCCTGCTGTCGAAGCAGCGCCGCGCCGCCGCCGACGCGGCCTTGAACGCCCTCGACGCCCGCAACGCCAAGCTGGCGGCCGAAGGCATCAAGCCCGACGTCGTCAACCGCGCCGCCATCGAAGCCGCCATCTTGCGCCAGCCCACCTGGGTCGAGTATTCGGGCAGCTTTTTTCCCGTCATCGCGCTGGTGTTTTTCCTGCGCTCGTTTTTGTACGAGCCCTTTAAAATTCCCTCGTCGTCGATGGTGCCGACCCTGCTGATCGGCGACCTGATCCTCGTAAACAAGTACAGCTACGGCATCCGCCTGCCCGTGCTGAACAAGAAGATCATCGATGTCGGCGACCCCCAGCGGGGCGACGTGATGGTCTTCAAATATCCCAAGGATATGAGCCAGGATTACATCAAACGGGTGATCGGCGTGCCGGGTGATAAAATCACCTATGAAAACAAGCGCTTGACCGTCAACGGCAAGGCGGTTGAGTACGCACCGATGGAAGACTACCTGGAAGAGGACAGCCTGGAACTGCGCCAGCAATTCCGCGAGGAATTGCCAAACGTGCAACACCGGATTCTGACCATCAAGAGCCGGCGTTCCTTCGATCCCTCCCAGGTCGACAATTTCCCCCACCGCGATGCCTGCGTGTACACCGAGGAGTCGTTTACTTGTACCGTTCCTGAGGGCAATTACTTTATGATGGGCGATAACCGCGACAACAGCGCGGACAGCCGCTACTGGGGCTTCGTTCCCAATCAGAACATCGTGGGCAAGGCCTTCTTTGTCTGGATGAACCTGGGGAACTTCAAGCGCATCGGTAGCATTCATTAAGTTGCAGACGTGGTAAGGGGTAGGCAGATGCAAGAACCGAGCTTTGTGTTTCCGAAATTTCAGCGTGGGATCTCCCTGACGGGCCTGATTTTTACGCTGGCCGTGCTGGGCGTGATTGCCGTGTTCGCCATGAAGGTGTTCCCCACCTATCTGGAATATAAATCGTCCAAGGACGCCATTGCCGCCGCCAAGGCCACCAATGGCACCCCCATGGAAATGCGCCAGACCTTCGACAAGAACGCGGACATCAACCGCATCGACTCGATCTCGGGCAAGGACCTGGTGATCAGCAAGGAGTCCGGCGAGACGGAACTGAGCTTTGCCTACCAGAAGAAGATTCCTCTTTTCACCAACGTCAGCCTCTTGATCGACTACGCCGCCACCACCGCCAAAAACGGCGTGGCGCCCACCGCCGATCAGGCCGCGGGAAAATAAAACCAGCTGGACCAACCACCTTTCACAATGAATTTAACGTTATTGCAATCCCGCCTAGGTTACACGTTCCAGGATGCTGGCCTGTTGCAGCAAGCCTTGACGCACCGTAGCCACAGCAGCTTGCATAACGAGCGCCTGGAGTTCCTGGGCGATTCGATTTTGAACTGCGTGGTGGCGTCGGTGCTGTACGAACGCTTTGCCAGCATCGACGAGGGCGATCTGTCGCGCCTGCGCGCCAATCTGGTCAAGCAGCAATCCCTGTATGAAATCGCCCAGAAGCTGGAACTGTCCCAGTTCCTGCGCCTGGGCGAGGGTGAGCTGAAATCGGGCGGTTTTCGCCGTCCCTCGATCCTGGCCGACACCCTGGAAGCACTGCTGGGCGCGATTTTCCTCGACAGCGGTTTCGAGGCGGCGCGCGCCGTGATCCGGGCGTTTTATATTCCCATCCTCGATTCGGTCGATCCCCGCACCCTGGGCAAGGATGCCAAGACCCTGCTGCAGGAATTTTTGCAGAGTAAAAAAATCTCCCTGCCCACCTACAATGTGGTGGCCACCCACGGCGCCGCCCACAGCCAGGAATTCGAGATCGAGTGCCTGGTGCCGAAATTGAACATCCAGGTCTACGGCCGTGGCGGCAGCCGCCGCGCGGGCGAGCAGGCGGCGGCAAAGCTGGCGCTGGAAGTGGCCGAGCAGGCCCTGCTGAAGACGCCCGCGGCCGCCCGCAAGACCAAGCCCCGCGCCGCCCAGCTGAAACTGGCCGGCATCGCCACCATCCAGAGCGACGGCGCAGCCAAGGTCGATGCTAAAGTCGAGGCCAAGCCCAAGGCCAAAGGCGACGTCAAGCCGGACAGCAAGAGCGACGCTGCCACCGCATCCACCCCGGCCGAACCCAAGCCTCCCAAACAAACGCATCCAGAAACGAAGTCGGCATGAATAGCAACACAGACAGCAGCACCCCTGACAATTTCCGCTGCGGCTATATCGCCATCGTGGGCCGCCCCAACGTGGGCAAGTCGACCCTCATGAACGTGCTGATCGGCGCCAAGGTGTCGATCACCTCGCGCAAGGCCCAGACCACGCGCCACCGCATCACCGGCATCCAGACGGTCGACGATGCCCAGTTCATCTACGTCGACACGCCCGGTTTCCAGACCCGCCATTCGAACGCCCTCAACAAGACGCTCAACAAGACG
>Ga0209913_1001680_pt1 | contig 11340 bp, 10 predicted proteins | sample PersoiDNA2013203_FD_185805 | JGI IMG/M metagenome (GOLD analysis project Ga0209913, IMG submission 185805) | Permafrost soil microbial communities from the Arctic, to analyse light accelerated degradation of dissolved organic matter (DOM) -... | ecosystem: Environmental > Terrestrial > Soil >... | reverse complement strand
AAATGGAATTCAGAAATAAATGAATTTCGACAAAGAATTAGTGGCCTTTGAGTCCGCACAAGATTTATCGCGCAAAAATCTTGAAAACTTCGGTTCGAGACACAACTCCGAACTCAAGGTCTTGCGCATCGCTGGGCCTTATATGGCAAAGGCGTCAGAGGCGAGGGATACCGGCGGAAAGTTTCCCTCATGCCCACAATGAAGATGTTCAATGGATGCTTCGATGATTAAGGCAAGAGTCTGCATCAGCCCTCCGAGGCTGCTTCCGGCCAGAAGTCGCCATCCCAAAGTATTCGGCGACTCGGGCGAGGAAGTCAACGCAAGCGAAGGTCGAATTTCTCCCGAAGCACTACTTCAATTCTATTGCTGATTAACGTACATTCTTCGGCCGTCAGTAAATCGAATTGTGAAGACCATTTTTTTGAGTCGACATAGGGAGGAAAGCTTGGCGACTCCCCCCATTGCCAATCTTCATGACTGGCCGTTCTACTGCGTCCGAATACATGCAGATGTACGCGCCGGTGATCCCTCGGGGTTTTAGGACCAAGCGGTGCTGCGGCATTGTTTAGCGCCCAATTACCGGCTTCCCAATAGTTCAGACAACCATCCACCAGCTGTGGCAGGGTGTTGAGCATCGCTTCCCCGGTGGCCGCAACCAGAAACGACCAGTGCATCAGTTCCTCGGCCGTCAACTCGCTGCGCTCCCATACCTCGCGTGGCGGATTTACCAGCAAATGGCCGCCGTCCTGCCTTCCGTTCAGTGGCGTTGTGGGCAGTAAGACAGATCCTCCTGTGCCTGTAAAAAGTAGGGTGTTCTGGTTCATGGCAAATCCTTAAAAATGGTGAGCAATCGTGTCAACGCAGAAATTTGGCTTCCAGCTCGCGCATGTGCTTGTCGCCTTGAAGATTGATGATGTCGGCAACGGCTGGGATTTCTTTATCGACGCCGGCAATGCCGCCGTCTCTGCGGATCTGTTCGAATACCTTGCGCATGGCGCCGGCGGCCGCCCGGATGGCGTGATTGCCATAGATCACGATACCGACTTTGACCAGCGCTGAAATATCGGCTTCGGTCAATTGCGGATAAGCGGTCGGCACCAGCACCAAGGGGATCTTGCCCGGCCAGGCATGGATAAACGAAAGGATTTCCTCAGGCGTCTTTTGCTTCGAATGAATCAAGATCGCATCTGCACCGGCCTCCGCATATGCCTGGCCGCGACGGATAGCTTCATCCTGTCCTTGCCCTGCGATCAAGGCTTCCACTCTCGCAACTACGACAAAATTCTTGTCGGTGCGCGCCGCGACTGCCGCGGCCACCTTGCCCTGAAACTCTTCGATACGCACCAGCTCCTGTCGCCCTTCGGCGCGTAGGCTGGTGTCTTTGGGAAAGGTCTTGTCTTCCATCACGATGGCCGACGCACCGGCTGCTTCATATTGCGGCACGATATAGCTGACATTGACCGCGTTGCCGAAGCCGGTATCGATATCGGCGATGAGCGGAATGGAAACGGTCGCGGCGATCGCTCGCATCATCTCCAGGTGCGTGCCCATCGAAAGGATATTGGCGTCGGGCACCGCATAGCTGGCCGACAATTCAAAGCCACTGCCCCAGATACCAGCGAATCCCGCCTGTTCCGCCAGCTTCGCCGCCAGTGGATTGTGTGCCGCCATGGCCGTGAATAGCGTGCCGCCGTTGAGCGCGTCGCGCAGTAACTTATTCTTGCTCATCGTTGATCCTTGCATGTGTGTATGGATGTTGAGGAAGTTGACCTATTGCAGACGTGCGCAGGCCGCAGCGATTCTTGTCGTGGCCGCCTTGAGTTCATCGTCGGCTGCGGCATACGACACCCGGAAATGTCCGGGCAATTCGAAAGCAGTACCGGGCACCACTGCCACGCCGCTTTCACGCAATAGATACAGCGCCAGGTCGGTGTCGGAGGCAACCAGGTTGCCGGAGGGGTCGCGACGTCCGAGTAGCCCCATACATCCCGGAAAGGCATAGAACGCACCAGGCGGCAGATCGCAGGTGATGCCCTCAATCTTGCATAAGTCGCCGACCACTTGATCGCGACGCCGACGGAAGGCTTCGACAAATCCAGGCAGGAAATCCATTGGACCGTCCAACGCCGCAATTGCCGCCGCCTGGCTGATCGAGCTGGTATGCGAAGTCGACTGCGATTGCACCAGATTCATGGCTTTGATCAACTCTTTCGGACCGGCGCCGAAACCCACTCGCCAGCCGGTCATGGCATATGCCTTTGAAACGCCGTTGATCGTCAGCGTCCGCGCGGCAAGTTCGGGAGTGACGGCTGCCGGCGTGGCAAATGGCGTTGTCTCGTAGCGAATCTTCTCGTAGATGTCGTCAGCCATGACCCAGACTTGCGGATGGCGCACCAGCACTGTCGCCAACGCCGCCAGTTCGGCCGCGCTATAGATGGCGCCGCTCGGGTTGGACGGTGAATTGAGCATCAACCATTTGGTACGCGGCGTGATGGCCTCCTCCAGTTGTTCCGGCGTGATCTTGAAGCCTGCACCGGCATTGCAGCGCACGATTACCGGTGCCCCGCCGGCCAGTAAAACCATCTCCGGATAGGACACCCAGGCAGGTGTCGGGATCACCACTTCATCACCCGGATTGATCGTGGCCTGCAGCGCGTTGTACAGCAATTGCTTGGCACCGCAGCCGACTTGAATTTGCTCGGGAGTATAGAGCAGGCCATTATCGCGTTCGAACTTCCGGCTGACTGCTTCACGCAGCGCCAACGTGCCGGGCACATCGGTATAACGCGATTCGTTGCGATCGATTGCGGCCTTGGCGGCATCACGTACATGCTGCGGTGTCGGGAAGTCAGGTTCGCCCTGGCTCAGGGTGATGATGTCGCGACCGGCCAGTTTGAGTTGATTGGCCAGTTGCGTCATTTCTTTCGTCGCCGAAGGCTTGGCGCCCAGCACACGGGTCGCCAGAAATTGTGTTGTTTGAGATGGAGAGTCGTTCATTCTATGGTTCCTACGTTAAGACGGAAAATCCGGCGCGCCAGCGCCAGTGGGGTAAAGATCGTGATCAGCAGCAGTACGCTGTAGGCACAGGCCAGCGCCAGGCGACCGCTGTCTACCTGTTGAAAAATTTCAATTGGCATGGTGTTCATACCGCCGAAATACAAGACGATGGTGGCCGACAGCTCCGACAAGGTGGTGACCCACATCAACACGGCGGCAGCGCCCACGGAAGGACCGATCACAGGCAGCACAACACGCACGAAACTGCCGAGAGTACCGACGCCAAGGCTCATTGACGCCTCTTCTATGGAATCCTTGAGGTTGTGCAAGGGCCCCGTTGCCGAGCGCACGCCGCTAGGCACGCGCCGCAAAAAATACGCCAGCGCCATGATGACCCAGGTGCCCGTCAACGCCAGCGGTCCACTGCTGAATGAATTGATCAGTGCAATACCGAGAACGGTGCCGGCGATGGTCAGCGGCAAGGTCACCAATACATCAAGAACGTGGGTGATCAACGAACGGCGTTTGACGATCAGATAGGCGCTGGCGATGGAGAAGACGACTCCCGTCGCTGTCGCAATGGTCGACAGGAACAGCGAGTTATACAAAGGCTGGGGCGCTCTCACCAACGCATAGTGAAAGTGGTTAAGCGTAAAACCACCATACTGAAGCACGGGCCCCACCGAGGGTGTAAAGGCGGTAACGAAGACGACGACCGCCGGCAACAGAGACAGCGCCACGATCAGCAGCACGCTGCCGGCAGCGGCAATCGCCTTGCCGCCTCTCAGTGGAATCGCTGCGGGTGTGCGTCCTGATTCCATCTGGAATTGACGCCGTTCGACCACAAACTTTTGCAACAGCAGCAAGCCCGCTCCGAGGTAAACCAGCAAAGACGCCATCGTCGTTTGCATCTGCGGATTGCCGCCCATCTCGCTGACGAATTCGTTGTAAGCCTTGACCGCCAACACTGGTGTGCGTGCCCCCAGGATCGCCGGTACGCCAAAGCTGCCGATTACATGCGTAAATACAATCAGGGCGCCGGTAAATACCGATGGAAGCAATAGTGGCATGGTGACGCCGAGCAGCACGCGCGACAGCGGACGACCCAGACTGAGCGCAGCCTCCTCCAGACTGCGATCCATCGATTTCAGCCCGACCAGCACGGCGACGAAGGCATAAGCGTAGTTATTGAGGGTCATCACAAATACCAGTCCCCACCACGAATACAAAGACGGCAACTCAATACCGAGCGGCGCAAGCCAGCCGTTGATGAGTCCCTGTTTGCCAAGCACCAGCACCCAGGACGCGGCGACCACCACATCCGGGATGACCATGGTGATCAACGGCAAGATCATCAACATGCCTGCAAACGGAAATTTGCAGCGCGCCACGACCAGCGCCAGTCCGCCACCGATGAGCAATGACCCAGCGGTGACGGCAGCGCCAAGAATCAGTGTGTTGAAAAATACTTCGCGATAAGAAGATTCAGAAAAGAATCGTACGTATCCGTGCAAGCCCCATTGGCCGTCGGGATTGATGAAGGATTTTCCCAGCATCGATACCAGCGGCCACAGCAGAAATATCGCCATGAGGCAGATCGCAACGATCGCCGTTGCCATCCATGCAGGATCGCGTCTTAACTTGCCTGCGATCATGCGGCCTCCACCAGGTGCGCGTCGAACGGCAACTGCAACAGCACGTTTTCGCCACGAATGCGCTGGCGCTGTTGACCGTTGCCGCTGCTGGCGACGGCGATGGTTCCCGCAGGCGTACGGATGGCGTAGCTGGTAAGGCTGCCGCGAAATTCAACATGCTCCACCACGCCCGGCACCTGTCCGTCTTTGGGCGCCTCCGCCTCCGCAAACGAGATCTCTTCGCTGCGTACTGCCAGTTTGATGCCTGCCTGGAATGGCACTGCGCTATTGGTCAACAACACACCGGCGGGTGAATCCAGGCGCCGCAGGCCATTGGCTTGGGGCAGTTCCTGCGTGATGGAAATCAGATTGGCGCTGCCGACAAAATCAGCAACGAAGGACGTACAGGGACGCGTATACACTTCACGTGGCGTACCAAGTTGCACGACACAACCGCGATTCATGACAGCGATCTGGTCTGACATGGCCAATGCTTCTTCCTGATCATGCGTCACGAATACCGTGGTAATGCCGGCTTCGATCTGCAGCTCGCGAATCATGCTGCGCAACTCGACACGCAATTTGACATCCAGCGCCGACAGCGGCTCGTCCAGCAGCAGCAGTTTTGGCTCGATCACCAGAGCCCGTGCCATCGCTACCCGCTGACGCTGCCCGCCCGACAAGGCCGAGGGCGGCCGATCGGCGAACGCCTCCAGGCCGACCCGCTTGAGCATGGCCAGCGCGCGCTGCGTTGCCTGGTCTCGGGGAATATTGCGCGCGGCCAGTCCGTAGCAAACGTTGGCGAGGATCGAGCGATCCGGAAACAGTGCGTAGTCCTGAAACACCATGCCGACGCCGCGGCGATTGACCGGCACCCCGGTCACGTCGACGCCGCCGAACAGAATACGTCCGCTATCGGGACGAATGAATCCCCCCAGCATGCGCAACAAGCTGGTCTTCCCGCAGCCCGACGGCCCCAGCAGCGTGAACAGTTTTCCGCTCGGGATCGTCAGGTTCAACTGACGGAACAAGGCATGCTTACCGTAACTTTGTTCGATATTGTCAAATACAACCTGCATCTTCATCTCCCTTTTATGCGCTCTTGTGCACTCAACGCGCAGAGATGATTTCGCGCCACTCAGCCAGGAATGCGGCACGATCCTGGCTCATTTTTTCCTCATCAAGCGGCACCACTTTTACGGTGTTCAAAGCTGGCAATGTCGACAAGGTGCTGACATCGATATCGGCGCGCAGAGGACGGCGAAACGCAGACTTGAAGATATCGGTCTGCGCTTCCTTCGATGCCAGGAACTCGTAAAGCTTGCGGGCTTCGGCAGGATGCCTGGCGCCCTTGATCAAGGCCATTCCTTCCACCGACATGAACGTTCCCTCGGACGGGTAGATCAGCTTGATTTCCTTGAGGCCGCCGGCGACGTATTCGTAAGCGGCGTATTCCATGGTGAGTGCAACTGCGAATTCACCCTTGGCGACACCGTCATAGGCGGCAGATGTGGTTCCGACGATGGTGGCGTTGCGGGCGATACGGCTCAACATGGCTTTGCCAAGTGTTTGCCTCAGACCGTACAGGGCGACAAAGGAAGCACTGGTACGTTCAGGATCGGGAATCACCAACCGGCCCTTCCAGCGCGGGTCGCTCAGATCGCTCCAGCTCTTGGGAGGCGCTCCGTCCGTAACCTGGCGCGTATTCACCATCAGTACGTTGACATGCACGTTGGTGCCCAGCCACAAGCCGTTGGGCCCCCGATAAGCGGCGGCAACCGTGTTTGCCTGTGGCGACGCATATGGTTCGAGCTGCGCCCTGAATTCCGCAATCGTCGCCAGGCCGCCGGACCAGAACAGGTCTCCCAACGGATTGGCTGCCTCTGCCTTGATACGCTGCATCAGCGCACCGGTGCCGGCGCGCACCACGGAGACCTTGATATCAGGATTTTTCTTTGTGAACAGTTCAACCACGCGGTTGACGGTTTCCACATTGTTTGACGAATACAAGACCACTTCGGAAGCCGTCGCCGGTTTTGCCAAGATGCCGATGGCTATGAGTAATAATGATAGTAAGCGACCGTTCTGCAACATGATTTACCTTTCTGGATAGAGGGGGAAAGCTGGAGCTTCGATGATTGCAATGTACTATTACCGTCCCATGACAGAAAAGCGCCACTATCTCAATCTACACATAGAAGAATGAGTTTTAATCATGCTTAAAAATCTTGATGTACCTCTTACGGCGATTCGGGCGTTTGTCACCATCGGTCGCCACGGCACCTTCACCCGGGCCGCCGCTGCGTTAGGGATTACACAGAGTGCGGTCAGCCGCCATGTGGCAACGCTGGAGAAAGCCGCGGGCATCAGGTTGTTCGAGCGACGCGGGGCGACGATTGCGTTGACGACTGCCGGATCGCAGTATTACGACGCGGTCAAGGATGCGGTGGCAACGATCGAGCTCGCCACGCAGCAGATGTTTCAAGGTGAGAACAACAGCGACCGATTGATGGTGCGTACTTCCATGCCAAGCTTTGCAATGACGGTCGTCGTACCGATGCTGGGCGCTTTCATCGCCCAGTCGCCGTTGCGAGTCGACCTGATTACGTCCTTGTCGCCACCGTTGCCGCAAGATGAATTTGACGTCCTCATTACGCGGGATCTGGCTATCCCGAATACCGAAAGCTGGGAATTGCTGCAAGAAGAGCTGGTGTGCGTGGGCTCGCCGCAATTGGTGCAAAAGCACCAGGCACAGGCGCCGCATCGCTGGCCGATGATTGCATCCACATCGCGTCCGGATATCCTGGCAACCTGGGCCGTCGCCAAGGATATTTCACCGGATCGATTGCACGTCGGTGCGATGTACGATCATCTTTTCCTGGCCGTTGCGGCCGCAATCGGCGGTACGGGATTTTTGGTAGCGCCGCAGTTGTTGGTGCTTGATCAACTGCGGGCAGGGACGCTGGTCATGCTGGACGATCAAAAAATTGCCTCCGGCGCGACCTATTGGGCTTACCTGAATTCGCAAACGCAACAAGTCCAGGCGGGTCGGAATTTTTGTCGGTGGCTTAAAGGCATGTTGAGAAGCCGGATAGGCCAATTGGCAGATGAGTTGTCGGAAGACTAGCGTGATTCATGACACTATTTACTGCCATAGCACACTCAACAATATCGGTACATTGAAGGCCTTAACGGAATCATCCTGGGTAATGATGATGGTGGCAGAGAAGTTCAGAGATAAATGAATAATCAGTACAAAGATGAATAAATTGTATGGACCTAACCCATTGATAAATCTAAAAACAGGATTCAGAGATAAATGAATTCCGACAGTCATTTGATATCTAGAGGGTAACGAGCTGCCCCGCCAGCGCCTCGGAAACGCCGAGGCTAGCGCCAATCTGCGTGGCCGGTAAGGCCTCCCTCAGGATCGTGACGAACCCGGCCAGGGCGAGCGCCAGCAGCGATGCGATAGGCAGTGGTCTTGCTGCAAGACGGTCATCGAGGTGCCTTCAATGCGCCATAGACCGCATCGCGCAAGTCGGTGACGAAGTGGCCTGACATCCCCTCATACAGGGTATTGCTGAAGGCGACGACGCTGAGATTCTGCGCGCGATCCACGCACCAGGCGTGGCCGTAGGCACCGCCCCAGCGCCAGGTGCCCCTTGATTCGGGCGAAGTGGCCAAGGCCGGATCACGCAAGACAGAGAATCCCAATCCGAAGCCGAAACCAGGCGCGGCAGGCAATGTCTGGCCCCCAGTCTGATCACGCGCCATCTCCGCAATCAAGTGGCCTGGCAGGAGTTCATCACCGTCTTGGCGCAAAGTTTCCAGCAAACGCAGGAAATCCTGGGCGGTACCGGCCATGCCGGCACCACCCGAAGGAAATGCCTGCCGATCGAAGATGCGCGCAGGGCTGTAGCGGATGCCGATTGCTCCCTCGAATGGTGAGGCGACCTCGCCCTCCGCTAGCCGATGTGGTTGCGGTAAGTCATTTACATACGCGGTCGCTACGCGCAGCGCATCGCGCGCGACAAAGCCAGTGTCCTCCATGCCGAGCGGGCCGGTCACCAACTGGGCGACGGTTGCGTCCAATGGTCCACCATGCACTCGCTCTATCAACGCCCCCAGCACGTCGGTCGCCAGCGAATAGCCCCAGGCCGTACCCGGTTCATACAGTAGCGGCACGCTGGCAATACGGCGCAGGTTCTCTGCTAGGCTGATGCCAGAAGCATCCATGCCGTCCGACACGCCGGCCTGTGCATAAGGGCCGTCAACATCTGCCTCGAAAAAACGGTAGCTCAGCCCCGCCGTATGGCTGAGCAATTGCCGGGTAGTGATCTGCGCGGTACGACCATCCGCCAGTCGTGGTCGGAACTCGGGCAGCCAGCGCTCGATGCTGTCGTCGAGACCGAGCAGGCCTTGTGCCACCAGTACCAATGCCGCCGTGGAGACAATCGGCTTGCTGATCGAAGCCAGCCGGAAAATCGTGTCCAAGGTCATCGGCCGCGCTTGCTCTCGGTCGGCAAAACCCGAGGCCTGCTGGTGGATCAATTCACCGTCGCGCGCGACCAGCACGACGACGCCTACCAGCCGCCGCTCTTCCAATGCCTGCTGGACGACGGCCTGAATACGGGACGACAAATGTGCTGGCAGAATGCCTTGGCGCAGGGGAAAGACGGGATGCGTCACAGAAAATTCCTTAGTTGAATGGGCCAAGCCGTGATGTTAGAAAATCCTCTATTAAAGAAAAAGTAGTCTATAGTTCCTTACTATGCGGAAATTTATGTCCATAATTGGAGTGCGGTATGGATAGCCTGAACGGCTTCACAGTGTTCGTGCAGGTGGCCGAGACACGCAGCTTCGTCGCGGCCGGTCGGTTGCTGAGTGTGTCGGCTTCCGCCATTGGCAAGAGCGTGGTGCGGCTGGAGGAGAGGCTGGGCGTACGCCTGTTCCACCGCAGCACCCGCAGCGTCACGCTGACGGCCGAGGGGACGCTGTTCCTGGAACGCAGTCGGCGTATCTTGGCCGAGATCGAAGCGGCCGAGTTAGAACTGTCGGCAACCCGGCAGGCACCTCGGGGCCGGCTGCGCATCAGCCTGCCTCTAGTCACGATGTTGGTCATGCCGGCACTGACCGCCTTCATGCATCGCTATCCGGCCATCGAGCTGGACGTGGACTTCTCGGATCGCCTGGTAGACGTGATCGAAGAAGGCTTCGACATAGTGATGCGCACCGGAGAACCGGCCGACTCGCGCCTGATGTCGCGCCCGCTCGGCAGCTACCGATTGCAACTGGTGGCCTCGCCCGGTTACCTGGCGCGCCGCGGGACGCCGGAGGCGCCCGCTGACCTGGCGCAACACGCCTGCCTACAGCACAAGTTCCCCAGCACCGGAAAGTTCGAGCCGTGGCCGTTGAAGCCCATAGAAGGTGTATCGGAATGGACGTTACCGGCCTCGATGGTGTGCAACACCTCTACGGCCTTGATGGAGGTGGCCGTGGCAGGCCTGGGCATCGCCTGCCTGCCAGATTTCATGATACGGCAGGCCATCGAGAGGGGAGAACTGGTTGCGGTGCTGGACCCGCATATCGTGCATCAGGGCAGCTTCCGGCTACTATGGCCGTCGAGCAAGCACCTGTCGCCGAAGTTGCGCGTTTTTATCGACTTTATGGTTGAGACGTTGTTTGCAGAGCAGGCATATACGCCCGCAATCGGCTAGAAGCAAACCTCTAAATTAAGCTGAGATTTTTTGATATTGATGATCAAATGTTAAGCGATCGTTTATTACCACGTCCTTTCCCCGAAAAGATTGTCCATGAAGGAGAATACGTCCGGCTTGAACCGCTTTCGGAGCGACATGTCGACGACCTTTGGAATGCCGCTGAGAACGCTGAATCTTCTTGGGAATATCTCCGCTATGGTCCGTTCGACGATATTGAATCCCTTCGTATAGTCATCCAGGAGTTGGCTAGTCGCAGCCACCAACCGTTCTGGGCTGTCGTCGACCGAGGCAGCAATAGGGCCAAAGGCTGGCTATCGATATGTGACGTATATCCTCATGAGTCTGCGGCAGAGATTGGCAGCATTTGGTTTTCTCCGAGCATGCAACGATCGCGGGTCTCTACTGAAGCAGTATTTATATTGATGGAGTATGTGTTTGATCGCTTGGGATATACGCGGCTTGTGTGGCGGTGCTTCGAAGACAATCTTCCATCTCGCCGCGCGGCTGAGCGATATGGCTTCACGTTTGAAGGGGTATGGCGATCCGGAGCTGTGGCCAAAGGGAGGACACGAGATATCAGATGGCATTCAATGCTGATAACCGAATGGCCTGCTATACAGAGTGCGATTCGCTCTTGGTTGAAGGAAGAGAATTTCGATCCATCAGGAACAGCTCTTCGCCGGCTTGCGGATATATAGTCGGTTAAGCTCTTTATGGCAACAAGTCCGCAATCGGCCGAGGCTGTGTAAAAACGTTGAAATTTTAACCGACTGAAAAATCGACCTCTCAGATCAAGCTGTATTCAATTTTCTCAACATCGAGAAGGGTCTCCCTACCCATGAATTTTTCAAGGTTTTACGTTTTTACACATAGATGGTCGCCCCAATTTTGCCAAACGTTAAATCGATGATGTTAAGCAGGTGGAGATTGCAGCCATAGATCCGGACCTTAGATCGAGGCAATAGCCTCTGTCCCTGATGGAATAT
>Ga0209913_1001679_pt1 | contig 11347 bp, 9 predicted proteins | sample PersoiDNA2013203_FD_185805 | JGI IMG/M metagenome (GOLD analysis project Ga0209913, IMG submission 185805) | Permafrost soil microbial communities from the Arctic, to analyse light accelerated degradation of dissolved organic matter (DOM) -... | ecosystem: Environmental > Terrestrial > Soil >... | reverse complement strand
AGGAGGGAGGATGTTGGATTCATGGACTTGGAATGCGTCATACTCGTATTTTGGCGCAATACCAAACGGCATGCAGCATCAGCGTGGCTGGCGCTTTATTCCAATTCCTTGTCCGCCGCCGCGCTGCCCTGACGGCGTGCTGGCGCCGACTTTTTGGCCCGTGTTTCCGCCACCAGGTACAGCACGGCCGCCAGCGTCAGCGGGGCCAGGTAGTAGATCAGGCGGTAGGCCAGCAAGGCAGCCAGCAATTCGTGCCTGGGCACCTGGTGCGACAGCAGGGCGATGAAGACCGCCTCCAGCACACCGAGCCCGGCCGGCACGTGGGCGATCACGCTGGCCACGGCGGCGACCAGCAGCACGCTGACCACGGTGGGGAACGCGATTTTTTGTTGCAGCAGTATGAAGACGATGCCGCTCATCAGCAGCCAGTTGGCCGCGCCCATGCCCAATTGCAGCGTTGCCAACCGAAGTGAGGGCAGGTTCAGTTCGTGGCCCCAGAGAATAAAGCTGCGCTGGCGCAACACAGCGCACAGCAGCAGGTAAAGCAGCGCCAGCACCAGCAGCACAAAACCCAGAATTTGCAGGCCACCACTGCCAATTTTCCAGCTCGGTGGCAGCGCCGGGGCGTGAAAACCAAAAATGACGCCCGCCAGCAGCAGGTAGCCCATCCAGTTGGCCAGCATGCTCAGGGTCATGACGCGGGTGATCACGCCGGCGCCGAGCCCCAGCCGTGCGTAAAGCCGGTAGCGCAAGGCGACGCCGCCCACCAGCGAACCCAGATTGAGGTTGAACACGTAGCTGATGAAAGTGACCCGCATCACGGTGCGCGCACGCAGCGTGTGGCCGGTGTAGTGGCGCCCCAACAGGTCAAATGAGCTGTACAGGGTCAGGCTGAGCAGGGCCAGCGCGGCGGCGACAAGCAGTGTATGCACGGGATAGTTGGCCAGGGTGGACAGCACCTCGCCCCACTCGATCGCGCGTGCCTGCGTGACCAGCAGCCAGGCCACCAGCATGAAAAAAGCCGCGGTAGCAAAGCGCTTGAGCCAGGGCCACCAGACCTTGGTGGTGATGCCTGATGGGTGCCGCGCCGGCTCATGCTTCATGACACCTGGCCTTCATTCACGCGCTCGCCGCCCGCCTGGGCTGGCAGTTTGTCGGACAGTGTCAGGTGCGGCGTATGGACCGGTAACCAGCCAAACCAGGCCGGGTAGTGTCGCAGCAGATGGAACACCAGGAAGCTGCGCAGCCTCACCCACAGACCAGTCTCGGCCACATCGTTGATCAGAATCTGCTTGCAACTGCTTTGCATCAACTGCGCCAGGTGCTCGCCCAGAAGCTGGTTGAAGGCGGTGTCCTTGATGATGACGTTGGCCTCCAGGTTGAGCGCCAGGCTCAACGGATCCAGATTGCTGGAGCCGACGGTCGACCATTCGTTGTCGGTCAGTGCGACCTTGCCGTGCAGCGGGCGCTCGCTGTATTCGTAAATTTTCACACCAGCGCTCAACAAGTGGTGATACAGCAGGCTGGCCGCGATTTTGACTATCGGCATGTCGGGCTCGCCCTGCAGGATCAGGCGCACATCCACGCCGCGTTGCGCGGCCTTGCGCAGTTGCTTGAGCAAGCGGTAGCCGGGAAAAAAATAGGCGTTGGCGATCAAGACCCGGTGGCGCGCCGTGCGGATGGCAATGCGGTAGTGACGTTCGATGTCGCTTTTGTGTTGGCGGTTGTCACGCGTGACCAAGAGCGCCACGGCGTTGCCTGCCGCTGGCAGCGCAGTGCCCGCCGGGACGTCGGGCTCGTGCCCGAACAGCCGATCACGAAGCCTGGGCGGCTCACGCTGGCCAATCAGCAACTGGCTGCGAACAAAGTGCTGGATGTGGCTTACCAGTGGCCCCTCAATTTCAATCGCGTAGTCCTGTTTCGCGGTCGGACCGAAGTCAACCAGGTGGTCGTCCGAGTAGTTGATGCCGCCGACAAAGGCGCGACTACCGTCGATCACGACGATCTTGCGGTGCATGCGCCGGAACATGTTGGTGCGGTAGCCCCACAGCCTGGGGCTGGGGTCAAACACGTGGACCCGCACGCCGGCCTGTGTCAGCGCCGAGATGAAGGCGGGCGACAGGTCGGGCGAGCCGTAACCGTCAATGGTGATATCGATCTGCACGCCACGCCGCGCCGCGGTCAGCAGCGCCGCCTGCAGGGCCACACCGACCTTGTCTTCAAACAGGATGAAGGTTTCCAGCAGTACCTCGTGCTCGGCTGCGGCAATGCACTCAAACACCCGCGGGAAATAGGCGTCGCCATTGATCAGCAAGGTCACCAGGTTGCCGCTGACCCATCGGTTTTTCATAATTCGATCGTTGCCGCCAGCGGCGCGTGGTCCGACAGATGGGACCAGGGCCTGATCGGCAGCACCAGCGGCGCATGGCCAATGGCGTTGCGAACATAAATGCGGTCCAGCGCCAGCACCGGCAAGCGCGCCGGAAAAGTGCGGGCAGCCTTGCCATAGGCCTGCACAAACACCTCATGCAGGTTGGCGCCCTGCGCCAGCACCGCGTGGGCGCGGCGGCGCCAGTCGTTGAAGTCGCCGGCCACGATCACCGGGGCGCTCGCCGGTATGTGCTGGTGCACCAGGTCGCACAACATGTGCAACTGCTGGAGGCGGTGCGACTCGGCCAGACCGAGGTGCACGCAAATGACGTGGACCTGCGTGTCAAGGCCTGGCACCTGCAGCACACAGTGCAATAGTCCACGCCGTTCGGGCCCGATGATGGACACGTCGTGGTTCTCGAAACTGACGATGTGGAACTTCGACAACACGGCATTGCCATGGTGGCCGCCAGGGTAGACGGCATTGCGACCATAGGCAAACTGCGGCCAGATGCTGTCGGCCAGGAATTCGTAGTGGGGGTTGGTCGGGTAGTCGGCGACCCGGCGCTCATGACGGGCGTGGGACCCGGTCACCTCCTGCAAGAACACGACATCGGCGCCCACGGAACGAACTGCTTCGCGCAACTCATGGAGCATGAATTTGCGGTTGAAGAAGGTGAACCCTTTGTGGATGTTGACCGTCAGCACCTTGATGGAAAAACTCAGCGCCGCTTCGGCGATAGCCTCCTGGGTAGCAGCCCGCGCATCAGCTTCATCGAGGGGGGGCGCTGCAACGGTGGATGCTTCACTGACTTTGATAAGGGATTCGGGCGAAGACATAAGGCGGCAAGAAAAGGAAAAAACTCAATGTTGCCCCTTCAGACGCAAGCCGACTGTAGGACGACAGGCTAATTTTGCTCTTTTGCCACGATTTGTGAACCTTTTGTAAGGGTGATGTCCATGGATGTGGGAATTGAAAACGTATCACGCTCCTGGCTGTCATTACGGACCTAATCCGCAATCCATGACTTCTGGGCAATTTTCATGAAAACAGCCTGTAGCCCTTGTCCATGTTTCATGTGTAGCTCACTAAACGATAGTACATTAGAGGCATGAATGACGAATGTTGCAACCTTGGACACGATCCGGGGCTGGCAGTTTGGAGGATGCGGGGTTCGCGGGTGGGGTTGGGGGTGTACCCCGTAGAGCGCCTACCGCGAGGTGAATTTTGGATCACATTGGCACAGATCGAACAAGCCCGGATTCGAAAAAGGGAATCGGCGCTTGCTGGATGAATCAACTGCTGCTGCCATACTTGGTCTCAGGCAGTTGAATTTTCTATTTCTGCCATAGGGAAAAGCGCACCATTGGTGCTCGCGCTAAAAAATGACAAGTCCATTTTTTGATTTCTATAACAGTCTCGACATTGACCCCGCCAAGCGTGGCAAGCAGTTCGAGCACTTCGTCAAATGGTTTCTCAAATCCGATCCTGAATGGTCAACCCAAGTTGACCAAGTATGGCTGTGGGATGAATGGCCGGAGCGCTGGGGTGCGGACTGCGGCGTTGACTTGGTGTTCCGCCACAAGAACGGCGAACACTGGGCGGTGCAGGCCAAGTGCTACTCGCCGGACTACGACATCACCAAACACGATGTCGATAAATTCCTCAGTGAATCGAACAGGCCGAGCATCAAGCACCGCCTGCTGATCGCCACCACCGACCGCATCGGCGGCAACGCTCGCCAAGTCTGCGATGCGCAAGAAAAACCCGTCATCAGGTTTCTGCTGTCGGATTTTGAACGCGCCGCCCTGGACTATCCCGCCAATTTCTCCGCACTCCCACAAGCCAAGCGCAAACCCCGCCCCGAACCGCGCGACCACCAGAACGAAGCCAGAAACGCCGTGGTGCAAGGGTTCCAGACTACCGATCGTGGACAGCTCATCATGGCCTGCGGCACGGGAAAAACTTACGTCACGCTGTGGATCAAGGAACACCTGGACGCGCAACGCACTTTGGTGCTGGTTCCGTCCCTGGGCTTGCTCTCCCAGCTTCTTCACGAATGGACATTCGCCGCCGCCGCGCCGTTTAAAGTGCTGTGTGTTTGCTCGGATCAAACCGTCGGCACAAGAGGTAACGACGAAGCCATCCACAGCGTTGCCGACCTCGCCTTTCCCGTCACATCGGATGCGGATGAAGTCAAACGCTTTCTCGGCGGTGCAGGCAACCGCGTGGTTTTCTCCACCTACCAATCCTCCTCCGTCATCGCCGCAGCCCAAGCCGACCCGGCCATCCCGGCGTTTGATCTGGCCGTGGCAGACGAAGCACACCGTTGCGCGGGCAAGGTCGGCAGCGACTTCACCACCATCCTCGACAATGCGCAGATACGCAGTGCCAAAAGATTATTTGCCACCGCCACCCCGCGCACCTATTCCAGCAACGTCAAAAAAGCTGCCGAAGATCGCGGGGTCGAAGTCGTCGGCATGGATAACGCCGCCCTGTTTGGCGAAGTGCTGTATGCCCTGCCGTTTGGCAAAGCTATTGAGGACAAACTGCTCACCGATTACCGCGTCGTCATCATCGGCGTGGACGACCCAACCATCGCGCAGTGGATCGCCAACCGCGAACTGGTCACCACTGGCACGGGCATCGACACAGACAGCGAATCGCTCGCCGCCCAGATCGGCCTGCTCAAGGCCATCAAGGATTACGATCTCAAGCGCATCATCAGCTTCCACAGCCGCGTCAGTCGCGCCGAAGCGTTCACCACCGACATGCAGCAAATCATGGCATGGATCAGCGACGAGCATCGCCCCAGCGGCACCCTGCGCACCGACTTCGTCTCCGGTAACATGCCCGCCAACAAACGCAAGATCAAGCTCGATCAACTCAAAGCCCTGAGCGCAATTGAGCGCGGCGTGCTGAGCAATGCGCGCTGCCTGTCCGAAGGCGTGGACGCACCTTCCCTCGATGGCGTGGCGTTCATTGACCCGCGCAGCAGCCAGGTGGACATCATCCAGGCCGTGGGCCGCGCCATACGCCTGAGTCCCAATAAGAAGCTTGGCACCATCGTCCTGCCGGTGTTCATCGCGGCCGGACAAAATGCCGAAGACACGATTGAGGCCAGCAACTTCAAACCCATCTGGGAGGTGCTGAATGCGTTGAAAGCGCACGATGATGTGTTGGCCTCGGAACTGGATCAGATCAGAACTGAACTGGGTAGGACGCCGGGTTCAGGCCTCAGCGCCGATGGTCTGCGCAAAATCACCATTGATCTGCCTGCCACCGTGGATGACTCCTTTGGAAACGCACTGCGTACCTATCTGGTTGAGCAAGTCACGGCATCTTGGAACTTCTGGTTTGGGTTGTTGGAGGCGTTTGTAGAACGTGAGGGACATTGCCTTGTCCCCGCGCTATATAAAACGGCAGATGGATATCGAGTCGGTAACTGGGTAAATGCACAACGAACAACAAAAGACATCCTGTCGCCGGAGCGCAAAGCACGGCTGGAAGCATTACCTGGTTGGAGTTGGGATCCTCGGTCAGATCAGTGGGAAGAAGGATTTCGTCATCTAAAGGAATTCGCAGAGCAAGAGGGGCATTCAAAAGTTCTTGGCGATTGCAAAACGGCAGATGGATATCGAGTCGGTCAGTGGGTTAGTGTTCAGAGAGCAAGCAAAGGCAACCTGTCACCAGAGCGCAAAGCACGGCTGGAAGTATTACCCGGTTGGAGTTGGAATCCTTGGTCAGATATGTGGGAAGAAGGATTTCGCTATCTCAAGGAATTCGCAGACCGTGAGGGGCATTGTTTGCCCCCTGCGCTATACAAAACGGTAGATGGATATCGAGTCGGTAGCTGGGTAAATACCCAACGGACAAATAAAGACAACCTGTCACCGGAGCGCAAAGAACGGCTGGAAGCATTACCCGGTTGGAGTTGGGATGCTTTGTCAGGTATGTGGGGAAAAGGATTTCTCTATCTCAAGGAATTTGCAGATCGTGAAGGGCATGCCAAGATTTCTGGCGATTACAAAATGGCAGATGGATACCTCCTTGGTCAGTGGGTAACTAACCAACGAGCCAGAAAAGACAAACTGTCACCGGAGCGCAAAGCTCGGCTGGAAGCATTACCCGCATGGAATTGGGATGCAATTGCAGAACAGTGGGAAGAAGGATTTCGCTATCTCAAGGAATTCGCAAATCGAGAGGGGAATTGCCAAGCACCTGCGGTATTCAAAACGGCAGATGGATATCGACTCGGTCAGTGGGTACGAATCCAACGAAAAACAAAAGACAGCATGTCATCGGAGCGCCAAGCACGGCTGGAAGCCTTGCCCGGTTGGAGTTGGAGTGCACATAGAGACATTTGGTGGGAAGAAGGATTTCGTCATCTCAAGGAATTCGCAGATCGAGAGGGGCAATGCGTAGTACCTGCGCTATTCAAAACAGCAGATGGCTATCGAGTCGGTAGCTGGGTAGGGACCCAACGAACAACAAAAGACAAAATGTCACCGGAGCGCAAAGCTCGCTTGGAAGCATTACCCGGTTGGGTTTGGCGAGTTGAGTGACGTCATGTTGGGGTTGGCAATAAGTTGTCTCTTTGGGGTTTGGGGTTAATATTTCGGCCCAATGCACGCTGGTTATTGCGCTCTACACGGGGCAGACTGTTTGGCATATTGGTCAACGACGTGGTAGCTGAAAGCAAAGGAAATCCAAATGCTGGTGAATCGCCCGTGCGCCTATTGCGGAAGCAAAATCATCGAACGAACCAAAGGCCATGTCTTGCCCAAGTCGATGTATCCAGACTCATTGCCAAGAGCCAAACGGATAACCGTCGCAGAATGTCTTGCCTGCAAGGCAATATGGGAGGACGCGGAACCCCATTTCAAAAACATCATTCTGTCGATATGGAATGCAGACGCGCTGCCTTCTGATAACAGAGTAGAAAGTATGTGGCGAGGGTTTCGAGGAAGAGGCGGCCAACGACGCGCCAAAGAACTATTCGCACTGATCGAACCTGCACATGTAGATGGTAAAGAACGCGAGAAAATATACCCAGCGAAAGATTCAAGGTTCAATCTCATTTTGCGCCGTATCGTGCGAGGCCTCATCGATGAGCATAAACTGGGCACATCCATTTCGGACGAGCGTGTATATTGTGATGTCATGAACTGGCAGATTCCACCGGCATTTGAGGCTGATTTCTATTGGCACATAATCTCAGACGGTTTCTTCCAATATGCCTATTCAATACCTGGTGATGCATCAATGCATTCCTTTTGGCTACTTCATTTCTCCAAGAATCTTCTCTTCTTTGGTGCAGTCGAAAATGAACCACACACGTAGCCCGGGTCACGGGGTCAGACTCGAATTAACCCGCGTAAGGCGTAGTCGCTAATTCGCCGAATCAAAAGTACCGGGTCACGCTTGGTTGCGGCTTGGCAATGTCGCACAATCGAGCGGGTGTGAATCCCGCCTTGGTAACTGCTAGCCACAGGCCAAGTATCTAGCCTTGCTAGGCTATCCAATAATGGGTCGCTTCATCCGTGCAGGCACACCGGCCATGGCTTCGCGGGCCAGCTCGGTATCAAAGTGGGTTTGCAAATTGATCCAGCTCTGCGCGTCGGTGCCAAAGTAGGCGCTCAGAAGCAAGGCCGTATCGACCGTGATGCCGCGCAGGCCTTTGACGATTTCGTTAATGCGCCGGGGCGGCACATCAATGGCCTTGGCCAGCGCATACTGGCTGATGCCCATCGGCTTGAGCCAGTCCTCCAGCAAAATGATGCCGGGGTGCGAAAGAGGTATTTCACGGGTCATTGGTGTTCTCCTTCAGTGGTAATCAACGATTTCAACTTGGTGGGCATGCCCGTCAAGCCACACAAAACACACACGCCACTGATCGTTGACGCGAATGCTGTGCTGACCGGCACGATCACCGCTCAAAGCCTCCAGCCGGTTGCCTGGCGGCACACGCAAGAAATCGAGCGTGGTAGCAGCGTGCAACTGTTGCAAAACTTGCGCAGCGCAACGGCAGCGATGTTGGCAAACCTGGCCCGCGACGTCCCTCAAAGAGGGATTTTGTGTCTGCGCACTGGAAACTGCGAATCATCGCGAAATAACAACGGCAAACGTTACTAACGTCAACCCTTACTTCGGATACGACGCAATATGGACCTGCATGATGCAGACAAGCGTGATCTTGTGCTTGGCTATAGACTGGTGGCACAGGAGCCATCATGAAAGTTATTGATTCCATTGCGACCCAGGCGGCCAGTCTGGCCAGCATTCGGCGCGATATTCACGCCCACCCCGAACTGTGTTTCGAGGAGCTTCGCACCGCCGACCTCGTGGCGAGCAAGCTCACCGAGTGGGGTATTCCGATTCACCGTGGCCTGGGCACCACCGGCGTGGTCGGCATCGTCAAAAACGGCACATCAAGCCGCGCTATCGGCCTGCGCGCTGATATGGATGCACTGCCGATGCAAGAGCTCAACACCTTTGCCCACGCCAGCACACAGCCCGGCAAGATGCACGCCTGCGGCCATGACGGGCACACCGCCATGCTGCTGGCAGCGGCACAACATCTGGCAAAGGATCGCGATTTTGACGGCACGGTGTACCTGATTTTTCAGCCGGCGGAGGAGGGCGGTGGCGGCGCGCGCGAGATGATCAAGGACGGTTTGTTTGAGCAGTTCCCGATGGACGCGGTGTTTGGCATGCACAACTGGCCGGGCGCTGGCGTGGGCCAGTTTGCCGTCAGTCCGGGTGCGGTGATGGCGTCCAGCAATGAGTTCAAGATCACCCTGCGCGGCAAGGGCGGGCATGGCGCCATGCCGCACAACGCGATCGACCCGGTGCCCGTGGCCTGCCAATTGGTGCAGGCGTTTCAAACCATCATCAGCCGCAACATCAAGCCGATTGACGCGGGCGTGATTTCCGTCACCATGATCCACGCCGGCGAGGCCACCAACGTCATCCCCAACACCTGCGAGCTGCAGGGCACGGTGCGCACGTTCTCGCTAGCGGTGCTGGACCTGATTGAGCAGCGCATGAAGCAAATCACCGACCATATCTGCGCCGCCTTTGCCATGACTTGCGATTTTGAATTCGAGCGCAACTACCCGCCCACCATCAACAGCGCCTTTGAAGCCGAGTTTGCGCGCCGGGTCATGGCCAGCATCGTCGGCGCAGACAAGGTGACGGCGCAGGAGCCGACCATGGGCGCGGAAGATTTCTCTTTCATGCTGCAAGCCAAACCGGGTTGCTACGCCTTCATCGCCAATGGTGATGGCACGCACCGCGACATGGGTCACGGCGGCGGCCCCTGCATGCTGCACAACGCCAGTTACGACTTCAACGATGAATTGATCCCGCTGGGTGCCACCTACTGGGTGCGGCTGGTGCAGGCGTGGCTGAAGCCAGGCGTGTGACGCGGGTACATTTGCTGCTAAATCAATAGCATGTTGCCCATATTCCACGCCGGCTGGAGTCTGTTTTTCTATATAAAACCCTGAGTCTAAGCCACCCTTTGTGCGACAGCGCACAGAACAAGTCTTGAGCCCATCCTAAAATGCTTGGAATGAAGGGCCAAGGGGCCCGCAGGGCGCGAATCAAGGCTTGGCAGCAGCCTTTTCAATGCGCCGGTTTCAGCGTCTGCCCATGGAGCTGTGATGCCTCAAAAAGCTTGGAGCGCGAAACGCGAACGCCAGTACCAGCACATCAAGGACTCTTTGCTGGAACGTGGCAAGAAAGAAGATCTGGCCGAAGAGATTGCGGCCCGCACCGTCAACAAGGAGCGGGCGCAACAGGGCGAAGCCGCCCAGGCCAGCGCCACCTCCCTCAACGACATGCCCGCCGGTCGGCGCGGCGGCCTGCACTCCCACTCGGGGGAAGGGGGGCGAACCCTGGCGCAGTTGCAAAACGAGGCGCGCCAGCGCGGCGTGAAGGGCCGTTCCCGCATGAACAAGGCGCAACTGGAAGAGGCGTTAAAGCGCTGAAGAACGAGTCGGCCCAAACCGAGTTGATGTTGTTATTGAATCAGTAGCTGGCTGCGCACGTTCTACCAAGGCTGGAGCCGTTTCAGGCCTTGAACCGCCGGGCCGCCATTTCCAGCAAGCCGTCAAATATCAGGTTGTCCACCAGCTCAAACTGCACCGACATGCTGGGCGCCATCTTCCAGCCGGCGCCGCCCGCCATGATGCACTTGGGCTCGGTGCCGCAGTGGTCCCGCAGGTGCTGCACCATGCAATTCACGGCGCCGGCAATGGCAAAGGTGCCGCCGCTGGTGAGGGCGTCGCTGGTGTTGGTGGGAAACTCGCGCACCTCGCCGGTGGGTACATGCAGCCCGGCCGTGCCCGATTCGAGGGCGCGCAGCATGATGCCGTGGCCGGGCAAAATCAAACCACCCAAAAACTTGCCGCTGGCGTCAATCGCATCCACCGTGACGGCGGTGCCGACCATGACCACCACCATGGGGCGCGCCGGACCGGTGCTGAACGCGTGGTGCCAGGCCCCAATCATGGCCACCCAACGGTCGGCGCCCAGACGGGCCGGGTAGTCATAGCCGTTGATCAAGCCCGCTTCGCCCGCGCTGGCCACGACCCATTGCGGCGCGACCTCCCAGAGTTCCATTTGGGCCTCGACGCGGCGTCGCACCGCATCCCCGGCCACGATGCAACCCAGCATGTGCGTCGGCGACGCCAGCGTCGCCCAGGCGCCATCGGCCAGTTTGTCAATGTTGTCAAGAAACTCCGCGCCTTGCGCCAGCAGGGGCGCATCGCGGTGGGGCTTGGTGTACAGCGCCCATTTCAGGCGCGTGTTGCCAACGTCGATGGCCAGAAATGTCATGGCGCGATTATCGTCAACCCTGGCGCCAGGGCAGACCGTGAAAGCGCCAACCCCCGCTGTGACCGCGCTGCCCCTGCGCATCCGGGTCGCCTTCAAAGCCTTCGAGGATGTTGTAGGCCTCGAGCCCGAGTT
>Ga0209913_1001678_pt1 | contig 11355 bp, 8 predicted proteins | sample PersoiDNA2013203_FD_185805 | JGI IMG/M metagenome (GOLD analysis project Ga0209913, IMG submission 185805) | Permafrost soil microbial communities from the Arctic, to analyse light accelerated degradation of dissolved organic matter (DOM) -... | ecosystem: Environmental > Terrestrial > Soil >... | reverse complement strand
TGTACAGCGCAATGGACGACTTGAACTGGTCGCGCCGCAAGTCCAGCAGGGTTTGCTGGGCAGCGTAAGCCTGGCGCTGGGCGTCGAGCAATTCCAATCGGCTGTCCTGCCCTGCGCCATAACGCAAGGCCGACAGGCGCTGGCGCTGCCCGGTCGCGTCCACCACCCGCTGCTGCGCGCTGATCTGGCTGGCGTAAGTAGCGCTGCCGGCCAGACCATCGCTGACCTCCCGCAACGCCGTTACTATAGCTTGCTCGTATTGCAGCACCGCCGCCTGCGTGCGGATGGTCGACAGCTGCAATTCGGCCTGCAATTGCCCGCCCTGGAATAGCGGCTGCGTGATTTGCGGCGCAAACGACCAGCTGCGAGCGCCGCCACGGAACAAGTCGCCCAGCTCGGGGCTGGCAAGCCCCAGCTGCGCCGTCAGCGACAAACGTGGAAAAAAGGCGGCGCGGGCGGCGCCGATTTCCGCATTCGCCGCCACCAGCGCATATTCGGCTTGCACGATGTCGTGACGGCGCACCAGCAAGTCGGACGGTACGCCTGCTGGTAACTGCGTCAACACAGGATCAGCAGCCAGCGGGCGGCCCGAAGGCAAGTCATCGGGCAGCGGGCCGCCCAGCAACAGGACCAACTGGTTGTGCGCAAGTAGCAGCGCCCGTTCGCGCGCCAACACGTCCGCTTCCGCTTGCGCCGCCTGGCCTTCGGCTTGCGCCACGTCCAGGCCACTGCCCTGCTGGGCCGCGCGCAGGCGCTGCGTAAGCACCAATGCCTCGCGCCAGTCGTGCAGGGTTTGCCGCGACAACAGCAGTTGCTCGTCGGCCAGGCGCTCTTCCAGGTAGGCGTCGGCCACGGCGGCTATCAGTACCAGGCGGGCAGCGCGCTGGCCCTCCACCGTCGCCAGGTAACGGGCGAACGCCGCATCCGACAAGGAGCGCAGACGGCCGAACAGGTCGATCTCGAAGGCGCTCATGGCGATACCTGCCGTGAACTGGTTCTCGGCACCGCGCTGGCGCGTGCCACCCAGCGCGGCACCCACGGCCGGGTAACGAGCCGCATCCTGGATCTGGTACTGGGCCCGCACGGCTTCCACGTTCAGCGCGGCCAGGCGCAAGTCGCGGTTGTTTTGCAGCGCCAGTTCAACCAGCCGCTGCAAGCGCGCATCGAGCAGCATCTGGCGCCAGCCCAGTTCGGCCGCATTGCCGTCAGCTTCAGGCAAGGTCGCGCCATAGCTGGCTGGCACCGGCAAGGCGGGTTTGACCAGCACTGGCGTCAGGCTGCACGCCGCCAAACTCAGAGCCAGCAGTGAAAAAGTAAAAGAGCGGTACATCATGCTTGTCCTTCCTGCGCCTTGACGGCGGTAGTGTGTGGCGACCAGCCTGCTTTCAGCTTGTCGACCGCGCCCAGCACGACGACAAAGAAGACGGGCACGAAGAAGACGGCCAGCACGGTGGCGCTCAGCATGCCGCCGAAGACGCCCGTGCCGATGGCGTGCTGGGTTTCGGCGCTGGCGCCGGTGGCCAGCATCAAGGGCACCACGCCCAGCGCAAACGCCAGGGACGTCATCAGGATGGGACGCAAACGCAGGCGCGACGCTTCCACCGCTGCTTCCAGCAAGCCTTTTCCCTGTGCCTGCAACTGGCGCGCATATTCCACGATCAAAATGGCGTTCTTGGCCGACAGGCCGATGATGGTAATCATGCCCACCTTGAAGAACACATCGTTCGGCATGCCGCGCACCATCACGGCCAGCACGGCGCCCAGCAGCCCTAGCGGCACGACCAGCATCACGGACAGCGGAATCGACCAGCTTTCATACAGGGCGGCCAGCACCAAAAACACCACCAGCATCGACAGCGCCATCAGCATGGGCGCTTGCGACGCCGATTCCTTTTCCTGCAGCGACTGGCCAGTCCAGGCCAGCGCAAAGCCGGGCGGCAGCTGTTTCGCCAGGCGCTCCATTTCCAGCATGGCGTCGCCGCTGGACACGCCAGGCGCGGCGCTGCCGGAAATGCGCGAGGCGGGGTAGCCCTGGTAGCGCACCAGCTGCAGCGGCGTTTCGCTCCACACGGGGTGCACCAATTCGCCCAGCGCCACCATGCCGCCCGCGTCATTACGAACGCGCAGCGCCAGCACGTCATTCAACTGCATGCGCGCCGGCGCATCGGCCTGGATGATCACTTGCTGCATGCGGCCCGCGTTCGGAAAATCGTTGACATAGGTCGACCCCATGGCCGCCGTCAGCATGTCGCCCACGGCCGTGAAGGACACGCCCAGCGCCTCGGCCTTGCTGCGGTCGATTTCCAGGCGCACGCTGGCGCCGGCCGGCAAGCCATCGGGATACACGCCAGCCACCTTGCCGCTGTGTGCGGCCAGGTCCAGCAACTTGTTTTGCGCCGCCTGCAAGGCGTCATGGCCCTGGTTGGCCCGGTCCAGCAAGCGTACGCTGAAGCCCGAGGAATTACCCAGTTCATCGATGGCAGGCGGCATCAGGCTCATGATCATGCCCTCCTTCGCCTGCCCCATGGCTTCCTGCGCCAGCGCCACTTCTTCCTGGGCGGTGGCGCCGTGGCGCTCCTTCCAGTCCCTCAGCATGGTGAAGGCCAGCGCGGCGTTCGGACCGGAGCCGGAAAAACTGAAGCCCAGCACGGACTGGTTCACGGCGATGCCGGGGCGGGACGCCACATGCTGCTCGTACAGCTTGACGACATCGAGCGTGCGCTCCATGGTGGCGTCCGACGGCAGCTGGATCGAGGTCATGAAATAACCCTGGTCTTCTTCCGGCAAAAAGGCCGATGGCAGCTGCATGAAGGCCACACCGAGCGCAGCGACGATGGCCGCGTAGACAAACATCGAGCGGCCCGCGCGCCTGAGCATGGCCACCACACCCGCTTCATAGCGGCGCGTCATGCGCTCGAACTGGCGGTCGAACCACAGGAAAAAGCCTTTCTTGTGATGCTCGTTCGGAGCTATCGGCTTCAACATGGTGGCGCACAAGGCCGGTGTCAGGGTCAAAGCCAAAAACGCCGAGAACAAGATCGAGACGGCCATCGCCAGCGTAAACTGGCGGTAGATGGCGCCCACCGAACCGCTGGCCAGCGCCATCGGAATGAACACGGCTACCAGCACCAGGGTGATGCCGACCACGGCGCCCGTGATTTCGCGCATGGCCTTGGAGGTGGCCTCTTTCGGCGACAGGCCTTCGGTGACCATCAGGCGCTCGACCGCTTCCACTACCACGATGGCGTCATCGACGATGATGCCGATGGCCAGCACCATGCCGAACATCGTCAGCACGTTGACGGAATAACCGGCCATCAGCATTACGGTGAAAGTACCGAGCAGCGCAATCGGCGCAACGATGGCCGGAATCAGGGTATAGCGTATCTTTTGCAGGAACAGATACATCACCAGGAAGACCAGCACCATCGCCTCGAGCAAGGTGGCTGCCACCTTTTCGATCGAGATTTTCACGAACGGCGCCGTATCGAACGGTACCGAGTATTCCATCCCCGCTGGCATGGCGGGCGCCAGTTCCGCCATGCGCGCGCGCACGGCGCTGGCCGTCTGCACGGCGTTCGCACCCGGCGACAGCATGATGGCGGCGCCGGATGCCGCCTGGCCGTTTTCACGGATGCTGAAGTTAAAGCTTTGCGCGCCGAGTTCTACCCGGGCCACGTCGCCGACCGTCACTTTCGAGCCATCGGGATTGGCCCGCAGGACGATGGCGGCAAACTGCTGCGGCGTTTGCAACTGGCCCTGCACCGTCAAGGGCACGGTCACGCGTTGGCCGGCGATAAAAGGCGCGTCGCCCAGGCGGCCAGGCGCGATCTGCGCATTCTGCTGCATCACTGCCGCGCCGATATCGCCCATGGCGATGTTGTACGACACCAGCTTGGCCGGATCGACCCAGATGCGCATGGCCCGTTCTGTGCCGAACAGCTGCACCTTGCCCACGCCGGGGATGCGGCGCAGTTCTTCCGTCACGTTGCGGGCCAGGTAGTCGCCCAGTCCCACTTCATCGAACTGGCCGCCGGCCGAATTGAGGCTGACAATCATCAGGAAGCCGGACGACGCCGATTCCACGCCCAGGCCATTTTGCCGTACCGATTGCGGCAATCGCGGTTCGATGGCTTTCAGGCGGTTCTGCACGTCGACCTGCGCCATTTCCGGACTGGTGCCCGGCTTGAAGGTGACGGTGATGGAGGCGGAGCCGGAAGTGTCGGCCGACGACTCGAAGTACAGCAGGTTCTTGACGCCCGACAGTTCGCGTTCGATCAGGCTCACCACCGAGTCATTCATGGTTTGCGGCGTGGCGCCGGGGTAGCTTGCCTCGATGCTGACGGACGGTGGCGCCACCGAAGGGAAGCGCGCAATCGGCAATTGCGGTATGGCGATCAGTCCGAACAGGACGATAAAGATCGCCACCACCCAGGCAAAGACCGGGCGGTCGATAAAAAATTGCGGCATGTGTTCAAGCTTTCAATCAGCGGATATTCAAAAGTGCATTCAGCGCGGCGTAGTGGTAGCTGCGGCTGCCTGTGCGCCGGCCCGTTTCCATGGCTGCGGCGCGGCCGTGGCGCCAGGCTGCAAGCGCTCCTGTCCTTCGACCACCACGGTTTCGCCCGCGCGCAAGCCGCCCGTGACCACATACTGGTGTGCGATCACGTCGCCGACAAGGATGGTTTTCAAGCTGGCTTTGTGCTTGTCATCGAGTACCCAGGCTTGCGCCGCGCCATCGCTATTGCGCAGCACGGCCTGTTGCGGCAGCAGCAGGCCATCGGCCTGCGCGGCGCGCGCGATGCGGGCCCGCACGAACATGCCGGGCAACAGCTGGCGCTGGGGATTGTCGACCAGCACGCGGATGGTGGCGTCGCCCGTGCCCGCATCGATGCTGATGCCGGAAAACAGGATGCGGCCCTGGACCGGATATTCGCTGCCATCGGCCGCCAGGATGGCCACCGGCAGCTTGTCGACGCCGGCAGGCCCCGAGGCCTGCAAGGCGGCCAGCGCGGATGCCGGCTGGCGCACATCCACATACACCTGGTCGATCTGCTGGATGCGCGCCATGGGGGCTGCATCGGCCTGCCCCACCAGCGCGCCTTCGCTGACCAGCTCCGACCCGATACGCCCGGAAATGGGCGCATCGATGCTGGCAAAGGCCAGGTCCAGGCGGCGCCGCGCCAGGGCGGCGCGCGCCTGCGCCACATTGGCCGACGCCTGCTCGCGCTGGGCCACCGCATCGTCATAGGCCTGGCGGCTGATGGCGTCCGCTTCCATCAGCGGTTTCAAACGCTCGGCCTGGGTAGTGGCGCGGTGTGCGGTGGCGACTGCGTGCTGCAGGGCCGCAGCCGCCAGGTCAACGTCGGCCTGGAAGGGGGCGGGATTCAACTGGAACAGCTTTTGCCCGGCGCGTACGTCGGCCCCCTGCTCGAACTGCCGACGCAGCACGATGCCGCCCACCTGCGGCCGGATATCGGCCGTGCGGTAAGCAGCCACCCGGCCCGGCAAGGTATCGCTGAGCACTACGGGCGCCGATTGCAGCTTGAGTACGGTGACCGAAGGGGCAGGCGCCGGTGGCTCTTGCGCAGGCTTGGAACAGGCGGCCAGGCTGAACAGGGCCGCGACGATCACAGTATTTTTTTTGATGAGGGTATTCGGATACATGGTCTTTTCTTTCGCTGGTCGCGACCGGCGGTCCGGTCGAGGGGTACGGCAGCTTAGGGCAGGCGCATGGACATTTCGTCGAAGAAGTGTGGAGATTCGATGGAGATAAAGAACAATGTTAGACTATTCGCATGATCCGTTTACACAGCACAAGTCACGACGCCGGCAGCCCGCCTGCGCGCCCCGTCCTCCCCGCCGCCGCCCTGATATTGATCGCCGAAGATGAACCGCAAATCGCCCGTATCCTGGCTGGCTACCTGGAACGCGACGGCTACCGCACGATCTTTGCGCAAGATGGCCGCGAGGCGCTGGAACAGCATCTGGCGCAAAAACCCGACCTGCTGCTGCTGGACGTGCAAATGCCGCAATACGATGGCTGGCATGTGCTGACCGAAGTGCGCCGGCGCGGCGAGACACCCGTCATCATGCTGACCGCGCGCGACCAGGATGCCGACAAGCTGGCCGCGCTGCGCGTGGGTGCCGACGACTATATCGTCAAGCCCTTCAATCCGGCCGAAGTGGTGGCGCGGGTGGCCGCCGTGCTGCGCCGCGCGCGCATGGGCCAGGCGGAAACCGGCCGCGCGCCGCTGCGCTGCGGCCCCATCGAAATCGACCAGGAAACGTATGTCGCCAGCGTGGTGCGCCATGGCGCAGCCATGCCGCTGGCCTTGACCTTGACGGAGTTTCGCCTGCTGGTTCATCTGGCGCGCACGCCGCGGCGCGTCTGCACCCGCCAGGAGTTACTGGAATCATGCATGCCCGAAAGTAATTCGTTGGAGCGCACGGTGGACAGCCATGTCAGCAAGCTGCGCAAGAAACTCGAAGAGGCCGGCGTGCCGAATATGCCGGCCAGCCTGCGCGGCGTGGGCTACCGTCTGGAAAGCGAGCAGCAATGCGTTTGATCGGTCTGAACCGGCAAATCATTCTGTCGATGTCCATTTTGATGCTGCTCAGCATACTGATGATCTGGATCAGCTCCTGGATTTTCTACGCCGTGATCTTCAAGATCGACCCCGAGATGCTGTCCGATCCCGAAGAATGGGCGCCCACCATGGCCGAATGGCTGTGGATCTTCGCCATCACCGTATTCGGCCTGGTGCTGGCCACTTTCTCCGCCGTCAAGCTCACCCGGCGCATTTTGAAACCGCTCAATTCCGTGATGGACAGCGTGCGCCGCGTGGCGCATGGCGACCTGTCGGCGCGCGCCTTCGCGGGCGACCGCAGCCTCGGTGAGACGGCAATGCTGGTCGATGATTTCAACAGCATGGCGGAACGCCTGGAACGCACGGCCAAGGAAAGCCTGACCTGGAATGCCGCCATCGCCCATGAGTTGCGCACACCGGTGACCATCTTGCGCGGCACCTTGCAAGGCGTAGTCGATGGCGTGTTCAAGCCGGAAGAGGTGGAGTTTGGCAGCCTGCTGTCACAAGTCGAAGGCCTGGGCCGCCTGGTGGAAGACTTGCGCACCCTGAGCCTGGCCGACAGCGGCCAGATGCAGCTGCGCATGGCGTGGACCGACCTGACACTGGAAATCGAGGAAGTGGGCCGCTTGCTGGCCCAGGAACTCGATGCGGCTGGCTACACCTTGCAGCTGGACTTGTCCGACCATCCCGTCTGCTGCGATGCGGCGCGCATCCGGCAAATCGTGCTGGCCCTGCTCGACAACGCCCGCCGCCATGCCGACCCGGGTCCGCTGCACCTGTCCACCCGCGTGCACGACGGCCAGTATTACCTGACGCTGGAAGACGCCGGTCCCGGCATCGCGGACGCACTGGCGCCCCATGTGTTCGAGGCCTTTCGCCGCGGCGACAGCGTGCGCGACGAACTCAACGCCGGCAGCGGCCTGGGCCTGGCCGTGGTCGAAGCCATCGCCCGCGCCCACGGCGGTAGCGCGGCCTGTGCGCGCGGCGCGGCAGGCGGCACGGTCTTCACGATACGCTGGCCGCTCGATAATGGCGCTGCGGCCAGCTAAGCCAGCCAAGCCAAGCCAGCCCAGCCATTGTTTTGCCCTGGGGACTTGAAATGGCGGAAACTGCTATCATTTCTTCCTGTACATTTTACTGACGAAGAGAGTACTCATCATGACCGACCTGCTGCAAGCCCTGCAATGGCGCTACGCCACCAAAAAGATGGATCCTGCGAAAGCTGTGCCACAAGAGAAAGTTGAGCGCATCCTGGAAGCCATACGCCTGACGGCCAGCTCCAGCGGTTTGCAACCGTATGAAGTCTTCGTGGTCACCAACCCTGCCCTGCGCGAACAGATCAAGCAGCACGCCTGGAACCAGGCGCAAGTGACGGACAGCTCGCACCTGCTGGTGTTTGCCGCCTGGGACAATTACACGGCCGAGCGCATCAACCACATGTTTGACCTGGTCAATGCCGAACGCGGCATCAAGAACGAAGGCTGGGAAGCGTACCGCCAGCAATTGTTGAACACCTATCCGCAGCGCGATGCGGAAACCAACTACCAGCACGCCGCCCGCCAGGCCTATATCGGCGTGGGCACGGCCCTGATCGCGGCCGCCGCCGAACATGTCGATTCGACGCCGATGGAAGGTTTTGACCCGGCCAAGGTCGATGAAATCCTGGGCTTGCGTGCACGCGGCCTGCGTTCCGTCGTCATGCTGCCACTGGGCTACCGCGCCGATGCAGGCGACTGGCTGGTGAACCTGAAAAAAGTCCGCCGCGCGCGCCAGGAATTCATTACAGAATTAGCGTAAGCGTGGCGTAATAGCCGCGACAGAGCGGATGCCATGACAGCATCCGCTTTTTTTACCGCTACTCGCCCAATTCCAGCCGCTCCACGGCAACGCTGGCCGTGCTGCCATCCTGCTGCTTGTCTTGCGAGTACAAGCCTGCCTTGTAATACACGGGAATCGCCTTCCAGGCGTCGGCGGCATAGCTGAAATCGTGCTTTGCGCTGGCCTCGCCACTACGCACATCGACGTTCAAGGTATCGCCGCGCACAGCCAGCTTGCACTCGATACGGCTGCCCAGGGCAATGCCGTGCAGCAGCGTGATGCGCTCTTCCTTGTCGCCATAATGTTTTTTCACGCCCATCACGATGTCGCCGTGGCTCCAGCGCATTTTCAGCGCTTCCGAGCCGCCGCTGCGTTCGCCATGTATCTGGGCAAAGATCAATTCTCCCGTTTGCGGCTCGGCCAGCACCCGCAGCGCGACAGATAATTTGCGCTGCTGCTTGCTGCCCGCATCGATCAGCCAATTGCCCTTTTCACGCAATTCCACGCGCGGATACTCGGAATGCTGGCTATGGCCGGCCCCCGACGGTACGCGGAAGGTCATCGCTTCCGTATGCTGGTCGCTAAAGAAATAGCTGTCTTGATAACGATCGATGGCATCGACCTTTGTGAATTGCAAGTTGGTGTCAAGCGTTTGCAACAAGAAAGGCCTTAAATCGAAATTCTGCCCCGGCGCCCGTCCGGGATCGAGCGGACCCGCCTGGGCAGAGTGAATCATGAGAAACGCCGACACCAGCAAAGCGCATTTTTTCATCACAGCTCCAGGCAAAGGAAATTTCGCCCTATTTTAGGTCAGATTGCTGTCCCACACATTCATGAGCTGGCTGATCGCCGCATCAAGCACCGGGTATGCGACGCCATCGCGCGCCTGGATAGAGACCCCCAGCAGGAAGCCGTCAAACACGGTTCCCACGAACTGGGGATCAGCCGCATCCGACAGTTCGCCGCTGGCGATAGCCCGTTCGACACAATGCACAAAGCCGGCCCGCGAGCGGGCGCGCGACTGGGCCAGCGGTTCGGCGACGGCCGCATGTTCGGGCGTGGGCGCGCTCATGGCGCCCAGCGCCACCATGCAGCCCTTGGGATGCCCTTGCTCGCACTGCATTCTGGTCGATTGCCGTAGCGCCAGCTCAACGGCGGCCCTGGGCGCCAGGCTATCGTCCCACAAACATTCCGTCACCCTTGCATAGGTATCCAGATAGCGCTGTACGGCCTCACGGAACAAGGCTTCCTTGGAGCCGAAAGCCGCATAAAAGCTGGGCGCGGAAATGCCGCCGCCTATGCCTGCCTTGAGCTGGCTCAGCGATGTCGATTCATAGCCCTGCGCCCAGAACAGATGCAGGGCTTGTTCGATCGCGGCCTGGCGATCAAACGTGCGTGGCCGGCCCATTTGCGCCATTTCTCGCTCCTTGTTTGCGGGATTTTCAATGACTTCGATACTACTCGATACAGAAGTCATTGACAAGCTGAGGCCGTCTCGCCTATATTTATACCGATCGATACATATATTGACCGACAACACATCTCGTAAAGGATTTCCCTTGACTCATACCGCAACACAGGCCGGACAACTCCAGTCTGATCGCCTTCCCATTTCAGGCTTGCTGGCCCTGGCCATGACGGGCTTCATTTGCATCGTCACCGAAACATTGCCTGCCGGCTTGCTGCCGCAGATCAGCGAAGGGCTGTCCATCAGCCCTACCCTTGCCGGCCAGATGGTCACCGCCTATGCACTGGGCTCCTTGCTGGCCGCGATACCGCTGACCATCGCCACGCGCGGCTGGCGCCGTCGCAACGTCTTGCTGCTAACCATCATCGGTTTCTTTCTCTTCAATTCCGCCACGGCGCTGTCGTCCCACTACGTGCTGACCCTGATTGCCCGCTTTCTTGCCGGGATGGCGGCGGGACTGGCCTGGAGCTTGCTGGCCGGCTATGCACGGCGCATGGTCACGCCTGCACAGCAGGGACGCGCCCTGGCGCTGGCCATGGTGGGCGCGCCGCTGGCGCTCTCGCTAGGAGTTCCGCTGGGAACTCTGCTGGGTGCTACCGTGGGCTGGCGCACTGCGTTCTGGATCATGTCGGCCATGACCCTGGTGCTGATCCTGTGGGTGCTGGCCAAAGTACCCGACTATCCGGGCCAGAGCAGCCTTGAACGCATGCCGCTGCGCAAGGTTTTCCATACGCCGGGGGTACGGGCCGTGCTGGCGGTCGTCATCGCCTGGATGCTGGCGCACAACATCCTGTACACCTATATCGCCCCCTTCGTGGCGCCGGCGGGACTCGGTGGCCGTGTCGATCTGGTCTTGCTGACCTTTGGCGTGGCCGCCATGCTGGGCATCTGGATCACGGCCAAACTGGTCGACCGCCATTTGCGCAGCACGGTGCTGGCCAGCCTGGCCGCGTTTGCCGCCACGGCGCTGGTGTTTGGCCTGGCGGCGGAGATTGCCATCGTGGTGTATCTGGGCGTGGCGATATGGGGTATCAGCTTTGGCGGCGCCGCGACCTTGCTGCAAACAGCCCTGGCCGACGCGGCCGGCGATGGCGCCGACGTGGCGCTGTCGATGAATGTGGTGGCCTGGAACGGCGCGATTGCCGGCGCCGGCCTGCTGGGTGGCGCGCTGCTCGAAATCTGGGGCGTGGCTTCCTTCCCCTGGGCGGTAGTGGCGCTGCTGTTGCTGGCGTTGGCCATCGCCTGGTCGGCGCGCTCGCATGCGTTCAAGCCGGGACGGCGCAGCGGTACGGGCCAGGTGGCGGGACACTAAAATAAAAAAGCCCCTGAAACATCAGGGGCTTGCATGCATATCAGGCAGGATTACTGCGCCAGGTAGCGTTCCGAACGCGGACCGTACAGCAGGCCGTTCGGCGAGCCGGCGGACAGCAAACGCGCATTGGCAATGCCGGCAATCGGATGGCTGGCATCGGTGGTGCT
>Ga0209913_1001677_pt1 | contig 11370 bp, 7 predicted proteins | sample PersoiDNA2013203_FD_185805 | JGI IMG/M metagenome (GOLD analysis project Ga0209913, IMG submission 185805) | Permafrost soil microbial communities from the Arctic, to analyse light accelerated degradation of dissolved organic matter (DOM) -... | ecosystem: Environmental > Terrestrial > Soil >... | reverse complement strand
GCGTGGTCGGCGACGGCCGTCGTTACGCGTGGGTCGTGGCCCTGCGTGCGGTGGAAACCATCGACTTCATGACCGCCCGTTGGGCACACCTGCCCTACGAACTGCTGGAAACGGTCAGCGGCCGTATTATCAATGAAATCGAAGGTATTTCGCGAGTGACGTATGACGTGTCGAGCAAGCCGCCGGCGACGATTGAGTGGGAATGATTGGACGTCCGGCATTGACCTGCACGATCTAGCAAAAAATGCCCTGGAGCCCGCGTAATTGTGGGCTTTTGGCTTTTTGGGTCTGGCAAACTTTGGCAGCTTTGTGCATCGCCAAGCACCGTGTTTATGTGGCATGGTACGGGGCATTGACTGAGCAAAATGCCATGCTTGGCGCTCGATACCATGTCACCTTAGTAGGGGAGGGCATGGTATTAAATCTCATCATCAGCCCGTTTTCATTGGGTTTTCTCGTGGTGTATGAGTGCTTTTCTGAGCATGGTATTTTTTTACGTGGAATCCGCGACGGCCATGCTGACTGATACGCAAGCTGCGTAACCTCAAACCGAAAGAAAAACTCTACAAGGTGAACGACCGCGACGGGTTGTACGTGGCCGTCACCGCTGCCGGTTCCATTTCATTTCGCTACAACTACTCCATCAACGGCCGTCAGGAGACTATTACGTTCGGTCGTTATGGCGTGGGTGGCATCAGACTGATTGATCTTTTCGGAAACCACCACGCGGCCATCAGCGGTGGAACATATGATTCCGACCATAGCTGCCCCACCAAATCCAGATGCTACGCAAAGCAAAATAAGAAGCCATTTAGAGCGCGTCATAGTCAGTACCCCTTCCCGCCGCCTCGAGTATTTGGTCGCTTGTTGAATTGCTCGGTGGCGGCATCGCTGACCGACTGACGCTCGGTTTCTTGAGCTATGTAATTGCCCTGTAGGGTAATTTGAGTAGCCAATAGGTCGCGCAACTTTTGAAGCTGCTGCACGTTTGAAGCGGCGATCTCGTTCCCAGCTTGGATGGCCTGCATTCGACCCGCTGATGACTGTGAACGATTCACCAGTTGTTCTAGGTGTGCATCTTCCGTCTCAAATGTGCTGGTATTCATGCCTGCTGCCTGCATCGCCGTTTTTGCGTTATCAAAGCCTTGCGCCGACCAGTTTTCGTCGCGGTCCGGCAGTACGTCAGTAGCCTTCCCGCTCGACTGGCCAAATTTCTGTAAATACGCCTCATAACCGGGAAACTGCGTATTGAATTGGGATTCAAGATTCGCCACATTGCGGCCTAATGACTGCGTTCTGTTGTAGACGCTGGCTACACGCTGCATGTCTTGGGTAATCCGGCCAAACATGCTGTCTGGCAACGGAGTTCCTTGCATCACCATATTGTTGTATTGCTGAACCTGCGTCGAAAGTTGCTCTGTCGTGTTCAATGCGGTGTTGACTGCTTCGGCATACTCGAACATCTGTTGATAGAATGTAGAGCAATTTGTGCAGTAGATAGCAAAGGCGTTCTGTCCGGTGAATAGCAAGGTAATAACTGTTATTAGCAATCTCCATCCCAGTATCATTTTTGTCTCCAGTGCGTACCTGTCGTGATGAACTAACGTGATTGCTTGCAGTAACGAGCGACGTAACGGGTGAACTGCACATAACCAAAGCTAAATACGACCAGCGTATTCGGTATAAAGCCAAGTAAGAGGGTGGCCGAGTAGTATTTTAGTTTCTACCTCCTTCCTGACCGAGAAGAACTCAGCTCGGCCAGCTCTTCTCTTGATAGGCTTTAGACTATTATTTTGCATCAGCTTTCCTCTTGTTGCGGCTATTAGTTCTAGCATGGATAAAAGCCTAGGAAAACACAGAATAAATAGGTAGAGAAAATTAATGAAAAATAACGCGATTATATGCGACTCAACGAAATTTACGGCAGCTCTAGGAAATTCAACGCGAATGTATGCGAGTTAGAGAAACTTAATTCGATTGACTGATTTTTGTTTTGAATCGCATTGAATCGCTTACAACGGGACGGCAAGATGTGTGTTGTGGGCCCACAAGCTGTACTTGCTCCCCCCCCCCCCCCCCCTCCTTATTTGCCTTCGGCTCAACGGATCTTGCTCTGCGAGGCTAACAGCCGGTGCCGCGTCTAAGAGTTAAAAAGCGCGTAAGGGGGGGGGCGCGCGCCACGACAACGGGCACCAAAAAATGGCTTCCTCGAAGAGCCGGGAAGCCGATAGAGTTGAAGGTGACGATCCCCGAGCGCACCCTATGGGACGGCGCCGTGACTTACATTATATCGACGGCGGCGTGGTAGAGGACAGTAAGCCCCTCGATCAGAGCTAGAAGGCCATGACCGTCGTGGCACTCGTAGTGTTCGGACTAGTATCCAAGCGAAATTTATGAGTATCCAGGCCACCCTCAAGAGGCTAAATGTTTGCGATATGGCGTGTCTTTATATAAATTAGCTTAATTATCTAAGCTTTTTCAGTGTACAGGTCAAAAATGAAAGAAAACGAGCTTTATGAGCGCATCAGGCAGATCTTAGCCAATGCCCCTCGCAATCAATATACAGCTGAGCTGCATTTGCAGATGATCAAGTATGCTGATGTGCTAGGGAACATTACCTCCAAAGAATTTTGCGAAGACGTTGGGCTTAAAAAAGTTTCGGAACTGAGTTTAGTAAGAAGCGCAATTTAACGAAACGCCTGAGAGCTGCTGACCTTAAGCCAGAGTTGCTATGAAATCAAGTGACAGAATAATCATTGCACGAAAGAACCGCTATGGAATGAACAATATGATTTTTCATGGAGCATCATAAAATGATTATAGAATTTAAAGATATCGATAACCTATCGCCTGCTGATTTCGAGATTTTCGTTAGGGATTTATTTGTCGCATCAGGCTGGTCAGATGCTGAAATTACCAAAGTCGGCAGAGAGTTTTCTCACGGTGATGGCGGTGTAGATATATTTGCGTATAAAGGAAAAAGAAAATTTGCGATTGAAGTTAAACAGCGAAATATTAATGCAACGGTCGATGTGAAGGCTTTGAACCAGCTTGTTACCGGTGCAAGGCTCGCGAATGTAACCAACAAGATTTTGGTCACCAACTCCTATTTCACATCTGAAGTTAAAGCACGTGCGCTGCGACTGGGTGTTGAATTAGTTGATAGGGACGAATTGCAAAACCTCTGGGTGAAAAAACATTCGGAAATTGGTCGTGAGATCAAACCTCGAAAGTACCAGCAAGACGTGATTAACGATGCCTTATCGCAGTACGAAAAAGGCAAGTCCAAGCTACTGATTGAGATGGCAACTGGGCTGGGGAAAACGTATACGGTAGCCCATTTGATTAAACGTCTGATTCAAATCGATGATCGTCGTCCGAAAGTGCTATTTATAGCTCATCAGGTAGAAATTCTGTTGCAGTCTGTAACGTCGTTTAAGAATGTTCTGGGTATAGGGGACTACAGTTTTTCTGCCTGTTTTTCAGGTTCTGAGCCAGAAGATACCGACTTTGTTTTTGCCTCATTTGATACGTTGTATGGGCAAATTGATTCAATTTCAAAAGAAAGATTTGATTTCGTAATCGTAGATGAAGCTCATCACACTCCTGCACGAACATATGCGGAGGTAGTAACACTATTTAAGCCGAGGTTGTTAGTTGGGCTTACTGCGACACCTTATCGTGCAGATAACAAGGATGTTACTATTTTTTTTGGTGGGGCTGACGGCCATATTGGTAAGTTTGATCTTGTTTGGGCCCTAAAGCATGGCAAATTAGCCTTTCCTAAATACATGGTACTGCTTGATGACTTGGATCAAGACAAAATCGACCAATTGGAAAGCGGATTATCTATTTCAGATTTAGACAAGAGCCTTTTTTTACATAAGAAAGACCAGGAAGTGGTCAGAATTATAGAGAGGACGGTGGTTGAAAAAGAAATTGATAATGTGAAAGGGATTATATTTTGTCGAAGTATACGGCATATGAAGCATTTGCTAGGTTTCTTTGAGCTTGGAACTGCTACTTTGGTTCACTCTAAAATGTTAGATCACGAGCGTAGAGAAAATATACGAAACTTTCGTGAGGGTGGTTTTAAATTCATATTGGTGTGCGATTTGTTTAATGAAGGCATTGATATTCCTGAAACTAACTTGCTAGTTTTTATGCGATATACAGGGTCTCGAACGATTTGGCTACAGCAACTGGGTCGGGGGTTGCGTAAAACCCCAAATAAAGACTATGTGCATGTTCTGGATTTTGTTGGGTCCTTGGAGCGATTAAATGAAATCAAAGAGCTCTCAAAATCGATAGAACGCTCCCCTGTTGATCGCGAAAGCTTAATCGATGATGACGATGCTTATTCTAATAAACATGACGTCCTTCACGATTCATCTATAGAGGTAAGTTACAGCCAGGAAGCGGTTAAAGTGCTTGCATTGATTGAACAAATGAAAATGCAACTAAATAGCCGTGAATCGCTTGTCGATAGATTACGTCGATATCGAGAGCAAAACAACGAGATTCCAGACATTTCTCAGTTTGCGCAAAATGTCGAAGATGTAAGTTTAGATCAAATTGCAACACATTTTGGTTCTTACTATAGCTATCTACTTGCGGCGTTTGATCAGGATATCGATATACAGCCCATGATAATTAAGTTGAAAGAATTCATCGATAGCTTTCGCGAGAAATCCAGGGTTGCCCCAAGTTTACGAGCCATAACGCACCATTTTGCTCATCAGCAACTGTACGAGTTCACCGAGCGTGAAATTAAATCACTGTTTCCCGACTATTCTTACCATGCGCTCGCCGACGATCCTCAGCAAGTGAGTGCTTTAACGGAGCTTGGGCAGAAATCGCAGCCTGTTGAAAAATGTCATCTGTTTGAAAGGTATAAAGGCGTAATTCTCAAGCGTGCGGACTTTAAGTCTTTGCCTGCGGAAGAAGTCCAGGCTATAAAACTTAAGTATCATTCTGTATCCGTATTCCTAAAGATGTTAAAAGTATGAGGAATCAAGTGGGAGACATTGAAGTTAGTATTGATGCTAGCCTGGCCGCAGTCGCATTATCTAAGCTTTTAGAGAGCATATTGTGGATTAATAAAATTAAAATAAAACAATCAGATTCGTTATGGGGTGTTGTCGAACAGCTTGATCAGGATTCTTTTAGTTCGATGAGAGGAAATATACATTTTGTAGACGTGTTAAAGTCAATAGCCATCATTCAAAGAACGACGCAAGAAATAACCGAAAGCTCCTCGGGAGTAAATTTTACGAATGTTAGAAGCGATTCTTTCACGATAGATTCCTTGCTGTTGCAAGAACTAGATAGTCCAATTACAAATAGTGAGTTAGAGATTGACACGGTTGCTCTTTCTCCATTGACTACAAATCTAGATTTATGGAATTTGGCGAGTGCGTCGACGGAGAGTGGTGAAGATCGCTCTGAAACTATTAATCAGACTATATTTTCATCTAAGGGGATCAGTAACTTTAGATTGAGCCTACTTTGCGTAGAGTCTAAATTCATTAAGCCATTGGAAAAATACGCTCGCTTTCATGATTTTGATGATATGGCATATCAAATAGATAAAGTTCTATCCTTTAAAAGGGATGAACTTGCATCTTTATCTGGGTTTGGTCGCGCTGCTGTGGATGGTCTTATAAATTTTAAAATTTTAGTGGAAGAAGAGATGTCAAAAATTGACAGCGGGGAGCTTGATTACCTTAATTTTGAGTCTCAACTTATAGTTCCGAGATATGTTGATTCATTTTCAATTAAGAAAATCGAGCATCTGTTACTTGATGATATCGATTCGTTTTTGGACAGCCAATCCGATGACGATGCAGATATTACGCAAAGGCGTTGGGGGTATGTGGAAGAAAAGGAAACCCTTGAGAGTATCGGTGAAAATCATGGACTAACCCGTGAACGTATTCGGCAAAGAGCGGCTCAAAGTAATGAGCGATTTTTGAAATGTTTGAGACTAAGTCCAGATAATATGTGGAGGTTAGTTGAACCCGAGCTAGATCGTAATTTTCCAGAAAAATGGCCGGTCCTATACTCATGTTTTTCGTCTGAAAAAGCTTTTTACGAGTTTTTAGATTTAGCTTGTCAGCAAGATAACTTATTTGAATATGTCTATCCGGAAATTGATAAGTCGATCCTGAATACGTTTTTTGTTGAAAGTGGCGCGCCTATATCTATTGCCGACGCTATAGATTACTTGGCTGCTCTGAAATTGCCCAATGTTCGGAATGTTAGCAATGCTGTACACTGCTTAGCAACTCAAAGTGTGTTAAATATAGAAGGTGACTTTATATGGCCGAAGCTGTTGGGCAAGTCTGAAGCCAGTGCTTGTATATTAACAGATTACCCTAGGGGCTTGCCTTGGGCTGATATTGCAAAGCTTGTGAATGCCAAAAAAATATCCAAAACGGAAATTTATGAAGATCGATTAGATAGTGAGGCGTTCAAATACCCAGATTATATTTATTTGGCCGGCAAGGGAGTGTATAAGCACACTAGCTTCCTGAGTTCAGATGTCATCAATCTTGAAGAGGTATTTTCTCAATTAACAATATTTGCCGAGTCAAGTGGTCGCGAGGTGTTTCATTTGAGCGAGTGTTACTCGGTTTCGAACGTACTTAAACGTGTTGACTACTATGAAGTTCGCCATTTTGTTAAACACTTTGGTGAAGAATATGGTTTTTACTTTGATGGCCGCTCACAGGCAGATTCAGTAGGTCTTAAAAAAGGCTTCAGAAATATCACGCAAAAAGATGTAATAATTGCAGCTATGAATAGTAGCACACAGCCTCATACCAAACCTGAAGTGGCAAACTTACTAAAAAGTAAAAGTCTAGGGCATGCCGCCTATTATCTGGATGGATTGATTGAAGACGGTCGAGTTGTGCAGGTTGATCGCATGCTGTATACGACGCCAGATAAGGCCTATGAGAAAATTGACGTTGATGCATATTTGGATGCGCTGCAAGATGTACTGGTTAAGTACAGTAAGCCAGTTGAGCCTTCCATTTTTAAGTTGGAGCTGAACGAACGATTTTCAAAAAGCTATTCTAAGTATTTCTATGCTTCGATTGCTAGGCTTTATTCTAAGAGCAAAGGATGGCAAAGGAAGCATAGTTTGTATTCTATGGACCAAATCCCTTATAGGAACCTTAAAGACGTGGTGCGAAATGTGTGCGACTTTAATTTATCGGTAAGTGAGAATATTGATGCTATACAAAAACATATTGCCATTACGGCTGAGACTGCTTCTATAGCGCTGGCTAGTTGGCGAAATGCACCTGATGTCTAAACCCAGCGTGGAATATAGTATCGCCTTTTCTCTGTTGTGGCTGGTGTTGTATATCGTTGATCGCGTTAAAGTCGGTGGAGCGAAGGCCGTGTCCAAAGAGGTGTGGAGGCCAAGCTGGTACTGTGGAGCGATTTTAATGAGGGATGATCCATGGCGAGCTCTCTGCTAGACGTTAATTGTCGGGTACGAGCGGTGATGCTTGATACGTAATAGCTGGTATGGTTCTTTGCATCGCATTATAAATTTATTTTTCTGTGATTCTATTGATTTTACTGATTTTAATCTTTTTGTTGATAATAGAGTGGGAGTGAGCCTGCGGTAGTAGGTAAGCGCTGAATAATAAAACCCCGGCCTTGAGTCGGGGTTTTTGGTTTTGGCTTGTGCTAACAATATCGTAACTTCTGAGCCACTCAGCAGTGCTGCTTAGGCAATTTGAGGTCTGCCGTACTTGAGGATCACATAGGCTTCTTTGTCTGGATCGAATGGTAGTCGCATTGTCGGTTCTTTATCGATCCAATCGGCTGCTGTACCTGCAACACTCATGGCCAAGAAAAGGGGCTGCATCTCCGATAGCACTGCATACCACTCAGAGATACATTCTGTTATTCCGGGATGCCAATTGTTTTCCACATTCTGAAGCTTCGTCGTCAGTGAGGCAAACATGTGCTGTCGCTGGGTATCGTCGAGACACTCGACGGCATAACCTACTAAAGGGTAATCCAACTCACAGCGAGAGATCTTAATAAGGTTCTCAGTACTCCCGTGCAGACCGAACCCCCAAAAAGTCCACCGCTGAAAAGCAAAATTCCACATAGTCTTGCGCTTTTTGACGTCGGCGATGTCCCGGAAGGCCCTGAGACAATCAGCAACCGAAAATCGGGTTTGTTGATCAGACCAGTGCAGGTTTATCGCATCAACGTAGGCTTCAAGTGCGGTGTCGTTCGCATTAGCAAGAACGCATCCGAGAGGCGTCTGTAACTCTGGAAATCGCGAGGGAGACAAGTTGAACACGTGCATCCACGCGGCCCAGCGCGGCGTATCTTTCGACACGCTCTCAAGTATCTGTATCAGAAATTTCTTGCAAATTTTATCAAGCGGCTCCCTGTTAGCCATATTTGACACAGATATATAAGTGGTCGCGAACTGGACATGATGATTGGACGACCCAGAGCCGAGACGTAGTGCAGCATTGGCGTCGAGCGATAACACGACACTCATGATAGACGCCGTCTGCCGTAAACCCGAGACGGCCATTATCAAACGCTGGGGAGCAAATCTGTCGAGACATTGGGCAGCCTGGACAATCGCAATGCCCGAAAAAAATCCACCCTCGATCAGACGCCAGCCTTGTTCGATTCCGATCCAATCGCTTTCAGCATCAGCCTTTTCAAACCGTTCGACGGCTTCTGACTCCCAAATAGGAGCGGATAAGCCATGAGTTGTGAAGCTCATCGTAATGCTCGCGATCACGCTTTCGAGCTCAGAGAGCAATTCATCGTTAGGCCTGAAATCATTCGGCACGTTAGTCCAGAAACTCGCGCCCATTGTTGTGAATCGTCCTACGACGAAGAGGGCGACTAGTCGGGCACGTCGCGGATCAGCACTGATGTTCCAATCGGCGCCTTCTTGAATGATCCACCTGAACAGGCCGGTAAGTCTGTCGAAATCCTCACCGCTAGCCGGTTTGCCACGTCGGAGCAAATCGACGAAAGAAAATTGAGACCGGATTGCTTCAAATATCTCGTTACTGGCCTCCCTATCGGAAATAGCCTGAAGAGGATCGGATTGCGATTGGAGCACTGTAATAAGCGCATTTGGGGCTTCGAGCGGCCCAGGTTGGGTGGCTTTCGCCATAGCCGCGAGAATAATATTCGTAGTGTTCATCACGGCCTTTTCCATACAAGGTGATCCTGTCCGCCGAGTAGCTCCCAAAGGTCGGTGAAGGCATCCACCACAAGCTGAGCATTGTCGACCTTCTGAAGGATGTGGTGCGCCGTGCCCACGGAGTTTACCGAAGTGCCGAGCGACCAAGCCATTGCCCCATCTGGGCCAGATGGAAAGATCAGGAACCTATCGTGGAAGTCCCATCCCGCCATGCCCTTCTGTACTCGAAGTTCGAGTTTCAGGCCCCGCCAGTTGCTTTGACATTCATTCAGTGTTTGGCGGATTTCGTCGGTGGGGCCAGCTTTGGCCGTTGTCAGACCGCGGAGGTCCACTCCATGGTAGGGGCAGTAAAATAGCGTTTCTAGTAGGTCTTTGGCTGACAGATATGGATCCCATAGCCAGGCGCCTTTTTCGCCGTAAGCAACGATCAGTGCTCGGATGTCATCCAGTGCCTTTCGGCGGACTGCGGTTCCATCGCCTTGGGTTGGTCGATACTGAACAAAACGGCGCTCGGCAGCGAGCTTGTTGGCTTGCTCGGTGTACATTCGCTTCGCTGTCCATCCCCCGTTGTCGTCCGGCTGAGGATCACCGATGAGGCTATGAGTGGAGAACGAAGTCATACCTACTCGTCGAAGGTCACTACTGCCATCCGGATTTTTGACCGAAAAAGTGCGTGGCTCCGGATCGAGAGAACGCATATTGAATGAGATGGTTGAGATAAAAGAACCTGGTCCGGAGGCGACGAGGAGCGTGCTGCTCTGTTCGGCCCAGATGAAGCCCCGATATAGTCCTCTGCCAGCACGCATAGGAAGTGGGGTTACCCTTTCCTGTAGCCTTGCTGAAGCAAAGCCTGTGAGGATTTCGTCATGCTCCAATTCGCAGACAGCTATCAAGGGGCGTGGAGTGGCTTTAGGATGCCAGGCGTGTTCGACCTGAAAATTCCCGTCTTGGAGCTGCTGGAATTTCGCCATTAGCACAGTGACCGGAAGTTGGACTGTCAGGTTGCCGAGCCGATCTGACATTGCGGCCAGTTGGAGTGGGATATGTTTTTCGACCTGCACTGATAGCTCTTGCAAGCGGCGAGGATCTGCGAAGAACGGCTTCAGTGCTTCTTTGCCATGATCGGCCCATTCAAGCAGATGCGAACCAGTCCAGAAGTTGTTTTTGAGGAGTTTGTTCCATGGGACCGGCGCACCATTATCTGGCGGCACAAACTGTGCGGGCATCGGCAAAAGCTCGCCAATTCCGAGTTCAGCGCCCGAGAGTCTCCATCCTTCCCCTGCCTCCAAAGCCGTGAGAGCCGGAATGAGCGTGTCGATCAGTGCCGTGTAACGGCGGAGACCAAAACTCCAGCCATTGAGCGATTTGATTCGAATGGGTTTCGGCGTCAGAAAGCAGCCAGCCGCTGGCTCGAGATCAGGTTGCTCCTCGGCAATCAGGAGCGTGAAGATATTGATAATGTCGTCATTATCGGGCCGGCTGGCGAACAGCTCTGTACATTCGACATGAGTATAAAACCCCAGCGTGCCGGGCGTGAGAAGCAGGGTCAGCTCTGGCAACGGGGAGCGAGGCTCGGGTGGCTCATATCGGTTCATGAAGGTAGCTCCCGGCGGCTCACAAATTCTCATTATGTCCAATTTGAGTATCAGGCGCCTCGCTTTATGCCGAGCAGGGTTTTGGCCCAGTTACGTCCTAAACATAACCTATAAAATCAGGTTTTCTTGGCATGGTATTAATCGTGGCATAGGTTTGAGTTGTGGTAATTAGCTACTGATTTATAAGGATATTTATTATTGATAATAGAGTGGGAGTAAGGTTGATCCGCAACTATCTGTTTTATAAATAAAAAATCAGAGTATTTGCGATTTTTCCACGTTATCAATGGCTTGGTTCATGGTACGTGGTGCCGGTTTCATCAGAAACGAATATCGACACCATGTTCGGTAGAGCAATGCCGACAGGGTATCGATAGCGCTTTTCTGCGCAGAGGCAGTTACGGCCTGGGGCGGTTTTGATTCAGCGACAATGTCGCCGCCGCCTATAGCCCACGCGCAGCAAGCCATCGGCATCGATGATTTTATGGCGGAGATCGAAGTACCAGGTCGTAACGCAATTGTGACATGGGTGATATTCAGTTAGGCAGGTGACATCGCCAGACGCTTATA
>Ga0209913_1001675_pt1 | contig 11402 bp, 8 predicted proteins | sample PersoiDNA2013203_FD_185805 | JGI IMG/M metagenome (GOLD analysis project Ga0209913, IMG submission 185805) | Permafrost soil microbial communities from the Arctic, to analyse light accelerated degradation of dissolved organic matter (DOM) -... | ecosystem: Environmental > Terrestrial > Soil >... | reverse complement strand
GGCAGATCAAGCAGTTCCCGAAGTTGGCGGGCATTCCCTTTTGATTCAATTTAATAATTAAGCCGGATCGCAACGCATGCTTGTTTCTCTATTCAAAAAACTCGGTTTGAAATTCTCGCTGAACGACCCTCAATGGGGTCGCGGTTCGCAAGATGACAATAACCGTCAAAATCAGAATAACGGTGGTAACGGCAACAAGAAGCCGGAAGACGGACCTCCGGATCTCGATCAGCTCTGGCGCGACTTCAATCAGCGTGTAAGCCGTTTGTTCGGCAAGCGTGGTGGTGGCGGTTCCGACAACGGAGACGGCAATTTCAATCGTGGTGACATCAAAGGCGCCGGCATCGGTGTCGGTGTCATTGCTGTGATCGTTGCCTTCCTCTGGCTGGCCAGCGGTTTCTTCATTGTGCAGGAAGGCCAGACCGCAGTCGTCATGACCTTCGGCAAATACAGCCACACGACATTGCCGGGCTTCAACTGGCGTTGGCCGTATCCGGTGCAAAGCCATGAGATCGTCAATGTTTCGCAAGTGCGCACGGCGGAAATCGGCTACCGCAGCAACGCCAAGAACAAGCAACTCAAAGAAGCACTGATGCTGACCGATGATGAAAACATCATCGATATCCAGTTCGCGGTGCAATACAAACTCAAGAATGCCGCTGAATGGCTGTTCAACAATCGCGACCAGGATGAAACCGTGCGCCAGGTTGCTGAAACTGCGATTCGCGAAATCGTCGGCCGCAGCAAGATGGACTTCGTTCTTTACGAAGGCCGTGAAAAGGTTGCGCTCGACGTCGGTCAACTGATGCAACAGATTCTGGATCGCTACAAGTCCGGCGTGCAGATCACCAATGTCACCATGCAAGGCGTGCAACCGCCGGAGCAAGTGCAGGCAGCATTTGATGATGCCGTCAAAGCTGGTCAGGATCGCGAGCGCCAAAAGAATGAAGGTCAGGCTTACGCCAATGACGTGATTCCAAAGGCTAGCGGTGCCGCATCTCGTTTGCTGGAGGAAGCAGAAGCCTACCGTTCGCGCATCGTCGCCAATGCAGAGGGCGATGGCGCACGTTTCAAGCAGGTTCTGGAGGAATACCAGAAAGCACCTGCAGTAACGCGTGACCGTATGTATCTGGAAACAATGCAGCAGATCTTCACTAATACGACCAAGGTCATGGTGGATGCCAAGAGCGGCAATAATCTGTTGTATTTGCCATTGGATAAGCTGATTCAGCAAACCGACAGCGCCAATGCAACCAATGCGGCTAAGCCAGCAACTGCGCCGGCTGCAGCAGCGACAACGCCAACACTTCCAGGAAGCGATCCAGTGTATTCAGTCGATGTTCAGCGTGACTCCCGCAATCGGGATGCACGTGATTCCCGTGATCGCGAGGTGCGCTAATGAGCCGCCTGATTACCAGCGTTATTGCCGTCATCGTTGCCCTCTGGCTGCTGTCGTCGACGATCTTCGTCGTCGAGCAACGCCAGTCGGCGATTGTGTTTGCCCTTGGTGAGGTCAAGCAAGTCGTGACCGATCCCGGCCTGCATTTCAAATTGCCGCCACCGTTCCAGAACGTGATTTATCTCGACAAGCGCATCCAGACTCTGGATACGCCTGATGCCGATCGTTTCATCACGGCCGAGAAGAAAAACGTGCTGGTTGACTCGTTCGTCAAATGGCGTATCGTCGATCCGCGTTTGTACTTCATCAGCTTCGGCGGTGACGATCGTCGCGCTCAGGATCGTCTGTCACAGATCGTCAAGGCTGCCCTGAATGAAGAAATCACCAAGCGCACTGTGCGTGAAGTGATCTCCGGCGAGCGTGGCAAGGTGATGGATGCAATCCAGCGCAAAGTCGCGATCGAAGCAAAACAGATCGGTGCCGAGATTATCGATGTGCGCTTGCGCCGCGTTGACTATGTCGATCAGATCAATAATTCGGTCTATGACCGGATGAAGTCTGAGCGTGCCCGCGTCGCTAATGAATTGCGTTCGACCGGTGCTGCCGAGTCGGAAAAAATTCGCGCCGATGCTGATCGTCAACGTGTTGTGATTCTGGCGGAAGCGTATCGCGATGCGGAAAAGATTCGCGGCGCCGGCGATGCCAAGGCGTCCCAGATTTATGCCCAGGCGTTCGGGCAGAATCCTGAGTTTTACAAGTTCTATCGCAGTCTTGAGGCGTACCGCGCCAGTTTCAAGAACCGCCATGACTTGATGGTAGTGGATCCTAATTCTGAGTTCTTCAAATATTTCAAGGGTGTGGGAGGCGTCAGCACCAAGAAGTAAGGCAAGACCGAGAGCAAGATCTTAATAGGTAGGGCTGGGATGGTGAGGACTGATGCTGCTTGTTGAGGGCATCTTTCCATTTTGTAGCCCGCATATTTGTTTCCCTGATTGAATGCGATTTTTACAAGGCATGCACGTCTTTTGACGTGTGTGCCTTGCCGCGTGTAAGAAGGGCGTTGCTTGAATGCATTGTTAAACACATTTTTCTGATTGATTTGTTTTATGCCGAACTGGCTTCTTCCTGAAAATATCGCCGATGTCTTGCCATCCGAAGCGCGCAAGATTGAGGAATTGCGCCGTCGCATGCTCGACAATTTCCGCCTGTATGGCTACGAAATGGTCATGCCGCCGCTGCTCGAATACCTTGAGTCTCTGTTGACGGGCGCGGGGCAAGATACTGATCTGCGCACCTTCAAGCTGGTCGATCAGCTGTCCGGGCGTACGCTGGGTGTGCGTGCCGACATGACGACGCAGGTGGCGCGCATCGATGCGCACTTGCTCAACCGCGATTCCGTGACCCGCCTGTGCTACGCCGGCAGCGTATTGCATACACGTCCGTCCGGCCTGCACGCGACGCGCGAACCGTTGCAGATCGGTGCTGAGATCTATGGTCACGCCGGATTGGAAGCTGATGCCGAGATTCAGGAACTGGCGCTGGCTTCGCTGGCGCTGGCGGGCATCACCAAAGTTCGTCTGGATCTCTGCCACGTCGGAGTGTTGCGCGCCATCATCGCCAACGACGACAAGGCAAACAAGCAAGCGGCGCAGCTGTTTGCCTTGCTGGAATCCAAAGATATTCCCGGCTTGCAAGTATTGACCAAAGATTATCAGCCCGTCACACGTGACGCGTTGTTGGCGCTTCCCGGTCTGTATGGCGATATCGAAGTCATCGAACGCGCCCGCAAGGTCTTGCCGTCGTTGCCCGGTATCGCCCAGGCGTTGGATGAACTGAAGGCGCTGGCGCAACTGGCCGGCGAAGCCAACGTCACCATCGATCTGGCGGATTTGCGCGGTTACCACTATCACAGCGGCGTGATGTTTGCCGCTTACGTGCCGGGCCTGCCCAATGCGGTGGTGCGCGGTGGCCGTTATGACCACGTCGGCGAAGCGTTCGGACGTGCGCGTCCGGCAACCGGTTTTTCCATGGATTTGCGCGAATTGGCACGTCTGATGCCAGGTGCGGAAAGAAAACGTGCAATTCGCGCCCCATGGGGTACCGAGGCGGGTTTGCGTGAGAAAATAGCGGAATTGCGTCGGGACGGGGAAATTGTGATTCAGAGCCTCCCCGGACACGAAAACGACCAGGACGAGTTTGATTGCGATCGCGCAGTGGAGCTCAGCAATGGAAATTGGATTATCAAAAACTTAGGTTAAGCCATGTTACAGAAAAGCAATGCAAAGAACGTCGTCGTCATTGGTACCCAGTGGGGCGATGAAGGTAAGGGTAAGATCGTCGATTGGCTGACCGATCACGCGCAAGGCGTGGTGCGTTTCCAAGGTGGTCACAACGCAGGCCATACCCTGGTTATCGGCGGCAAAAAGACCGCTCTGCAATTGATTCCGTCGGGCATCATGCGTGCCGGCGTGGCTTGCTATATCGGCAATGGCGTGGTCTTGTCCGTGCCCGATCTGCTGCGTGAAATCGACAAGCTGGAAGCAGCCGGCGTCGAAGTCGCTTCGCGCCTCAAAGTGTCCGCAGCCTGTCCGCTGATCCTGCCTTACCACGTTGCATTGGACGTTGCGCGCGAAGCTGCTCGCGGCGCCGCCAAGATCGGCACTACAGGCAAGGGCATCGGCCCGGCCTATGAAGACAAGGTTGCCCGCCGCGCGATCCGTGTTGCCGATCTGCTCAACGAAAAGCGTTTTGCCGAAAAGCTGCTGGAAAACCTGGACTACCATAACTTCGTCCTGACCCAATACCTGAAGACTCAGCCGGTCGATTTCCAGAAGACGCTGGACGATGCGCTGGCCAACGTGCCGCGTCTGAAGCCGATGGTTGCCGATGTCTCCAACGACCTGCACATCGCCAATCAAGAGGGCGCTAACCTGCTGTTCGAAGGTGCGCAAGGCAGTTTGCTTGACGTCGACCACGGCACTTATCCCTTCGTGACTTCGAGCAACTGCGTGGCCGGCAATGCCGCAGCAGGTGCTGGTGTCGGTCCTGACATGCTGCATTACGTCATGGGCATTACTAAGGCTTACACCACCCGTGTCGGTTCCGGCCCGTTCCCGGCAGAACTGCCGACTGACGAAGGCGTCGGCAAGCATCTGGCGTCCGTCGGCCACGAGTTCGGCACCGTAACCGGTCGCGCACGTCGTTGCGGCTGGTTCGATGCGGCGTTGCTGAAGCGTTCGGTCCAGATCAATGGCGTGTCCGGCATGTGCCTGACCAAGCTCGACGTGCTGGACGGCCTCGAGTCGCTCAAACTGTGCACCGGCTACACTCTCAACGGCAAGACCGTGGACATCTTCCCGGTCGGTGCTGAAGAAGCCGCTGCCTGCCAGCCAATCTACGAAGAAATGCCGGGCTGGAAAGAATCCACCGTCGGCGTACAATCGCTGGACGGCCTGCCGGGCAATGCACGTGCTTATATCAAGCGCATCGAAGAACTGGTCGGCGTGCCGATCGACATGATTTCCACCGGTCCTGACCGCGAAGAAACCATTGTTTTGCGCCATCCGTTCAAGTAATCCAGTAATCAAGCAATTCAGTACGAACGGCGAACAACCTGTTGTTCGCCGTTCTCACAAGAAAAGCAATTCCGTAAGACGAGTACTCAAAAATGAAAATATCCGACGATAAAGACCTGTGGGTCTCCTGGGATGACTACAATCGCAGCATCGAAAAACTGGCCCTGAAAGTCTATGAATCGGGCTGGCAGTTCGATCAGGTATTGTGTCTGGCGCGTGGCGGCTTGCGTCCCGGCGATGTGTTTTCGCGCATCTTCGACGTGCCGCTGGCGATTCTGTCGACCAGTTCCTACCGTGAAGCGGCCGGCACTATTCGCAGCAGCCTGGACATCGCCAAGTACATCACCATCACCAAGGGCAGCCTGTCGGGCCGCGTCTTGCTGGTGGACGATCTGGTTGATTCCGGCGTGACCCTGCAGAAGGTCCAGATGCACCTCAAGGAGCACTATCCGGCCGTGACCGACATCAAATCGGCCGTGTTGTGGTGGAAGGCGTGCTCCATCGTAGAGCCGGACTATCATCTCGACTATCTGCCGACCAATCCGTGGATTCATCAGCCGTTTGAAGACTATGACGGCCTCGGCCCGCATCAGTTGGCGGCATGGATCAAGAAGGGCGAGTCGAAGTAATTCCTCGTTCTGCCGGTATAAAGAAAAAGAGCTTACGCCATCATGTAAGCTCTTTTTTTTGCCCTAGTTTCAGGGCATAACATATGTTCAAACAACGTGATGCCTATCGCAGTGCATCGTCTCAGGGAATGATCTTGCGGCGACGGAAGTCGTCGAAGATATCCATGAACATCGCTTCGGTCTCGATATATTGATGAAACCCGAAACGCCTTGCCTTGGAGCTGTCGCCGAACATGTCATAGTCCCATGAGAAGACAAAATCGCTGAATTCCCACGACGACAAGTCGGCGAAGCTGTGCGGCGCGAGATCATGCTTTTCGACGATCTGTTGCCACAAGCCGGCCTTGTCAGTCATGACCGAGGTCAGCGACAAGGGCAGCGGTGGCGCTACTTCGAGATCAAAGTAACGCGCAATCTTCGGCCACATTTCGCTCCAGCGGAACAAGTCGCCATTGCCGACGTTGAAAGCCTGATTGCCGCAGCGCGGATCGGTCGCCGCCCACACCGTGGCTTTTGCCAATAATCCTGCGTCCGTCATCTCCACCAGTTTGTCATAGGCTCCCGGTTTGCCGGGGAAACGCAACGGCAGACCGAGCTCTTTCGACACCGATGCATACACTGCAATCGCCAGCGCCAGGTTCATCGGATTACCCAAGGCAAAACCACCGACTACCGCCGGCCGGATGCCGGACCAGGTCCAAGATTTGCCTTGCTGGCGTTGTTCCAGATAGGTTTGCTGGTCGAACATGAATTCCGGCGGCATGAAATGCGCATCGCTTTCACGCGCCGGAGTCTTGAACGGACCGAGATGGCCGCCGTACACCTTGTAGCCCTGCATCAGGCTGACGTGTTGCAAGTTGCTTGCCACGGCCTCGATGCTTTCCAGCGTATTCATCAGCATGGCCAGATTCGGCGCTACCAGTTCTGCCCAGCCAGGGCGATGCTGATAGGCGGCGTAGAAGATATGCGTGATTTGCTTGAGACCACCCAATTTGACGCGCGCATCGGCAGCGTCAAGCAGATCGACGGCGACGTGTTGCACACGCTCGTCCGACTCGCCGCCACGGCGCGACAGGCCGATGATGTTCCAATCTTCCAGTCCGCGCAGATGATCGATCAGGTTGCGGCCGATAACGCCTTGGGCGCCGACTACCAGAGCTACTTTTTGTGTATTCATGGTCGATACTTTGGTGTGTTTGGGCTTAGCAAACTTCGTTGGCAGTCTTCATCGAGACGGCCGGTACGGCTTTGCGATCCAGCTTCCAGCTGATCAGCGCCACGACCAGGCCGCCCGCCGTGATCAATGCAGCAACCAGCGACACTGCATGCAGGCCGGGGCCATGATCGATGGTGACGCCACCTAGCCATGCACCCAGAGCGTTACCCAGGTTGAAGGCCGCGATGTTGACCGATGACGCCAGATTCGGTGCGCCGGTCGCTTTTTCAAGCACGCGCATTTGCAGCGGCGGCACGGTGGCGAAAGCAGCGGCACCCAGCAGACCAACGGTGATCACGGCTGCCAGCTTGTAGTGGCTGGTGAAGGAGAACAGCACCAATACGCCAGCCAGTAAAACCAGACTCACCACGAGTGTCGGCATCAGGTACTTGTCGGCGAATTTTCCGCCCAGCAGATTGCCACCTACCAGTCCAACACCGAACAGTAAAAGGATCGGCGATACGGCACCCGGCTGGAAGCCGGTGATGTCGGTCAGGATAGGAGCAATGTAGGTGAACGCCGCAAACACACCGCCGAAGCCCAGCACGGTCATCAGCAGGCCGAGCAAAACTTGCGGACGACCCAACACGCGCAGTTCGCTGCTGAAGTCGGCATCCTGCTTGGCATCCGAACGGGGTACCAGATAGGCGGTTGCGAGCAAGGCCACAATACCGATGGCGCTGACTGCCCAGAAGGTCGAGCGCCAGCCGTAAGCCTGGCCCAGCCAGGTACCGAAAGGCACGCCCAGGACGTTGGCTACGGTCAGGCCGGTGAACATCAGCGCGATGGCGGAAGCTTGCTTTTCCTTCGCGACCAGGCCGGTGGCGACCACCGAGCCGACGCCGAAGAAGGCGCCGTGCGAGAACGAAGCGATGATGCGCGAAATCATGAGCGTGGCGTAGTCCGGGGCAATCGCACAACCCACGTTGCCGATGACGAACAGCACCATCAGGCTGACCAGCAAAGTTTTACGCGGCAGTTTGCCGGTGGTGGCGGTAACGAGTGGAGCGCCGACGAACACGCCCAGCGCGTAGCCGGTAACCAGCAAGCCGGCCGAGGATAAGGTCGTGCCCAGATTGGCGGCAACTTCGGGCAACAGGCCCATGATGACGAATTCCGTGGTTCCTATCGCAAATGCGCTGATGGCTAGCGCCCATAAAGCAATCGGCATGATTTCACTCCCAATGGTTGTTTGATGTATGGCATTGTGAGGCCTATCTTTGTTGAGAAAAATACCGTTAAAATCAAAGAATATTTGAATTGGAGTCAACAATGACCATGCAATCGGATGAAATGCGCATCTTCATCGCCGTGGTTGAGGCCGGCAGCCTGAGCGCCGCAGCGGAAGTGCTGGAGCAGACGACATCGGGCATCAGCCGGGCGCTGACGCGATTGGAAGAGAAGCTCGGCACCAGCCTGCTGACACGCACCACGCGACGGATGGAGTTGACGGAGGAAGGGCAGGTATTTCTGGCGCAGGCGCGCGACATCATCGCCGCCATGGAGCGCGCCGAAGAGTCGATCCGTATCCGCAGCCAGAAGCCGGTCGGCAAGTTGCGCGTGGACGCCTCAGCGCCGTTCATGCTGCACTGTATCGTGCCGCACGTCGCCGCTTTTCGCGAAGCCTATCCCGACATCGAGCTGGACCTGACGACCAATGATCGTTTCATCGATCTGGTCGAGCAACGTACCGACATTGCGATTCGTATCGGCGAGCTGCAGGATTCCACCTTGCATGCCAAGCCGTTGACCTCGGCGCGTCTGCAACTGCTGGCCAGTCCGGAATACCTGCGACGTCACGGTACGCCCAAGACCGTCAAGGATCTCGATAGTCACCAACTGATCGGCTTCACGCAACCCGAAGGGCTGAACCATTGGCCGTTGCAGCACGAAGACGGCGACCGCTATCCGATCAAGCCTTCATGCCGTGCCTCGAGCGGGGAAACGATCCGTCATCTCGCGATCCATGGACAGGGTATTGCCTGCCTGTCCAATTTCATGTCGGATGCCGACGTGGCGGAAGGGCGCTTGGTGCGTGTGCTGGAAAAGTCGCATACGGCATTTCGCCAGAAGATCCATGCTGTGTATTATCGGAATACGCAAATCTCGAGACGCATCAGTTGTTTTCTTGATTTTTTGCAGTGCAAGCTGTAAGTCCGATCTGTGAGTTCGATCTGTGATTCAGAACCAACCGAGTCGCAATCTGTCTTGATCGTGTCACAAGGCTTCGTCACCATGAAGCATTGCCGAAGAACTGATTAAAAAGATAACGGAGCAAGCATGTCCCTGATTACCCGGACTTCACAATGGATCTCGATCCTGGCGCAAGCCTCAGCTGCCATAGCGTTGATCAGCGCGCCGTCGCTGGCGACAGCCGCCAATGTTGCCGGTTTCTCACCGCAAGGCGACGTCGCTCAGATTCGTCAGGTGCGTGCAACGTTTTCCGAGCCGCTGGTCAAGTTTGGCGATCCCAAGGCTGCTGCGCCTTTCGACATCAATTGCGCCGTAGCAGGCACTTCGCGCTGGGCCGACGGCAAGAACTGGGTTTACGATTTTGAGCGCGATTTGCCGCCGGGCACGCGCTGCTCCTTTACGCTGAAGCCGGGCGTCAAGGCTGTATCCGGCGCGGCAATCACCGGTAGGAGCGTGTTCCAGTTCAACACCGGCGGTCCGGCCGTTGTGCGGCATATGCCTGAAGGTAATGAGATTGAGGAAGAGCAGGCTTTCATCCTGTTCCAGAACGGCGCCGCAAATCAGGACAGCGTGCGCGACCATATGTATTGCGAAGCCGAAGGCATTCATGAGCGCATTCCGGTCAAGTTTGTGACCGATGCCATGCGCAAGGACTTGCTGAAAGAGTTCGCCAAGAAAATCGATCCCTCCCTAGTCACCATCGTGCAATGCCAGCAGCGCCTGCCCAACGATGCGTCAGTCAAACTGACCTGGGACAAGGGCATCACCACGCTCAACGGCATCGCGACGACAATCCCGCAAACCTTCAAGTTCAAGGTACGCAAAGAATTCACTGCCAGCCTCAGTTGCGAGCGTGAGAACGCTAATGCGGCATGCTCGCCTATCCTGCCGGTGACGATGTCGTTTTCATCCGCCGTGCCACGCAAGCTGGCCGAAACGGTGGAGCTCAAGAGCAGCAATGGCAAGCTCAAGCCTTTCTTCGAAAAGAACAATACGGAAGAGTTGGTCTACAACCTGACCTTCAAGCCGCCGTTTCCGGAGAACGGTGAGTTCACCATCAACCTGCCATCCGGCTTCAAGGATGAAAGCGGCCGCGCACTCAGCAACGCTTCGGCCTTTCCGCTGAAGTCGCGCACCGCCGGCTACCCGCCGCTGGCGAAATTCCCGGCGGCGCCATTCGGCATCATCGAATTGAATGCCGACGCCACCTTGCCGGTGACGTTACGCCGCGTAGAAGCCAACCTGCTGGTGCGTGGCACCGACGGCAAGGCTTTGCCGGGCAAGGTCGCCAATCTCAAAGTCGATGGCGACAAAGGTGTGATTGCGTGGCTGACCAAACTCAATCGTTTTCATGAACGTTGGGGCGACACCACAGGTAAAACGCCCGACACGCGCGCCATCGGTTTACTGGCCAAAGAGCCGGGTGTGAAGACATTGAATTTGCCCGCACTATCGGATGCCAAAGATGGTGAAAGGCCGTTCGAAGTGGTCGGTATTCCTTTAAAGGATCCGGGCTTCTACGTGGTCGAACTGGAGTCGCAAAAACTCGGCGCATCCTTGCTCGGCAAACCGGCGCCTATGTATGTGCGTACCAGCACGCTGGTGACCAATTTGTCGGTGCACGTCAAACTTGGCCGCGAGAACAATGCGGTCTGGGTGACCACGCTGGATACCGCCAAGCCGGTGGCGGATGCCGACGTGCGCATTTCCAATTGCCGGGGTGACGAACTGTGGCGCGGCAAGACCAATGCGATTGGCGTGGCGATGATCGCCAAACCGATCGAAGATACTTGTGCCAGCCGGCAGAACGAAGACGGCGCCATCAGCGGCCTCTTTGTCAGCGCGCGCAAGACGGACGAGAAGGGGCGTGCCGACATGGCGTTTGCGCTGACCTCATGGAGCGACGGTATTGAATCGTGGCGTTTCAATTTGCCGACCGACCGCTCGTCCGGCGCCAATGCCCGCGCGCATACGATCTTTGACCGTACCTTGTTCCGCGCCGGTGAGACGGTTTCGATGAAGCATGAGTTCCGTCTGGAAAGCATGACCGGATTTGCGCTGGCGGGCAAAGACAAGTTGCCCACACGCGTGCGCATCATCCATCAGGGCAGTGGGCAAGAGTTCCAGTTTCCGCTGAAATGGCGCAGTCAAAAAAATGCCGAGACTGTTTTTGCGATTCCGAAAGAAGCCAAACTCGGCAGCTACGATGTCATGCTCGACAGCGGTGCAGCAAAGAGCGGCAATGACAGCGGTAATAACAGCAGCAATGATGGCGACGGTGATGCCGAAGAAGGTGGCGCTGCGCAAGGCAGCTATAGCACCGGCAGTTTCCGCGTCGAAGAATTCCGTCTGCCTTTGATGCAGGGACGCATTACGCCAGTGATCGCGAA
>Ga0209913_1001674_pt1 | contig 11405 bp, 8 predicted proteins | sample PersoiDNA2013203_FD_185805 | JGI IMG/M metagenome (GOLD analysis project Ga0209913, IMG submission 185805) | Permafrost soil microbial communities from the Arctic, to analyse light accelerated degradation of dissolved organic matter (DOM) -... | ecosystem: Environmental > Terrestrial > Soil >... | reverse complement strand
GACAAGGGCCGTTCATGTACAGGACGGCTTCGCTTTGCGGAGCGTTCAGACCAAAAGCGGGGGCAGCAGACATGCGCAGGGAGACCGAAGTCGCGGTGGTGGATTAGCCGGTCATTGTAACAGGCGCAACCGGCCGGAGCCTGCAGCCGGAGCGGCTTATGTGGGACAATAGCGGCATTACAAAACAGGTTTGCAGTGATGAAATTCAACCATTTAATACAAATCAACGATCCGCTCAATCCCTTGATTGACGTCATGACACGGGAAGAGTTGTGGCGCGGCCTGGTACTGCGCGCCGAAGCACCGAAGCTGTTCATGCCGCATCTCGATGCCTGCGAGCTGTCCGACAAAAATGCAGATTCGGTGCGGCGCATGCTGCGCTATGGCGAATTGGTGATTGCCGACATCGTGACCTATCAAGCGCTGGTGTCGGTGCACTATCAGGTGCCGGCACAGGGGGATATTCCCCTGTCGGGGATGAGCATGACCATCGAAGAGCCAGCGCCAGGGGCCTTGTTTGTGCGCTTTGAATATGACGATGGTGCACCCGAGCAAGTCGGCAGCGAAGAAGCGTTTTACGATCAGTTCCGCCGCTCAGCCTATGAAGAGGCGGATATTGACACCATCCGCATCATCCGCGAGATGAGCGCCAAGGGCTCCTCCCTGCATTAAAACAAGCCGCTCAACGCCATGTTGATCACGGCACCGCCAACGATCAGCCAGGCAAACAGCAAGCCACCGAGCAGCAGCGGCCGCACGCCAGCGCGGCGCACTGAGGCCAGTTGTGTGGTCAGGCCGAGCGCGGCCATCGCCATGGCCAGCAAGAACGTGTCGGCGCTCAGCAAGGTGCTGTTGACAGCGGCTGGCAGCGGCCACAGTGAGTGGCAGGCGACCACGGCAATGAAGGCGAAGGCAAACCATGGCATGCCAGCAGTACGTGAGGCAAATGTCGAGGCGGTGGTCGGCGACTTGGCTTGCGGTTGACGGCGCCGTACATAGGCTGACAGCAGCAACAGGAATGGCGCCAGCATCATCACGCGTACCATTTTGGCGATCACCGCTGTATTGGCGGTGTGCTCGTCAATGGTGCGGGCTGCGGCCACCACTTGCGCTACTTCATGCACGGTGGAGCCGATATAGATGCCGAAGTCGGCACGACCCTGCCACCAGTGCAAGCCATGCAACATCGGATACAAAAAGATCGCAATGGAGCCGAACACCACCACCGTCGACACGGCGACGGTGACATGTTCGCTACGCGCCCGCAATACCGGTTCGGTGGCCATGACGGCTGCCGCGCCACAGATCGAACTGCCGGCGCCGATCAGCATGACGGCATCGGGATCCAGCTTGAATAACTTCACCCCCAGAAAATAGGCAAGTCCGAAAGTGGACATCAGCATGCAAGCGTCGATCAGCACGCCGCTCATACCGACCTGGGCGATATCCTGAAATGTCAGGCGCAAGCCGTAGAGCACGATGCCCAGGCGCAGCAGATTTTGTTTGGAGAAGGCGACGCCGCTGCCGCATTGCGCGCCCATGCGATGGAATACAGTATTGCCGAGCAGCATGCCAAGCACGATGGCAATGGTCAGCGCGCTCATGCCGTGGGCTTGCAGCCAGTTATTGTTGCTAATTTCAATCGAGGCAAATGCCAGCGCAGCGCTGAGCAACAGACCCGGCAGCAATCTCACTGGGTGATAAGGCCTGGCGATGGCTGGGGCTGGTATGGGTGAGGTGGCGGTGCTGTTCATGATCTGTCTGGTGTTGGCGACGATGGAATGACGTCACTGTAGCGCGCAGCGATATAAAAGAAAAACACGTTATTTTGGTAATATCTACCTACTTTATTAGTTGGTTTGGTGTCTTGATGAAAATTACCTTGCGGCAATTGCAGATTTTTGTAGCGGTGGTGCACGCCGGCAGTACCACGGCGGCGGCCGAGCTGGTGGCCTTGTCGCAATCGGCGGCTAGTGCAGCGCTGAACGAGCTGGAGAGCGCGCTTGCGGTGCAATTGTTCGACCGGGTCGGCAAGCGGCTGGTGTTGAACGACCATGGCCGCCTGCTGCTGCCACAGGCGCGCCACATGCTTGATGCCGCGCAGACGATAGAACAACAGTTCCTGGCGCCGCATCAGGCCGGTGCTCAATTGCATATCGGTGCCAGCACTACCATCGGCAGTTACATGCTGCCGCAAATGATCGCCGCGTATCGGCGTGATCAGCCGCAGCTGCGGGTCCGGGCATTGGTCGCCAATACCGCGGACATTGTTGCCGCGGTCAGTAATTTCGAAGTCGATGCAGCGCTGATCGAAGGGCCTTGCCATGCCAATGATGTCGAGGTCGAACCATGGATGATCGATGAATTGATCGTGGTGGCGTCACCCCTGCATGCGTTGGTGCAGCAGGGCAAAAAATTGAGTTTGAAGCAACTGAGTCAGGCCGATTGGTTGTTGCGCGAAACCGGCTCCGGTACGCGCGAGGCAGTCGAGCATGCCTTGTTGCCCTACTTGCATCATTTGCCATCGGCTTGCGAATTTGGCAATTCGGAAGCGATCAAGCGCGCCACCGCCGAGGGCATGGGCATCAGTTGTCTATCGCGCGCAGTGGTGCAGGATTTGCTGGAAGCAGGGCGGCTGGTAGAGTTGGTGACACCGTTGCCGGTATTGCGCCGGCATTTCTATATGGTGCGCAGCAAGCATCGGGTGCTGTCGGTCAGACTGGCGTCGCTGCTGGAATTTTGCCGACACTGGGCGCAGCAGCAGGAGCAGCTCAAGCCGGCGGGTGTGGTGTAGCAGGTGACAATCCGATTATTGGTCGCTGTCGTTGTCGCTGGATTCGAAGACGCCGGCCACGCGGTTCTTGCGGACCTTGTCCCAATCGAATACCCGGCCATTCATCGCCACATAGACACCATGCGGCAATACCTGGGCGACACCACAGGCGAAGCCGAAGTTGAATTGGGCATCGGAGCCCTGGATTGCATAGGGGATCATGGCACCGGTCAGCACGATGGTCTTGGATAATTGCGCGGCACCGAGGATGCGCGCAGTATCCTGCATGGTGTCGGTGCCATGGATGATCACGATGGCGGCTTCTTCTGCGCGATCACAGGACGCCAACACCCGACGACGGTCGATGTCTTGCATATCGAGCGAATCGAGCAGTGGCAATTCTTCCAACGTCGCAGGCACGGTCAGCCGTGCGCGCGCCATCACTTGCGGCAAATGGCTGCTGGCGAAACCCAGCTGCCCGGCGATTTCATCGTAATGTTTGTCGAAGGTGCCGCCGCTGGCGATGATGCGTAAAGTCATGATGAAGGCAAATCAAAAAAGATACTGGGATTGATTGGCATCATCATAGCGCACATCACGCCAACGGCTTGGCTTTACCTTAGATCAAGCTGCCAGCAGGGCTACCGACTGATTGCCGACCGTTGTGTCTTGCTGCTTCTGCTGTTCCGCCAGTGCTTGCATGGCTTCCGGCGGCAAGGTGATCTGGCCGTCAATGAGCAGGCTGAATAAACGGCCGACATCAATGGCCTGAATCAACAACTGACCATTGTTGGCCTTGATAACCTGAGTCACCAGCATCGATTCGCCTTGCATGGCGAACGGCGTGTGCATGATCTGCGAGGCATTGAATTGCGGCACCGCATGCAATTCGTCGACCAACAGGCCGATGGTATGTGCACCTTCGCGCAAGATCATGACCTGGCTGCTGCCACTGATGGCGGAGCGGCTGCCGCGCATCATTTGGCCGAGATCGAAGACCCAGATGAATTCCTTGCGGTGATCGTCGTCGCGGCGCAGGCCGAGTACGCCGATTTGTTCTGCGCGTGTTCCCATCGAGGTCGGTAGCACTTCGCTGTAGGGGACTGCTTCGATGACATGGGCGGCAGAGATGGCGAACAGATTCTGGTCGCTGAAGAAGGTGGCGAATTCGCTACCATCGGCCATGCTCGGATCGCTCTCCAGCAGATACTGGCGGCTGTCGGTCTGGGTACCGGCACTGCGCACTTGGCCGAACGATTCAAACACCACAGCGATGACATCTTCCTGATAGCCATCGCTGACCTTGAACTCACGATAGCCGCTCGACACCGAGCAAGCCACGATGGCGTATTCACCATCATGCACGGTGACCTGCGAGGCGCGTGCACCATTGCTGATCACCAGTAGCGAGGGATCGATTTCCAGCGTGTCGCCGACCACGCGGCTGGCATCGGTGGTGGAAATGATGCGTGCATTACGGTCAACGTAATAGGCTTGCAGGTTCTTTTTTCCGCCGGCGCCGCTGGCCAACATGTTGGCAAATTCCGGGGTCGAGTCGAAGACGATGCCAATGCCGCCCACCACGATGGCCTCGTTGTCGAGATCGCGGATCGCTGCATGGTAAATATAAGTGTCCTTGCCGTCATACAGTGCGCTTGGGCTGAACGGGCTGACATAGTATTGCTGCTGCGTGCGCAGCGACAAGACTTGCTGGAGACAGTTTTCCTCGATCTGCTGACCGATGACTGCTTCTGCGCCGGCGCCAGTGCTGGTAATAATGCGGCCGTTGCGGTCATAGACGAAGATGCGCGTGTAGACCGTATAGAGGCCGTTGATATACGACAGGATAGTGGTCAGCTTGTCGAGCGTGGCCTGATCTTGTGCCGGTTGCGCCAGCGCCGTGCGCAACTCCGGAGTCAAGGCCCACCAGCGGCAATCGTCGGAACGTTCATACAGATTGCGGTCGAGCAGATCGACTAGCAGGCTGGTCGTGAACTCGGCGTCGCGCATGCCCGACACCAACACGGTTTGGTACAGATCGTGGATCGATTGCGCGAACAATTCATTGCTGCGATTGCCGGTCTCGCTGATCTGGTCGAGGATGGTTTTGAGCTTTTGCATTTCACCGGTCTGGCCGGCGGTCATCACCTGGCCGTTCCAGACGATGCGCTGGATGGTTTTGGCGGCGGTCATGATGTCAAATAGTGGCGGGCAGAATGAATGCGCATGTGATAGCAAGCCTTCCGCAATGTCCGGCGAGAGCTTGTTGAGCACATCGCTGACCACGCCGCTGAACGAAACTTCGACCGGGATCATGACCTGGCCTTGCCAGCCAATCGGTCCCGGATAGCCCTGATAGCCTGCTGACGAAACGGTGCGCACCAGATATTCACGGCCGCTGAACAATAATAGTGCAGCATTGCCTTCGCGATTGACCGGGACTTCGGTACCGACCGGAATCCACAAGTTATCGGCGCTGGCGATGACGCGATTGTCAGCGTCCAGCAGCAACATGTTGGAGCGTGCCTCGGCATCGCGATGCGAGGAAAAAATGCCGGCCATTTCTTCTTCAAAATGGAAGCAAAGGCACAGAATGCCGATGACCGCGCCAGTTTCCGGATGCTGCATACGGCGGGAATAGATCAGCGCGCGTTCTTTGCCAGGGCGCAGATCGCTGAAGCGGAAGGTTTCGACATAGCTGTCCGATTGCAACGTCTCGGCGATTAGCGCATCGGCGCTATGTTCGAGCGGTGTGCTCGGATCAATCTGCACCATCACATTACCTTCGGTGTCGAGCAGCATGATCTCGTCGTAGACAGTATATTTGTTACGGTATTCACGCAGACGATAGCGGATTGCATCGGTATTTTCGGTGACGCCGGCGACGAAGTTGCACAACTCGCGATCGGTCGCAAGAAAGCCGACGTCGGCAGTGCGTTCAAACAGATTGCGCACCACAATGTCGATCACATATTGTGCCTTGGTGCCGATTTCGGTGAGCACGTTGCGCACCTTTTCTTGCACCAGACTGATCACCAACTCACGCTCAAGGCGGCTGAAACCGGTACGCGTGGCTGCCATCGTGGGCAGAATAGTTTTTGCTTCGCTGGGACAATTCATCTTGGCCGAAGCCTCGATCACCCGCCACATCAAATTCAATTCCTGCAGTGACTGTTCGCACTTCGTCACGTCGCGCATATATGGCAAGAATGTTTCTGTTTGAATTGCCATGTGTTGAGTCATGAGTTGTCCCTTTTATTTGAAAAAGCTCGCGAGAACCTATTCGCACCTTGCTTTTGATTATCCATTTTGCTGGTGCGCAACATGATCTAACGCAAGTTATGTGCCATGTTTTTTTGTGCGCCGAGATTCTCTCACGTATCTTGATCAGGCGCTAAGCCTTATGGGGTAAGGCCTTTGTCAGAATAGGTAAAGAAATCCGCACGCAGATTTGTATACATCAACGTACGCGTTGGCAACCCGCGCAGCACTGTGTAGAGATGATATGCGGCAACTTTTTTGCACTGCGAAAATTTGTCCAAGCTCCTATAAAATCGAGGGATGAAACCTATTGCTCCCGGCACCGTTATCTTTCATCGTCATCGAGGTTATGGCGTGATCGTGTCCGTCAATCTGCTCACGGGCTGGATTTCCGGGCGATTTGGCAATGAAGTGCGTACGCTGGATCTGAATTTGTCGTCGGATGAGGTGCAGCATGCCGATGGCGCACCAATTTTGTTTCGTCGTGCGCCGCCGGAGCGCATGCCGCATGCGCGCTTGATGGCCATGGTGCGACAGCTGCATGCGGCCGGTTATCAGCGACTCTATCTATATAGTTGGCCTAAGCCCTCGGGTTTGCACTGGCGTTGGCATTTGTTCGCCGGTTCGCGCCATTGGATTGAGCGGCCCTGGCGCGAAGGCTGGTATGGATCGGGTGCCGATTACAACTTCAATCCGATTTTTGGCTGGGGAGATGTACCCGGCGCCAGCACTGAGGATCTGATCAAAGCCCTGGCGCAATTTGACCCGCAGGGTTTGGCTCAGGCCTTGGGGCGCGATGAAGATCATACCAATTGGTTGGCAGCCGTTTGCGACGCCTTGCTGCCCGATTATGCCTTCAGCCTGGGCTGGGACCAGCACGGTGCGATGCCCGAGCATTTACCCGTGATTGCAGTGCGCCGCGGCGTGCCCGAATATGCCGGGCCGCCGCTACCTTGGCCACCCGGCTGGGCGCATTTATGGAAGGTGGCACATGCACCGCATCATGTCTATGCGCCGCCACGCCCGGTCAGGGTCAAGCCAACGTCTCAGGATTGAGGACATTTTTCGGCGTTCCACTGGCGAAGTCGAGCAGGTTCTGAAACGCGGCACGGAAATACAATTCGTAACCATCCTTCTCGACATAGCCCAGGTGCGGCGTTGCCACGACATTGTCCATGCGCAGCAGTGCGGCATCGTGCGGCAAGGGTTCAGTTTCGAACACGTCTAGGCCGGCAAAGCCGGGACGTCCTTGCTGCAACGCCTGCTCTAGTGCGCCGTCCGCCACCAGTTCGGCGCGGCTGGTGTTGATGAAAGTCGCGCTGCTCTTCATGCGCGCTAGATCCTCGGCATTAACGATGGCACGGGTGGCATCGTTGAGGCGCAAATGCAGCGTCAGCACGTCGGCGCGGGCAAAAAAATCTTCCTTGCTGGCAGCGGCTTCAAAGCCATCCTGCTGCGCCTGCGCCAGACTGGCGCTACGGCCCCAGACCAGGATGCGCATGCCGAACGCTTTGCCATAGCCGGCCACCATGCGGCCGATCTTGCCATACCCCCAGATGCCCAAGGTACGGCCTTTAAGTGCAGTGCCGATGCAGTTCAGTGCTGGGTTGGGTGATACTTGTTGCCATAAGCCCGCTTTCAGATTGGCGGTGTATTGCGGCACATGGCGCGTGGCGGCCATGATCAGGGCCCAGGTCAGCTCGGCCGGTGCGGTTGGATCGCCGACTCCTTCGACGATGGCAATGCGCTGGGCAGTGGCGGCGGCGACATCGATGTGACCACTGACCTTACCGGTTTGTGAAATCAGCTTCAGGGCCGGCAATTTCTCCAGCACGGCTTTGCTGAGGACCGTACGCTCGCGGATCAGCACCACCGCATCGAACGACGCCAGCCGCGCTACCAGTTGACCGGCACCGCGCACAGTATTGTTAAAGACCTTGACCTCATGCTCCGCAAGCATGCTGAAACAGTCTAATTGGCGGACATTGTCCTGGTAGTCGTCGAGGATTGCGATCTTCATATGGTCTCCGGAAAACGGTGGTGAGAAGGAATAGCACGGCGGCAAAACCACATCATAGAACGCTTGCCTGAAATTTGCCTTACGGCAGCTTGTCTGGCAGTCATGTTGCGTAGCAACGTCAGCGTATTGCCGACATCAAAAGCTCCCGTTGTCCTTGGCACTTCGCATTGCGGCAAAGGTCTACCAGTGAGAGATTGCCAGCCAAAACTACTTTTGTTGCACTGCTTCGTAATGAAACAACGTGATCATGTCGAAAGTACATTTCCCACTACATTAGTCGACTACTTTTCACTACAACTTGAGTGGGGCCGGGTGTACAATCGCCGCCTGATTTTCATCATTTTGACCCTTTTTTCGCGGTGTGACGCCGATCCGGCGCGCATGTCGCACAGTCAAGACCTGACTGTATAGAGCAAGACCGTCGTAACACCGGCTTGATGGCGCATCCGCCGCGCCGGCGTCGACAACGACGTCATTGCCGCAGCAACGCATTCTTTCTATTTTTTTGGCATTGGAGGTACTTATGAATCAACCCGTGATGCAAGGCGTCGCTACATTGAACGCCCCGGCTTTCGTCAAACACCAAAAACTGCTCAACTGGGTCGCCGAGATCGCCGCGCTGACCAAGCCAGAGCAGATTTATTGGTGCGATGGCTCGCAAGAAGAATACGATCGTTTGTGCGCAGAAATGGTCGCCGCTGGCACCATGAAGAAGCTCAACCAGGAAAAGCGTCCGAACAGCTTCCTGGCTTGCTCGGATCCATCGGACGTGGCGCGCGTGGAAGATCGCACCTTCATCTGCTCGCAGAACAAGGACGACGCCGGCCCTACCAACAATTGGACCGATCCAGTGGAAATGCGCACTACATTGAATGGCTTGTTCGACGGCAGCATGCGCGGCCGTACACTGTATGTGGTGCCGTTTTCGATGGGGCCGCTTGGTTCGCCCATCGCCCACATCGGCATTGAATTGTCCGATTCGCCTTACGTGGCAGTCAATATGCGCATCATGACGCGCATGGGCAAAGCAGTCTATGAAGTGCTTGGCACCGATGGCGAGTTCGTTCCGTGCGTGCACACAGTCGGCGCACCTTTGCAAGCAGGTCAGCAAGACGTGGCATGGCCATGCAATGCCACCAAGTACATCGTGCATTATCCGGAAACGCGTGAAATCTGGTCCTATGGTTCCGGCTACGGCGGCAATGCCTTGCTGGGCAAGAAGTGCTTTGCCTTGCGTATTGCGTCGACCATGGGCCGCGATCAAGGCTGGTTGGCTGAACACATGTTGATTCTCGGCGTCGAGTCGCCAGCGGGCAAGAAGCACTATGTTGCCGCGGCGTTTCCTTCGGCGTGCGGCAAGACCAACTTTGCCATGCTGATTCCGCCGAAGACTTTCGAAGGCTGGAAAGTCACCACGATTGGTGACGATATTGCCTGGATCAAGCCAGGTGCCGATGGTCGTTTGTATGCGATCAATCCGGAAGCCGGTTATTTCGGTGTTGCCCCAGGCACCAACGAAAAGACCAACTTCAACTGCATGGCGTCGTTGCGCGCCAACACCATTTTCACCAACGTCGCCCTGACCGATGATGGCGATGTCTGGTGGGAAGGCATGACCAAGGAAGCGCCAGCGCATCTGATCGATTGGCAAGGCAAGGATTGGACGCCAGCCATCGGCAAGGAAAGCGGTCGCAAGGCAGCGCATCCGAATGCCCGCTTCACCGTGGCGGCAACGCAGAATCCGGTGATCGATGCCGCTTGGGACGATCCGGCCGGCGTACCGATTTCGGCCTTCATTTTCGGTGGCCGCCGTTCGACTACCGTGCCACTGGTAACTGAAGCGCGCAATTGGGTGGAAGGCGTCTACATGGCTGCCACCATGGGTTCCGAGACCACTGCTGCGGCAGTTGGCCAACAAGGCGTGGTGCGTCGCGATCCATTTGCGATGTTGCCGTTTGCCGGTTACAACATGAGCGATTACTTTCAGCACTGGCTCAATATTGGCAAGAAAATCGCCGCTTCTCCGGCTGAATTGCCGAAGATCTATTGCGTCAACTGGTTCCGTACCGATGCTGAAGGAAAATTTGTCTGGCCGGGTTTTGGCGACAACATGCGTGTCTTGAAGTGGATGCTGGAGCGCATCGACGATATCCAGGGCATACGCGTCGGCGGCGATCAGCACATCTTCGGCGTGTCGCCACGCTTCGACGACCTGCAATGGGACGGTCTCGATTTCACGCGCGAGCAATTCGACACCATCACCTCAATCGACAAGGCAGCCTGGCAGCAGGAAGTGGCCTTGCATACCGAACTGTTCGATAAGCTCAAGCATCATTTGCCGAAAGAGCTGGAAGCGGTCAAGATCCAGCTGGAAAAGAAGCTGGCAGCCTGATTGATCTGCTGCATTAGCAAGCAACGGCCATCTGCGGATGGCCGTTTTTTTTGTCGAATTTTGTGACTATCTGCGAACTGGGTTGCTGCTTTTGTGAAAATGACCACCACGTTCAGTTGTTTTCGCGCTCTTTTTCCATTCCGTCGATATTCACGACATCGACGAACAGCCAAGTAGAGAGTGCAGCAATCGCTAGCGGCGCGAAATTCATCCTTTTAACGGTTTCTGAAAGACAAAAGTCAAAATTTTAGAAACGTACGTGATTTTTGGTTTGCAGTCTTGCATAGAGATCGGGCTTTTATTTGGTCATCAATGGGGATGCCAAAACGATACTTGCAGTACTGCAAAAATTCATTGAGTTCGTAGGTGCCCACCAGCCAATCGAGATTCGCGTCTTTGCGTTTGCGGTACTCATGTTCCTCTTCCCTTGGGTCTGATGCATAGGAATCAAAAAATGACACGCGAAACGTGGGCAAGGTTTTGATGAAAGGTTCGTAATATCCCTCTTCTTCCATTCTGTCTACGGTCACAACCCCAATGAACAACCATGTACAGAGCGCAGCAACCGCTAGCGTCCCATACCATACCTTCCTAGTTAATAGTCGGCTCAACTCATCCTCCAGCAGACGGTTTTGCGAGTGCCGACCAAGAGCGCAACTCGTTGACCAACTCTATGCCATGCGTTCCTGGGCACAGACGCGCTTCAGTAGTATCCTGATGCGGAAATTCCCGATGGCCACCGAGTTCTGCGATGTTAAAGAACTCTTGCAGCGCTTTGATCAATACTTTCAATCCGTGTCTTTGTCTATGTGGAATGTTGATAGGCGCTGGTTCGCCAAGTACTTTAATTACGAACTTCACAATCCCAACAATATCTTTACTTTCTTCCGGCTCAGACAAATTTTGCAAGAGGACGATGCCAATAATGCTGGTGTTGAAATCCAAAAGATGCGCGCCCT
>Ga0209913_1001673_pt1 | contig 11410 bp, 10 predicted proteins | sample PersoiDNA2013203_FD_185805 | JGI IMG/M metagenome (GOLD analysis project Ga0209913, IMG submission 185805) | Permafrost soil microbial communities from the Arctic, to analyse light accelerated degradation of dissolved organic matter (DOM) -... | ecosystem: Environmental > Terrestrial > Soil >... | reverse complement strand
CGCATGAGTTCCACCACGCCCCGGTAGGAGCTATGACAGACGAGTGTGAGCGATAAGGTGAGTTGGTTGAGCCAGGTCTTGGTGACGGGCAAGTGAAACAGCACGGCATCGTCTGGCGCAGTCGCAGCAAAGGCCTCATTCAGTGCGATTGTGGCTTTGTCCTTTTGTTGATAGATAAATTTGCGACTGACTTGGTACTCAACCGCGACGTTGCTGATGTTGGCAGAGCCCGCCATAGCCGCGATGGCCAAATCAATGCGTTGGGACGAGAAAAGTTTGGTTGCCGGAAAAGTCGATGGAGTCATGCCGAGATGCTGCTGGAAATGAAGGGTAGCAAGTATCAGGGAACTGGCAGCCAGGCCCCCTGGCTGGGCGAACCACCTGCGTTGAAACGCGGTTAAAGTGTTACCCAGGTTTGAACCACGCCAACCACACAACCATGCCAGTTACGAAAACTGCCAAGACCATTGCGAGAACGAGTTTTTTTGCCCGCATACGGTGCTGTTTTTGAGTGGCTGGCTTCAAGCCTGGGTCCGACGCAGTTGCGGCATCAGGAGCGCTCCCAGCAGGGCGAGAAAAGCCAACCCAAGGCCTACCATGAAAATGGCGCTAGTGACGCCGGTAGTGCGCACCAGTGCTCCGGCTGCTACGCCTGAAGCGGCGGGAATCACTTGGGAAATGATGGAGTAGATGCTCATGATGCGCCCGCGCATGGCCTCGGGCGCTTGGCCCTGAATACCGGCAATGACAAAGCTGATCACCATGCCGCCCAGCAGACCCATGCCGCCCAGCGCGGTGGCTGATGCCGCTGCACTGCTCCAGTAACTCAAGGAGGCAAACAGTAGGCTGGCAGTTATGGTGCCGGCAAAGATGGCGGCGCCATGGTGTAGGTGTTTGCTCAGCGACAAGGCCGATACGCCGCCTGCGATCAGCGTCAGCGCCATCAGGCCCAGATAGCCGCCACGCTGCAACTCGGACAGTCCCAGCACTTCTCGAGCCAGCTTGGGCAGCAAAATCTGCATCGGCCCGGTCATGGCATAGGCCATGATGGCGGCCAAAATCAGTTGGGTCAGCAGCGGGTTAGCGCGCACGGCGGCAAAGCCTTCGCCCAGCTCTCTCACAACCCCTTGACCGGGTCGGTCGCTGCCCCGGGTGTGGGTGCCCAGCAGCAACAGGGAAGACGCTGCGAACAGTCCCATACCCGTGGCAAACACGGCCGGCCAGCCATAGTGACTGCGCACCACGCCAATCACCACCGGTGCCAGACCAAAGCCCAGCAGTACCTGCAGGTTAAAGATGATGGTGGCCGGGCGTAGTTTGTCCGCTGGGGCGATTTGCCCCAAGGTTGCCAGACGTGCGGGGCCGACAAAAGACCAGGCCAGTCCTCCCAGAAAAGCCGAGAACAGCGTCCAGCCGACACGGGTCTGATCGCTAGCGCCACCATCGGTCCACCACAAGCCTGCCAGACTCAACAGAAAAAGCGCTTGCGCCGCGTGGATCACTCGGGTGGGAGAGATGCGGTCGCACAACACACCGGCAAACCAGCCAAAAATGAGGGACGTACCAAACGACAGACCAAAGCCAATGCCCGACAACAGATCAGACCCCACCTTTTCCTGCAGGTACAGGATCACGGTGTAGTTGACCATGTGCCCGCCTGTGAAGGCCAACAGACAGGACAGGTAAAAACGGGGCATGGAGTTTTGCATTTGTGTGGTTTAGCGCGGCGTGATTTCAATTAGCGTTGGCTGCGCGTCTTCAATATGCCAACCGGGGAACGATGCGCTGGTGACATACACCTGTCCCTTGGGCGAGATTTCCACGTCGCGTGTGAAGGTAACGCGGCGTTGCATGGGAATCTGGGTCCACGCTTGCGTGGCAATGTCGAGCCGGTACACCGAGTCGGAGTTGGTGCCGTTGACCCACACCTGATGGCGTGCCAGATCCACGTTGAGGGAGTAGGGTGTTTCACTGCCTTGAGGGATGAGGGGTAAGTCGAAACGCGTGAATTCTCCGGTTTTAGGTGCGTAGCGGGCAATTTGGGATTCATTGAACGCCACGATCCACAGGTTGCCATCGCGGTCGGCCCGCAGGCGCCGGGGCGCTTTGAACGGGGTCTTGATCATCGTCACGGTGCCGGTGTCGGGATCCACGGATGCGATCTCGTCGGTGTGCAGGCGTGCAATCCAGGCTTTGCCGTCAGGGGTGATGTCGATGCCGTAGGGCAGGGGCACGCCGGTAGACACATGGTCTACGTTCACATAGTTGGCGACCGGGATGCCCCAGCCCAGCAGCTTGAAGATGAAAGGCGTGAGCTTGACGGTGACGCGCTCCATGAAACTGCGAAACGGCAAGTCGTACAGCGTGTATTTCCGGGTCGCTCTGTCAAACATCCCCACCTGGTTGCTTAGTGCCAGGGTGAACCACACGCGGTCCTTTTTATCGAAGCGCACCGTGTGCGGATAGAAACCGCTGTCCATCTCGTGCACGCTGAAGGTCTTGGTCTGGGGGTTGAACTCGATCAGCCGGCGCTGATACGACGGGGTGATGAAAATGTGTCCGTCCTTGGGTGATTCCGCCAGCGAGTGGATGCCCTGGTAGGTCTCGTGCTTGGGGAAATCGCGCAGGCGCCCGGTCAGCAAACCACCCAACTTGTCTCCCGGCTGCGGCGGTATTTTGTACACGGTGTACTTGCCGGTGGTGGGGTCAATCTCATACACGCGATCTTGCAGGTTGTCGCCTACATAGACCAAACCATTGGAGTGCAGCAGCAGGTCATGCATTTGCGACATGGCGTCGCCAATCGGCATTTCTCTGATCGTGGTTCCCGCCAGTGTCGGGGACCAGGGCGTTCCCTGTGGGACCAGGGAAGGGTTGGCGTTGATCTTCTTCCAATGCGCTTCCAACAGGGCGGGGATTTTGCCTTGTGCGTCGCTGGACAAGCGTGCACCGTAGCGCACCATTCGTTTCATGGCCTCGTCCCACTCCTGAGCACTGCGGTCGCGTCTCAGGAAGGCACTGCCTTGCTGGTGGCAGAAGTTGCATTGCAGCATGAACTCTTTTTTCATGCCCACATCGCCAAAGTCGATGGTCGAGGCCCATGCGTTGGCGGGTTGCTGTGCGGCCAAAGCTGCGGGGTCATTTTCCGCGCTCATCACCAGGGGTTTACCCAGTTCATTGCTCGCAATCGTGCGGTCCTGGTAGCCCGGTTTGCGCAAGCGAATTTGCCATGGGTGCTCGTCCGCGGGCAGGTCAGCGCGCCCTGCGGCGTCGGTGAAGCGGGCCATCTCAAACCATGCCTGTTGGGGCTTGCCACTGGCGGCATAGCCGTTGTCCGATGTATCCACCACTGCGGGCTTGATCGGCTGGCGGCTCACCATCACCGTGGCAAGGGGCTTGCCGCTGGGGTCGGTCACGCTGATGGGCAAGGCCTGGGCGTTTGCCAGGAGGTAATTGGCAGCAATGAAGGCCAGGGTTGCAAAATGCAGTTTCATGTTTCAGTCTCCTCCTATTTGGTTTCAAATTCAGCGCTGACGCGGCGCTTCATGGTGCGGGCATAGAAAGCGGGCGTTAGCTTGTTGACCCACCACGCCAAACGCGAGGTGCGGTCGGGTAGCAGCAGGGCTTTGCCTTGCGCAATCGACTCAAAAATTTGTTGCGCGATGTCAGCCGGGTCAGACTCTCCGCCGGTCGTTATCCGCGGTGACGTGGCCGACACACCTGAGCCTCCCAGCGCTGAGCCACCAATGCCGGTGGCAATAAAAGACGGGCAGATCAGCGTGACCTGAACACCCATGTCTTCGACTTCCGTGCGCAAGCTGTCAAAAAAGCCATGCAAGGCGTGCTTGCTCGCCGCATAGCCGGTGCGCCCCAACAGCGGCGCGTACCCCGCGACGCTGGAAATCGCCGCCACGACGCCACGGCTGGCTATCAAATGGGGCAGGGCCGCACGGGTGAGTTGCATGGCGCCAAAGAAGTTGACTTCCATCACATGCCGTATCACGCCGGGGTCAGTGTCAGTGAGCAGGCTGCGGTGCGAGATGCCGGCGTTGTTCACCAGGACATCCAGCGCACCAAAGTGCGCAAGGGTCTTCGCCACCGCTCCTGTGCATACATCCGGGTCTGCGATATTGCCTGCAAGGGCCAGCGTTCCCGTCGGCAGAGCCGCTACCAGCATATTCAGCTTTGCCTGGTCCAGGTCCATGGCCGCTATGCGCACCCCGGCTTGCGCGCAACGGTGGCACAGAGCGGCGCCCAGCCCACCAGCAGCACCGGTGATGAGCACCACCTTGCCAAATAAATTGCGCTTGTGCACGTTCTTCAAGGTCTATTGGGTGTTCTGTCGCGAGTTTCGGTACAAGTCAAACACCTGCGCCGACGTCAGTTTGGGCACATAGCCAAACTCTTCTTTCAGTCGCGTGTTCAACAACACCGGGCGGTAGCGCAAAAAGTCGATTTGCTCAGGGCCGTACTGAGTGAGGTTCAATTTCTTGAGTACCCACAGCGCGGCTTGAATCAGGCCTGCGGGTAATACGCGGCAGCGCTTTCCCAGGCGCTCGGCAATTTCAAAAATACTCAGCTTGCCGTCACCCGCCACATTGAAAATTCCCACCTTGGCGGAGTCAATGCCGTGCAGGATGGCTCCCACCACGTCCTGGTCATAGACGAACACAAACGGGCTGTCGGAACCCGCAATCGCCAACAGCTTGGGTTTCTCAAACAGGTCGGTGATCTGATTGCGCACCGTCGGGCCCAGGATGGTGCCAATGCGAAAAATAATTTGCTCCAGTTCGGGGTGCTGTTGGCGGTAGTCCAGCAGCATTTCCTCCACCAGACGTTTGTGGCACGCGTAGGCAAACACCTCGTTGCCACGAATGGCATCGGTTTCCACGAGCCACTCCGGGTTGTCCGCGTAGTAGCCGTAGGCCGCGCCACTGCTGGAGACGATGACGCGTTTGACGCCATGCTTGACACAGGCTTGCAGGAGATTGCGGGTGCCGTTCACGTCAACGTCGTACTCAAACGCCCGGTTGCTGTTTTTGCCGGGAGTGACGATGCTGGCCAGGTGAACGATTACATCGGGCGCATGGCGTCCCACAATGGCATCCACTTCGGGTGCGCGAATGTCTGCGACTTCATAGACCACGCCCGGCAAACGGGCAGAGGGTTCGCGCACATCGAGCGCAACCACCAACAGATCACTGCGTTGAGCCAGCGCCGCAACCGTTTGGCTCCCCAGATAGCCGGCGCTACCGGTCACCAAAACAATTCTTTGTGTCATGTTGGTTACCGTGTTTTAGGTGCCGATGAAGTGAGTGGGTCGCGCCGGCTCCAGAAGGTCGCCAGCGCGAGTCCGGAGACGATGTGCCAGATGCCCCACCACGCGGTGATGATGGCCATGCCGCCCAGACCGCTGAACAGGTTGAAGATCAGGATGAGGCCAAGGCCCGAGTTCTGGATACCCATCTCGAAGGTGACGGCCCGGCGGTCGCGGGAGTTCAAACCGAGCACCGTGGACAGAGAAAAGCCGGTCACCAGCGCCAGACCGTTGTGGATGAACACCACCATCACCACAAACTCAATGTATTGCATGAACAGTTGGAAGTTGGCTGCCAGAGCACCAACCACAAACAGTGCAAAAACCATCATCGAAAAACGTTTCATGGGTGTTTCGGCCCATGCCGCAAAGGCTGGGAATTTGTGAGCGACTACCATGCCCGCGACCAAGGGTAAGCCCAACAGAATCACAATGTCTTTGAGCATCACCAGCGGGTCCAGCGAGATGGACCGCATCAGGTCATGGGTGACCGGGTGCAAGTTGCCCCAGAAATTGAAGTTCAGCGGCGTCATCACAATCGCCAGTGCAGTCGACACCGCGCTGGCACTCACCGACAGCGCGGTGTTGCCTTTGCTCAGGTGCGTCAAAAAATTGGACAGGTGACCTGCCGGGCATGAAGAAACCAAAATCATGCCAAGCGCGATGCTGGGCACGGGGTTAATGATCCAGATGAGCATGTAGGTCATTGCTGGGAAAATAATGTGGTGCCCTACAGTCGCCAACAACAATCCTTTTGGTGTCTTGAAGGCGGTGCGGAAATCGGATATTCGCAGGTCCAGCGCAATGCCGAACATTACCAATCCCAAAATCATGTTGAGCCCGGCCAGTGCGGCGGGGTTGAAGTGCAGTTGCACTTGGTCAATAGGCAGCATAGGTGTCTCGTCGTTATGGGTATTCTTGTGTCTTGATTCCCATTTACGATGCTAAGTCCTTGCCCCAAGTTTCGCCTTGTCCCACAATGCATTTGTTTTGTCAATTCGCGCCAAATATTGCGCAGCAGCAACAAGGGTAAACCCGTGGAATCAACGAGCAGTGTGGGGGCTGGTTATGTCGCCGGCTTGCTGGAAGTGGTGGCGCGCGCCGGTGTGTCACGTGCGGCGCTCATGCGGCATGCGGGCCTGGCCGCTGTGGCCGACTCCGAGCCCAACACCCGCATGCCCATGGCCGATGTCATCGCCTTGTTTCAGTCCGCCCTGGCGTTGACCGGACGCGATGACCTGGGGCTGGAATTTGGGCGGCGGGTGCGTCCTGGCACGTTCAATGTGCTGGGCTACGCGCTGATGACTTGCAAAACACTGGGCGACGCGATTGCCCTGGTGCCCCATTACCGCCGCCTGGTGTTTGACATTGGTTACAGCGAGATGCGCTTTCTGGCCACCGACCAGGAAGCACGGCTGGGCTGGCAAGTGGTGTCCGAAGCGTTGCCCTATTGCACCAGTTTGGCCGAATCCCTGATTGCCAGTTGGTTCACCTTTGGCCGCTGGATTGCGGGCGTGGAATTGCCACTGAAGGAAGTTCTATTTCTTCATGCAGAACCACACGACCCCCGTGTGTACGCAGAATTTTTTGGCTGCCCGGTACGATTTGCTGCCGGCGAAAACGCGCTGGTCTTCTCACGCTCGCTGTTGGACATGCGCTTGGTGCAGGCAGATGAGACTTTGCACCTGGCCATGCGTGAACAAGCCCGTGCTGCCATGGAATCTGTTTTCAAGGAGCAGGATCTGGCGTACCGCTTGCGCCAGGCACTCATCCCCTTGATGCCCAAGTGCGACGCTACCCTGGAAAAGGCCGCAGCAGCACTGGCCCTGTCGCCACGCTCTCTGCAGCGCAGATTGGGGGAGGCTTCATTGACGTTTCAGGGTGTTCTGGACACAGTGCGAAAAGATCTGGCACGTGTGTATTTGTGCGATCCTGCCTTGAGTGCACTGGACGTGGCCTTACTGCTGGGTTACGCCGAGCAAAGCTCATTCACGCGGGCGTTCAAACTGTGGTTTTCCACAACACCATCCGATTGGCGGCGCACACTGAAAACGGTGTGACTTTCATTTCCATTGGGCCAGCAATCGGGGCTGTAGCAACCCCACCATGGTCGGCGCGAGGTCAGCGACACCTAAGACTACGTTGCTGTCGGCAAGACGAGGACTTTGGCAAGCGTGTTCCAATGTCAGCTAGCTAGAAATAACGCGTGCCCGACGTCAACGTCGACCGCGGGTCGGGTTCGGGTGCTGCGTCATTGAAATCGACGTCACATTGCCGACGTCAGAATCCGGATTTCGGTGTCCGGTATGGAGCAGGCAGTTCCGGCGGTTCTGTCGCGTTGCCGGCTGACGAACGTGTTTCTGGTGAGAGCGAAGCCGGTTCCTCAAACTGGACGGATTTGTCCTGCCAAAGCATAAAACTGGTCGGCAAACGACATCTCGGAGCAGCCCTGCATCATGAACTGACCTTTTCGAATTCATGTGCATCAATTCAATGCCGGCCAAGACGCACTTCGCTGATTGAAAGGACTTGAAATTGAGCATCGGCTTGGTAACGCGTTTGGGCGTGGTTCATAACACGTCTATTTCGGGTAACACCGTCGTAGACTGAATCCACAGGGCGGTGACTCCGAAATCATGATCAAAGTGTTACCCATGTTTGAACCACGCCTCATTTCAACTGTCAAAGCAAGCGGATTCTGCCAGCACGAGCAGGTTTTGCTCAAACCCAATGTTCATGCGGCCTGGCCGATAATTTCAACTTCCAGAAAACTCGCAACCAGTTGATAGGCTCTGACGGCTTGGCGGGCATAGGAAAAGGGGGCCTCAAGCCGGGCGGGTCATGTGAAACAGCTGCTCAGGGCCGATGGAGAAGTAGTCCGCCGCGCCACCGCCGCGCAGGACGTGCCCGGCGCCGGCCGTGTCGTAGACGCCGTCTTTCAACAAAAGCTGGTCAATGTGCACAGCCACCACTTCGCCGAGTACCAGCCACGTTGGTACCTTGTCGCCATCGGCGGATCGGAGTTGCACGATCTGCGTGCAACGGCATTCAAAGGAGACCCGGCTCTCCTGCACGCGTGGCGCAGCGATCAGACGCGACGCCACCGGAGTCAAACCCGCCAACTCGAACTCACTGACCTGCGCCGGCACACCAGCACATGTCTGGTTCATGGCTTCGGCCAGCGTTTGCGTGACCAGGTTCCAGGCAAACTCGCCCGTCTCCTCGCAATTTCTGACAGTGTCCTTGTAGCCCACACTGGAAAACCCGACGATGGGCGGCGTGTAGTTGAAGGCGTTGAAGAAGCTGTATGGCGCCAGATTGAGCGCGCCGGCCGCACTGCGGCTCGATATCCAGCCAATCGGGCGCGGCCCGACGATCGCGTTGAAGGGATCGTGGGGCAGGCGGTGACCGTGGCGGGGTTCGTAAAAATGAGTGGCATCAGGCACTGGCGAATCCTCCATGGGAAAAGGGCCTGACGATACCCGTATCCGTTCTGGCGTGTTCAGCAGATGTCACCGCACCATAGGCTGCAAGGGGTATAGCGGGATGCCATGATGCCGACTTGGTCGCTGAAGTCCTGCGCCCCTGTCGGGGTTTCGTCGGACAGGCGCAGGCCGTCTATGATGTTCATCATTGAAACTCAAGAAGCACCTTCAGGGATGAGACTCAACCTTGTAATTACCATAATCGTACTGGCTGTCGCATGGGGCGCGATGAGCCTATGGACGTCGAAAGCGACGAGCGACTGGGTTGTTACAGGAATGATGGTGGGCGCAGCACTGGGCATGGGTGTGCTCGCGTGGATCGTGGGGACATGGCTTCGCAATCGCCAGCGCAGGCGATTGATGGATATGCGGGATTCGGCACTTTGGTGATAAATCAGGCAGCAGTTTGCCCAATGCCAGTCCATTTTTTCTCCGAGCGGCAATGTATTTGGCAGATTAACCAAGCGTCCTCCCGCATCGAATTCCGTCAACGATTTATGCCAATTCATGGTGCCAGAAACCGGGTACTCGCCAACGGCTTCTTGGTGCCCTTATGTCGAGCTCTACATAAGGGCACGTTGCGGGCCGCCATGAACGGCGGCTTACCGTTGGTCAAAGTGATGAAATTGGCCTACCCGAAAGCGGGTGCTCGTGGTCGTCTGGTTACGCTGCACAGGCGAAGTAGATCCGGCTCCATACCTGCCTTTAAGTTTTGACGGCCGGCTTCCGCGAAATTCGACTGGCTCGTGAAGACACATTGCCGACCTTCGCGCCGTAAGCAACCGGTGAACACACCTTGAACTGAGGTCTTGTATCTCGCAGGATCGTGTGCACGTAACCCATCGTGCACATCGACGGACTTTGCCGGGCGTAAACCTTTGACCATTTGGCGGATTTGACTATACTGTGCTTTTATACAGTAATCTTCAGAACCCCAATGTCCGCCGCACTTCAAAGGATAGTGAACGCCGCACCGCTCGCCGGTGCCGGGCCGTCGCAGCCGTTTGACGTTGCACAACTTCCCGGCAATGTCTCGCAGGCCATTTGGCGCGGAACAGATATCGGTCAGGCTGGTCAAGCTGTGGTGGCCACGGGATTTGAAGCCCTTGACGCTCAATTGCCCGGTGGCGGGTGGCCGTGCAATTCGCTAACGGAGCTGCTGCAGCCTCAGCCCTCCCTGTGTGAATGGCGCCTGCTTTCACCCGCACTGGCGGGATTGGTGGCCAGCGGCGGCCAAATCCTGCTTGTAGGCCCGCCAAAACGCCCCCATGCCCCAGGTTTGGTCAAACTAGGGATTGCAGAAAAGAACCTCGTCTGGATTGCCGCCGACACGCCGGCCGAACGGCTGTGGACCACCGAGCAGCTTGTGAAAGCCAATCCGCGTGGTGGCGCCATCCTGGCTTGGCTGCCGCAAGCGCGCGCCGAGCAACTACGCCGCTTGCAAGTGCATGCCCAATCCTGCGATTGCCCGGTCTTTCTCTTCAGGCCGGAAGCGGCACAGCTCGATGCTTCGCCCGCCCCTTTGCGTATTTTGACGACTCTCGGCAACGATTGGGAACTTCACGTCCAGATTCTGAAGCGCAAAGGCGCCTTGTTGGACGGCACCATTGTGCTGTCGTCGATACCGGGAACGCTGGCAAGCGTGTTTACGCCTCGGCTGATGCGCCCAAGTCAGTTGATTGCAAAGACGGAGGCTTCCAATGTCAGCACATTGGGCAGCGCTGTTACTCGACGACGCCTGCGACAGCTCGCTGCCCATTGACCCCCTTGGCATTGCCGTTTGGGCCCTTCAGTTCACCCCCCGCGTGGCACAGAAGGACCGAATGGTATTGCTGGAGGTCGAGCAAAGCTTGCGACTGTTCGGTGGCGAAGACGAAGTGCATCAGCTCGTCGAAGCAGGCGCATCTGAGCTGGGAGTCTCAGCGCTTGCCTGGGCACCCACCAGCTTGGCAGCGTTGGCATGTGCGCGGGTCGGCATCCGTGACGGCTTTGCCGGGCCGTTAGCGAAAGTTCTGGACCCATTGCCCTACGAATGTGTTGATGCCGTCAATGTTCATGGCGCGACCTTGGCCAGATTGGGATGCAGAACCCTGGCCGACGTGCGCATGTTGCCTCGGGGCGGTATCAGTCGGCGCTTCGACAGCCAACTGCTTTTGGCGCTGGACCAAGCCTACGGTCTGCGCCCAGAAGGTTACCCGTGGGTGACATTGCCAGAGACGTTTTCCGCTCGGCTTGAGTTGCCCGGTCGAGTCGACACCGCCCCAGCCCTGATGTTCGGGGCTCGCCGCCTGCTGGTGCAGATGGGGGGATGGCTTGCAGCACGCCACTGCGGCGTCACCGCGTTTACTCTGCATTGGTGCCATGACGTGATGCGCGCACGGGACGCGGGCGATGGCGGCGAAATCACCATTCGCACCGCGCAGCCGACCCAGAACGTGGACCACCTGTGCCGTCTACTGACTGAAAACCTGGCGAAGGTGCAATTGCTGGCCCCGGCCGGCGACCTGGTCCTGAGCGCCACGGAGGTCACGCCCATCATTGAAGACAGCCTCTCCCTGCTGCCAGATGCCAGGGCCACCGGGGAAGCGGTGGACCTGGTGCTGGAGCG
>Ga0209913_1001672_pt1 | contig 11411 bp, 10 predicted proteins | sample PersoiDNA2013203_FD_185805 | JGI IMG/M metagenome (GOLD analysis project Ga0209913, IMG submission 185805) | Permafrost soil microbial communities from the Arctic, to analyse light accelerated degradation of dissolved organic matter (DOM) -... | ecosystem: Environmental > Terrestrial > Soil >... | reverse complement strand
TTGGGTTATTTGAGGCCTAGGCGCTTGGCCATGCGGCCGAGGTTGGCGCGGTCCAGGCCTAGTTCGCGGGCGGCGCTGGCCCAGTTGTGCTGGTGGCGTTCCAGGCAGGCGTTGATCACTTGGCGCTGGTAGTGCTCGGTGGCCTGGCGCAGGTCGCCGCTGGCGATGGTGGCTACTTCGGGTGGGGTTTCGATCAGCGCTGCGCTGACGTCGGGCAGGTCCAGGTCCTGGGCGCTCAGGCTGAGAATCTTCGGACGTTCGCGACAGTTACCCAGGGCTTTTAGTGCGCTGCGTCCGATCAGATGTTCCAGCTCGCGCACATTGCCCGGCCAGTTGTAGGCCAGCAACGCCGTCTGGGCGTCGCTGGTCAGGCGCAGGCTGCCCAGGCCCATGCGTGAACGGTTCTGTTCGAGAAAGAACCCGGCCAGCAGCAACACATCGCGACCGCGCTCGCGCAGCGCCGGCACTTGCAGCGGGTAGACGCTGAGGCGGTGGTAGAAGTCGGCACGGTAGCGGCCGTTGCGCACCTCTTCAGCCAGGTCGCGGTTGGTGGCGGCGATCAGGCGCACGTCCACCTGATGTTCCTTGTCCGAGCCCAGGCGTTGCAATTGGCCGCTTTGCAGGACGCGTAGCAACTTGGCTTGCACCGTCAACGACAACTCGCCGACTTCATCCAGAAACAACGTGCCGCCATTGGCCAGTTCGAACTTGCCCCGGCGCTCGTTCAACGCGCCGGTGAAGGCGCCGCGCACATGGCCGAACAGCTCGCTTTCCACCAGGGTTTCCGGCAGGGCGGCGCAGTTGAGGCTGATCAGCGGCTTGTCTGCACGGGACGACGCGGCGTGGATCGCCTGGGCCACCAGTTCCTTGCCGACCCCGGTTTCGCCGGTAATCAGCACCGTGAGGTCGCTGCCGCCCACCAGGCTGATCTCTTCCACCAGGCGCTTGTGGGTCTTGCTCTGGCCGATCATCTCTTTGTGCTGCTGGCCGCTGGCCTGGCGGTAGATCTCGGCGCGCTGGTGCTCGTCTTCGGCACGCAACGCCAGGCGCTCGATGCGTTCGGCGACGTTGACCGTGGCGGCGGCGAGGCTGGCGAAGGCTTGCAGGGCATCCAGTTCGACCCGTTCGAAGCGCTCGGTGTCGAGGGCGTCCAGGGTCAGCAGGCCCCACGGTTGGTCATCGACAAACAGCGGGCAGCCCATGCAGTCGTGAATTTCGAGGTGCCCGTGCAGGCCATCCACCAGGCCGTCGTAGGGGTCGGGCAATTCACTGTCACTGTCGAAACGCGTCGGACTGGGGCTGCTGAGCAGCACGGCGAAACGCGGGTGTTCGCTGACCTTGAAGCGTCGGCCCAGGGTATCGGCGCTCAAGCCGTCCACGGCCAGCGGCACCAGCGACTCGCCGTCCAGGCGCAACAGTGCGGCGGCGTCGCACGGCAGCAGGGCGCGCATGGCGTGCAGCAGGCGGCGGTAACGCTCGCCTTCGGGCAGTTCACGGGACAGGTCGGCGACCAGGGGGAGCAGGGTGGTGAGCAGCGATTGCGCAGTCATAATGACTCCTTGTAGTCCTTATGACTATATTGCGTAGGAGTCATACTGACTATGTTTAATTTAACTGATTGAAAGTTAACGATTTATTAGTTGGCATGAATGCTGATTACCTCAAGGCAATCAGTAAAGAAGCCCAGGAGGCTCCATGCTTAGTGCCCAAGACCGTGCCATCGTCAAATCCACCGTGCCCCTGTTGGAAAGCGGCGGAGAAGCGTTGATCACCCATTTCTACCGCATGATGCTCTCCGAATACCCGGAGGTTCGCCCGCTGTTCAACCAGGCGCACCAGGCCAGCGGCGACCAGCCCCGTGCCCTGGCTAATGGCGTGTTGATGTACGCACGGCATATCGACCAGTTGGATCAACTGGGTGACCTGGTGGCGAAGATCATCAACAAACATGTGGCCTTGCAGATCCTGCCGGAACATTACCCGATCGTGGGTGCCTGCCTGTTGCGTGCGATTTCCGAAGTGCTGGGCAGCGAGATTGCCACCCCCGAGGTAATGAGCGCCTGGGGCGCGGCCTACGGCCAGTTGGCGGATATCCTGATCGGCGCCGAAGCCGCGATCTATGACGAGAAGGCCCAGGCGCCCGGCGGCTGGCGTGGTGCGCGGTCGTTCGAGTTGGTGAAGCGCGTGGAGGAAAGTGCCGAAATCACCTCCTTCTATTTTGCCCCGGTGGACAACGCCCCAATCCTCGCCGCTGCGCCCGGCCAGTACATCGGCTTGAAGTTGGTCCTCGATGGCGAGGAAGTGCGCCGCAACTATTCCTTGTCGGCCCTGAGCGACGCCGGCCAATACCGCATCAGCGTCAAGCGTGAAACCGGTGGGCGGGTGTCCAACTACCTGCATGATCAACTGCAGGTCGGCGCGACGATCGACCTGTTCCCGCCATCGGGCGAGTTCACCCTGGCTGCCAGCGATAAACCGCTGGTGCTGATCAGCGGCGGGGTGGGCATCACGCCAACGCTGCCGATGCTCGAAGCGGCCCTGGCCACCGAGCGGCCGGTGCACTTTATCCACTGTGCGCGTAATGGCGGGGTGCATGCGTTTCGGGAGTGGGTGGACGCCTTGGCGGTCAAGCATCCACAGCTCAAGCGCTTCTACTGCTACGCCGAGGACGATGGTGTGAGCCCGGCAGGCGACACCGTGGGGCTGCTGAGCCAGGAACAACTGGCAGCGTGGTTGCCCGAACAGCGCGACCTGGATGCGTACTTCCTTGGCCCTAAAGGCTTCATGGCGGCGATCAAGCACCACCTCAAAGCCTTGGGCGTACCCGAGAAACAAAGCCGCTACGAATTCTTCGGCCCGGCCGCCGCCCTGGAATAACCACCTAAAGGTTCACACTGTTCAAACTGTTCAAACTGTTCAAATTGTTCAAACTGTGGGAGGGGGCTTGCCCCCGATAGCGGTGGATCAGTCAGCTTATCTGTAGCTGACACACTGCTATCGGGAGCAAGTCGAATCGTCGCACCGCCCCTCCCACATTTAGTGCTCCATTCCTCCCGATTAATCCCCTGTTAACCCCTCTCTGTTTAAACCACTCTCTGTGTGTAAACTTGCGGCCATTGGCACAATCAAACAAAGGGATACGGAGATGAGTGACGAATTGCGTTTAGGCAGGGAACGGCGCTTTCTGGTGTTGCTGGGCATCATCTGCCTGGCGCTGATCGGCGGTGCGCTGTACATGCAGGTGGTATTGGGCGAGGCGCCGTGCCCGCTGTGTATCCTGCAACGCTACGCCTTGCTGTTGATTGCGGTCTTTGCGTTTATCGGTGCGGCCATGCGCAGCAAAGGCGCGATCACGCTGTTTGAAGGCTTGGTGGTCCTCAGTGCCTTGGGCGGCGTGGCTGCTGCCGGCCACCATGTGTACACCCAGTTCTTCCCCGAGGTCAGTTGCGGCGTGGATGTGCTGCAACCGATCGTTGACGGCCTGCCCTTGGCGAAGGTGTTTCCGCTGGTCTTCCAGGTCGACGGCTTCTGCAGTACGCCATACCCGCCGGTGCTCGGCCTGTCACTGGCGCAATGGGCGCTGGTGGCGTTCGTGCTGACGGTGATCCTGGTACCCCTGGGCATCTATCGCAATCGCCAACGCAAAGCCTGAGTCGTTCACTGAAACGCCCCGGTCCTCCTCAAGGGAAAGCCGGGGCGTTTTTGTTTGTAGGGATTAGTGAAGGGACAGTGACGCGGGACAATTTTGACGGTGCGCGGTGTGCGACATGTTGTCACACAGGCGCTGTCGCAGGGTGTTTCCGAGCCGCCGAACCACCGCTTGAATTTGCCCCGCGCCGTCAATGTGTGCTGTCAGTTCATCGTTTGAGCGACACCGCGAATGGCGCGCCGTTCGAGGCTTTCGGTGATCTGTTAATGCCTTGTTTTATGGGGGCTTGGATCGGTTTTTCAGGCCCTTACAGGGGGTAAGGGGTGTGGCAGTTTGCCCTATAACACGGCATTTTTTGTGGTTTTTGTTGAGAATCTAACGCGATAAGATCGCGAACCTTTGCAAAATAGGTGAAGGATTATTGCTGGAATCGATAAAAATTATTTCTTTATAAGACATGGTTTATACATCGCTAGCTAACTACAATCGGCCGCACTGAATGTCCGGTGCTGTTCAATCTTTGAGCATTGGAGCGGTCGAGGGGCAGATGGATGGCTCTGTGCGACCCCAGGTTCCGGCAGCCTTTCAACTATCCGCACCAAATGGAATTGGTCTGTAACAAGGCCTTTAACCACGAAATCGAATAAGAACTCACCGCAGGTCCGTGAACCGTCCTATCAGGGCGCTCGGGCAGGCTCTTATTCAATCGAAGAGAAATGCCAACCCTTGGCAGGGTGAAGTGTTGGCGATCAAAACCCAACTGCATTGCGCAAGCTGCTTTAGAGGTCGTGAGATGAGTAAAAACAGGTACCCCCGATTACTAGGCTTTTTGCCGCTGCTTGGCATGATGTTAATGCTGGGAGGCTGCAAATGGGCCTTGCTCGACCCAAAAGGACAGGTCGGTCTGGATGAACGCAACCTGATCATCACCGCCACCCTGCTGATGTTGCTGGTAGTGGTTCCTGTGATCATCATGACCTTCGCCTTCGCCTGGAAATACCGCGCGTCGAACACCAACGCAACTTACGCGCCGAAGTGGTCGCACTCCACCAAGATTGAAATCGCGGTGTGGCTGGTTCCGATCCTCATCATCATTGCCCTGGGTTATGTGACCTACAAGTCCACCCACGCACTGGACCCTTACCGTCCGCTGGAATCCGACGCCAAGCCGATCAATATCGAAGTGGTCGCGCTGGACTGGAAGTGGCTGTTCATCTACCCGGACCTGGGTATCGCCACCGTCAACAAGATCGTGTTCCCGGAACATACCCCGGTTAACTTCAAGATCACCTCCGACACTGTGATGAACTCGTTCTTCATTCCAGGCCTGGGTGGCCAGATCTATGCGATGGCCGGCATGCAGACCAAGCTGCACCTGATTGCCGACCAGAAAGCTGAAATGGACGGTATCTCCGCCAACTATAGCGGCGCTGGCTTCACCGGCATGAAATTCAAAGCGATCTCGACGAGCCAGGAAGAATTCGACGCCTGGGTAGCCGAAGTCAAGGCCGCACCTAAACAGCTTGATCAAGCTGAATACGAAGCCCTTGCCAAACCAAGCCAGAACAACCCTGCCGCCTCGTACTCCGCGTACACGCCGGACCTGTTTCAGAAGATCGTCGACAAGTACGAAGGCATGAAACCAGGCAAGCCGGTCAAGCACGAGAAGAAAGAAGTGGCTGCGGTTGAAGGTTCTGACACGGGCTCGCATTCAACTGCTGGGGCAGAGGAGTAAACGATGTTTGGTAAATTAAGTTGGGATGCGGTCCCGTTCCACGAGCCGATCGTGATGGTGACCATCGCCATGATCGCGCTGGGTGGTCTGGCACTGTTTGCAGGTATCACTTACTTCAAGAAGTGGACCTACCTGTGGACCGAGTGGCTGACGTCGGTCGACCACAAGAAAATCGGCGTGATGTACATCATCGTTGCCATGGTCATGCTGCTGCGTGGTTTTGCCGACGCCATCATGATGCGTACTCAGTTGGCCATGGCCACCGAGGGTTCGCCGGGCTACCTGCCGCCTGAACACTATGACCAGATCTTCACCGCTCACGGTGTGATCATGATCATCTTCATGGCGATGCCTTTCTTCACCGGCCTGATGAACCTTGCAGTGCCGCTGCAGATCGGTGCCCGTGACGTTGCCTACCCGTTCCTGAACTCCCTGAGCTTCTGGCTGCTGGTATCCGGCGTTGTGCTGGTCAACCTGTCCCTGGGCGTCGGCGAATTCGCCAAGACCGGTTGGGTTGCTTATCCGCCGCTGTCGGGCCTGGCGTACAGTCCGGGCGTGGGTGTGGACTACTACATCTGGGCGCTACAGCTATCAGGGCTCGGGACGACGCTGACGGGGGTCAACTTCCTGGCCACCGTGCTGAAAATGCGTGCCCCTGGCATGAAGATTATGGACATGCCGATCTTCACCTGGACCTGCACCTGGGCCAACGTGCTGATCGTGGCTTCGTTCCCGATCCTCACCGCTACCCTGGCACTGCTGTCGCTTGACCGTTACCTGGATTTCCACATTTTCACCAACGAACTTGGTGGCAATCCAATGATGTACGTGAACCTGTTCTGGGCATGGGGTCACCCTGAGGTGTACATCCTGATCCTGCCAGCGTTCGGTATCTTCTCCGAAGTGATCTCGACCTTTACCGGCAAGCGCCTGTTCGGTCACCACTCGATGGTCTACGCTTCCGGCGCGATCTCGGTACTGGGCTTCATGGTTTGGCTGCACCACTTCTTCACCATGGGTTCGGGGGCCAGCGTCAACGCCTTCTTCGGCCTGGCGACGATGCTGATTTCGATCCCGACGGGGGTGAAGCTATTCAACTGGCTGTTCACCATCTATCACGGTCGTTTGCGTATGACCAGCCAGGTTCTGTGGACCCTGGGCTTCATGGTGACCTTCGCTATCGGCGGCATGACCGGCGTACTGCTGGCCATCCCGGGTGCTGACTTCGTGCTGCACAACAGCCTGTTTGTGATCGCTCACTTCCACAACGTGATCATCGGCGGTGCGGTATTCGGTTACATCGCTGGTTTCAGCTACTTCTTCCCGAAAGCGTTCGGCTTCAAGCTGCACGAAGGCTGGGGCAAGGCAGCATTCTGGTTCTGGATCTCGGGCTTCTTCGTCGCGTTCATGCCGCTCTATGCACTGGGCTTCATGGGCATGACCCGTCGTCTGAACGCTACTACCAACCCTGAGTGGGTGCCGTACCTGTACGTCGCCATGGTCGGTGCGTTGATGATCGCTGTGGGTATCGCCTGCCAGTTGATCCAGCTGTATGTCAGCGTGCGTGATCGCAAGCAGAACATGTGCGAGTCCGGCGACCCATGGAACGGCCACACCCTGGAATGGTCGACTTCGTCGCCACCGCCGTTCTACAACTTCGCCGTGATTCCTACTGCGAACACCATTGATGCGTTCACCGAAGCCAAGGAAGACGGTACTGCGTACCAGCAGCCTAAGCACTACGAACCGATCCACATGCCAAACAACACCGCCACTGGCGTGGTGATGGGTGCGCTGTTGACCGTGTTCGGTTTCGCGATGATCTGGCACATCTGGTGGCTGGCAATCGTGAGCCTGGTGGGCACCATCGGCTACTTCATTGTCCACGCTGCACGTGATGATCAAGGCTACATGGTGCCGGTCGAAACGATCGAGCGCATCGAAGCCGAGCAGCACGCTCGCCTGGTGGCCGAGAAGAAGATCCCGGCCAACCGTGTAGAAACCTCGTTGGAACAGGCTTAAACCATGTCGAACTTAGTGACCAATGCTGGACACGCCCATGTCGATGACCATGGGCACGATGACCATCACCACGACTCGGGCCCGGTAACCGTTTACGGTTTCTGGCTCTACCTGATGACCGACTGCATCTTGTTTGCGTCGATCTTCGCGGTGTACGCGGTACTGGTAAACAACGTAGCGGGTGGCCCGGCGGGCCACGACATCTTCGAACTGCCTTACGTGCTCGGCGAAACCGCCTTGCTGTTGTTCAGTTCGATCACCTACGGCTTCGCCTTGTTGTCCTTCTACAAGGGCAACAAGCAGGGCGTACTGACCTGGTTGGGTCTGACCTTCCTGTTCGGTCTGGGCTTCATCGGCATGGAGATCAACGAGTTTCACCTGCTGATCTCCGAAGGCTTCGGCCCGCACCGCAGCGGCTTCCTGTCGGGGTTCTTCACGCTGGTGGGGACCCACGGTCTGCACGTGACGGCTGGCCTGATCTGGATGGCGGTGATGATGTATCAGGTCAATAAACACGGCCTGACCAACACCAACAAGACTCGCCTGAGCTGCCTGAGCCTGTTCTGGCACTTCCTGGACGTGGTCTGGATCTGCGTATTCACCGTCGTCTACTTGATGGGGACTCTGTAATGGCTAATGCACACTCCCATGACAGCCATGATGCGAGCCACGGCAGCGTAAAAACTTACGCTATCGGCTTCATCCTGTCGGTCATCCTGACCCTGATCCCGTTCGGCCTGGTGATGTACCCAACCTTGCCGAAGTCGATCACCTTGATGATCGTCCTGGCGTTTGCGGTGATTCAGGTCCTGGTTCACCTGGTGTACTTCCTGCACCTGGACCGCTCCGAGGCTCAGCGCGAGAACGTGGTTGCGTTCGTGTTCGCAGGCCTGGTGATCGTTCTGCTGGTTGGTCTGTCGCTGTGGATCATGTTCAGCATCCACACCTTCATGATGGCGAAGTGAGGTAAGACCCGATGTCGCTTAAGCACTTTATCCAAATCACCAAACCGGGGATCATTTTCGGTAACGTGCTTTCTGTGGCAGGCGGCTTCTTCCTGGCCTCCAAGGGACATGTCGATCTGGCCATCTTCCTGGCAGCAATGATCGGCACGTCCCTGGTGGTAGCTTCCGGTTGTGTCTTCAACAACTGCATCGACCGCGACATCGATATCAAGATGGAACGCACCAAGAATCGCGTGCTGGTCCAGGGCCTTATCTCCCTGAAACTGGCCCTGCTGTTCGCGACCGTCCTGGGTGTTGCCGGCGTGGTGGTGTTGTACAAGGTGGCCAATCCGTTGGCGGCGCTGTTTGCCGTGATCGGCTTTGTCATCTACGTCGGCCTCTACAGCCTGTACCTCAAGCGCAAGTCGGTTCACGGCACGCTGGTGGGCAGTCTGTCGGGGGCGATGCCGCCGGTGATTGGTTATGTGGCTGTGACCAATAGCTTCGACATGGCCGCGCTGGTGCTGCTGGTGATGTTCAGCCTGTGGCAGATGCCGCATTCCTATGCCATCGCGATCTTCCGTTTCAACGACTACCTGGCTGCGTCGATTCCGGTTCTGCCGGTCAAGCGTGGCATCCAGGTGGCCAAGAAACACATCCTGCTGTACATCCTGGCCTTCCTCGTGGCGACCTTGATGTTGACCTTCAGTGGCTACGCCGGCATGAGCTACCTTGCCGTCGCCGCCGCCATGGGCATGTACTGGTTGTACATGGCCTGGACCGGCTACAAGGCGGTGGACGACACCGTCTGGGCGCGCAAGCTGTTCGTGTTCTCGATCTTCACCATCACCGCGCTCAGCGTGATGATGTCCCTGGATTTCCAAGTGCCGAAAGAGCTGTTGCTGACCTACGCTCCCTGAGTGGTTCCAAGCAGTGAACAAGCCCCGCCTTCGTGAGAAGCGCGGGGCTTTTTCTTGGGCGCGGGGTTAAATCGGCCGGCGCCTTTCTCGTCATACCCCAGTGTATGAGCTGTGCGAATCCATCACCCGCCTACAAGGAGTTGTCACCATGGTTAGCGTTAGTCGTCGCGCTCTTCTCGCCCTGGGCGCGGCCTTGCCCTTGCTGGGGCGCCTGGATTGGGCGGTCGCCAGCCCGCCGTCGGCAAAGGCTGACAAGCTGCGGCTCAACTACAACGAAAGCCCTTACGGCCCCTCGGGCGCCGCCCGTGAGGCGATGCAGGGCGCGATTGCCATGGCCGGGCGTTATCCCTACGGCCACATGTACGCCTTGGCCGCGCTGTTTGCCCAGCAGCAGGGGATTGCCGAGGACCAGGTGGCGGTGTTTTCCGGCTCCATGGCGGCGCTGCGCTATGCCGTATTGGCGTTTACCGGCGAAACCCGCGGCCTGGTGATGGCCGCGCCGTCCTACGAAGTGCCGCGCCAGGCGGCCGAGTCGAACCGAGCGTCGGTGCACGAAGTGAGCCTCACTGCCGAGCACGCCCACGACATCCCCGCGATGCTTGCCGCCGATCCCCAGGCCGGCATGCTCTACCTGTGTAACCCGAATAACCCCACCGGCACCCTGACCCCCACCGAGGCCATCCGCCACGCACTGGCGAACAAACCCCAAGGCAGCGTGCTGGTGGTGGACGAAGCGTACATCGACTTCGCCGACGCCCCCAGCTGTGTCAGTTGGGTCAAGGCGCACGACGACCTGCTGGTACTGCGCACCTTCTCGAAAATCTACGGCATGGCCGGCGCGCGCGTGGGCCTGGCGATCGGCGCCCCGGCGTTGCTGGCGCGCCTCGCGGTGTTCGGTGGCGACAACGTCCCCGCCGGCACCGGCTTGCTCGGCGCGCGGGCCAGCCTCGAAGACATCAAGTTGTTGCCGCAACGCAAAGCCCTGAACGCGCAACTGCGTGAGGAAACCGTCACCTGGCTCAAGGCCCGTGGGTTCACCTGCACGGTGTCACAGAGCAACTGCTTCATGATCGATGTGAAGCAACCAGCGGAGCAGGTGATCGAGAAGCTGGCCGCGCAAGGGGTGATGATCGGCCGCGTGTGGAAGAGCTGGCCGCAGTGGGTGCGGGTGACGGTGGGGAACAAGCGCGAGATGGAGCGGTTTCGTGAGGTGTTTGCGGTGCAGGTCCAGCGCAGTGTTTAACCCAACACAAGACGAATGTGGGAGGGAGCCAGTCGAATCGTCGCACCGCCCCTCCCACATTGGGTTCAGCGGTACTACTGCTGGGCGATGCTGTACCCATCAAACGCGGTCTGCTGCTGCAACGCAGTGATCACGCTCTTGCGGCTCAGTGGCTGTTCAGCGCCTGAGTTATCCACAAAGCTCTCAACCTCCAGCTCGGCGTCATCGCCGTCACCGACAAAGCTGAAACCCAGGAACTCGAACGCTTCACGGTCGACGTTGAGCTTCGAGCGCGGCGTGCGCAGCGGCAGGGTGACGCTGATGCCGTCCTTGCTGATCACAAACACTTCGGCTTCTTTCTTCGGTCGAGCGGCCTTGCCCTTGCCGGCGCTTGGGTTGCTGATGGCCTGGTGGGACTGGTTCAGCACCTTGAGGGCCAAGCCATAGACCAGCTCCTGAAACTGCGGGTCGTCCTTGAAGCTGGACAGGATGCGGCTGATGGAAAACTGGCTGCTGAGGTCTTCCAGGGCAATATTGTCGGCGGCTTCGGCGTCCTTGAGCTGCTTGAGCTGGCCCATCAGGTCGTAGGCCTTGTCGTCATCGAAGGCGTCTTGGGCCTCGCGGATGGCCACACGCAGTTCGCGGATCTGGTCGCTTTCCTTGGAGGTATGGAACGCGTCCAGCACCATCTCGCTGATGATCTTGGCCGCTGGCACATGCTGTGAAAGATTGATGGCGTTTTCGTATTCAGCTTTGGATTGCAAGGCGACTACGGATTCTTCGGCGGATTCTGCGGTGTAGGAATCGGACATTGAAATTTCACTACTTCAGTAAACAGGGACAAAAAAGCGTCGCGCATTTTCAGCGGGGAGGCGGATCAGGTCAAGGCAGCACAATGCCCTTATCGCGGCGCAAAGCG
>Ga0209913_1001671_pt1 | contig 11412 bp, 9 predicted proteins | sample PersoiDNA2013203_FD_185805 | JGI IMG/M metagenome (GOLD analysis project Ga0209913, IMG submission 185805) | Permafrost soil microbial communities from the Arctic, to analyse light accelerated degradation of dissolved organic matter (DOM) -... | ecosystem: Environmental > Terrestrial > Soil >... | reverse complement strand
TTCATCCCAGACGTGCTCTATCGGATTGAGCTCGGGCGCGTAGGGTGGAAGTTTCAGCAAGTGGATGTTTTCTGGTGCTTTGAGCGCATCGCTGCGATGCCAGCCCGCACCGTCAATCACCATGATGATGCGATCCTGTGGATGGCGTGCCGAGACTTCGTCCAAGAACAACTGCATGCACCCGGTGTTGACGTGCGGCAGGATCAGGCTGTCGAGCTCGCCAGTGCAGACATCCACTGCACCATAGGCGTAGGTGTATTCGTGTGTCAGCATGCCTTGGCAGACTGGGCGTAGTGGCTTGGGAGCCCAGCACCTGCGTACGTCCGAGATGCGTCCAAAGCGCGCCTCGTCTTGAAACATCAGCTTGACGGTTTTGTCTTGTGCCCAGTCTTGGCGGATTTCGGCGAGCGCTTCGGGGAGTTTTTTTTCCACTCCTCCTGAGCCAGCGGGTCACTTTGAGGATGGCGTTTGTCGGGCGCGAGCTTTCTCCAGTTGTGGCGATGCAGCAGGTTGTAGGCTGAGGCTAGCGCCACCTCACGCCCCAAGCGCTTGTCCAGCGCCGCCTTTATTTGGCCGACGACGAGTACGCCACCGGCAGCGGCGCACTCCAGGAAGGGCGCCAGAAACTCACGCTCTTCTTCCAGGCTCATGTTCTGGCGTTTGCGCCCGCCCGCAGTGGGTGCATCTGGCGCTCCTGCTTTGTGTCCATGAATAAAGCGCCGACGCAGTTGACAGGCCCAACCCGGTGACACGCCAATAACCTGGGCCGTGTCGGCCAAGCTCATCGCATAGTCCAGTGGCAACACAACCGCCTGCGCCTGACGCAACTGTTCCACCGTCTGGGCCGAAGCGATGGCCTCGCGGGCATTCATCAATATTCGATCATCTCCGCTGGCAGGACGCGACATGACTTTCTCCATCAGGGTTGATGGAGGTATTATTACATCATTGAATTAGAAATTGAATTAGGAGCGGCGTGAAAGTCGGCAATCAGTCTTCAAGAGTCCACCGACTTGCGCTGCAGTTATCTGATAACAAGGTCCCACTAAACAGTAGGTACCCAAATTGACCGACGATTTCAACGTTTGCTTTTGTACCCTGATTCGTGCTGGCTTCGCATGGTCAGCACAAAAACCGTATCAAGCGGCGCCACGTATCGGTACAGTGCAACGTAGCCGCGGGAAGCCCGCCCAATGATCAACTCACGTTGGCCGCCTTTGATTGGCCGACCAATCATGGGGCTGGTCGCCAGAACTTGCACAGCCTCCACAATTTCGCCGATACGTTCGGGCGCGGAGCCGACGTCGAAGTCGTCGAACACCTCAGGAGCAATCTCAATGCGGGTCATTGCAATCGTCAATGGTTGGAACTGCGAGCCAATGGCTTGGTCGGGCTTTTGCCAAGTGATTTAGCTTTCAGATACGCCTTCGCGTCTTCCCACGATACCGTCTTCCCGGAAGCCAATATTCCCTTCCACCGCTCGTCTGCGACTTCATGGAATTCATGGTCCAGTTCAACCTGCTCAACCGTTTGGGATATGGCGTCGAGAATGAAGGCATGAGCTGATTTGCCAGCTTGTTCTGCCGCAGCAGCGATGCGCTCCTTCATGCTGTCATCGAGCCGGATGGTGGTGGTCTGCATGGTTCGCTTTCAAAGTGCCAGTTCAATGTAGCATGATTGTGCTACTCATGCAAACCGCCGGGATTTTACTCAACCGCCCGATATCAACTCCATGGCGTGCTGTGTCATGGAAGCTCCTCTGGGGGGAAGTCAAAACTGTCACGGAACGTGAAGTAAAGCGAGGTAAAAAACATCGACGCCATCAGCAGCAGGGCGGGAAACAGCAGGTCGCCGGCCAAACCCGGATTGCCCATCAGGGATGCGATTGTGGTCACGCTCACCACCACCAGGATCAGCACGGCCAGCCACATCAGGCCAAACACCGCATAGGCCCAAAAATTCCGCCCACACGCCACGATGCTGAAGAAGAGACTTTTGATTGGCGACAGGCCGTGCCAGTGCACCAGCGCCGGTGCATGCCAGAACATCAAGGAGAGCGGCAGATGCAAGCCGATAAAGACCCACATGGCGGCCTGAAAATCGGGCTCCAGCATCATCTCGCGCGTCGGTGTCGCGCCGCCCAGATAGACCCGGGCAAAGGCGCCGTCGTCGACCAGCCAGGAGACCCCCATGGCCAGTAAAAAGCCCAGGGCGTACAAGGCGCCCAGCAGCAGCATGGCACGTGTTTGTTGACGGCCAGCGCGAAAGGCGGTCAGCAACACCTTGGGCATGGGGAAGCGGCCGTCGATCGCCTCCCGGGTCGCCGCCATCATGCCCAGCGTCGCGGCAGGCAGCAGGGTCATGGCCAGTGCCATACCGATCAAGGGCACCTGACTGACGACGGTCATCGTCGCCATGAACAGAAAAAACAGACCGGCCAGGGCCAGTGGCTGTTTGAAAAATGTCTGCATGCCCAGCTTGACCCAGAGCGCGCCGCTGCGGGCGGGAACGATAGCGAGCTTCATGGCTGCATCTCCAGCGAGTTGGCGACCTCCGGGTGCATGACCCGTTGCTGCAGCACCCGCTCAAAATGGACCGGGTCGTGGGGCTGGAGCAGGCTTGCCGGGCGCGGCAGGTAGTAGTCCCACAGGCGTGAAATCCAGAAGCGTAGCGCTGCTGCGCGCAGCATGGCGGGCAGCAGTGCCCGCTCTGCGCTCTCCAGTGGGCGCACCGCGCTGTAGGCGCGCAGGAAGCTGTGGAAGCGCTGCGCGTCGTGCGCCCCGGTGTCGGGATTGACGCACCAGTCGTTCATGCAAACCGCCACGTCAAACAGCCAACTGTCGACGCCAGCGAAATAGAAGTCGAAGACGCCGGTGAGCTCTGGCTGGCCTTGCGCGTTGTCAAACATCACGTTGTCCCGAAACAGGTCGGAGTGAACCGGACCACGTGGCAGGGCAGCATAGGCTGATGAGGCGGCAACGTGGTTTTGGTAGGCCAATTCGCTTTGCAGCAACGCGGCCTGCGTCGGGTTGACATGGGGCAGCACCACCGGCACCGTTTCATTCCACCAAGCCAGGCCGCGCAAATTGGGCTGCGACATCGGGAAGTCCCGGCCGGCCAGGTGCATTTTGGCCAGGGTGGTGCCGACGGCCGCGCAGTGGGTCGGCGTGGGCGAGAGCTCACTGTGGCCGCGCAGCTTGGTCACTACTGCCGCTGGTTTACCCTTGACCTCAAATACCAGTTCGCCGCGCGCGTTGGCACTCGGCTTGGGCACCGGGATGCCGCGCTCGGCCAGGTGTTTCATCAAACACAAATAAAACGGCAACTGTTCCAACGTGAGTCGCTCGAACAGGGTCAGCACGTAATCAAAGGTTTCGCCATCGCGCTCGGTGCTGACAAAATAATTGGTGTTTTCGATGCCCCTGGTGCAGCCTTGCATGGCTGTGAGTTCACCCAGTTTGAGTTGTCGCAGCAGGGCGCGCGCCTCTTGAGTAGAGACTTCTGTGTAAACCGCCATGAATCAGAAACCCAGAATTTTCCAGCTGCGCTCACCGCTGGCCGGTTCAACTTGATAGGCGGGCAGGCGCCCCTTGGGCTGAACCGAGATGGTTTTGGTTTCGCCGCCAACGCGCAGCTCATCAATGCGTGCGCCCGAGTCTTCGATTTGAATACGCTCGGTGCGCTTTTCAATCACACCGGGTGCGGAGGACGCCGCAGCGCTTGGTTGCACGGCCGCCCCCAGGGCTGGCGCGGCAGACTGTGCCAGCGCGAGGCTGCAACACGACAAAGAGAAGGTAAGAAACAGGGCGATTCGCATCGTGTAATTGTAGAGCGAGCGGGCGCGCGCAGCGGTCGCAGGCAAAATGGGCGCATGAATATGAATGACTCCTTGAATGACGCCCCAGCCAAGCCCAAAATCTTGCTCTTGGTGGACGGCTCCAGCTACCTGTACCGCGCCTTTCACGCCATGCCGGACTTGCGCGCCGTGCCGGGCGACCCCTTGAGCGCGCCCACGGGCGCCATCCGCGGCATGATCAACATGCTGCAAAGTCTGCGCAAAGAGGTACCCGCTGACTATGCCGCCTGTATTTTTGATGACAAAGGCCCGACCTTTCGGGATGCGCTGTACCCCGAGTACAAGGCGCACCGCTCGCCCATGCCCGACGATTTGCGCTCCCAGATCGAGCCGATTCACGAAGTGGTGCGCCTGATGGGCTGGAAAGTGCTGGCCGTGCCCGGTGTCGAAGCCGATGACGTGATCGGCACGCTGGCGGTGACGGCGGCGCGCCAGGGTATCGAGGTGATTGTGAGCAGCGGCGACAAGGATCTGGCGCAGTTGGTCAACTCGCACATCACCATCATCGACACCATGAACGGCCGCCGCCGCGACGTGGCGGGCGTGGAGGCCGAATTTGGCGTGCCGCCGCAGCTGATGGTGGACTTTCAGACCCTGGTGGGCGACGTTATTGACAACGTGCCGGGCGTGCCCAAGGTCGGCCCCAAGACCGCGGCCAAGTGGTTGCAGGAATACGGTTCGCTCGACGCCGTGGTGGCCAACGCCGACCAGATCAAAGGCGTGGTCGGCGAGAACCTGAAGAAGTCGCTGGACTGGCTGCCCTTGGGTCGCCAACTGCTGACCATCAAGACGGACTGCGATCTGGATGGCTGGATGCCTGATTTGCCTGCTCTTGATTCAATAGCTACCGGCACAATGGATACGGGGGTTCTGGCTATTTTTTATGAAAAGTACGGGTTCAAGGGGCTGGCCCGGGCGCTGGGTGGTGGCTCTGCCGCTGCCCCAAACAACGGTCGCTCAGGATTTGGGGTTGGATCCAAGGAGCGAAGCGACGCTGGCTCTGCCCCCAGTTCCGTGCGCCAACTGACCCGTGAACCGGGGCTGTTCGACGAGCCAGAAGCCGCCAGCGATCCCACCCCCTCCAGTGTGGCCCACCTGCACTACGACACCATCCTGACCTGGGACGCCTTCGATCACTGGCTGGCCAAAGTGCAAGCGGCAGACCTGGTGGCGCTGGACACCGAAACCACCTCGCTCGACGAGATGCGGGCTCAGATTGTCGGCATCAGTTTCAGTGTCACGCCGGGCGAAGCGGCTTATATCCCGCTGGCGCACGCCTACCCCGACGCCCCGGCGCAGTTGCCGCTGGCCGAGGTGCTGGCCAAACTCAAACCCTGGCTGCAGGATGCCAGCCACAAAAAGCTGGGCCAGCACGTCAAATACGACCGCCACGTGTTTGCCAACCACGGCATTGAGGTGCAAGGCTACGCGCATGACACCATGCTGCAAAGCTACGTGCTTGAAGTTCACAAGCCGCACGGCCTGGCCAGCCTGGCCGAGCGCCACCTGGGACGCAGCGGCATCAGCTTTGAGGATTTGTGCGGCAAGGGGGCCAATCAAATTTGCTTTGACCAGGTGGACATTGCCAAAGCAACTCAATACTCTTGTGAAGATTCGGACATGACGCTGGAGGTACACCGCGTGTTGTGGCCGCAGCTGCAGGCCGATGACAAGTTGCGTTTTGTCTATGAGCTGGAAATCGCCAGCAGCGAGGCGCTGTACCGTATTGAGCGCAACGGCGTGCTGATCGACGGCCCCACGCTGGCGGTGCAGAGCCACGAGCTGGGCCAGCGCATTTTGCAGCTTGAAAAAGAGGCGCACGAGCTGGCCGGGCAACCCTTCAACTTGAGCAGTCCGAAGCAAATTGCTGAAATTTTCTTCACCAAGCTCGGCTTGCCGATCGTCAAAAAAACCCCCACCGGTTCACCCAGCACCGACGATGAAGTGCTACAGAAACTGGCCGAAGACTACCCGTTGCCGGCCAAAATCCTGGAGCACCGGGGACTGGCCAAACTCAAGGGCACCTACACCGACAAACTGGCGCAACTCGCGCACCCGCGCACTGGGCGTGTTCACACGCATTACGCGCAAGCGGTGGCCGTGACCGGGCGCTTGAGCAGCAATGACCCCAACCTGCAGAACATTCCCGTGCGCACGCCTGAGGGGCGGCGTGTGCGTGAGGCCTTTGTGGCACCACCCGGCAGCGTCATTGCCAGCGCCGATTACAGCCAGATTGAACTGCGCATCATGGCGCACATCAGCGGCGACGCGGCCCTGCTGCTGGCGTTTCATGACGGTATGGACGTGCACCGCGCCACCGCGTCTGAAATTTTTGGTGTGGACAGGGCCCAGGTCACCAGCGAGCAGCGCCGCTACGCCAAGGTCATCAACTTTGGCCTGATCTATGGCATGAGCGCCTACGGCCTGGCCAAAGCTTTAAGCATTGACAACACCGCTGCCAAAAACTACATCGAGCGTTACTTTGACCGCTACCCCGGCGTGAAAAACTACATGGAGCACACCCGGGCGCTAGCCAAGCGCCAGGGTTATGTCGAAACCGTGTTCGGCCGCCGCTTGTATCTGCCCGAGATCAACTCGCCCAACGGCCCGCGTCGCAGTGGTGCTGAGCGCGCGGCCATCAACGCGCCCATGCAGGGCACGGCGGCTGATTTGATCAAGCTCAGCATGGTGAAAGTGCAGCAAGTGATTGATGAACAAAAACTCGCCACCAAAATGATCATGCAGGTGCATGACGAGTTGGTGTTTGAAGTTCCCGAGTCAGAAATCGATTGGGTCCGCCATGAGGTGCCCAAGCTGATGGCTGGGGTGGCGCACCTGAAGGTGCCGCTGCTGGCCGAGGTGGGGGTGGGCGCGAATTGGGACAAGGCGCATTGAGCTTTTCATGACCCCTCTTGAATCCCAAACGCGCCGTCAGTTGCTGCAGTTGATCGGCGCCGGTGCCGCCACCTGGAGTTTGCCGCGCAGCGCCTGGAGCCAGCCGCGCTTAAACCAAAACCCGTTCACTTTGGGTGTGGCGAGCGGCTCGCCAACGCATGATTCGGTCGTCTTGTGGACGCGTTTGCACACGGCAAAATCTTCCAGCTTTTGGGTTGATGAGAACAGTCTTGGGCGTGTTGCGGTACCGGTGCGCTGGGAGCTGGCGCACGACGAGCAGTTCAGCCGCATCGTGCAAACCGGGCAATCGCTGGCCAGTCCAGAGCTGGCGCATTCGGTTCACGTCGAGGTGGCCGGACTGGAGGCTGATCGCTGGTATTTTTACCGCTTCATGGTCGGGGATTTTGTCAGCCCGGTGGGGCGCACGCGCACGGTGCCCAGACCTGAGGCACAGGTGGCACGGCTGCGACTGGCTTACGCGTCGTGCCAGAAATGGGAGGACGGTTTTTTCACCGCCTGGCGCCACATGCGCGAAGAAAACCTCGATCTGGTGCTGTTTCTGGGCGACTACATCTACGAATACCCGGCCCTCACCGGCCGGGTGCGGGTGCCCACCGGCGGCTGGGTGTTGACCCTGGAGGACTATCGCCAACGCTATGCGCTGTACAAGGGAGAGGCCGACTTGCAGGCGATGCATGCGGCCTGTCCGTGGCTGCTGACCTGGGATGACCACGAGCTGCAAAACGATTACGCGGGGGTGCAAGCGGGTTTCAGCAGCGCTTTTGACCCCGCTGTGCCTGCGAACTTTTTGGCCCGTCGTGCGGCGGCTTACCAGGCCTGGTACGAACACATGCCGGTGCGCGCATCCGCGCTGACCCACGGCTTGGCTGGCTTGGCGACGGGCGCTGAGCTGCGCATTTACAGCCGCTTGCCCTACGGCCAGCTGGCGTCTCTTTACCTGCTGGACGGTCGTCAGTACAAAGACCCGCAGGCCTGCACCCCAGGCGGTGGGGTGGGATCGGGCCAAGTGAAGCCAGGCACTTGCCCGCAATGGAACGACACCACTCGCTCTCTGCTGGGGCGGCCACAGGAACGCTGGCTGTATGACGAATTTTCAAAACCCCATGCGCACGAGTCCGGCTGGAATGTGTTGGGCCAGCCCACTTTGTTCGGTCAGCGGGACTTTCAAGCAGGCCCCGGCCAGACCTTCTGGAACGACGGCTGGGACGGCTACCCCGCAGCCCGCACGCGCTTGACCGATGCCTTGCGCCAGCACGCGGTGGCCAACCCGGTGATTCTGGGCGGCGATGTGCATGAAAACTGGGTCGGCCATGTGAAGGCCGATTACGCCGACCCCAGCAGTGCCAGCGTCGGGGTGGAATTCTGCGGCACCAGCATCACCTCGCGCTCCGGCGGCAACGCCAAAACAGCGGAGCGGCTGGCCGAGAACCCGCATTTTGTCTTTGCCGATGCGCTGCGCAAAGGCTATGGCGTGGCCGAGTTCACGCCGACGCAGCTCACCACCAGCTTGCGCGTGGTCGATGACGTGACCCGTCAGGACACAAAAATTGAAACCCTGGCCCGCTTCACGGTGCAGGCCGGGCGGCCCGTGGTGGAGTGGGCCTGAGTCAGTCGGTCAAACCGCCGCCAGCGCCTGATCCAGGTCTTCCAGCAGGTCGTCAATGTGCTCAATGCCCACCGACAAACGCACCATGTCGGGTTTCACGCCCGCTTTGGCCAATTCTTCGGCGTTGAGTTGGCGGTGCGTGGTGCTGGCCGGGTGGCAGGCCAGGGACTTGGCATCCCCAATGTTGACCAGCCGTGTGAACAGTTTGAGCGCGTCCTGAAAGCGCGCACCGGCCGCCAGGCTGTCGCTGGCCTTCAGGCCAAAGGTGATGATGCCCGAGGCGCGACCGCCCAGGTACTTTTGAACCAGCGCGTGGTCCGCATGGTCGGGCAAACCCGCGTAGTTGACCCAACCCACTTTGGCGTGCGCTTGCAGGTGTTTGGCGATGCGCAGGGCGTTGTCGCAGATGCGGTCCATGCGCAAGGCCAGCGTTTCAATGCCCTGCAGAATCTGGAAGGCAGCCAGCGCGCTCAAGGCGGCGCCCATGTTGCGCAGCGGCACCACGCGGGCGCGGCCAATGTAGGCAGCAGCGCCCAGCGCCTCGGTATAGACCACGCCGTGGTAGCTCACATCGGGCTCGTTCAGGCGCTTGAAGCGCTCTTTGTGCTCGGCCCACGGGAACTTGCCTGAATCCACAATGATGCCGCCAATGGTGGTGCCGTGGCCACCCAGGTATTTGGTCAGCGAGTGCACCACGATGTCGGCACCGTGTTCAAACGGGCGGCACAGATACGGGCTGGCTACCGTGTTGTCCACAATCAAGGGTACGCCGTGGGCGTGTGCCACTTGCGCGAGGGCCGCCAGATCGGTGATGTTGCCCAGCGGGTTGCCAATGGTTTCGCAGTACACCGCCTTGGTGCGGGCGTCGATCAGCTTGGCAAATGTTGCCGGGTCGCGGTAATCGGCAAAGCGCACCTCAATGCCCATTTGCGGGAAGGTGTGGGCAAACAGGTTGTAGGTGCCGCCGTACAAGGTGGAGGCCGACACGATGTTGTCGCCCGCCTCGGTGATGGTCTGAATCGCATAGGCAATCGCCGACATGCCCGAGGCCACTGCCAGTGCACCAATGCCGCCTTCCATGGCTGCTACGCGCGCCTCCAACACGCCGCAAGTCGGGTTCATGATGCGGCTGTAGATGTTGCCCGCCACTTTCAGGTCAAACAAATCGGCGCCATGCTGGGTGTCGTCAAACGCGAAGGCCACGGTTTGGTAAATCGGCACGGCCACCGCTTTGGTGGTGGGCTCGGGCGTGTAGCCGCCGTGGACGGCAAGGGTTTCGATTTTCATGAGGAGCTTTCGAATGCAAAAAAATGAAGGCACATCTTAAAGCCCGCATGGAGCCGCGCATAGACCGAGTTTTCATATCGATATGCCGGGGTTCGATTCATCGGCTGCGGGTAAACCCGAGCTGTTCGGTGCCGCGATTTCAATCCAAACGCGGGGATACTCCGGGTGACCCCGTCATTTCCATTGTTGATTCCAAACTGATTCAGGAGCATTGATGAGCAAGCAGACCAAGTTTCTTTTGAACGAAGACCAGATGCCAAAATTTTGGTACAACCTGCAGGCCGACTTGCCCAAGCCGATGCCAGCCGTGCTGCATCCCGGCACCATGCAGCCGGTCGGGCCCGATGACCTAGCACCCTTGTTCCCCATGGCGCTGATCATGCAAGAGGTGAGCCTGGAGCGCGAGATCGAGATTCCTGAGCCGGTGCGCGATGTGTTTCGACTGTGGCGGCCAGCGCCGCTGTTTCGTGCCCACCGTCTTGAAAAAGCGCTCGGCACACCGGCCAAGATTTATTACAAATACGAAGGCGGCAGCCCGGCGGGTAGCCACAAGCCCAATACCGCCGTGCCGCAGGCGTTTTACAACAAAGAGGCCGGCATCAAGCGGCTGGTGACCGAAACCGGGGCCGGCCAGTGGGGCTCCTCGCTGGCGTTTGCCGGCTCGCTCTACGGCCTGGAAGTTGAAGTGTTCCAGGTGCGTGTGTCGTACGACCAAAAACCGTATCGGCGCGCCTTGATGGAAACCTATGGTGCGCGTTGTGTCGCGTCACCCTCCAATGAGACGGTGTATGGCCGCTCCGTGCTGGCCAAGAACCCGAACCATCCCGGCAGCCTGGGCATTGCAATCTCGGAAGCGGTGGAGCTCGCCGTGCAGCGCGAGGACACCAAATACGCGCTCGGTTCGGTGCTCAACCATGTGTTGTTGCACCAGACCATCATCGGGCAAGAGGCCATGATGCAGATGCAAATGGCCAATGACTGGCCCGATGTTGTGGTGGGCTGTGCCGGTGGCGGCTCCAATTTGGCGGGCATTGCTTTTCCCTTCATCGGGCACGGCTTGCGCGGTGGCCAGAAAACGCGCATCGTGGCGGTTGAACCGGCGGCTTGCCCGTCGCTGACGCGCGGCAAATACGCCTACGACTTTGGCGACACCGGGCACATGACACCTTTGACCAAGATGTACACGCTGGGCAGTCAGTTCACGCCACCGGGCTTTCATGCCGGCGGCCTGCGCTACCACGGCATGGCACCGCTGGTGTCGCATTGCAAGGAGTTGGGGCTGTTAGAGGCCGTGGCCTATAACCAGGTGGAGTGTTTTGAAGCCGGCGTGCTGTTTGCCCGCAACGAGGGTATCGTGCCTGCGCCCGAGTCCAACCACGCAATCAAGGGCGCGATTGAAGAAGCCATGCGCTGCAAGCGCGAGGGCAAAGCGCAGACCATCTTGTTTTGCCTGAGTGGGCATGGTCATTTCGATATGACGTCCTACCAAAAGTACTTTGCCGGTGAGTTGACCGACGAGCATTACGACGAAACCGAGTTGGCGCTGGCGCTGGCCAGTTTGCCGAACGTGCCGGAAACGGTGTGACGGGAATAACGTCCGGTTCAGGGCTGGAACAGCGTCAGCAATCGGTCCAGCCCGCCTGACTCGATGGAGATATTGGCGACCTCGCGCACGGCGGATTTGGCGTGGTAGGCGACAGACAAACCCGCCTCGCGCATCATCGGCAGGTCATTGGCACCATCGCCC
>Ga0209913_1001669_pt1 | contig 11418 bp, 13 predicted proteins | sample PersoiDNA2013203_FD_185805 | JGI IMG/M metagenome (GOLD analysis project Ga0209913, IMG submission 185805) | Permafrost soil microbial communities from the Arctic, to analyse light accelerated degradation of dissolved organic matter (DOM) -... | ecosystem: Environmental > Terrestrial > Soil >... | reverse complement strand
TGCCGCCGAACAATACGAACTGGCCCTGCAGGGCGCGCCCGACAACAGCGTCTGGTGGATGGGCCTGGGGATCGCCCTGCAAGCGGACAACCACCCAGCCCAGGCGCGCCAGGCGTATGAACGCGCCAAGGGCTTGCAGACGCTGTCGCCGCAATTGCAGGCGTTTGTCGAGCGCAAGCTGGTGCAACTGGTGGGTACGGGGAAGTAGGTTTTTGATACTGTGATTGATTGGTAATAAGAAAACGCTGCAAACGCCAAAAGCAGTCATAGAAATTCATCCGCAGAAATAACGAACGCGATCATGTACCAACAAATATGTAGAAATCTTCCTGGATATCTTGATTGGCAAGGTTCGTTCTATGAAAGACTGGCTGAATACGGCGATTGATTCTTGCGCAATCCTGGCTGCGCCGTTGAACAATAACCTTAAACTTTAGCTTAAAAATACCAATATGAGTTACGACCTGTATTTCAAGCCTCGAAATGGACTTCTTACTGAAGAAGGTTTCTGCACCTACTTCAGCGATAGGCCAAATTACAAATGTGAAGGCTCGCAGGCCTTGTACAGCAACGAAGATACTGGAGTCTATTTTGTATTTGAATTTCAGTCCGAGGCTGACGATGAGGCCAGAGGGGATCTTCCGGTTGCGCTAAACATTAATTACTTCCGGCCGAGCTACTTCATCTTCGAGGCGGAACCCGAGGTTAGCGCGTTCGTCAAATACTTTGATCTTCTTGTTTCGGACCCACAAACCGAAGGCATGGGGGATGGTGAATATAACGCAGAAAAACTATGTTCTGGATGGAGTTCTGGAAACGAATTTGGATACAAGGCAATCTTGCAGGATGAAGGCAATAGAAATGGTATTTCTCATCTTCCATCTGAAAAGCTCCAGGAAGCCTGGCGATGGAACTTGTCTCGCTCTAGAATTCAGGCGCATGTGGGAGAGTCGAAATTTGTTCCTCGCATCATGTTTTTGAATCTGGATGGAATTACCATAACTGCCGCAGTTTGGCCTGACGGAATTCCCGTCGTCGTCACCCCCGTCGACTATCTTTGCGTGCCGCGTCAGGAACTTGCGCCAACGCAGTTCTTCCAGAAGAAGAAAGACACAACCTTGGTTTCATGGGACATGGCGCTTCCCATTTTGATTAAGCATGGGACGCAAAATGAGGATGGTTCAATCAGTTTGAATTACCTGACACCACCTCCTGATGTTGTGAAATTTGTTAAGTCATTACCTGCAGAACGCAGATCTATTTCCGGCTTGTCCGCTGATAGAGTGCTCGATCGCGAGCTATATGAAAGCAGCATTGCCTAAGCTGGGCAAGCAGAAGCTGGCTAGCGGCCAAAAGCAGACTGATTTTTTGATTGCAAAAATATAAATATGTTGGGCCTTGGACGATACTCACCACAACAATTCTGGGTGACAGCATTGTATACACCATGATCGTTTGGCTCGTAAAGGCTTTGTTATAGAAATTCTCTGGGCGGGGCAAAGCGTATTTTCTCCAATCCGGTGGGCGGATACACCAGGTGAACGTGAATTGCATAAATCATGATAAAAGCACTCAACGACAATGACGCATTGAGCTATGGCATCGTTGTACACGGGATTGACGCTGATACATTCGAACGTTTAGCTATTCGTTTTAATAGTCGACGTGGCGGCATGCGGCCGACAGACCTGAGCCGGTATATGAATTTTCAGGTGACGGAGGATAGTCTGGAGGGCGCCCTTTGTTGGATAAAAAACGAGCTTTTAGATTGCTATCGCGAGTTGTATTTTTTCGTGTCTGTCACACCTGGCTTGACTTGGAGCGAGCTCGTTATATCACCCGAGACCACGTCATTGCTGGGAAGATACGGTGCCACGGCCAAGATTCTGTTCATGCCTGGTCAATCAGACCAGCACCAGGAAACTCAAGGTACGCTTCGGGGTTAGCAGCCATTCATCGTATCGCTTTCATGGGCAAGCACAAAAAATAAATGGTATTGTGATAATTAATAAAGGATTATCTGTGGCAACTCTTAATTTCTCCCAACCCAGCATTTCCGAAGAAGCGATATCTGCCATGGCGGACACCATGCGCAGCGGCTGGATTGCCAGCGGTCCGCGCGTGCAGGAATTCGAACATGCCCTGTCGCAGACCTTCGGCGGCCGGCCCACGCGCAGCCTGACCTCGGCCACTGGCGCCATGGAGCTGGCGCTGCTGGCCTGCGGTGTGGGGGCGGGCGATGAAGTCATCACGTCGACGCAAAGTTTTTTCTCGACCATGAATATGATCGTTAAGGTGGGAGCGCATCCCGTCTTCGTCGATTGTGATCTGGTGACCCGCGCGATTGATCTGGAACAAGCTGCTGCCGCCATCACGCCGCGCACCAAGGCCATCGTGCCCACGCATTTCCCGGGCGCCCTGGGTGATATGGATGCGCTGTATGCGCTGGCGCGCCACCATGGCTTGCGCGTGATTGAAGACGCGGCGCTGGTGCAGGGTTCTGAGTGGAGAGGCCAGCCGGTCGGCAGCTTTGGCGACATCGCGACTTTCTCCTTTCACCCCAACAAGAATATGACCACCATCGAAGGCGGCGCGCTGGTGCTGCCCGATGACGCCACGGCCAGGCGCATCGATGTGCTGCGCTTTCACGGCATCGAGCGCTTGCCGGATGAGTCGCGCGATGTGCGCGAGGCCAGCGGCAAATACAATATGTCTGACGTGTCGGCCGCCATCGGCCTGGTGCAACTGAAGCAATTGCCGGACTTCCTCGCGCATCGGCGCGTGCTGGCTGACCATTACTTTGAAGTATTTCCGCAGATATCCAACGCCGTATTGCCGCCTAGCGGCCTCGAAGGCCAAAGCTGGAATATGTTCTGCGCACTGCTGCCGTTTGAGCAGCTCGGCACGACGCGCCAGGATTTCCGCGCGGCACTACGGACGCGCGGCATCGCCACCGGCCTGTCGTATGAACCGTCCCACCTGACTACCCTGGGACGCCAGCTGGGCTACAGGGAAGGGCAGTTCCCCAACGCGGAACGCATCGGCCGCCAGACCGTGACCTTGCCCTTGCACTGCGGCATGCAAAAGCAAGATGTGGAGCGTGTTTGCAGTGCGGTTGCAGAGATACTTGCCTGAGTTAGTTTAATAAATTGCTGACCTGACTTTTGGAAGAACATCCCTTGAGATACATAATCGGTTTTGTCGTGGCGTTTGCCTGCATGAATGTGCACGCCGCCGCATGGCAGCCTGCCGATGGACATCAGCAATTGCCGATCTGGCCAGGCGCGATTCCCGATGCGAAAGCAGGCACGGGGCCGGAAAGCGAGCTGACCTTGCGGGACGACAAGCTGGTCGCCGGGCGGCCCTGGCTGGAAGTGGATAACGTCACGCGCCCGACGATGACGGTGTATTCGCCCACGGGAAACAACACGGGCGCTGCCGTGATCGTGTTTCCGGGCGGCGGTTATCGTAGCCTGGCCATCGACCTGGAAGGCACGGAAGTGTGCGACTGGCTGACTTCGATTGGTGTCACCTGCGTGCTGTTGAAATACCGCGTGCCCGGATCGGGCCCGCACTGGGACCCTGTCCGTAACGTCCGCGTCACTCCCAAGGTACACGCTGCGCTGCAAGATGCGCAGCGTACCGTGGGCCTGGTCCGCCATCATGCTGCCGACTGGGGCATAGACCCGCACAAGGTCGGGGTGCTGGGCTTTTCTGCAGGCGGCCATCTGGTGGCGGCCATCAGCACGCATCAAAAGCGCATCTATCAGCCGGTCGACCAGGCGGATGAGGAAAGTTGCCGCCCAGATTTTGCCGTGGCGCTTTATCCCGGCCATATGTCGGCCAACTATCGGGCTGACCTGTCAAGGCTGAACCCTGCCATTCGCGTCAGCAGCCAGACGCCGCCGACCTTTTTGCTGCATGCGCAGGATGACCCGGTCGACCCGGTAGAGTTTTCCCTGCTGTATTACGCGGCCCTGAAGCAGGCGGATGTGCCGGCGGAGCTGCATTTGTACGCCCAGGGCGGCCATGCGTTTGGCTTGCGGCCCACCAAATTTCCCATTGCGCAGTGGCCGGCGCTGGTGGAAACGTGGCTGGGAACGATAGGCATGATTCCTGGGAAATGAGCCGCTGCGTGCTTGAGCCGGCATTGCTCCTGACTCTATAAATAGCTTGACCTTCTCAGTGCGGGAAGCTCCACAGTGGTAGCACTCAAGGAGATTCCCGTATGCCAAAAATCACAGTAGTACCCCATCCTGAGCTGGCTCCCACCGGCGCCGTGCTCGATGTGCCCGAAAACACCAGTATCTGCGATGCCTTGCTCTTGCATCATATAGACATCGAGCACGCCTGCGGACAAGTTGGCGCGTGTTCCACCTGCCACGTCGTCGTGCGCGAGGGCTACGCGTCCTTGAGTCCCTTCGGCGATTACGAAGAGGATATGCTTGACCAGGCCTGGGGCTTGCAGCCGCTATCCCGCCTGTCTTGCCAGGCGCGCGTCAGTAGCGAAGACGTGACGGTGGAGATACCGAAATATTCCATCAATCATGCCAAGGAAAAATCTTAGCAATTGCTGTACTGCTATTGTTTGGCAGATGTCAGGATAGGCGTATGCTTCAATCTGGATCAGCCTGCCCCTGTCAGTTCGTTCGCGGTTCCGGTATCATTCGGCATGAATAAGATTTCTTTCCAACCGTTTATTATTGGTGTCGCTGGCGGTAGCGGCAGTGGCAAGTCTACAGTGTCCCAGCAAGTGCTTGCGTCGTTTGGTGCTGATATGGTCTCGGTCGTGATGCAGGACGATTACTATTGCGACCAAACCCATCTCAGCCCTGAAGTTCGCAGCCAGCAGAATTACGACCATCCCCAGGCTTTCGAGTGGCCATTGCTGGTACAGCACGTCCATGCCTTGCGCAATGGCGTAGCGATCGAAATGCCGGAGTACGACTTCACGCTCCACAATCGCTCCAGCAGGACCATTTCAGTCAAACCCGCTCCGGTGATCGTGATCGAAGGCCTGTTTGCCCTGTATGACGAAGACTTGCGCGACATGATGTCGCTGAAGATCTTTGTCGATACCGCCTCCGACGTGCGCTTTATCCGCCGCATGCAAAGGGATATTACCGAACGCGGCCGCTCGGTTGAAAGTGTCATCGAGCAGTATCTGGAAACAGTACGCCCGATGCACAAGCAATTCATTGAGCCAACCAAGCGCAATGCCGATATCATCTTGCCGCATGGCGCCAATGGCCCTGCGGTCGATATGATTACCACCAAGGTGGCGAGCGTTATCGGCCAGTTGAAGCGGTCCTGATTTTATCCGCTGGGCTGCGTTTGATGAGGCATTGGGCATGCTGAAGTGTTTGTGGCCATCCTCTTATTGCAGCCAGGCGATGAAGGCGTACTGGCTGTCGCCATACGATGATAGCGATCTGGACGCTGCCACAGGGCTTACACCGTTTCCGGCTGCAAGATAGCCAGCAGTTCCCGGCGCATCCAGGCATGCGCATCGGTGCGCAGATAATTTTTGTGGCAATACACTTTGACAGCGTAGCGCGGGATGGCAAACGGCGCTTCGTACATGCTGAAAGGCGCCGCCGCGCTCAATATTTTCGCAGCCCGGCGCGGCATGGTTAAAATCAGTTCGCTTTCTGCAATGATGAAAGGCGCGGCCAGCACAGTGGGCAGGTGCACGCTGACCTCGCGTTTGAGCGACAGCCCGTCAAGCACATGATCGATCATGCCGCGCGTTTCATTCCATGGCGTGACGACGGCATGGCGTTCCTGCAGATAGTTTTCCAGTGTGAGCTGCCCGCGTATGCGCGGATGATGCCGGCTGGCGATGACCACATAGTCATCTGTGAACCAGTCGAAATCCTCCACGCCGTCAGGCAAGGCATCGCGTTCCTCGCTGTATCCCAATGCAAAGTCGATGCGGCCAGCCGCCAGCTCCTCGATGGACAGCTTTCTATTCGAATAAACCACCCGGACATGCACATGTGGGGCAATGATATGCAAGCGTGCAATGAGTTTGGGCAGCACGGCAAGAATGGTGTAATCGGTAGCAGAGAAAACGAAAGTCCGTTCGCTCGATGCCGGCACAAAGCCGTGGTTCGCGCTGAGACTGTCTTGCAGTACTTTCAAGGCGCCGGCCACCGGTGCTGCCAGTTGCTCCGCACGCACGGTCGCCTGCATGCGCTGGCCCTGGCGCACGAATAATTCATCGTTCAGTGAAACACGCAAGCGGGCAAGTGCGTGACTGAAGGCTGACGCGCTCATGGCCAGTTCATGGGACGCGGCAGTGACCGAGCGCAGCCGGTAAAGCGCGTCAAAGACAGGCAAGAGGTTCAGATCAAGGCGGCGTAAATCAGGATGCATGGTGTGCATTATATCGTGAAATAAATGCACTGGATGCAGTACTCGCTTGCATTTATCATGGTTCTCCTCGCGCTACACCTGGCGTGTAGACAATTAATCATCAGGAGTTTTATCGTGACTATTCAAATCCGCGATGCGGTACGAGCGGACGCATCGCTTATCCTTGGTTTCATCACAGAACTGGCAATTTTCGAGAAGGCCGAACACGAAGTCGTGGCGACCTTGGCCGATATCGAGGACAGCCTGTTTGCCGCCGACGCCACTGCCCGTGCGCTCATTTGCAGCATCGGCGACCAGGCAGTTGGCTATGCGGTGTATTTCTTGAGCTATTCAACCTGGCTGGGCCGCAATGGCCTGTATCTGGAAGACTTGTATATTTCGCCTGAACATCGCGGTGCCGGTGCAGGGAAATTCATGCTCGGTCATCTGGCTTGCCTGGCGCGCGATACCGGTTGCGGCCGCTTTGAGTGGAGCGTACTCGATTGGAACGAGCCAGCGATCCAGTTTTATCGCAGTATCGGTGCCAGCGCGCAAGATGAATGGGTGCGTTACCGTATCGCGGGAGATGCCTTGCTGCATTTTGCCGATCAGCATGCCAAGAACTTGCTCAACAAGCAGAGCCTGTCGGGCCAAAGCTGATAAGGACGCAATCCCGTTGCCAGGGCTAACAGCGCAAGGCTGGGTAGATCAGTTGCCGCTTAGCACACTTGCACCGCGTGAAGGCTTACAGCCGCGCCTCATCGCCCCACACATGGCGCATGCTGAAGTGCATATGCGCATCGTCTTCGTGCAAGGAGGCAATGATGGCGTATTGGCTGTCGCCTGTGTTGCGCGGCAAGGTCGAAGGCAGTTCGGCGGCGGGCAGGGGCGCGCCTTGCGGGTTGCTCAGCGGGTGGACGTAGACGGCCCCCCTTTGCTTGACCACGCCCAGTTCGCCATTGCGCAGGCGCACCAGAGTGCCGGGCGGATATTTACCCAGGATGGTCACGAATTGCTCGGCCAGCACAGGGTCGATGGCCAGGTCCTGGTCGAGGAAAAGTTGTTGCAGCGCCTGGTCGGGCAAGATGGAGCGCCGGTAGTTGCGGGCCGAGACGCGCGCGCAATAGCGGTCGGCCAGGCCGATCAGCTTGGCGTTTTGCAGGATTTCATCGCCGGTGCGTCCTTGCGGATAGCCGCTGCCGTCCTCGTTTTCATGGTGCAAGAGCACGCAACTGAGCCACTCTTCATCTTCGACCCCGGCGCAGCGCAGCAGTTCCGCACTTTCTACCGGGTGCAGGCGCACGATACGCATTTCTTCATCGCTCAAAGGGCCGCGCTTGTCCTGGAAACTGTCATGGTGGTACAACATGCCCACGTTCATGGTCAGTGCGGCCGCGCCTATGCGCAGCAATTCATCGTCTGGCTTGCCCATGTCCTGGCCCACCAGCATGGCCAGCAGCGCTGTTTCGATGCAGTGGCGCACGGCATAGCGGCCGGCGATCTGGTTCAGCAAGATGCTGGCCAGGGCGATATCGGCATCGAGGTCCAGCGCGCGCAGCAGCTCGCGGGCGATGGCGCGCACGTCGCGCTCGGCATTGCCTTCCTTGCGCAAGTCTTGCAGCAGCCGGTCCAGCCGCTGCGCGCTTTCATTGAGCAAGTGCAATACCGAAGGTTGCTCGGGCGCGCCCGTGTACAAGCCCATCTGCAGCAAGCGCGCCAGTTGCGCGCCATCGCTGATGATCTGCCCCTTGCGCAATTGCGGGCCGGCGCTATGGTCCGCCAGATACAAATCCCAGGCCAGGGGTTCGCCAGGAACCAGGTCGGCCAAGCCGATGCGACGCTGAACCATGCTAGTCTCCGTTCTGCTCTCCTGCATGCAGCCTGGGCCGCAGGCGGAAAACTTTATATTGCTGCCAGGCGTGATAGCGCCAGGCGCAGGGTGTCATCCTGTTTGGCAAAGCAGAAGCGCACGATGCCCGACTCCTTGCCTTGTGCATAAAATGCCGATACGGGGATGGCCGTCACCTTGACCTCGCTGGTCAGCCATTCGGCGAATTGCGCTTCGCTTTGCTGCGAGATGGCGTCATAGCGTACGCACTGGAAATACGTGCCATCGGCTGGCAGCAAAGTAAAACGGCTGCCCGCCAGGCCAGCGCGGAACAGGTCGCGCTTGCGCTGGTAAAAGGCGGGCAAGTCCAGATACGGCTGCGGGTCGGCCATGTAAGCGGCCACGCCGTGCTGCATCGGCGTGTTGACCGTAAAGACATTGTACTGATGCACCTTGCGGAACTCAGCCGACAAGCTTGCCGGCGCGGCCACATAACCGACTTTCCAGCCCGTCACATGATAAGTTTTGCCGAAGCTGGAGACGATAAAGCTGCGCGCCGCCAGTTCCGGGTGGCGGCTCAGCGAAACGTGCTGCTGGCCGTCATACACCATGTGTTCATAGACTTCGTCCGACAGTATCAATATTTGCGTGCCGCGCACGATATCGGCCAGCGCCGCCACGTCGGATGGACGCAAGATGGTGCCGGTCGGATTGTGTGGCGTATTGATGATGATCAAACGCGTCTTTGGCGTGACGGCGGCGGCCAGCTTGTCCCAAGGCACGCTGTAGCCGTGCTCGTCCACTTCCATCGCCACCAGCACGGGCACACCTCCCGCCAGTGTGATCGCCGGCAGGTAACTGTCATAAGCCGGTTCGATGACGATCACTTCATCGCCAGGGTGCACGCTGCACAGAATTGCCGTAGTCAGCGCCTGCGTGGCGCCCGCCGTGACGGTAATTTCCGTGGCAGCATCATATTGATGGCCGTACAGACTGGCGATCTTGGCCGCAATGGCCTCGCGCAGGGAGGCGGCGCCCGTCATCGGTGGATATTGGTTATGGCCGGCATGCATGGCCTCGCTGACTCTTTCGATCAGGGCTGGCGCGCAGCCGAAATCAGGAAAACCCTGGCCCAGGTTGACGGCGCCATGCCGGGCCGCCAGGGCCGACATGCGCGTAAACACGGTGGTGCCGACGGCAGGCAAACGGGTTTGCAGGGCAGGGGTCTGGCTGGAGTAAGGCGTGCTATTCATGGGCAATCTGGCGATGGTGTAAGTTGTGGCTTTATTCTAGCGCAGCCGCAACGGTTTCGGGTGGCGCGGCGATCACCCACTTCTCTGGCACCATGATTTGAAACATGCCGGCCTTGGCGGTCCTGCGTGCCAGTTTCAGCAAGGCTTTATCCTTGGTGATCAGGATGTCGGCGTTGGCGTCGCGCGCCAGTTCCAGGAATTTCTGGTCATCCTTGTCGGTGCAGACGGGCAGGCGCACGCCGGAGACGGCGGGCGCCACCACCGTGATCAGGGCGTCGAATCGGGCGGCGGCCACGGCGCGGCTCGCTTCATCGAGCGGCAGGTGTTTGTAATGCAGCACCACCAGGTATTCGGCGCGGCAATCTTCGCGCGTGATGGCTTGCACGGTGCCGCTTTCCATGGCGGCCAGCAAGCCAGCCCAGCGCGGATCGTTGAAGACGAACAGGTCGAGGCAAACGTTGGTGTCAAGGACGAGTTTTTGTGGAGCAGGTATCATGTAGCCCATTCTATTCTGTAGTGATAATTTATGTTGATCGTGCTTTCGCCCGCCAAGAGTCTCGACCTGGAGACGCCGCCAACCACCCAGTTGCACAGCACCCCCGACTTTCTCGACCATTCCGCCCAGCTGATCGAGCGCATGCGCCAGTTTTCACCAGCCGAGGTCGGTAGCCTGATGGGCATTTCCGATGCCTTGTCCGCCCTCAACGTGGCCCGCTACGCGTCCTGGACACCGCAGCCATCCGACGCGCGCTAGGCCATCATGGCATTTAATGGCGATGTGTACGCCGGTTTCGAGGCGCGCACCCTGCAGCCAGGCCAGCTTGATTACGCGCAATCGCGCGTGCGCATCCTGTCTGGCCTGTACGGTCTGCTGCGCCCGCTGGACCTGATCCACCCGCACCGGCTGGAAATGGGCACGCGTTTATCCACCGCGCGCGGCAAGGATCTGTATGCGTTCTGGGGCGACACCATCACCAATGCCCTGAACCGCACGGCGCAAGAGCAGGGCGCCAAGGTGCTGGTGAACCTGGCTTCGGAAGAATATTTTAAATCCGTCAAGCCGCGCCAGCTGGACATGCCTGTCATCTCGCCCGTGTTCGAAGACTGGAAGAATGGCAAATACAAGATCATCTCGTTCTACGCCAAGCGCGCGCGCGGCATGCTGGCCCGCTATGCCACCGTCAACGCCATCCGCGACCCCGAGCAACTGAAACAGTTCGATGTCGATGGTTACGGTTTCGTACCGGAAGCGTCGAATGACAGCAGCTGGGTGTTCAGGCGCAAAGTGGCTGAGTAAGTAAAAAACCGGAGCAAGCTCCGGTTTTTTCATCTTATTGCCAGAATTTCCACCAGCGGCGTTCCTTGTTCACCCCTTCCACGCTGAGGAAGGCTGTGTTCGGGTAGTTCTTGGTCAGCACGCGCAGCGCATCGTCGCGCAGGTCGGTCATGCCCAGCTTGTCGTACGAGCGGTACATGATGAACAGTGCTTCTTCGATGGCCGGCGAGGCGGCGAAATCGCTGATGGTGCCTTGTGCGCGGTTGGCCGAAGCCAGGTAGGCGCCACGGCGGTAATAATAACGCGCCACATGGACTTCATACTTTGCCATCGCGTCGACCAGATAGTTCATGCGCGCCAAAGCGTCGGGCGTGTACTTGCTGTTCGGGAACTTGTCGACCAATTGCTTGAAAGCAGCAAACGCTTCGCGCGTGGCCTTCGGATCGCGTTCGGTCGGATCTTGTTCGTACAGGAAGTTCAGGAAGCTCAGTTGATCATTAAAGCTGATCAAGCCCCGCAGGTAGTACATATAGTCGACATTGGCGTGGTTCGGGTGCAACTTGATGAAGCGTTCGACGGCAGCCAGTGCCTGAGCCTGGTCTCCCGACTTATAATACGCGTAAGCGATCTCCATCTGTGCCTGCAAGGCATAGTTGCCGAAAGGATAGTTAGCCTCCAGCTTCTGAAACAGGCCAATGGCAGTC
>Ga0209913_1001668_pt1 | contig 11425 bp, 14 predicted proteins | sample PersoiDNA2013203_FD_185805 | JGI IMG/M metagenome (GOLD analysis project Ga0209913, IMG submission 185805) | Permafrost soil microbial communities from the Arctic, to analyse light accelerated degradation of dissolved organic matter (DOM) -... | ecosystem: Environmental > Terrestrial > Soil >... | reverse complement strand
TCTACTTCGATGAATTCTTCTGGACGCAGAATTTCCAGGAGTTGAACAAGGTGGCCTCGGGCATGGCCATCCACAAGAAATGGCGCAAGACCTATTTTTCTACGCCATCCTCGACCACGCACCAGGCTTACCCGTTCTGGATGGGCGAGCTGTTCAACAAGCGCCGCGCCAAGGCCGACCAGGTGAATATCGACGTGAGCCACGGCCGCCTGTCGTCGGGCTTCACGGGCGAGGACAAGATCTGGCGCCAGATCGTCACCATCCTGGACGCCGAGCGCGGCGGCTGCAATCTCTTTGACATCGACGAGCTGCGCAACTTCGAATACAGCCCGGACCAGTTCGACAACCTGCTGATGTGCAATTTTATTGACGACTCGGCCAGCGTCTTCCCGCTCGCCGAGCTGCAGCGCTGTATGGTCGATTCCTGGGTCGAGTGGGACGACTACAAGCCCTTGCTGGGCCTGCGCCCGTTCGGTAACCGGCCCGTGTGGATCGGCTACGACCCGGCCTTGAACGGCGACAGCGCAGGCTGCGTCGTGCTGGCGCCGCCCATGACGGCCGGCGGCAAGTTCCGCATCCTGGAGCGCCACCAGTGGCGCGGACAGAGCTTCGAGGATCACGCCGACGCCATCCGCCAGATGACGCAGCGCTACAACGTCGAATACATCGGCATCGATACCACGGGCATGGGCATCGGCGTGCTGCCCATCGTGCGCGGCTTCTTCCCGGCCGTCACGCCCCTGAACTACTCGCCCGAAGTCAAAACCCGCATGGTCTTAAAGGCGAAAAACATCATCAGCAAGGGCCGGCTGGAGTTCGACGCCGGCTGGACCGACATCGCGCAATCGTTCATGGCCATCCACAAGACCCTCACCCCCAGCGGGCGGCACGTCACCTACGTCGCTGGCCGCAGCGACGAAACCGGCCACGCCGATCTGGCGTGGGCCTGCATGCACGCCCTCGATCACGAGCCCTTCGAAGGCACCACTGACAACCACCAATCTTTCATGGAGATTTATTCTTGAGCAAAGCACGACACTTGCGCGCGCGCGGCCGACAGGCCGAGAGCGCACCATCAACAGCGGCCACGGCGCCGGCCGCCGCCGGCATCGAGGCGTTTTCCTTCGGCGACCCGACGCCCGTGCTGGAGCACGCCGATATCCTCGATTGCTTCGAATGCTGGAAGAACGGCCACTGGTATGAGCCGCCCGTCAACCTGGCCGGCCTGGCCAAGTCCTTCAATGCCGGCGTGCACCACAGCAGCGCCATCCACTTCAAGGCCAACGTCCTGGCGTCTACCCTGATTCCCAGCAAGTATTTGTCGCGCGACGCCTTCAAACGCATGGCCCTGGACTTCCTGACGTTCGGCAATGCCTACCTGGAAGACCGGCCCAGCCGCAGCGGCAAGGCGCTGGCGTACCAGCACGCGCTTGCCAAGTACATGCGGCGCGGCGTCGATCTGGACACGTATTTCTTCGTGAATGGCTACCAGGCAGTGCACCAGTTCGACAAGGGTCGCGTGTTCCACCTGATGGAGCCGGACGTCAACCAGGAACTGTACGGCGTGCCGCAGTACCTGAGCGCGCTGCAATCGGCCTGGCTCAACGAGGCGGCCACCCTGTTCCGCCGCAAGTACTACAAGAACGGCTCGCATGCCGGTTTCGTTTTCTACATGACCGACGCCGCAGCGAACACGCAGGACGTGGACAACCTGCGCCAGGCCATGCGCGACAGCAAGGGGCCGGGCAACTTCCGCAACCTGTTTATGTACGCACCGAACGGCAAGAAGGACGGTATCCAGATCCTGCCCGTGTCGGACGTGGCCGCCAAGGACGAGTTTTTCAACATCAAGAGCGTCACGCGCGACGATCAGCTGGCCGCGCACCGCGTGCCGCCGCAGCTGATGGGCATCCTGCCGAACAATGCCGGCGGCTTTGGCGCCGTCGAACCGGCCGCGCGCGTCTTCGCGCGCAATGAGCTGGTGCCGCTGCAGGCGCAGTTCGAAGCGATCAACGAGTGGGCCGGCGTGGAAGTGGTGCGGTTTGCCCCGTATGACCTGGCCACGGGCGGGGAGGGCGCGCAATGAGCGACCATATCGACAATACGGACAAGATCATCTTTGCCGAAGTGGCGCGCGGCCTGGCCGCCGTGCGCGGCCGGCCCGCCTTGGTGGCGCATGGCTGCTGCCACTACTGCGATGAGGCGCTGGCGCCCGCGTTGCTGTTCTGCGATGTGGACTGCCGCGACGACTACGACAAGGAGCAGGCGGCCAAGGCGCGCGCCGGCCGCGCAGGATGACCGCTAAGCCGCGATAGCTGGCAGGGCAGGGCCGCGATAGCCCAGCCGCGCCAGAGCGCCCCCAGCCACCGCACAAGCCGCCCATGAGGCGGCTTTTTCACGTCCCGACGAATGATGTTGCACCAGAAGCAAGAAAAAAGCCCATTTCGGCCCGGCGCGCGCAGTTGTCCCCCCTCCACACCTGCCCGCTATATAGGGCTCTTTTGACTCAAATTTGCGCCATGGCCGAAGGCGCATGAGGACTGGCGCGGCGGGGCGAAGATAGGGTATGCGATTTGACGCATTTTGACGCACTTTGAGCGGTTTTTGACAGATAAGATATGTCATTGTTTTTACTTCTGTCGGTCCTCTTGCTCAAGCTTTTGATCAATATATTTTGCCGAGTTTGTGCTTTGTAATGCCGGATAGAAAGAGTGGTAATATTTCATTAATATGAAAAATACATTTAATTTCATGAGCTAAATTTCTTTGGCATTTTGATATTTTTTAATTTATAATATCGTTGCTGATAATGCAATTTATCTTCACATTGGTTTTAATATATTTCAATATTAACAAGGATAGTTATGAAATTAGTATCTTTTTCGTTATTTAAAAAACTATTGCCTATATTGCTTGTCTGTCTCTCCGCTCCAAGCGTAGCAAAGGTTATTACATTGGATGCCGTCGAAAATATTTCGCTATTCCACCGCCAGGACTGGAGTGTTGTATTTGAGCGCGGCGGAATCTCTGCTGGAAATTATCTGAACCAAGGATATGCTCGTGCTTACGAAAAATTTACATTGCCAGCATATGTTCAAGGACAAACCATTGAATCAGCTATTTTTAATTTTACATATGGACCCAATTTTCAACCGGTGCTAATGGGGCCAGGACCGCTTAGTATTTTCTCCATCTCATCCGAGTGGGATGAAGCCTGGATACGTCGTTATAGCGCTCCAGCTGCCAAAGAGCTCATAGGAAAAATTGGTCCAAATCCAGGCCCGAAAGGAGGATCCTATGTGTCGTCGTCAGTTGATCTTACCAATTTCGTCAATAAAGCTTATCAAAATCGTGAAAGTGCTGTGAGTTTTGTCATCATGTCAGAAAGGGAAGGGACTGGTTTTAGCGACTATACCGGCTTGGCAGTGAAGAAAACGTTTGATTTAACGATATCAAGCCCTGTTCCCGAACCAAGCACTTTCACCATGTTGTTCGCTGGCCTTGGATTGATTGCTTTTTTTGCATTTAGACGAAAACAAGTTTAATGAACGAAACCCAGTGGCTTCAAGCCTCAGTCGCCACACTGGTTTAGTTCAACGCGCTTCCCATGGGCACTGTTGATGCGTGCAAAAAAAAGGCTGTCATTTTGTTGTCATTCCTAGGCTAAAACAGCCCAAAAACAACCCAAATAATGACAGCCTTCTTCTCGCTAACTACTTAATTCTAAACAATTCAGTGGTGGAGACGGTGGGAATCGAACCCGCGTTAGTATATGGCAAACCTTCTCGTGCCTACCCGAGCTTTGCCGCCATATCCTCGGCGCTCTCGTTGTAATAAATCTGGAGCATCCGTAAATCCCTGTGGCCGACCATGCGCGCCAGGTCTAGCACGTTCAATTTTTTGGCCAATCGCGTGATGGCCGCGTGCCGGCTGTCGTGGAAGGTCAGTCCCTCGATGCAGGATCGTTCGCGCGCTTTGCGGAACAGGGCATCGAGCGAGGATGAGGAAATACCGAACAATGGCTCCTCGCCGGAGTCCGGTAATAGCGCGAGGAGTTCCAGCGCGCGCTTTGAAAGCGGCACGTCTCGTCGCACGCCGTTTTTATTGATCGAGGCGGGGAGACGGGCGACGGCGCCGTCAAGCCAGGCGGGCATCAGTCCGCAAATTTCCCCTGCCCGCATGGCCGTCTCGATGGCGAAGAGGTAGGCGACCGCCACGGCCTGGCTCTTGGTCGTCACCGGCTCTTCGGTGAAGCCAAGTGCATTGCATAGACGCTCGATTTCATCGTTGGTGGGAATGCGCTCGCGGGAAGCCGCGGCTTTGGGACGGCGCACGTCGCTGGTGGGACTGTCCGCAATCCATTTCCACTCCTTGCGCGCAGTCGTAAAGACGTGGGATAGCAGGTTCAGCTCACGATTCACGGTGGCGCCAGTGACCTTGCTTTCCCCGGTCATGCGCTGATCGCGCCAGGCGCCGAGCAGTTCGGGGGTCACGTTGGCCAGTTTGATGTCTCTAATTTTCTCGCCGGCAATGACCACTTCGCCGATGGCATTGAGGCGCAGCCTTTCCCAGCGCTCGCCGCGCTTGTGGATGGATACTTCTTCCAGATACCTGTCGAATGCGTCGCCGCAGCTTTTCCCGATGACGATGCCACTGTCTGCGCCGCGCCGGATTTCGGTTTCGCGTGCCGACGCCCAGGCCGCAGCCTCGGCCTTGGTGCTGAATGTTTTAGATTCCCGTGTGCCGAGGATGGCGATTTCTGCCCGCCAACCGCCAACCCGTTTCCTGAATGAAGCCATGCATCCCTCTCGTTGAGGCGTAATCATGGCGTAAATTTGGCGTAATCGCTACTGGTTTTTGTCGGGTTTAATCTGGATTAAGGGGAATCGCGGGACGTAAAAAAAGCCATTAACTCGTTGATTTTATTGAGTTTAATGGCTTTTTTTATGTTTCTGAATTCTGTGCGCTGGTGCCCGGAGCCGGAATCAAATAATGTTTAAAATCAGTTACTTGAATTGATGATTGGTAAATTTACACCAATTAATCGCGTGCCTTTGTTATCCTAATGCGCCAGAACCTTTGGCAACTCTTGCCAATTCGTAGTGTACCGCGGAGTGCGATTTTCCGACAGCATTGCCCAACGCCTGACCAGGCCAGCCGAGCCAAGGTGTACCGTGTCGCGCCCGAACCGTTCATTTAGGGCATCGAGGGCGGCCATGGCGCGCACTGATTGAGCACGGTCCTGGCTAGCATCAAACAAGACGCCTTGGCGCTGAGTATCCGGCTGCAGATCCATCAGCATGATCCCGGCTTTCTTGTATTTGAAGCCGTTGCGAAAAATCATGGCTAGGCCGTGCAGCGCGGCGCCGGCCAGGACGCGATTGTCGGCGCTTGGTTCGACCAGGGGGATGGTGATGCCATTGAAGTATTGCTCGTCCTGCTCGCGGAACCGATTCGTTTGTACGAAAACATGGACGGCACCGCATAGGGAATGCTGGCTGCGCAACTTCTCGCCGGCGCGCGCGACGTAGGTCGATATCGATTCGCCCAGCTCGGCCGCCGTCATGACCATGGAGCCAAAGGAGCGCGACGACACGATTTCCTTGCGGGGTGGGACCACCTCCTCCAGTTCCAGGCAGGAAATGCCGCGCAGCTCATTGCACGTGCGCTCGAGCACGACGCCGAAGTGCGCCCGCATAGTGCTGGGTGGCGCATCTTTCAAGTCCTGCACGGTGTTGATGCCCATGGCGCGCAGCTTGGCGCTGATGCGCCGTCCAACACCCCATACTTCCCCGACGTCTATGCGCTGCAGCAGCCATGCGGCTCGGGCGTCCGACATGGTCGTGAAGTCGGCAACGCTGTCAAACAAAGGGAATTTCTTTGCGACGTGGTTCGCCAGTTTGGCCAGGGTCTTCGATTGACCTACGCCAACGCAGACAGGCAGGCTGGTCCACTGCGACACCTTGGCGCGGATATCTTGCCCCATGACTGTAGGGGAAGCCCACAGGTTGCCCAAGCCGTTCAGGCTGAGAAACGACTCATCGATCGAGTAGACCTCGACATTGGGGCTGTACGTTCGCAGGATGGTCATGATGCGGTTGCTCATGTCTGCGTACAAGGTATAGTTTGACGATAAGCCAACTATTCCATGCTGGCGCGCCAGGTCGCGCATCTGGAACCAGGGCGCGCCCATCGGTACGCCCAGGGCCTTCACCTCGTTCGATCTGGCCACGGCGCAGCCGTCGTTGTTGGACAGCACCACCACCGGGCGGTCGCGCAAGCGGGGGTTGAAAGCGCGCTCGCAGCTGACGTACATATTGTTCACGTCGACAAGCGCAAAAATCTGCTTGGTCGGGTCGTTCATCTCACACCCGCAACTTGCGCACGACGCCGGTCACCACCCCCCATATCTGCAGCTCGCTACCTTCCGCCAGGCAGATCGACTTATATGCCGGGTTGTCCGGGCGCAGCTCTACTTTACCGCGCTGGCAATAAAGGCGCTTGAGGGTATATTCGGCATCGATGACGGCGATGACAATGTGGCCGTGCAGAGGCGCGACGGAGCGGTCGACCACCACCTTGTCGCCATCCAGTATGCCGGCATCGCGCATCGAGTCGCCCTCGACCGTGAAAAAGAACGAGGCTGCCTTGTGCTGCACCAGCAGCGCATTCAGGTCCAGGCCGTCTTCGGTGTAGTCGGCGGCGGGAGACGGGAATCCAGCGGATATGCGGTGTGAAATTTCCGGCTGCGTACGGGGAATAGGGTACTGCGCAAGAGACAACGGCACCTGCGATACACCGGGCTGGCTAGGTTGAGGTATTGATAATATTGCATTCATGGTCGGCCAATATACTGTGTTTTTATACAGTATATCGACCGAAGCAAGAAACAGGAAGTATAAAATTGTTTCTAGAAAAGAGAGCCTGGTGGCGCCGTATCGTCCCTTGCGGCAGGTTTCATTCTTGCACGAGGGGGGAGGGGATCAGGCTGTGCGACGAGCAAATCGGCAGGATATTGCCGATAAACGTCCTCTTCCGACACCAGCGTGCCATCCAGCCAGCCTTGATACTGGTCAGGGTCCAGGATCATCACCATGCGCTTTTCGTCGTCTGGCTTGTGGAAGCGCTGCATCAGCGGGTGACCGTCGGCGTTGATAGTCAGCATCGAGAACGACAGCAACTGATCCGCCGGCCGGTATTCCCAAATGCCGGCGATAGCCACCGGGCCACCATCGGCGCGCTCAATGCGCCAGCGTACAGGCTTGCCGGTCTCGTAATTCGGTTCGAAGAAATTGGCGGCCGGGATGATACAGAATTGCTTGCGCTTCCAGGCGCTGCGGAAGGATGGCTTGCTGGCTACCGTCTCGGTGCGGGCGTTGTAGGTCTGGCGGGCGAGCTTGTGATCGGCCCAGTGAGGCACCATGCCGAACATGGCAGGGGCGATTTCGAGCTCACCGGGCGCTTCGTGCGAGCCGCGCAGGATGGGCGCCATGTAGCCTGGCCATGCCTCGGGTGGCAGGTCGAGCAGGGGATATCCGACTCGAAAGCTTTCTTCGATCTGCTCTTTACGGCTGGGGGTATAGTCGGCACACATAAAATCCGCCTTAAACAAAATCATAATTCAGGCAAGTAGAAGAAAATAGCGTTATGAGCCCAGCGCAATACCGGCGTAACAACTAGAAAATGAGCAATTTGAAATTATATTCCATCCCTTACCATCAAATGACATCTTCAGTCCGTCACTATCGCCTTCAAGGAAAATCCCCTCGAATTCCATACTCAATCTCTCCACCACAACTTTCGATGGAGGCTCTGCGCGCAATACCAGTGCAATGTTTTTCTTATCTTTCTTTATAGTTATCCTCGGCCCAACGCACTCAACATCCCAATTTTCCGCCCCTACAAAAAATTCATTATTTAATATTTTTAAAGTAACAACACCAGCAGAATCCGAGAAGAAACCACTCAAAAGATACGGCTCACCATGTTCTGCTGGTGGCTGAATCGATAAAATCGGAATCCCATTAATGACTATTACATGCTGAACATTGTAAAATTTAGACCCCGCGATCACTACCTCAACCGGCTCAGGACCAATATCAAACATTTCATTTGAGAATCCACGCCTCATGCAAAAAGGCTCATCGTTGGCTCTTCTAACCGTTTCGACGGAAAGCGTCTTTCTTGCCCGCTTTTGATTATGCTGCATGCACAAAAGTGTGATCCCATTCGGATCGTGACTTTTCGCATCTTTAAAATCGGGATCGAAATGCTCATAATCATAGAACGCCAAGCCGCAGATGACGCAACCGAAGCCACAGCGCTTCCGCACTGATATCTTTACATCCGTAGGAACGTAGCGCCCTAATCCATACTGGTTCCGTTCACCCATTTCTTGCATCCCAAAAAATGTAATTGTTTATTTTACTACGTATCGCGTGACATTTAACAATACCAATCTGCTGCAATTGTCTCATCCAACAACACCACGCGGGCATGCCCGCGTGGCTACTTATGTGATGGGTCAGGAATTTTTCAGCATCTCTGAGCACTGACACATGATGGCCGGACCTCTTAGAATAGGCCTGCCGGCTCAGCCTCCCTATCCCAGCTGTAAATAATCAACTCTTTGCGCTCTACCGCCCTCCCGCCACCACCCACGTTGTACTGAATACCCGTCGTATCCATCTGGAAGCGCGCAAACACGCGCCGGATGTCCGGGTGGTCATTTAGGCTCAGGATGGCCTTGCCCTTCAGCCGGGCCATCAGCTCGGCCATCTTCTCGTACTGGGCGAATTCAAACTCCACGCCATAGCCAGCTGTTTCCCAGTACGGCGGGTCTAGGTAAAACAGCGTGTGCGGCCGGTCGTAGCGCTCCATGCACTTGTACCAATCCAGGTTTTCGATGTATGCACCGGACAGGCGCAGATGCGCGGCCGACAAGTTCTCCTCGATGCGCAGCAGGTTGAGCGGCGGTGCGGTGGTGGCCGTGCCCCAGCTCTGCCCGTCGACCTTCCCGCCGAAGGCATGCTGCTGCAGGTAGAAGAAGCGCGCAGCGCGTTGCAGATCCGTCAGGGTATGCGGCGGCGTGTCCTGCAGCCACTTGAACACCTCGCGGCTCGACAGCGCCCACTTGAACTGGCGTACGAATTCCTCCAGGTGGCACTTCACGACGCGGTACAGGTTGATCAGCTCGCCGTTGACGTCGTTCAGCACCTCAACCTCGGCCGGCGGCCGCATGAAGTACAGCGCGGCGCCGCCGGCGAAAACCTCGACGTAGCAAGTATGCGGTGGAAATTGCGGGATGATGCGGTCGGCCAGGCGTCGTTTGCCGCCGATCCAGGGAATGATGGGTAATGCCAAAATGTGTACCTCCCAATGTTAGAGTCGAATTACCTTCCCGAGGTAGCACGAGCCTTCTTGGTTCACTGGCCTGACCAGCTGGCCGAGGCTGATTGCCGCTGTTGATGCAGCGACAATCAGCGCTCTTTTTTTTCATCTGGCAAAATGCAGCCCGCAATTACTGCCTCCAGTTCCACTTCATACTTCCGGCCGTGCGGCCAGTCCCGTGCCAGCGCCAGGACGATCTCGCCATCCGTTGCAGCTGGCGCCAGCTGGTCGAATTCGTAGACCGGGCGCTGCGGCACCTCCTTTACGCATGGTGTGAAGACGGGAACTTCGACCCGCTGCGGCGCCATCGGCGCGCTGCCGCAGCCGGCCAGCATCAATACAAGCATCCATTTCATCGCACGCCCTCCAGCAGCAGCCTGACGGCCGGCATAGCTTCGTCGCAGGTATTGGCGCGCGCGCCCGCGATCTGCGCCAGGGCGGCGTCATACTTCCTGCCCTTGGTAGCGGCGGCCGCTTGTGCCGCCGCTCCGCGCTCCTGTGCCGCCAGGGTTGCCTTGGCCATGCCGTCGATGGCGCGGTTTTGCTCGGTGATCGAGCTGCGCAGCTGCGCGCTAACGCCTTGCTCCTGCACCAGCGCAGCGCGCGCGGCGTCACGGTCGCCGGCGGCTAGCCACCAGCCGGTACCTGTGGAGCTGGCCACCACCAGCAGCACGGCAGCCAGTGCGATAGCCGCCGCCTTCCAGATGCCGCTGACGGCGGCGCCCGCCAGCGTGCCCAGGGCGCTCATACGATACCTGCCACGTAGCTGACGCCGCCACCGGCGAACTTGGCCGTCAGCACCTGGCGCCGCGGCGCTCCTGTCGACAGGCCGATATGCACCCACGTTCCCTCGTAGATCAGCTGGTCGAAGGCGATATCGCTTTGCCGGATCAGCAGGGCCAGCGCCTTGGGTGCCAGCTTGGCTGTGCTTATATCGGCGGCCAGACCCAGCACGTGGGCGCTATTGGCCGCGCCGCCCACGGCCTTGTTCAGCGCGGGCGAGCGGTAGCCGCTGGAAATGGCGATGGGCGCGCCCACCAGCGCGCGCACCTGCTCCAGCAGCGTGGCCAGGCGCGTGAGGTTGGCGACGATGGCCGGCGCCGGCGCGTTGTCGATGCCCTTGCGTGTGGCCACCTGTGAGGCGACCAGTTCGGCCAGCGAGAAATTTTTGCTCAGTTGCATGACGATCCCTTCCAGAACGATGAGCGCCGGTCGACGCAGACTAGCGCAGCGATGCCACAATGGAGCAGCACCTCGGGCCAGGCCGGTGTCACGCCGAACAGCAGCACGGCGGCGGCACCAGCCGTGAGCGCTATCCACGTGATGCGGATAGGACTGCCCGTGCCAGGCCGCATGTGATTGAGCTCGACGAACAACCCTCGCGCCAGCACGATGGCCGCCGCCGCCATGTCGATCGAATACAAGATGTTCATGGCACGTCTCCTTTCTTGCGCAGCCAGGCGAATGCGGCCGGGATGATGACCTGGGCGCACAGGCCCAGGCCGGCTGCGGCCGCGATGCGGATACCCGATTCGCCGGCGCTCGACAGGAATGGGAAATAATTGGCTGCTGTGACGCTGGCCACCGGCGCGAACCAGCCAGCGATCAGCGAGGAGCCGATCACGCTGCCGGCGATCTGCGGGCCGCGCATGGGCGGCAGGTAGGACAGCGAAACTAGGCCGCCAGCCAGGCCGGCCAGCAGCGCGTCATACTGCACGCCCAGGATGGACCCGGTCAGGGTGATGGTGCCGGCGGCGATGGCGATGCCGACGGTGCTGCTTGCAGGTTCAGCCATATTGGCCTTTCGGGTTGGGTATGTGGGTGGATTGCTCTAGAACAGCGGCTAGCGCTGACATTACGGCGATAGCTGTCTCATTTCTAGGGAAAGGTGAGACAGTATTTTTCTGATGGTGGAAATGAAAAAACCCGCCGAAGCGGGTTTGTGGGGAATGCTGCTTTGCTACACGACCTTGACCATCACATAGGCCCGGCCGTCCGGTTCAATCGAGATCACGCGGCCGACCGCGCGCAGGTA
>Ga0209913_1001666_pt1 | contig 11431 bp, 4 predicted proteins | sample PersoiDNA2013203_FD_185805 | JGI IMG/M metagenome (GOLD analysis project Ga0209913, IMG submission 185805) | Permafrost soil microbial communities from the Arctic, to analyse light accelerated degradation of dissolved organic matter (DOM) -... | ecosystem: Environmental > Terrestrial > Soil >... | reverse complement strand
GTTCGAGCCCAATGGCGAGCTGAAGAACCCGGCCATCACCCTGTACACCTACAAGGATGGCAAGAAGACCGCTCTGAACTGATCGTCAACGATCTTCAGCGGCTTTCGCCCCGCTCACAAGGCCACCCTCGGGTGGCCTTTTTCCTGCCTGAGCAGGCTTGGTCAACGTTGCGGCGGCGGGCCCGAGGGGCGTGCCGGGCGGCAGGCCAGCACGGTGGACGTGCCGGAGCTGCTGGAACTGCTGCTGCCAGGGGGGCCGTCAGGCGGGCTGTCGCAGGTGCCGCTCAGCGTTTCGTTCTGACGCCCGGTGAAGCTGCAACTGGCGCCCGAGGTCTTGCCCTTGCAGGCCGCCACGGATTCGGCCGGAGGGCCACCGCGCGGGGGGGCGCCCCCGCCGTCAGTGGGTTGGGCCTGGGCAAGGCTGGCACCGCTCAGGGCCAATGCGAGGGGGAGCCAGAAGGGGATGGGTTTCAAGGGACATGTCCTCCGTGATGAAGGCGTCATGATGCGTGGGGCGTGTCGCGCCTTGTTGGCTTGTTGGTGGCTGGGTGGTAAAGCCTGATCGCCTGAAAAGCACCGCCTTGAGGCTTGAATCAAGCGTTTCCCGGGCCCAGTGGCGGTTATCATATGAATCAATAAAATTGATGCGAAAACACTTTAAAATCAAATAAATGATTTTTCGGAGGCTGTCCAGCCCTTGTTTCAAGTTCAGCGGGATCAGCCGTCCGTCCAGCGTTGAAATAGGCCGCGATGCGGCTCGCACAAGGCGTTTTTCCTTGTTCTTGTGGTTACAGTTGAACCGGCTCCGCCGGCCCGCCAAGGCGTGGCGCGAGTGACGAATTCCTAGGAGTAGGCGTATGCGTGTACAGCAGGTGATCCTGACGACTGCCCAGGACTGGGGCCCCTTGGAGGCTCTGCGTGCGATGGACCCGGATGGGGTGTTGGTGTTTGGTGCCGTGGCCTGGTTTGAACATGGCGGCCTGCACCAGGCCCTGCGGGAGCGTTTCCCGCAGGCCCGGCTGTTGGGCTGTTCGACCGCTGGTGAAATCTCGCGCGATGGGGTCTTTTCGGGCTCCTGCGTCGTCACCGCCTTGAAGTTCGATCGAACCCGGCTGCGCAGCATCACGCTGCCAGTGCCGGGCATGCTGGACTCCTACCCGACCGGTCAGGGCCTGGGCCAAGCCCTGGCGGCCCCTGATTTGCAGGCTGTGCTCGTCTATGGCCCGGGTGTGGCGGTCAATGGCAGCGCCCTGGTGGCGGGCCTGAGCGAGGGCCTGGGGCGCGCTGTCCCGATCACGGGCGGCCTGGCCGGCGACGATGGGGCCTTTGTCAGGACCTGGGTGTTGGGGGATGAGGGCGTGTCCGATCGCAACGCCGTGGCCTTGGGCCTGTACGGCAGCAGCCTGCGGCTTGGACACGGATCCTACGGGGGGTGGCTGCCCTTCGGCCCGGCGCGCCGTGTCACGCGGGCGCAAGGCAATGTGCTGCAAGAACTCGATGGCGAGCCTGCGCTCACCATCTACAAGCGTTACCTGGGCGACCACGCCAAGGATCTGCCGGCCTCAGGCCTGCTCTTTCCTTTCCTGATGGAAGATGCCCAATCGGGCGCTCAGGGCCTGATCCGGACCATTCTTGGCATCGATGAGGTCAACGGCAGCCTGACCCTGGCGGGCGATGTGCCCCAGGGCGCGCAGCTCAAGCTGATGCAGGCCAGCACCGATCGGCTCATCGATGGCGCCGAGCATGCGGCAGAAGCGGCCCTGGCCCTGGCCCCGCCGGCCGATGTGCTGGCCATTCTGGTCAGCTGTGTGGGGCGCAAACTGGTCATGGGCAGCCGCGTCGATGACGAGGTCGAGGCGGTGGGCGATGTGCTGGGGCCGCAACCTGTGCTGACCGGTTTCTATTCCAATGGCGAGATCTGCCCCGCGGGCGAAGCGGGGCCCTGCCAATTGCACAACCAGACCATGACCATCACCACGATGGGTGAAGCATTGGAGATTTGATGCACCGTGGACTCCGGCGCCAGTTGAAGCGCCAATTGGGTATCGACGACGACCAGGCCTGGGAGGCCTGCCTGGCGCAACTGCAGGCGCTCGCGCCGGGTCTGCCCGCGCCCCTGGGCCAGGTGTTGCGGGGCCTGGGGCCCTTGGTCCAGCAGGTTGATGAGGCCTATGGCCAGTATGAACGCGATCTGGACCTGCGCACCCGCAGCCTGATGCTGAGTTCGGACGAGATGGATGCCGCCAACCTGCGCCTGCGCCAGGAGTTGTCCAGCCGCGACCGCGCCATCGAATCGCTGCACACCACGGTGAGCAACCTGCTGCCCGATGTGGCCGGGCAGGTCAATGTGGACATGAGCCTGGAATCCTTGTCCTCGCTGCTGTCCGACCTGGTGTCGCAGCGGGAGGCCAGCCGCCGCGAGCGCGAGAACCAGCAGTTTGCCGTTGACCAGCACGCCATCGTCAGCGTCACCGACCTGAAGGGCGTGATCCTGCATGCCAATGACAAGTTCTGCGAAATCAGTGGTTACCGGCGCGACGAACTGGTGGGCCGCAACCACCGCATCGTGAAGTCGGGGGTGCACCCGGCCTCGCTTTACGAGTCGCTGTGGCACACCATCTCGAGCGGCCAAGTCTGGAAGGGCGAGCTGTGCAACCGGGCCAAGGATGGCTCCAGCTACTGGGTTTCGGCCACCATCGTGCCTTCGCTGGACGCCGACGGCATGCCCTACCAGTATGTGGCGATCCGCACCGACATCACCCGCCGCAAGCAGATTGAAGCCTCGCTGGCCGAGGCCGCCAGCCGTCTTGAGCTGGCCACCAGTTCGGCCGGTGTGGGCGTCTGGGGCTGGGACGTCAACACCAAGAAGCTGTGGCTCGATCAGCAGATGGCCAAGCTGTTCCAGATCGACCTGGGGCAATTCGATGGCGACTACCGGGTGATGGGCCGTTGCGTGCACCCCGACGACCGAGACCGGGTCTACGAGGAGTTCAATCAGGCCTTGCGCAATGGCAAGGGCCTGCGCACCGAGTTCCGGGTGGTCTGGGCCGATGGCACCGAACGGTATCTTCGCTGCGCTGCCACCCTGACGCGCGGCAGCGATGGGCGCCCGGCCCAGATGGTGGGGGTTGACTTCGACATCACCAGCCTGCGCCTGGCCGAACTCGAGATGCGCGTGGCCAAGGAGCAGGCCGAGGCGGCCAACCGCTCGAAGAGCGAGTTCCTGGCGAACATGAGCCACGAGATCCGCACGCCGATGAACGCGGTGCTGGGGATGTCGCACCTGCTGCTGCAGACGCCGCTGGACCGCAAGCAGACGGACTACGTGAGCAAGATCCAGCACTCAGGGCAGCACCTGCTGGGGATCATCAACGACATTCTGGATTTTTCGAAGGTGGAAGCGGGCAAGCTCGATGTGGAGCACATCGAGATGGACCTGGAAAAGGTGCTGGAGAACGTGGCCAACCTGGTGGGGGAGAAGGCGCAGGCCAAGGAGCTGGAGCTGCTGTTCGACGTGGCGCCGGACGTGCCCACGCTGCTGGTGGGCGACCCGCTGCGGCTGGGGCAGGTGCTGATCAACTACGCCAACAACGCGGTGAAGTTCACGGAGCGTGGCGAGGTGACGATCCAGGTGAGAAAGCGCGAGGAAAGCGAAGGCGAGGTGCTGCTGTACCTGGCGGTGCGGGACACGGGCATCGGCTTGAGCGAGGAGCAGAAAGACCGGTTGTTCGAGAGCTTCCAGCAGGCTGATTCGTCGACGACGCGCAAGTACGGGGGCACGGGGCTGGGGCTGGCGATCAGCAAGAGGCTGGCGGCGCTGATGGGAGGCGAGGTGGGGGTGGAAAGCGAGCTGGGCCAGGGTTCGACCTTCTGGTTCACCGCCCGCCTGCGCAAATCGACGCTGTTGCCGGCGCTGCACGAGCCCTTGCCTGACGTGCGCGGCAAGCGCGTGCTGGTGGTCGATGACAACCCCCGCGCCCGCGAGCTTCTGAGCCAGCAGCTCACCACCCTGAGCTTTCAGGTGCTGCAGGCGGGCACGGCCGATGAAGCGTTGTCGCTGTTGCGCCAGGCCGATTCCGACGCGGTCATCGATCTGGCCTTTCTGGATTGGAAGATGCCGGACGTGGCAGGCATTGACCTGGCTCGCCAGATCCGGGGGCTCGGCAGCGCCGTGGTGCCCCGCCTGGTGCTGGTCGCCAGCCATGGACGCGAAGACCTGCGGCCCGCCGCACGCGAGGCGGGCATCGATGCGCTGATTGTCAAACCGGTCAATCCGTCCCTGTTGTTCGATACCTTGATCAGCCTGCTGGGGTCGCCGGGTGCGGCGCGCCGTCGTCAGCGGCGGGCCCAGGCCCATTGGGCCGGTACCAGCCAGGACCTGTTGCCCGTGCGCGGTGCCCGTGTCTTGCTGGTCGAGGACAACGACCTCAACCAGGAGGTCGCCGCCGGCATTCTGCGGCTGGCCGGCCTGATGGTCGACATCGCCGGCAATGGCCAGATCGCCCTCGACAAGGTGGCCCAGAACACCTACGACCTGGTGCTGATGGACATGCAGATGCCGGTCATGGATGGCATCACGGCCACCCAGGCCATCCGCCAGCGCGAAGAGTGGCAACACCTTCCCATCGTGGCCATGACGGCCAATGCCCGCGACAGCGACCGTGAACGCTGCCTGCAGGCCGGCATGGTCGATTTCGTCACCAAGCCGATCGAGCCCGAGGAGCTGGGGCGTGTGCTGTTGCGCTGGATTCCGGACAAATCGGGGGCCAGCGCCAGCGCCGATGCAGACCCTGGTGCTGGCCCGGGTGCCGAGGGCGGTGCTGCTGCCACGGCACCCTCGGTGGCGGCAGACACGGGCAACTCCGAAGCCCCTGGCACGCCCTCGCTGCTGGAACGTGCGGTGTTGCAGATCCCGGGGCTCGATGTGGGCCAGGGGCTGCGCCGCGTGATCGGCAGCATCCCGCTCTACCTGTCGCTGCTGCGCAAGTTCGTCAGTGGCCAGCGCGATGTGCCCGACCAGATCCTGCAGGCCCTGGACCAGCGTGACTGGGAGCGCGCCGAGATCCTGGCGCACACGCTGAAGGGTGTGGCGGGCAACATCGGCGCCACGGGCCTGCAGCAGCTGGCCACCGAACTCGATGCCCTCGTGAGCGAACGGGCCGACCCCGATGCAGCCCTCGAACTGACCGGTCGGCTCAAATCGCAGCTGACGGTGGTGGTGCAGGGCATCGAGTCACAGCTGTCGCCCGCTGCCCCTGCTGCGCCGGCGGCAGCGCCGGCACCGGCGGTGGACGAGGCCGCCCGCCAGCAGGCTCGCCAGCTCAGGCAGCGCCTGGAGGCCTTGTTGGCCGACGATGATCCCGATGCTGCCGATTTGCTGGCCCAACACGGCGATCTGTTCAAGCGTGAGCTCGGTTCGGCCTACCGGGCCCTGGAAGCCGGCATCCGTGGCTTTGACTTTCCGGCGGCCTTGCAGGCCCTGCGCGGTGCGGCGACACCATGACCCAGCCCGCCGGCCTGACTTTGACGAATTTATGGCGCAGCCTGGTGGCCAGGCGTGCGCGCCCGACATGACTGGTTGTTCCCATGCAAGCTCCTGCCTTACCTCCTGACGAGACCCTGCGGCTGGCCGCCTTGCGCGGCACGGGTCTGCTCGACACACCGCGTGAAGAGCGTTTTGACCGCCTCACCCGCATGGCGCGGCAACTGCTGGGTGTCAAGATCTCGGTGGTGTCGCTGGTCGACAGCGACCGGCAGTGGTTCAAATCCTGTGATGGTCTGGATGCCGAGGCCACCTCACGCGATGTGTCCTTCTGTGGACACACCATCTTGCAGCCCGACATCTTTGAAGTGCCCGATGCCTTGCTGGACCCGCGCTTTGCCGACAACCCCCTGGTGCTGGGGCCGCCCAACATCCGCTTCTATGCCGGGGCCCCGCTGCGCTCGCCCGAAGGGCTTCGCCTGGGCTCGCTGTGCGTGATCCACGATGAACCGCGCCAACTCGACCCGGCGCAGCGGCGCACCCTGCGCGACCTGGCGGATCTGGTGGAGCAGGAGATCAATCAGCAGGCCTTGCGTGAGCGCACCGAGGCCTTGCAGCGGGCGCGTTACCTGGGCGAGGTGCTGGTCGATACCCAGGCCTTGTTCATCCGTGATGCCGACCGCTCCAGCGTGTTCGAGAACCTGCTGAGCCAGTTGCTGGAACTCACCGAGAGCGATGTCGGCTTTCTGGGCGAGGTCTACAAGCTCGGCGATGATTTCCCCAGCCTGCAGATCCAGGCCATCCACGGCCTGCAAGGCCACGCGCCATCCACCCAGTTGGTGGACATCGGCCTGGAGGCCGACCCCTTCAGCGAAGACCTGAAGAGCCTGCAGCGCGTGTTTGCCAGTGTGCTGTCGGACGGCCAGCCGCTGCTGAGAGAACAAGGGCCTGCCACCGGGGACGAACTGGTCTGGGGCGATGCACGCCTGAGCGCCTTTCTGGCCGTGCCCATCCACCATGGCGGGGATCTGGTGGCCCTGCTGGGCGTGGGCAAGCTGCGCAACACCTACGAGCCCGGCCTGACCGACTTTCTGCGCCCCTTGCTGGTCACCATCGGCCAGCTCATCGAAGCGGCGCGCATCCAGGCCGAGAACACGCGCATCCAGCGCGAACTGACGCGCCTGTCCCGGGTGGCCAGCGAGACCACCAACGGGGTGATCATCACCAACGCGCGGGGCGAGATCGACTGGGTCAACGATGGCTTCACCCGCATCACCGGCTACCGCCTGGAGGAGGTGCGCGGCCTGCGCCCGGGCCACTTCCTGCAAGGGCCGGAGACCGACATGGGCACGGTGGCCCACATGCGCCGCTCGCTGCGGGCAGGGCAGGGCTTCCGGGTCGATCTGCTCAATTACGCCAAGTCGGGCGCCCCCTATTGGATCGACATCAGCTGCAACGACCTGCGCGACAGCGCCGGGGTGTTGCAGGGCTTCATGGCCATCGAGACTGACATCACCGAGAGCAAGCGCGATGAGCAGGCCCTGATCCAGGCCCGCACCGAAGCCGAGACCGCCAACCGCTCGAAGAGCGAGTTCCTGGCGAACATGAGCCACGAGATCCGCACGCCGATGAACGCGGTGCTGGGGATGTCGCACCTGCTGCTGCAGACGCCGCTGGACCGCAAGCAGACGGACTACGTGAGCAAGATCCAGCACTCAGGGCAGCACCTGCTGGGGATCATCAACGACATTCTGGATTTTTCGAAGGTGGAAGCGGGCAAGCTCGATGTGGAGCACATCGAGATGGACCTGGAAAAGGTGCTGGAGAACGTGGCCAACCTGGTGGGGGAGAAGGCGCAGGCCAAGGAGCTGGAGCTGCTGTTCGACGTGGCGCCGGACGTGCCCACGCTGCTGGTGGGCGACCCGCTGCGGCTGGGGCAGGTGCTGATCAACTACGCCAACAACGCGGTGAAGTTCACGGAGCGTGGCGAGGTGACGATCCAGGTGAGAAAGCGCGAGGAAAGCGAAGGCGAGGTGCTGCTGTACCTGGCGGTGCGGGACACGGGCATCGGCTTGAGCGAGGAGCAGAAAGACCGGTTGTTCGAGAGCTTCCAGCAGGCTGATTCGTCGACGACGCGCAAGTACGGGGGCACGGGGCTGGGGCTGGCGATCAGCAAGAGGCTGGCGGCGCTGATGGGAGGCGAGGTGGGGGTGGAAAGCGAGCTGGGCCAGGGTTCGACCTTCTGGTTCACCGCCCGCCTGGGCAAGAGCAGCGAGCAACGCTGCCTGCCCCAACCGGAACCTGACCTGCGCGGCAAGAAGATGCTGGTGGTGGACGACAACGCCCGCGCCCGCGAGATCCTCAGCCAGATGCTGCGCCAGCAGACCTTTGCGGTGCATGAGGCCGCCTCGGGCGAAGAGGCGCTGCAGCTCATCCAGGCGCAGGACGATGACAAGGCGCCCTTTGAGCTGGTGTTCCTGGACTGGAAGATGCCTGGCCTCAATGGCCTGGCCGTGGCCGACCAGTTGCGCCGCCAGGTGCTGCGCAAGCCCCCGCGCTGCGTGCTGGTGGCGGCCGACAACAACGACGACATCCGCATGGAGGCCTTTGGCGCCGGCGTGGATGCCGTGATGCTCAAGCCCGTGAACCCCTCGGTGCTGTTCGACACGGTCATGCAGGTGCTGGGCAGCCGCACCCTGCGCAAGGTGGCCTCAGCCGTGGCCGCCTCCCGCGACATGGGCCAGAGCCCGCAGCCGCAGGCCCTGGAGCGCCTGCGCGGTGCCCGCGTGCTGCTGGTGGAAGACAACGACATCAACCAGGAAGTGGCCGCCGGCATGCTGCGCCTGTCGGGCCTGGTGGTGGACATCGCCGAGAACGGCCAGGAGGCCCTGGACCAGATCCGGCGCAGCGATTACGACATCGTGCTCATGGACATGCAGATGCCGGTCATGGATGGCGTCACCGCCACCCAGGAGATCCGCAAGCTCGACGAATACCAGCATGTGCCCATCGTGGCCATGACGGCCAACGCCCGCCAGACCGACCGCGAGCTGTGCCTCACGGCCGGCATGGTCGACTTCATCACCAAGCCCATCGAGCCCGACGATCTGTGGCGAGCCCTGCTGCGCTGGATCCCCAGCCGGGGCGAGGCCGAGGGGGCCCGTGCGCCCGAGGCCAGCGAAAGCCGCAGCGGCCTGGTGGGCAGTGCCGTGCTGCAGATCCCGGGCCTGGATGTGGCGCAAGGCCTGCGCCGTGCCATCGGCAACATCCCTTTGTACCTGTCGCTGTTGCGCCGCTTCGTGACCGGGCAACGCAGCATGGGCGACGAGATCCAGGCCCTGGTGCAAGGCCAGGACTGGAGTTCGGCCGAGATGGTGGCCCACACCCTCAAGGGCGTGGCCGGCAACATCGGGGCCCACAGCCTGCAGGCCCAGGCTGGCCGGCTGGAAGAGGCTTTGCGCGAGCCCGCGCGGCGCTCGGATGCTGCGGCCCTGGCACAGGTGCTGGCCCGGCAACTGGCCGAGTTGATCGTTGGCATCGAGGCCCAGCTGTCGCCCCAACCCCTGGCCGCGCCCGTCGCAGCGGCGGCCCCTGGCCCGGCGCCGGCAGCCCAGGCGACGACGCCGGCTTCGGCCGCAGGCCTCGACGCCAGCACCGAGCGCCCCGTGGTGCTGGTGGTGGACGACACACCCGAGAACCTGTCGTTGATGAGCGCCGTGCTCAAAGACCACTACAAGGTGCGGGTGGCCAGCAAGGGCGAGCGCGCCTTGCAGATCGCGCAGGCCAGCCCGGCGCCCGACATCATCCTGCTCGACGTGATGATGCCCGAGATGGACGGTTACGAAGTTTGCCGCCGGCTCAAGCAAGACCCGCGCAGTGCCCACATCCCGGTGCTGTTCCTCACGGCCAAGACCGACATCGAATCGGAGTCGGCGGGCTTCAAGGTGGGCGGCGTGGACTACATCGCCAAGCCCATCAGCCCGCCGGTGGTGCTGGCCCGGGTGCAGGCGCAGTTGCAGCTCAAGCGCATGGCCGATTTTCTGCGCGACAAGAACGGTTTTCTCGAAGAAGAGGTGGGCAAGCGCACGCGCGAGCTCTCGGCCATGCAGGACGTCACCATCCTGGCCATGTCGTCGATGGCCGAGACCCGCGACAACGAAACCGGCAACCACATCCTGCGCACCCAGCGCTATGTGCGCTGCCTGGCGCAGAAGCTGCAGGCCCTGCCCAAGTACGCCCCGGCGCTGACCGATGCCTACATCCACCTGCTGTACAAGTCGGCGCCGCTGCACGACATCGGCAAGGTTGGCATCCCGGACAGCATCCTGCTCAAGCCCGGCAAGCTCACGCCCGAAGAGTTCGAGATCATGAAGACCCACACCACGCTGGGTTACCAGGCCATCGAACGCGCCGAGAAATCCATGGACATGCACCTGCCTTTTCTGCAGCCGGCCAAGGAGATCGCCCTTTACCACCAGGAAAAGTGGGACGGCTCGGGCTACCCCGAAGGCCTGGTGGGCGAGGCGATTCCGCTGTCGGCGCGCCTGATGGCGATTGCCGATGTGTACGACGCGCTGATCAGCCGGCGCGTCTACAAGGGCGCCATGAGCCACGAAGAGGCCATGATCATCCTGCGCCAGGGTCGGGGCACGCACTTCGACCCCGAAGTGTTCGATGTCTTCCTGGAGGTCGAGGCCGACTTCCGGCGCATCGCGATCAGCCTCTCGGATGGTGATGAATGAGCCCAGCCGGGCAGGGCGGGCGCGTTTTCTGAGGATGCAAATTCGGAAAGCTTTGTTGGCCTGAGCGCGGGCCTCCGGTGCAATCAGGGCCTCGGCCGCTGGCCGCCACCTGCATCGGAACCACCATGAGCGCACCTGCTGCCCGCCCGCCCCGTCAACTGCACATCAACCTCAATGCCCTGCACTCGGGCTTTCTGCCCTCGGCCTGGCGCGTGGCCGAGGCCGATCCCAAGGCCTTCATCGATGTGCAGCATTACATCCGGGCGGCCCAGCTGGCCGAACTGGGCACCTTTGACGCCATCTTTCTGGCCGACAACGCGGCCATCGTCGACCAGATCGACTTCCGCCCTATCACCGCACTCGAGCCCACCGTGCTGCTGGCCAGCGTGGCCGCAGCCACGCGCCGCATCGGCGTGATCGGCACCGCGTCCACCAGCTACAACGAGCCCTACAACATCGCGCGCCGCTTTGCCACGCTGGACCACGTGAGCGGTGGGCGCGCCGGCTGGAACATCGTCACCACGGCCGATCTGCCTTCGGCCCGCAATTTCGGGCGCGATGCCGTGCCCGAGCATGCCCAGCGCTACCGCCGGGCCAGCGAGTTCACCGAGGTGGTCAAGGCCTTGTGGGACAGCTGGGACGACGACGCCTTTGTGGGCGACAAGGCCTCGGGCCGCTTTGTCGACACCGACAAGGTGCACCCCATCCACCACCAGGGCGAGTTCTACTCGGTGCAGGGCGCCTTGAACCTGCCGCGCAGCCCGCAAGGCCGCCCGGTGCTGGTGCAGGCCGGCGGCTCGGCCGATGGGCGTGAGCTGGCGGCCCGCCATGCCGAGGCGGTGTTCTCGGCCTCGCAGTCCTTTGAAGAATCGCTGGCCTACGGGCGTGAGCTCAAGAGCCGGGCCGAGGCCCTGGGCCGGGGTCCCGACGCCGTGAAGGTGCTGGCCGGCCTGACCACCATCATCGGCAGCACCGAGGCCGAGGCCCTGCGCCGCCGCGACGAACTGGTCGACCTGATCCCCTGGCGCTACAGCCTGAACCGGCTGGCCGGCACCCTGGGCATCAGTGCCGACCGCCTGAAGCTCGACGAGCGCCTGCCCGAGAACCTGCCCCTGCCCGGCGGCGGCAATGGCAATCACACCTTCTTCAACTTCGTGCGTGCCCTGGCCACCCGCCACAACTACACGGTGCGTGAGCTGATCCGGGC